>VFQN01001261.1_pt1 | contig 43238 bp, 22 predicted proteins | sample 3512371 | NCBI WGS metagenome assembly VFQN01 (sample SAMN10412370, study PRJNA504923) | tailings metagenome | isolation source: Replicate 2 from Balatoc abandoned mine | place: Philippines: Itogon, Benguet | collected 2017-08-28 | reverse complement strand
GTGCCGCGGCGGGGCTCCAGAACACAAGTGCGGCGTTATCCAGCACCGCCGAAGGTCCGGCTTACCGCGAGCGACCCGCGAATGTCCTTTGCGGCAAGCTCCAGGGTGCTATATGACAGCACAGGGACAGCGCGAAGTGCCTGCGCACAGCGGGAGCGGGTCAACTTGGTGAACACGATGTGGCTCACAACGCCAAGGGGCGAAGGGGTAGGCATGGCTAACCCGCTTACCGCCGACGGGTCAACGCCAAAAGGGCCAGCACCCGTTGCAGCAGCCGTTGCAGCAAGCCTCAGTTGCCTCGCTAGCGTTCGATTGTGCAGCTGCGCAAGTAGCTCTGCCTCTCGCTCTGCGTAAGATTGTGCAGCTGGGCCGTGCGGGTCCGTAGCGGCGGTGTCAGGTGGAGCGCCCGGCGCCATCGGCCAAATGAAGCAGTCGATGTTTGCCTGGTGCTTCATCCTGTAACATAAGAGTGCAGCAGTCTGATGTCAGGAGCGTTCCGGGCAACCATGCCAATGGCGATCGGCGGCATGTCCAAAGCCCGTTGCTCGAAGCCCAGCTCACCTCTATGGATTGTGAAGCCAAGCTAGCTGAAAGGTGGATTGTCGCCTTGTGCTCTAATCCTACTAGGCTGTTACGGGGTTGCGGGGTTGGGAAGTCTATACTGCGCGGCGATCCCGTGTCGACAGGAACTGAAGCCCTGCTCCCCAGCAAACGGAATTCGGTGTTGTATAGGAGTTAAGTGTTTTTGGTCAGATACAGGCCGTGACCACTGTCTTGCTGGACAGGCCGAGGGCTGAGGCCGAGGGCTGAAGCACAACCTATGTTAAAATACGAAATGGATCACGGTAGTAAAGATCACATGTGTGGCGGTTCTGGCAATAAACTTACACTAATGGACCAAGCGTTGCCAGCGCAAGGCGCGCCTTCTCGTTTTCTGTGAGGTACGGGGCCGAGACCAGGGGAGGTCCCTGCCATGGTTCGCCCGAAACTCGCAGCATCCAGGGTGCCTGGAAGTAAGTAAGATGAATTACAGATAGTGATTAGTTCACCCAACAGAAACAGTTGCCCTTCCTTGTTGTTGATTGGTGCTGAATTGTCGCTGAACCAGGCAGGTGTTAAGTAGTGCCTCGCAGTAGACTCTTCCGTTGCGAGTTATACGAGTACATCTTTTGCCTATGATATGATTGTCGGCGGCATCGCCCTCCGCGTTAGCAAGGAAGCGCTTTCCAGTGGCATCCTCCGCGTCAAGCGCAGCACCGCAGAACAATTCTTCGGAGCTGAAATGGTTAGAGAAGCCGCAAGTGATGCTTACAGTGGTAGGTGCCTTCTGTTTTTGGACGGGACGGCTTCGGGGTGCAACACCCTCTCGACCCTGCACCTTCATCTGCGTCTACCAGAGCGGCCAGACCCATCCCAGCAACCGCACCTGCACTGCGAGCTGTGCGGCCTGGGCGCCTGGCTGCGTGGGCAGGGCGTGGTCGCGGGCGTGCAGTGGGTGCAGCTGTGGCGCGGGGCCGGGGGCGCACTGAGGCTGCGCCTGTGCGACGGCAAGCCCGCGGAACTGCCGGGGAAGGAGGCGGAGGCGGCGGAGGCAAAGATGGTAGCGCACTCTGCAGGCACCGCTTACGTAGCTGGGAATGTAGGGCCTCGCCTTGCAGCAAGGCAGGTGGTGGCTGGGGGCGGGCAGGTAGCTGAGGATGCACCGGCGGCAGCGGCGGAGGCAGCTGGGCAGGTGGTGGGCTCTGCAGCACAGGCCGTGGCAGATGCAGTGGCACCTTGGCGGCCAAGTTGGTATGCGATGGACTGCGGCACCCTTCAGCGCCGGGCAATGGGAGAGGCGGCAGCAGCGGCTGGAGGTGCATACCGGTGTCAGCCTGTCAGCGCAGGGCTGGACGCTGTAGCCGCAGGGCGGGAACACTTAACTACTGCTACTGCATCCACCTTTGCGTGCGCAGCAAGTGTCAGCGTGCCCTCGACTGAATCAGGAGGCCACGGCGGCCCACAGGCGTCGGCTGAGCAATGTGACGATGCTGACCCAGATGCTGGGGTTGCCGGCCCAACAGTAGACCCCACCACAGCGGGAACCTGCTTGGCGGGGCAACAACGGCAGCAGCAGCAGCAGCAGCAGCAGCAGCAGGCGGAAGCTGGTGATGCTCCTACAGGGAGGGCCTGCTGGCCGGGGATCCTGGTCGGCTGGATACACACCAGAAGTGTAGTCCTGCCAAGGGATAGGGCCCGCGCCTTCTGGGCCCCGGAGTTCCTGCAGCACACACCGTCTGGGGAGGTGCGGCCTTCTGTCAACGTGACCCTGCACGTGGAACTTTGCTCTGTCGGAACAGGCGGTGGCGACGGCCCAGTTGCAAACGGCGGTGGACGGGGTGCGCTGTGCAGCGGGCACACAGTAGTTGAGGCACGCGTCCTGGCCTCCAGCGGCCGCACCGCCTCGTGGCACCTCGTTGGCGTTGTGCCCTGGCTCAAGGCCCGCGGCGCAAAGCACGGCGAGCAGGTCGTGATCCGCCGCCTGGCCGAAGGGCGCCTGACGCTAAGGGTTGGCGGGGGTACCCATGCGGCCGTGCTAGAGTCGCAGCAGCGGGTGCAGCAAAGCGATGTGTCGTCAGCAGCACCGGACAAGAAGCGACAGGCTGAGGTGCAACAGGAGGCGGTGCCGCCGCTTCGCAAGCCCTGGCGGCGGCCGCGGGAGGGCTGCCCCGCACAAGGGCACGTGGCGGACGGTGCAGCAGGGCCTTCGGGGCACGTGATGGCCAGCGCAGCAGGGCCTCCGGGTGCTCCTGGCCTGGCACAGCAGCCTCTGCCGCGGCAGGAGCACGGGCGCAGCCGCCAGGTGCGCCCTTGCCCTCCTGATAGCTTACTGGTGGGCTGCGTCTGGCGAACACAGGTTGACCTCAGGGCCTCAGCGGTCACGGCGCTGTGGCCCGCTGCAGGGGGGCTGCTGCATGGGCAGGCCGTCGAGGTGGAGGTGTGTGCAGCAGCAACAGCAGCAGCAGGGCTTCGTGGAACGCCAGCAGGGCAGCAGCTGCAGCACCATCATCTTACCCCACACTGCGTCACGTTGAGGGTATATAAGGCCAAGCATGGGCGTACCTGGCGGCTGACGGGATGCGGCGCGCTCTTTTGGGAGTTGGGGGCGCGGAACGGGGACGCGATCCTTATGTGGCGGTCGCCCGACGGGGACGGGCGCTTAGTGGCGGGGGTAGCGCGGAGGAACGGGGCACGCGGCTGGGGGGAGGAGCCGAGGCGGGTGACCACAATGCGGGGGGTGCGTGGAACCGCAGGTGGCGGTGCTGGTAGTACGGATGCGGGCGGGAAAGGTGATAGCGGTGAAGGCGAGGGGCAGGAGGCGGGGCGTCGTGAGCTTAGCGAGGCCGTCGAGGAGGAGGCGGCGGCGGCGGCGGCGGCGGAGGAGGAGGAGGAGGAGGAGGATGGAGACGGCTCGGGTGCTGGGTTGTTGGGCACCGAGTTAGTGGGAGAAGGAGGGGTGGGAAAGGGCTACGGTGTCCATCGCGGTGGCGGCAGCGGCGGGGGCCAGGAGGGTGCGGACCTGGGGCCTTGCTACGAGGCTGGGAGTTGTGGTGAGGGCAGCGAGGAGGTGAGAGAGGACGACGACGAGGAGGAGGAGGAGGAGGAGGGCGAGGACCCATGGGTGAACTGCTGGGCGCGTGCGGACGGTGTGGAGCGTGACTGGGCGTGGCTGGACGGCTCACATGTGGATTAGGCAGACAAGCTGGATGTCTGGGGGCTGTTGAGGGAAGGCTGCGGCAAAACTGCTATGGCCTAGCGGTATGCGCTTCAGGCCCCTCATGTGCTAGCGTGGCAAATAGCAGCACATTGCCGTGATGCACAAGCAGAGCAGCGATGGGTATGGCCAATGTTGTGGTCGGCCGCATGCGCGGTGTAACGTGTCTGGACGCGTTACTGCCTGCTCAGCAAATGACCAGGACTCTTGTCACCCCACCGTTGCCTGTCGGCTGTGCGTGCTCGAATCGCTAAGCCAACTGCTGATGACGGGTCAGTCTCCTGGCCAGAGCCCCTGGCGCCTGGGGCCCTGGGCTAGACAGCGCCTGAACCCAACCGCTCGTTCCACTCGCGTACGGGACTAGTTGGTACTGCTGCGTGGTCAAAGCCTCGTACGGTCTAGTGTGTGGTACCTGAGGAAAGTGCTGTAGTATCGAAGACAGCATCACAGCAAGGCGAGCAAGCATATGGCAAGATGAAGGAAGCGGGTGAAGTGAATGACAGTACGGTATGCTTGATAGCATGTTGTTTTTAGCGAGGCAGGCTGCAGCTGGACACTGGTATGCGGTATCTGGACTGCAGCAGCAATTACCCCCCAGCCAGTCAGCGGGCTGAACTGTGGTTGGGTTTGAACAGGCTTGAACATTTGTGGGCCAGAGCGCTGCACCAGATTGCTTACTCCTTGTGGGCGCCACAGCAAAACGTACGGTGGTGGGTTCAACCTTGGAGCACGTGGCAGTTGTCCGGACGACATACTACATTCTGCCAACTTTGCTTACATGCATGCGCACTGTTCATCAGTCGTTTTTCAATAGTTTGAGTAGGATGCGGACGAACTGTTGAAACGCGCTGCTACAATGGGACGACAGTCAGTCGACCCGCAAACGCGAAACTGGGAGTGCATGTATCTAAGGGAAAGAGATACGATAACCCATAAAGTGGGTCGTTAGTGGCGTGAACGTCCTGTCGCGTATCCGCAAAGGTCAAAAGTACATTTCGGAGTACTGCCCTGGGCTGACTATGGGCCCGGAATTACTGACGCAGGTCACAACATGCAACATGTTGGGTTTGTAGGGATGGCAATCGGCGGCGTCGCCGTTCGCGTAAGCGCTCGAGCGCTGTCCAGCGGCTTCGTTAGTTTGAAGCTCAGCACCGCAGACCAGCTGTTCGGTGCGGAGACGTTGCGGGGTGCCACGGACACAAATGCAGATGGCAACCACCCCTTGCTGCTGCAAACCCTACCTCCGGGTAGCTACACCCTCTCGGTGCAGCTGCGGGTGCTGCAGCGCGCTGCGCTTCCAAGCAACATCCTCGAGGGCTCGCCCCCGCCCTCCCTGCACTGCGAGCTGTGCGGCCTGGGTGCCTGGCTGCGTGGGCAGGGCGCGGTCCCGGGCGTGCACTGGGTGCAGCTGTGGCGCGGGGCCGGGGGCGCCCTGATGCTGCGCCTGTGCGACGGCAAGCCCACGGAACTGCCGGGGGAGGAAATCACTGCGCAGCAACACCAGCAGCCGAGTCAGCAGCTGGACCCCTTACAGCTGGCGGAAGAGGGCTGTAATGCTTTATCTGGAGCAGTCCTGCAAGGGCTATATGATGCACGGTGCAAACGGACGTGGACCGCTGGGCTGCCCTGCGCGTTGGGTTCGGTACCTGAGCCTGAGGCGTCGCCAGCCTTGAAAGCCGTACGGGGGCTCACCGGGTCGGCAGCACAAGCGGTGGCAGACGCAGTGGCGCCATGGGAGCTCCGCGAACACATCAGCACCGCACGTGCCGCGGCAGTGCGGTTCGAACTTGGGGTGGCATCCGAGCTGCAGCACGGAGAGGCAGGGATGACTGGGCAGGACCCTGTTGCTGCTGGTGGCGGTGGTGCGTTGGCAGCTGCCGAAACCGCTTCACCCCAGCCTGAGGACGTTGCGGTACTCATGCAGAATTTCGCGGACGGCCGAGCCGGGCTGCTGTCAGTGCAACCGCAAGCAGTGGGACAGGGCAGTCTCCCCGTCTCCTCCGGGGGATCAGCAGACCAAAGCTGGGCCGCCGAAGCGCTCGTCTCGTCCAACCCGGCACAGCCCCATGCCGGCCGCGGCCTAGACACTGGCAGCACAGGCAGCTCCCTAACGCTGTCGTCAACCGTGACACCACAGCCGCTTACGCCCCTTCCACCCATACCGCCGACAGCGCACCCAGGGCCGTTGCTACCCCTGCTACCGCTACCACCACAGCCGTCACAACCGCCGCCGCCTCGGTCTCCTGCTGCCCGCGAGCCGGCTGGGATGCACGCCACCGCGGGGCTGGATACCTTCCAGATCGCCGTACCCGCCGGCCAGGTGATAACGGTCGACATCTGCCAGCTCGGCCGCTTACCGGCGGGGTGGCTTGGGGCCAACGCGCTCAAGGTGTGGCCCGAGGCCTTCCGGCTGCCTGTGAACGAGGCGAGGGCATTTACGGTGCACCTGGCAAAGCGCGTGCCGGCGCTCCATGGGGGAGCAGACTATAGCGCAACGGCGCACACTGTCGCCGTCAAGCTGCACAGGCGGGACATTGCCAGGTTTGCCCTCACCGGCCTGGGGCAGGCTGGCGACACGTTCAGCCTGGGGCGGGACCCCAGTGGGAAGGTGTGGGCCGGACGGCAGCCGCCCCGGCTGCAACCGCAACCGCCACCCCAGCAGAAGCAGCACCAGCAGCAGCCGCCACCCCTGCAGCGGCAGGAAGTGCAGCAGCAGGTGCAACCGCGGCCACTGCAGCAGCCGCCGTACTGCCAGCAGCAGCAGCGGAGGCCAGTGGTTACAGCGATGCCGGTGGGCCCCTCCGGCCCCGTTGTGGGTGTTGGTGAGCAGCCGAGTGTCGCTCTGCGGGCAGAAGGGGACCATGCGCTGCCGCCCCCACACACCCGCGACCGGGTACGCCAAGACCAGCAGCAGCAGCAGCGGCGTCAGTTGCAGGACAGGCTGCAGAGAACCCTTGCTCAACAGGCGCAACTCCCAGGGACGCACCTCGCGGACAGCTCCCAGGTTCCATCGCACGTACAGTGGTGGCAGGCGCCCCAACCGCCTCTGCTGCGGCAGCTCCCGCCAGCACCACTGCAGCTGCCATCGTCCTCGTCGCCACCGCCGCCGCGGCCCCCACCACCGCCACCGCCGCCACCCCTGCTGCCGCAGCACTTGCCGCCACCGCCGCCGCCGCCGCTGCCACAGCCGTCTCCACGGCAGCCGTCTCCGCCGCCAGCACCGCAGCCGTCGCCCCCGCCGCAACTGCACCAGCAGTTGTTGCTGCAGCAGGAGCATGAGCAGCGGGAGGAGCCGGGGGCCCTTAGTCTACGGGGTAGAATAAGCCATGGTTGCCTTGATTTGCAGACAACAGGCGCCTCCATGTTTTGGGGCCAGGACCTATTCCAGGGGCCGATGGGGTCCGCAGTCGTACAGCTGCACATTCTGCGTGGGGCTGCAGCGTCCGGCAACGTCCCGGGTGCTGATGGACTGCAGCAGTCAATGCAGGAAGAGCAGCAGCCTCCCACTGTGCACACCGTACGTGTGATATGCGTACGCAAGTCAGGCGCACACTTCCGGTGGTTTATCTCAAGTGGTGCTTCTGCAGTCATCAAGAGCCTGGGAGCGGTGGAAAGGGACCGTGTGCTGCTGACCCGCCTGCCGGATGGCCGGGCGGCGATACAGCGGGTTGGCGCCGGCGGAGAGCAGGAGGCAGCCACTGCTACCGGGCTGCCGTGCGACGTGTTGGCGAATGCGCAGGCGCAGGCGCAGCAGGCTGGGAATTGCCCACAGCAGGTGGCCAAGCGGCAAAGGCGCGAGGAGGCCTCTGCAGCTGTGGGTGTGCATCAACAGCAGCAGCTGCGGCCTGAGCTGCAGGGCGGGCTGCAGGGACCTGTTGCTCGACAGGTGCAGCTCCCAGGGAGGCACCTGCAGCACGCCTCCCAGGATCCATCGCACATGCAGGGGCCGCAGGCGGAGGACGGCCTGCAGGAGAAAGCACGGTCCGCCAGCGTGCAAGCGCCGTGGCAGGGGCACGGGCAGGGGCGGCAACAGCAGCCTTCGGGGAAGGGTACGGGGCAGCAGGCGGGGACGTGCCGCGGCCGGGCGCTCGGCCCCGGCGGCCAGCAGCCCTCGGAGGTGGGTCCGCCAGGGGAGGAGGGCGATGTCGAGCGGGCGGCCAAGCGTGCGAGGCTGTCGGAGCCTCCCATGGCCGCAGCCGTCGACAACCCGCTACCTCACGTGCAGGAGGAGCAGCAGCAGCTGCAGCAGAAGGAGCAGGATCTTGCAAGCCCGCTTGAGCTGTCACGTGTCTGCCCTGCTGAGAGGGTCTTTGCCGGCTTGGCGGAGCATAACAGGTTGAAGCTGCGGGTGGCGGCGGTGGCAGCGCTATGGCCAGCGGCCGCAGCAGAGATGCAGCATGGGCAAAGCCAGGAGGTGGTGGTGCATGCAGCGCCGGCGGCAAGGCTTCCGGGGGACGAGGGTGCAGGAGAGCAGCAGCAGGAGCAGCCCGGGTGCTTTCGGCTGCTGCTGAAACTCGGCGTGTACAAGGACAGCAGGCGTACCTGGAGCCTGGCCGGATGCGAACCCCTGTTTCGGGCCCTGGGGGCAAGCACCGGGAACGCCATCTACATGTGGCGGTCGCCCGAGGATGGTCGCATGGTTGCCCAGGTGGCGCGGTCTCCGCCGCCTGCGCCTCAGCAAGCGCAGCAGCATGAGCGCCGGCGGCAGCAGCCGCATCAGGAGCAGCAGCAGCCGCAGAAGCAGCACAAGCCAGCCCCGCCGCAGCAAGTGCAACAGCGCCTTAACCGGCAGCACGCGGGCCGATTGCAGCAGAAGCAGAAGCAGCAGGGAAAGCAGGAGGAAACACAGCGAGGCCAGCGGCCTGTACGGCAGGCTACGCCGCCAAGTGCAGGCCCTGCCGACAGGGTGTTTGTGGGGTACAAGCGCCGCGGTACGTTGAACGTCAAGCCGGCGGCGGTGGCGGAGCTGTGGCCCTCAGCCCGGGAGCTGCGCTACGGCCAGGCCGTGGAGGTGACTGTGCATGCAGCGGCGGGGCTGGCAACAGGAGATGCAGGGCTACCGGGCAACGGGGAGGCGGGGGAGCGGCAGCGGGAAGGTGAGCTTTCTTCGTTCCAGCTGGAAATTAAGCTCAACGTCGGGGGGAGTAACAATCCTGCCTGGGGCCTGAGTGGCTGCCTTGGCCTCTTTCGGGCCTTAGGCGCAGGCGACGGGGACGCCATCTACATGTGGCGGCTGCCCGGGGACGGCCGCATTGTGGCCGGGATGGAGCGGAGGGGCAGGTACGGCGCGAAGGTGCCAATGGATGTGCAGCACGCACAGCAGCGGCGGCAGCAGCAACAGAAGGTAAAGGCGATGACTCAGCAGCAGCGGAGGGGCGGGGCGGAGGGGAAGCAGGGGGAAGCACCCGAGACCACGGAAGATGAGGACGAAGGCCAGGATGAGCACGACAGTGGCGATGGAGAGGAGAAGGGGCAGGGAGGGGGCAGTGGAGGGGATTCGGAGGGAACAGGGGGTGTAGGGCACGGCGGGAAGGCCGCGGGTGGCAAGAGGGCATGGGGGTGGGTCGACGGCGCTTTGGAGGCAGGGGCTGGTGCCGGAGGTGGAAACGTTGACGACAGCACGGGTGGTGAGGAGGATAATGAGGAGGAGGACGATGGCCTCTGGGGTAACTGCTGGCTGCGTGCCATGGAGCCCGAGAGCGGCTTGTGGGACGAGGGCGATTGGGAAGGCGAGGGCGGGGGACGGGGCTGAGGAGGAGGGTACGGGGACGCACTAGGGTTTAAGGGGGAATGTGCATAGCGGCATAGGTTGATGTATATGACGAGGGTACAGTCAAGCGCTCGGTCGGCAAGGCGGTTGCTGGCAACGGGGTTCGCTGGAGTTTGCAGCTGGCAGATTCTCTGCGTCCTCCGTCCAGGACGTGCGTGCAAGGTGTGCGTAAGCCGGCGGAACGGGCCTTGAGCAACGCCTGCAATGTGATCTGCGTGCGGGACAGGTTTGTGGCGTGCCGAATATTGCTACTCGCATTGCTTATGTATCATGGTTAAGTTGTATCAAATGTTGCCATGGGGCGAAAGCCCACCGAAGCTCCGTGCAGGGCCATGACACGCCATGCGCCCCACGCATGGTGCACACCAGCTTTGGGCATGGAGCTAAACTTGCACACCGTAATACTTGTGTATTGCTTACCGTACGTTGCATGTGTGCAGCACCAGTCAGGCGCATATTGCAGTGTGTATAGCTTGTGGTACGGCTATCATTGTTTACTGCTTGCTACTGCTGTTGCCGAACGAAATGTTGGGTGTGCGCTATGCCTCCCTTGTGTACCGTAGCGATTGCCCGGTGACGGGCGTGTTGGCACCTCTCGGTGCAAGGGGGAATCGACGAGGTCAAGGGAGCACATAGCGACCAGCATGTGGACAATGCTATGTACGTAGGAGCAGTAGTATTGCTTGAATCGTGTCGATGACCATGAGAGTTGGTCAACTTGTTCTAGGTAACGCTAGGGAGTCGGTTGTGTAGCTGAAAAGGAGAGTTAGGGGTGCTCGGTGGCGCTGCATACGTGGCCGACGGGCATGTGGGCGGGGAGCAGGAGGAGCGTGGCCAGTGCAGGGGGGAGCAAGGGGGCAGCAGACGCAGGGCACCTAGCGACAGGACGAGGACGAGGCGGAGACAGGAGAGACATCAGTTGAGAATGCTTGAGCCCAACCATGGCCTTGAGGCCGCACGGCACTGGAGGTTTGGTGTGGGGTGCGGGGAAGGTGGCCCTTCCCGGTGGGGCAGTGCCGCCCTCGGCCGCTGCGGCGGCAGGTGGGGGCCAACGGGGCGGGGAAGGAGGCGGAGGCGGATGCAACGAATGCGGAGGCGTGTGGAGCGCAGCAACCAGATGCAGTGCGCGGAGTTGGAGCCGCACGAGGAGGGGCAAGGCGGCACAGAGCCGCGGAAGGTGAGCTGGGGGCCTAATGGACCTCACGCGGCACATAGGCGTGTGCATGCCCCCGTCACAAGCCCACCGTGCACCAGGGGCTGCACTCCCCTGCCATGCACATTGGGGTTTGAGCTCCGAGTGCAGCGTAGATCTTATCATCTAACACTGTTGGACGTGTCGTGACCAGATGAGTACAGGCCTAGGGCGTGCTTGACGCTGGTAAGCTCGACTGCGAACATGTTCACCTTACCTGCTATGGCCTTCCTTGCTTCTGGCTTTGCCGCCCTTGCCTCCAGGTCGTCACGCACGCGAAGCGGCCGTACGGGACCGCTGTGCCTCTGGGCGACGTGTGCATCCCTGTACCTTCACGTGCTGCTGGCGGTCATGACATGTTCGCCTACCTGGCACGCAATGGGGGTCCCACCTGCAGCCGGCGTGCGCATGCGAGTCACAAATGCAGGTGCTACCGGTACGTCAGCGGTGGTCTTTGACGGCAGGCGCCTACCCGTCCACCTCGGCAGTCGAGGGCCCTGGGCTGTGGGGCCAGCAGCAGCTGCTGCTGCAGCTTGCGGGGCACCCACGGCACGGGGCCGTCGCCAGGGGGCGGCTTCTCTGCTTCGTTAGTGCCCGCGTGTCCTGAGGAGCGGTCGCACCACAAAACTGGAATTGCTGAGCGAATTCAGCATTTGCGCATTGCGGCATGGGCAGGAGGAAGTGCGTGGCCGCGTACCTGGCTGGCCAACAGGATGGCATTCGCAGGGAGTTTCAACGAAGGCTATGACAGGGCAGCATGACCTGACTTGCATGCACGTTACTACCCTTGTGATGGGCGGTAGAGGTGAGGCTAGGTTGTCGCCCTAGCTGCACAGGACAGACCGCAGAATGCTACTTGAAGTTGCCAGTTGCTGTTGCTCTGTATTTCATTTTAACATGCTGGAACACGGTGTCCTGTAGCCCACATTGTCGCATGCACACACGTGTCCTGACACGCTGCAGCTGTACGGGTATTATGGTGCTGCTAAGAGGCCAGTCTTTGAAGGTGCCGTACGGTGCAAGCACGTTGGTGTACGCTTTGGCAAGCATGAATGTGTCATAGCACCATGCGCTACTAGGACAATCAGTCTTTTGTGCCGGTAACCTGCGTGTGTGCGTTAACGCAACCAAGTACTGTCCTGCAGCTCGAGCCCTGTCCTGCAGGGAAGATGCTTGCGAACGAGAGCGTATAGTACAACCCATCATCCTGTTTGTCTTGTGACCGTGCCAGTGTGTGCCTATGATTTCGCCTGACTGCGTGAGTGCACTGTCACACTGGAACTGCTGAGGGAGCAGAGGGGACTGGGTGGGGGGCGCTATAGGGTGAAACTACGCTGGCCTGCGCTTTGCAAGCATGCATGCGAGGCTCTGTCCTGCACTCGCCGTTTCCAAAAAATCCGTACTATTACACTACCATTACTCTAGACCTAAGCATCCTACTACACACTTTCAATTGCTTGGCTTCTCGCGCAAGCAGTCAATCGCAAGCGCCTCAGAAGTACTTGGCACGACCCATATGCGGCGTTCAAACATCGCGGCTGCCTGATGTCAACCGTAAATTAACGCTTGCATTTCTCCGCACCGCATGCTTCTTGCATACCGGCCGCTTGACTTGAATGTGAGTGTGTAATGTAAGCGCAAGGAGGGCCAACGCAAACCTGCTGCATTGCGCTAGAAGCAACGATTTCGTCATCTTGGTTTGGTGCAGGGCAGGCATGGCAGTCGGAGGCGTCGCAGTTCGCGTCACAGCCGAAGCGTTGTGCAGGGGGAGTGTCCGGCTGAGGCATAGCATTGCAGAGCAGTTTCTGGGTCCTGAAGCACTGCCAGACCCCAGGGGAGGAGGTTGTGATGACCCAAAAGCTCTTTACCTCCACCCTTGCCCCGTGGAGAGCAGTACCACGCCTGTGCATGCCCAGCTGCGCATCGTGCCAACCATGGCGCGCCAAAGGCAGACCCCGGGCGCCTCGCCCCCGCCCCCAACCTCCCTACACTGCGAGCTGTGCGGCCTGGGCGCCTGGCTGCGTGGGCAGGGCGCGGTCCCGGGCGTGCACTGGGTGCAGCTGTGGCGCGGGGCCGGGGGCGCCCTGATGCTGCGCCTGTGCGACGGCAAGCCCACGGCACTGCCGGGGGAGGAGGCGGAGGCAGCGGTGGAGCAGCAGGTAATAGCAGTGACAATCAATTCCACCGCTGCATTAAGGGACACAGTTGCTCTGGACGCTACATCGGTGCAGGCGGCGTCAGTGCAGGCAGCAGCGGCGGACGCCGCAGCACAGATGGTTGGGCCAGCAGCCCAGGCCGTGGCAGATGCAGCAGCGCCATGGCAGCACCACGCTCCAACGTGCAGAGCGCCGTGCATGCCTGCCCCGCCAGCATTGCAAGACTGGCCGCTGGGAGCGGCGGTGGCGGACGGAGTGGGGTCTGCAGTAAGATACTCACCTAGTTGCTACCTTGGAGGGCCCCTGCCCACAGCACAGAGGGCAGGCGGCGGTGGGGGCAGCCGGCCGGTCACCCCCCGGGGCGCAGGGAGGGACTCAGGCGGTGCTGATGGTCACGGCTTGGTGGATACGGGTCCTCCGTACCCGCACCGCGGTGGCAATGCGGGCAGCGCGGGCCATTCGTTCTCGCTGTCTCCGCTGCCCATGCCGCCGCCACCGCTGCTATCAGCAGTGCCAATGCCGCAGCTGCCGCCGCCATTGATTTCTCCGCCGCCTTCACCGCCGGAGCTGCCAGCACAACAGGCTCCCCATCCAGCTGCACAAGCCGGGACCCCTGCATCCATCGGCGCGCCTCGAGCACCTCAAATCCAAACGGCAGCAGGCTTCGGATCAGCCGGAGCAGCGGCAGCAGCAGCAGCAGCTAGTGGGGAGTTTACCGTGCGCATCATGGCGGTAGGCGGCAAGCACCTTGGCTGGCTCAACACTGAGGCCCTGGCGCTGTGGCCGGAGGCCTTCCAGCTGCGTTTTGGGCGGGCCGCTGCGGTCACGCTGCACCTTGTTAAGGACCAGCCCACCACGCCCGCATGCCACACAGCAGCCCGGGAGGATGTCAGCGCCAAGCTCGCACGGCACGACGCCACCTGGTTCGCCCTTTTCGGCCTGGGGCAGGCTAACGACGTGTTCAGCCTCTGGCGGGACCACGCTGGGGCGGTGTGGGCGTCACAGGCGCACTCGGGGACATGGCAGGGGCAGCAGCAGGGGCAGCAGCAGGGGCAGCAGCTGGATCAGCAGCAGGGGCAGGGGCACGGGCAGCCGCAAGTTCAGGGCCAGCAGCAGCAGCAGCAGGGTGAAGTTCGTGCTGCGCTGCTGCGGCGCCCTTGCAGTACAGGCATCCTGACGGGGCGCGTGGGCAAAGGTACGATATGGCTGCGGACTGAGGCGGTGCACGGTGTGTTAGCACCGTCCTTGTACCAGGGACACAGCCGGCAGTCGATGCCCGAATGGATCACGGTGCACGTGGAGGGAGGCGCAGGGGGGAGCAACAGCGCGCCTCAGGTAGCGCAACAACCGCAGCAGCAGGGGAACGAGTTCGCCGTGCGGTTGGTATGCACCCAGGAGCCCGGCCGCAAACCCAGGTGGCATCTCTGCAGCGCGGGCACACTCCTCAACGCCCTAGGCGCACTGGACGGGGATATCGTACAGCTGCAGCACGTATCCGCCGGGCGGTTGACGGTTAGGCGTGCAGCACGACAACTTTATCACCAGCAGAAGGATCAGGCAGCTGGAGCAGTGCCGCTCGCCGCGTGCCCTGCTGATAGCATCTTCGTCGGCTGCAAACACAGTACGCGCATGGATGCCCGCTTGGGTGCGGTGAACGCCCTGTGGCCCAAAATTGCATGCCAGCTGGCGTGCGGCCAGAGCACGGAGGTGGAGGTGTACCCGGCAGTGGCGGGCGCTGGGGCCGCGGCGCTGGGCCCCTTCCGTGTCACGCTTACGCGCTACTCTTGGCTGACCAGGTCGGTTGCTTGGCGGATGACCGGCTGCGAACCGCTGTTCCGGGCCCTGGGGGCACAGAACGGCGACGCAGTCCACATGTGGTGGTCGCCTGGGGACGGGCGGTTGCTGGCGGGGGTGCTGCCGAGGGGCGGGGTGCAGAGGGACAGGGATGAGGCGCGGCTGGGGCAGCAGCAGGGGCAGCGGCAGGAGGCGGGGCAGCAGCAGGAGGAGCAGCATGGGGATGGGGCTCGTCGGCAGCCGCAGAGGAGGGCACAGCGAGGAGCTTTGCGTCGGATATACGAGCACATTGTGCCGGAGGCCTCGGATGGGGAGGATGGGGAGGAGGATGACCTGGTTGGTGATGGAGAGGAGTGGCAGGGTGGGGAAAGGGAGGAGTGGCAGGAGGCGGGGCCGGCGGGGCCGCCAGCTGGCTACCCAGCGCTGCCTTGCAAGCGTGCAAGGGCTGCTGAGGCCCCATCTCAGCAGCATGACAGGCTCAGCGGAATACAGCAGCAGGACCTGCAGCAGCAGCAGCAACAGCATGCACATTCTACCGCTTGGCCTGCTGGCAGCACCCTTGTCGGCTACAATCACAGCGGTCACCTACTTCCCCGGCCTGCGGCGGTGCGCACACTGTGGCCCAATTTAGCGGACCAGCTGGTGTGCGGCCAGAGCGCTGAGGTGGAGGTGCACGCGGGGGTGTCGGACGCGGCGGCCGAGGCGCTGGGCCCCTTCCGCCTCACGCTCAAGCTCCACACGTGGCCGACCAGGCCGGTCGCTTGGCAGCTGAACGGCTGCGGGCCGCTGTTGCGGGCCCTGGGGGCACAAAAGGGCGATGCAATCTGCATGTGGCGGTTGCCGGGGGACGGGCGGTTGGTGGCGGGGGCGAAGCGGAGGGGCGGGGTACATAGCGACAAGGAGGTGCAGCAGCAGTGGCCGCAGCGTGGGCAGGAGGCGGCGCAGCAGCAGTGGCAGCAGGGGCAGGGGCAGCATGTGCAGCAGACCGCGTGTCCGGCCGGCAGCATCCTTGTTGGCCACAGGTACGGCACCCAGCTGGACGCCCGGGCTACGGCTGTGCGCGCCCTGTGGCCCGAGATAGCGAGCCAGCTGGCGTGCGGCCAGAGCACGGAGGTGGAGGTGCACCCGGCGGTGGCGGGCGCTGGGGACGAGGCGCTGGGCCCCTTACGCCTTACGCTCAGCTTGCACACGTGGCGGAGCAGGCCGATCGCTTGGAGGATAAATGGCTGTGGGCCGCTATTCACCGCCCTAGGGGCACAAAGGGGCGATGCAATCTTCATGTGGCGGTCGCCTCAGGACGGGCGTGTAATGGCGGGGGCACAGCCGACTGGCGGCGTGCATTGGGACACGGGGGTGCAGCAACAGGGGAAGCAGCAGGGGCAGGAGGCGGCGCGGCAGCAAGAGCACGAGCAGCAGGGGGTTGTGCGTCGTCGGCACCTGGACAGGGAGGAAACGCAGAAAGCTTTGCACCGGGTGTACGGCGAGCGTGTTGCACCGGAGGCCTTAGATGGAGAGGGTGGGCAGGGGGAGGACTTGGATGACGATGACGCGGTTGGCGAGGAGTGGAAAGATGGGGAGAGCGGAACGGAGGGGCAGCACCGGCAGGAGGAGGTGTCACCGGCGCCGCCAGGTGACGGCCTCTCGCGGCCGTCCAAGCGTGCAAGGGCAGCAGAGGGCGTAGCTCTGCAGCGCGGCGGGTTCAACGCAACACAGCAGGACCAGATGCAGCCAACCGCTTGTCCTGCCGGCAGCATCCTTGTCGGCTACAAGCACCGCACCCAGGTGGATGTCCGGGTTACGGCGGTGCGCGCCCTGTGGCCCGACTTAGCGAGCCAGCTGACGTGCGGCCAGAGCACCGAGGTGGACGTGCACCCGGCAGTGGCGGACGCTGGGGGCCAGGCGCTGGGCCCCTTCCATGTAGTGCTGAAGCTGCACACGTGGAAGGGTCCGGCGCCCTCCTGGCGGCTGAGTGGCTGCGGGCCGCTGTTCCGGGCCCTGGGGGCACAGGATCGGGACGCAATCTTCATGTGGCGATCGCCTGGGGACTGGCGGTTGGTGGCGGGGGTGCAGCGGAGGGGCGGGGTGCTAGGAAAGACCGATGGTGTCCAGGTGGCTGGGCCTCGCCGGGCTGGGGGCAAGGTGCGGCAAGTGTACGACGAGTACGATGTGCACGATTCTTCTGACGAGGAGCAAGCAGAGCTGGAAGAGGGTGAGGACGAGGAGGAGGAGGGGCATGGCTGGTCTACGGAGGAGGAGGAGGAGGTGGAGGAAGGGCAGGAGGAGAGGGAGGAGGCGTGCGGCTATGGTGGGGATGCGCAAGTTCTGGCTGGGTTGGCGGGGGAGGCGCGGGCGGGGCAAGGCTGTGGCATCCTGGGCGGCGGTGGAGGGTGGGGTGAGGCGGCGGAGGAGGAGGTGGAGGATGCGGAGGAGGAGGAGGAGGAAAAGGAGGACCCGGGGGTGAACTGGTGGGCACGAGAGGTGGGAGGGGAGTTCGGGTTCGGAGAGGAGGGAGGTGCGGGGGAGCAGGACGAGGAGGTCTGAGCGTGCAGGTCTGAGCGTGCGGTGTGCCGGTGTGCTGTTGGTTCAGGCGCAGATATGAGCACCTGTGTAACTGCGGATACCTTTGGGGAGGCACGGCAGCTTTGGCGAGTGGGTCAAGGGCCAAACTGAATAGATTTCGTACGATACGCTGTGCACAGTTACGTATTCTGCCGGCCTGCAGGGTTGTTGCATTTGCAGGGGGGGTCGGGGTTCGTTGAAGTTGGCAGGGCCCCTTCGTACGCAGCGTGCGTGCAAGGCGTGCGTAGGTTGACGGAACAGGTGTTGGGGCGCGCTCGCAAATTGGGTCTGCGTGCGGGGTGGGCTTTGGGCGTGCTTATTGATGTTGACCGCTTGATGCATTGCTTAATTTGCTTCATTGGACTGATCCACGCTGTTGTCATCACGCAAAAGCCCAATTAGACCTTGAACGTGATCCGCATGTACGGCCGTGACATGCATGGCGCATGTGCGCTGCTTCGCGTGGAGCTTGGCGCGTTCCTTGCACGCCATGGTGGCAGCGTGCTGGGAACACTGAACTTTTGCGGCACCGGTTGGGTGCACACAGCAGTTCAGTTCTATCTGGCGGTTGGTTTTACTTGGTTCAGGCGTTCGCTCGCACATTGCCTGCATGAAAGGAAAGGTGCTTGGTGTGCACTATGCCTTCCTTGCGAAGCGGCCGCCTGGTGGCGGGCGTATCGCCACCCCGCCAGGTGTTGAAGGGCGAGCCGGCGGCGAGGTCGGAGTGAGTGCATCACGATGAGCGACTGTACAACACTACATGCGAGGCTCTGGGAGTTGCTCCGACTGTCAAGGTGACGGTAGGAGTTGAGTGGCATGTGTTATTGGCAGTCAGGAGTTGGTCAAGTTGCATGGTTGGCAATGGGAGATGGAGTGCGTGGCGCTGCCGCTTGCATTTGCCGACAGGCATGTGGGTGACTAGCAGGAGGGGCGGAGCGGATTGCGATGCAGCCCACGGCGAGGGCAAAGCGGCAGCAACAGGCAGCGGACGGAGAATGGAGGGAAGAAGCTGTTGGGAGGGAAGCTGTTGAGAGGGTTAAACCCAAGTGTTATTAATGGTCGTTGGGCTGGACTGCACCAGGGCTTTGGGCCTGGGTTGTTACAGTGTTCTGGAGACCTTGGGCGCAAGGGCTACGGGCAAGGTGGCTCTGAACCGCATGCCGACTGGACGTGCTTGTGGGTTGAAAGGTACATGGCTCTGGGGTCCGGGGCTGGGGCAGTGGCTGCACCAACCGGCAGGGACAGCAGGGCTGCAGGGGATGGTGCTGTCAATCGGTGGCCGAGGTGCATTTGGCGTTTGTCTTCCAGTCCAGGTAGCATTCCGGCAACAGTGTGCGGCTGCCGGCGGATGAGGGGCACAGGCAGCAGGAGCGGCGCAAGGAGCAGCAAGCTAGCCGGTGCACACAAGCGAAAGGTAAGCAACGGGCCTTGTGTAGTGCAGGGATGCGTGGGTGCTTGGGCTGTGCACCACAAGCGTGCTGTTTACGGCGCTCTCTGGTCGTCACACTGGACGTGCACACGACAGCAGCACAATTAGGTACTTGTGCATAGCATGCTGGCATGCACGCCCTGTTATCGCACGCCCACACGAACGCCCGCCTGCTGCGCCACAGGGTGGCACGTGCGGTCCTGCGCTGCGGCTCAAGCGGCCTTCTCCTCAACAACTCCCCGCATGTGAGTGAGCCATGCACGATGGCTGCGCCCCTATCTTCACTCTCAGCGCCCCGGCACGTTTGTAGTCGGCTACTTGCGGATGTGACATGCCGCCTATTGCGCCATGATGGTCCCACCCAGGCGCTGGCGCAGCGCCTTGGAGCACAACGTTGTGCCGTGTACGCGCCCGCACCTTCACGATTGGCTACTTGCGGGTGTGACATGCCCCCTGTCGCGCCATGATGGTCCCACCCAGGAGCGGGCGCAGCACCTGGGAGCGCGAGTGCAGGTAGGTGCTACCAGTACGTCGGTGGCGCGCACCGAGGGCGATGGGTGTACATGCGTACATCCGGCGGACGCCTGTACGGTACGGCGGCCTGCCGTACATTGCCGGCGGAAGGCACGTGCGGCGGCTTCGGCGTGCACGCTTTGCAGCCGCCAACCGGCTGTGTGGTCACAGGGATGGGGCGCTGGCAGGCCTGCTGTGCGTGCGGGGCACATACGGGTGCGTGCATAGTATGCATGCGGCTTTAGGCGCCAGGCTAGGACGCGGACGGGGAGGAGCAGCACGCAGCGGGGCGGGGTGGACGTGGCGGTTGGTGGCGGTCGGTGCTGGTGCCGCAGCTGCTGTAGGTGACCGTGTGCATGTGGCGGTTGGTGGCGGTTGGTGCTGGTGTGCGTGTTCGTGTGCGTGTGGGGTGTGGCAGTTGGTGCGGGTGGCTGCATCGGGAGCAACTGGAGAAGCTGCAGCAGGTGACCAGCAGGATAACGGGTGAGCAACACTGGGTGTCGATGCGTGCAGACAGTACGGCTGCATGCAGCAGAGAATGTACGTCCGTTTGCGGGACGGCAGGCTGCGGCCACGTGGTGTCGGTGCAGACACACAGGCCTGCAGTGCTGTAGGGGTTCTTTGCAGGCCGGCACTTGGGGTCGTACAATCCACATACCGGTACTGCTTCAATAGCAACCGTGTGCCTTAGCTCCTGACTCCATTACCAAAGTGGGGTTGCAGAGCGCGGACAGTGTTACGGGTGCAGTGAGGTGTAGATGCATTTGCCTGTGCTTTCCTTGGCCATCGTGGCTGGTGATGTATTGCTCGTGGGCGTGATCGAATCTGGCCTGCAGGTACCTGCTACCTGCATTGACTGTGCTTGCGAATTGAGGTGTACACAGAGCTAATACACATGCATGTCGCCAGTCAGTGCCCAGCTGCCCACACACTGGTGCTCTCACGGCATGCAGCCTCCACAGCGAGGCCACGCGGGTCGGGGTCGTCCCCCTCTGGGAAGTCGGACCAGGTCCTGATGACAAGGGCACGTGTATGGGCGGATACACACCGCCGGCGTCACCGCCGCGCAGCAGCTTTTGGTAGGGCAGGCACCCGGCAGGCAAAGTAACGAGGCCGCGTCAGAGCGCGGGACGTAGTGTGGGCGGCCGGGGCCCTGGTGGGCGGAGAGGCTGCGCAAATAGTATTCTGGGATGCGAGACGCTGACCGGAGAAGTGAGAGCTAAGTGAGAGGCCCACCCTGGGGTGGCGATTGTACGGCTCGAGCTGATTTTTTTAGTGTTTGCATATATGCAATGCTCAACAACGAGGCGATCATATACCAGCTGTTGCCTCCATATTAACGCTTGCGATTACGCACCGATACTTCGACTTTGTGAAAGTGGTGGAGGGCCTACCCAAGCCTGATGTATTGCGTAGTGATAGTGATACATTTACTTGATTATCTTGTTCTGGTGTACGTCAGGCATGGCGGTCGGAGGCGTCGCAGTGCGCATCACTGCTGAGTCTTGGTCCAGCGGGAGCGTCCGGCTAAAGCGCAGCACCGCAGAGCAGCTTCTTGGTCCTGAAATACTGCAAGACTCCAGGGGACAAAGCGGTGATGGCCCAAAATGTCTGTTGCTTTACCCTTGCCCGGCGCAAAGGAGCAGCACCCCGTTAAATGTCCAGCTGCGCATCGTCCCAACCATGGCGCGCCAGGGGCAGAGCCTGGGCGCCTCACCCCCGGCCCCGCCCTCCCTGCACTGCGAGCTGTGCGGCCTGGGCGCCTGGCTGCGTGGGCAGGGCGCGGTCCCGGGCGTGCACTGGGTGCAGCTGTGGCGCGGGGCTGGGGGCGCCCTGAGGCTGCGACTGTGCGACGGCGAGCCCACGGAACTGCCGGGGGAGGAGGCGACAGAGCAGCAGATGGAAACAGGGGGAACGGAACCCAATGCTGACGCAGAGGGTACTGCAGCGGTGGGTGCAGCTGTTGTGCCCGCACAGCATACCAGCAGGATGCAAGTTGCGTCGGACGCTGCAGCAGCGCAGGCGGCGTCGGCGGAGGCAGCAGCGGCGGACGCCGTAGCCAAGCTGTTAGGAATGGCGGCCCAGGCCGTGGCAGATGCAGCAGCGCCATGGAAGCTCCACGCGCCAACACGCACAGCGCCCTGCATGCCTGCTGGGGCGGCTTGGCAAGGGCCTGCAACCAGCTGCCAGCTGGGAGCAGCGGGGGCGGGGGCGGACGGCGTCACACGTGCTCCCAGAGGGGCTCCCATGACGCCGGCCCCGCTGCTGCTACCCATGCCAGACCCGCAGCTGCCGCCGCCAATGCTGTCTCCTCCTCGTGCACCACCGGAGTTGCCAGCACAGCAGGCTGCCCATCCAGCTGCACGAGCCGGGGCCCCTCCATTCGTAGGTGCGCCTGGAGCACCCGAGCTTGACACGGCGGCAAGGCTTCAGTCCTCAGCAGCAGCATCGGCGGCAGCAGGAACTTCCAACGAAGTGTTTACATTACGCATCTCGGCGGTAGGCGGCAGGCACCTGGGATGGCTCAACGCCGAGGCCCTGACGTTGTGGCCGGAGGCCTGCCAGCTGCATTCTGGGCAGGCCATGGCGGTCACGTTGCACCTCCTCCAGGACCAGGCCGCCACGTCCACACGCCACACAGCGGCCCGGGAGGATGTCAGTGCCAAGCTCGCGCGGTACAACGCCACCACGGTTGCTATTTTCGGTCTGGGGAGGGCAGATGACGTGTTCTGCCTTTGGCGGGACCACGCTGGGGCGGTGTGGGCGTCACAGCAGCACTCGGGGACACGGCAGGGCCTGCAGCAGGAGCAGGGGCAGGGGCAGGAGCGAATTGTTGGTGGTGCTGCGGTGACGCGGGGCATTTCTACAATGGGCATCCTTACAGGGCGCGTGGGCAACTGGAGGATCATCCTGCGGACCAGGAACCAGGGACAGCACCTGCAGTCGATGCCCGAATGGGTAACGGTGCACGTTGGTGTTGCAGATGCAAACCGCAGCACGCATGAGGGAGCACACGAAGAGCAGCAGCAGGGGAGCGAGTTCACCGTACGGTTGCTGTGCAGCCTGGCAACTGGCCGCAGGCTTCAATGGTATCTCTCCAGCGCGAGCGCCCTCATCAAGGCCCTAGGAGCACGGGATGGGGACACCGTACAGCTGCAGTACGAGTCGGATGGGCGGTTGGCGGTTAGGCGTGCAGCAGGACAACCACAGCGGCAGCAGCAGGCAGCTGGCACAGTGCCGCTCGCCGCGTGCCCCGCTGACAGCATCTTAGTTGGCTACAACCTTGGCTCACGTATGGATCCCCGGGTGGGGGCGGTGCACGCGCTGTGGCCCGAGGTGGCGAGCCAGCTGGCGTGCGGCCACAGCACGGAGATGGAGGTGCACCCGGCAGTGGCAGGCGCTGGGGTCGCGGCGCTGGGCCCTTTCCGCCTCACGCTCATGCTGCGCACGTGGAAGGGCAGGTCTCCTGTTTGGCGGCTGACCGGCTGCGGGCCGCTGTTCGGGGCCCTAGGGGCGCAGGATGGCGATGCGATTCACATGTGGCGGTCGCCTGAGGGCGGGCGGTTGGTGGCGGGGGTGCAGCCGAGGGGCGGGGTGCCGAGGGGCATGGGAAAGGTGCGGCTGGGACAGCAGCAGGGGAAGGAGCAGGAGCAGCAGGAGCAGGAGCAGGGCGGTAGGCGCCGTCAGCAGCTTCACAGGAGGGCACGGCAAAACGCGTTGCACCGATCGGACAGCGGGAACAGTGTGCATGCGGCCTCAGACGGTGAGGATGGGGGGGCAAAGGAGATGTACAGCCATGGCGACTGTGGAGTGGAGAAGTGCGGGCGTGGGGAGAATGGGGAGGGGCAGGAGGAGGGGCCACCGGGGCCGCCAGGTGACGGCCTCTCGCGGCCGTCCAAGCGCGCAAGGGCTGCGCACGGCGCAGCTCAGCAGTACGGTGGGATCAGCGCAGCACACCAGCGGCATATCCAGCCGACCGCCTGTCCTGCTGGCAGCACCCTTGTCGGCTTCAAGTGCCGCACCCTCCTGGACGTCCGGGCCACGGCGGTTCAAGCCCTATGGTCCGACTTGGCGAGCCAAATGGCGTGCGGCGAGAGCATTGGCGTGGAGGTGCACCCTGCAGTGGCGGACGTTGGGATGGATGCGGATGTGCACGTGGGCGAGGCGCTGGGGCCCTTCCGCGTCACGCTTACGCGCTACTCGTGGCGGACAAGGTCGGTCGCTTGGCGGCTGAGTGGCTGCGGGCCGCTGTTCCGGGTCCTGGGGGCGCATGACTCCGACGCGATCTTGATGTGGCGATCGCCTGGGGACGGGAGGTTGATGGCGGGGGTGCAGCCGCGTGGTGAGGTGCATAGGGGCAGGGAGGAGCAACAGCAGGGGCAGGAGGTGGAGCAGCAGCAAGAGGAGGGGAAGCATGCGCTGCCGACGGTTTGCCCTGCAGGCAGCATATTCGTCGGCCGCAAGATCAAGGGCAAGTTGCGACCCCGGGCGGGGGCAGTGCGCGCGCTGTGGCCCAAGGTAGCGAGCCAGCTGGCGTGCGGGCGGAGCACGGAGGTGGAGGTGCACCCGGCAGTGGAGGGGGCTAGCGGAGAGGTGCTTGAGCCCTTCCGTGCAGTGCTAACGATGAACAGGTTGCCGGGAAAGTCGCCTACCTGGCAGCTGACCGGCTGCGTGCCGCTGTTCCGAGTCCTGGGGGCACAGCACGGCGATGCGATCTTCATGTGGCGATCGCCTGGGGATGGCCGATTGGTGGCGGGGGTGCAGCCGCGGGGCGGCGCACGAGGGGGGGCCAAGCCGAGGGGCGGGGTACTAGGGAAGGGCAACGGTGTGCAGGTGGGGCGGCAGTGGGGTGCTGGGCTTGATCCGGCTGGGGGTGAGGTACGGCAAGTGTACGGCGAGCATGAGACCACGGATGAGGAGGAGATGTGGCAGGGCGAGGATGAGGACGAGGATGAGGAGGGGGAGGACGGGGAGGCGGAGAACGACAAGTGGGAGGAGCGTAATGAGGCTTTAGGTTATGGTGAGGAGGCAAGTACTGGGGCAATGCTGGAGGGGGAGGGGCGGGTGGGGCCGGGTTGCAGCGTCCTGGGCGGCATTGGAGGGCGTGGCTGGGAGTGTGCGGGCCTCGGGTCTGGTGATGACAACGAGGCTGGGGTCGGTGAGGAAGGGGAGGGAGAGGAGGAGGAGGAGGAACCGGGGGTGAACTGGTGGGCACGAGAGGTGGGCGGGGAGTTTGGGTTCGGGGAGGAGGGAGGTGAGGGGGAGCAGGATGAGGAGCAGGTGTGAGCATGTGGCGTACCGATAAAGGTTTGACTGCAGGCGTGTGCACCTAAACAGCTGTGTGTACCTATGTATGTAGCTGCGGTTGCGAAGGAGACGCACGGCAGCATTGGTTTGGAGCAAATTTGACACGTCTTGCACCCGATTCTGTGCACAGCTGCATTTACTTGTCGGCGAGTGGAGCCTAAATTGATGCTTTGGGCCGCCTGCCGTGCGGCGTTGCAGGTTGCTGTCGCGCTGCAATGTTTACGTTTAGCAGTGCGGCATTGGCAGAAGGAAGTGCATGGCCACGTACCTGGCTGGCTACTCTATTTTGCATCGCAGGGAGTTTCATGCAGGCAATGGCATGGCCTGACTGGCATGCACGTTGCTACCGTACCCATGGGATGCATGGGAGGGTTGAGGTACGGTACGGCTCGGTGGGCGCTCTAGCTGTACAGGTCCGCAGACCGCAGCATGCTGCTTGAAGTTGCCAGTTGCTGTTGCTCTGAAATCAATCAGACGTGCTGGAACACGGCGTCCTGTAGCCCACCTGATCCCACAGAATGCATGTATGTCTCCTGACACGCTGCCGGTACACAGGTGATATGGTGCTACTGTGTGTGAGGTCAGTCTATTAGTAAGGCGCCGTAGGGCGCGAGTACGCTGGCCTGCACGGCATTCCGTAACTGCGACCTGCACTAAATATGCTTGTGAGTTGAGCACTGGCCACTGAGCTGATTCGCAGTGCGGAGGTGCGGACACAGGAGGACACTCCGGTCCGTATCTCGCTAATGCGCTCACAGCATGGCAGGGGGGCACAGCTCTTCAGCACCACACGGTGCGAGCTCCGGTAGTCCCCCCTGCAACCTGCATGGTCCGTTGCGGGTTCTGCAGCATAAATTCCTGTCCTCAAATGTTGCTAGCCCCCGTTGAGACTGGCACAGTGGGTAATGGGCCTGGCTCGCTGGCTCGCTGGCTGGTACTGCTCCTGCAGAGCTGTTTCGGAGCACCGTGGTACCGCCGGAAGACTTGCCCGCTTGTTACCAACGCCCATGGCCGGCAGGCCCGTGTTTAACGCTGGCTATAAAACTGTATAACACACAAGCCCCTTATTATAAAGCCTCTGCCCTAAAGCCTCTGCCCTTCCAACAAACAGACCGCAACAGGCCATATGACGAAGCCGGTCCATACGCTGCGATCGACTGAAACTTCTACAGAAATGCGGCTACGTACAGTCCACGAACGTACTATGTATCACGTCCCTGAACAATTGCGCGGCTCCTTCGCGGGTCTGTTGCCGGCCAGCAGTTTGACTTTTGGGTAAGTTTTACCGCCCAGAGACGGCCCACAAGAACGTGTATATGTGTACGCATACTATATAACCACGTCCATTTATTGCAGGTCGGGCATGGCTGTCGGAGGCGTTGCAGTGCGCGTCACAGCCGAGGCACTGTCCAGCGGGAGTGTCCGGCTAAAGCGCAGCACCGCGGAGCAGCTTCTTGGTCCCGAAATACTGCTAGATGCCACGGGAGTAGGTACCGGTAGCTCAAAAGCCCTGGTGCTCAACCCTTGCCCAGCGCAATGGTTTTCCAGGCCTGTGTATGCCCAGCTGCGCTGCGTCCCAGCCATGGCGCCCCAGGGGCAGAGCCTGGGCGCCACGGACGCCCCGCCCCCTCCATGCCTGCACTGCGAGCTGTGCGGCCTGGGCGCCTGGCTGCGTGGGCAGGGCGCGGTCCCGGGCGTGCACTGGGTGCAGCTGTGGCGCGGGGCTGGGGGCGGCCTGATGCTGCGCCTGTGCGACGGCAAGCCCACGGAACTGCCGGGGGAGGAGGCGGAGGCAGCGGTGGAGCAGCAGGTAATAGCAGTGACCACCAGTCTCACCGCTGCCGTAAAAGAGACGGGTGCGTCGGACACTGCGGCGGTGCCGGAGGCATCAGCGGCGGCAGCAGGGGTGCACGCCGCCGGAATGATAGTAGGGCCAGCAGCCCAGGCCGTGGCAGATGCAGCAGCGCCATGGCAGCTCCACGCGCCAACAGGCAGAGCGGCGTGCATGCCTTATAGATCGGCATGGCGAATGCCTGAAAACAGCTGCCACCTGGGAGCGCCGGGGGCGGGGGCGGACGGAGTGGGGTCTGCAGCAAGAAGCTCTCCCGATGGCGACCACAGAGGGGCTCCCATGCCGCCGGTTGAAGGTGGTGTTGCGGTCCCGGGGCGCCCGTCTTGTACGGGCATCCTGACGGGGCGTGTCAGCAATTACAAGATTGGCCTGCGGACTGCGGAGGCCCAGGGCCTGTTAGTGCCGTCCTTACTCCAGGAACAAGGCCTCCAGTCCAGACCCGACTGGATAACGGTGCACGTCGAGGGCGGTGCAGGGCGCAGCGCCAGCGCGCATGAAGGAGCACAGCAAGGGCAGCAGCAGGGGGGCGAGTTTGCGGTGCGGTTGATGTGCAACCATAACACTGGCCGCAAACCCAGCTGGTACCTTTCCAGCGTGGGCGCCCTCCTTAAGGCCCTAAGAGCACAGGATGGGCACACCGTACAGCTGCAGTACAAGCCGGATGGGCGGTTGGTGGCTCGCCGTGCAGGACGACAACCGCAGCAGCAGCGGCAGGGGCAGGGCCAGGATCAGCAGGCAGCTGCAGCAGCGCAGCTCGCCTCGTGCCCCGCTGACGGTATCTTCGTCGGCTACAGGTACAGCACGCGCATGGATGCCCGGGTGGGGGCCGTGTGCGCCCTGTGGCCCGAGATAGCAAGCCAGCTGTCGTGCGGCCAGGGCGCGGAGGTGGAGGTGCACCCGGCAGTGGCGGATGCTGGGGGTGAGGCGTTGGGCCCCTTCCGTGTAGCGCTGAAGCTCCACACATGGAAGAGCGAGTGGCCTTCATGGCGGCTGAACGGCTGCGGGGGGCTGTTCCGGGCCATTGGGGCACAGGACGGCGATGCAGTCTTCATGTGGCGGTCGCCTGGGGACGGGCGACTGCTGGCGGGGCTGCAGCCGAGGGGCGGGTTACGTAGGGGCAGGGAGGAGCAACAGCTAGCGCAGCAGGGGCAGGGGCAGGATGCGGAGCAGCAGCCAGAGCAGCAGCAGGAGGGGCGGCAGGGGCAGCAAGGCGATGGGCCTCGTCGGCAGCCGCGGAGGAGGGCACGGCAAGGCGGGTTGCACCGACTGTACGGCGAGTACGTTGTGCAGGAGGCCTCAGACGGGGAGGACGAGGAGCTCGATGTCGATGACGAGGGTGAAGGAGAGGAGTGGGGGAGCGGGGAGAACGAGGTGGGGCAGGAGGAGGGGCCGCGGGGGCCGCCAGGTGACGGCCTCTCGCGGCCCTCCAAGCGTGCAAGGGCAACTGAGGCCCCAGCTCTGCAGTACGGCGGGCCCAGTGCATATCAGCAACAGCAAGTGCAGCCTACCATGTGTCCTGCCAGCAGCTTCTTTGTCGGCTACAAGCACCGCGGCCAGCTGGATGCCCGGGCTACGGCGGTGCGCGCCCTGTGGCCCGACTTAGCGTGCCAATTGGTGTACGGCCAGAGCATTGAGGTGGAGGTGCACCCGGCAATGGCGGACGCTGGGGGCCAGGCGCTGGGCCCCTTTCGTGTCACGCTCAAGCTCTACTCGTGGCCCGGCAAGCCGGCCGCTTGGCGACTGTGCTCCTGCAGGCAGCTGTTCCGGGCCCTGGGGGCGCAGGATCGCGACGAAATCCTCATGTGGCGGTCGCCAGGGGACGGCCGTGTAATGGCGGGGGCGCAGCCGAGGGGCGGGGTGCGTAGGGACACGGGGGTGCAGCAGCAGGGGCAGCCGCAGGCGCAGGAGCAGGAGGCGGAGCAGCAGCAGCAGGGTGACGGGCGTCGTCGGCAGCCGCAGCGGAGGGCGCAGCAAGGCGCTCTGCAACTTCTGTACGGCGAGCATGATGTGCTGGCGGCCTCAGGCGGGGAGGATTGGGGGGAGGAGGAGGTAGATCACGGTGACGGGGGCGCAGAGGAGGAGTGGGAGAGTGAGGAAAGTGAGGACGAGGGGCAAGGGGATGTGTCGTGGGGGCCGTCGTGTGACGGCCTGTCGCGGCCGTCCAAGCGTGCAAGGGCTGCAGAGGGCCCTGCTCAGCAGTACGGCGGGGCCAGCGCAACACAGCAGCAGATGCAGCTCGCCGCTTGTCCTGCTGGCAGCGTCTTTGTCGGCCGTAAGCACCGCACCCAGGTGGATGTCCGGGCTGCGGCGGTGCACGCGCTGTGGCCCGAGGTGGCGAGCCAGCTGGCGTGCGGCCAGAGCGTCAAGGTGGACGTGCACGCGGCAACGCATGGTGCCGATGTTGGTGCGCAGGGCGGGGGCGGGGGCGAGGCGCCGGGCTCCTTCCGTGTACTACTGATGCTGTACACGCGGCCGTACAGCTCGCCTTCCTGGCGGCTAAACGGCTGCGGGCCGCTGTTCCGGGCCCTGGGGGCGCAGGACCGCGATGCAATCTGCATATGGAGGTCGCCTGGGGACGGGCGGCTGATGGCGGGGGTGCAGCGGAGGGGCGAGGTGGAAGGGGATGGCACACGTGTGCAGGCGGGGCGGCAGCGGGGTGCTGGGCCTGGTCGGGGTGGGCGGGGCGTACGGCAAGTGTACGATGTGCATGAGACCACGGATGAGGAGGCGGACGAGGACGTGGGGCTGGAGGAGGACGAGGAGGAAGGGAAGGGGCATGGCGGTTACAGTGGGGCGGAGCACGAGGAGCTGGAGGTAGGCTTTGGGGCTGGGTCGGGCGTTGAGGGTCAGGCGCGGCAGAGTTGCGACGTCCGTGGCAATGGTGGCGGAGGGTGGGGTCGGGAGTGTGCGGGGCTTGGGTCTGGTGGTGACTACGAAGCTGGGGTTGAGGAGGAGGAGGAGGAGGAGGAGGAGGATCCTGGGGTGAACTGGTGGGCACGAGAGGTGGGAGGGGAGTTCGGGTTTGGGGAGGAGAGAGATGAGGGGAGGCAGGAGGAGGAGCAGGTGTGAGCGTTTGGCGTACCGGTAGGCGTTGAGTGTGAGCGCAGCTGTGTGTACCTACGGACCGCCGAGGCGTAGGAGAGGCGTTGCAGCGTTAGCGAATGGCCCCAGGGCAGTTTGGATAGTTTTATGTACCATGCCCCGTCGCACAGTGCTGCCGTGCTGCGGCAGGGCAGGAGGCAGCGTGTGGCTGCATACCTGGCTAGCCAGCCGGATAGCATGAGGCAATGGTGGGCAGCAGGGCATGACTGGTGTGCACACACTACTGCGGTGGGAGGTTGCGGTGCAGCCACGGTAGGGTTACCGTACGTAGGTGGTCGCCCTGGCTGCACAGGGCGGACCGCAGAATGCCGCCTTGGATTGCCAAGTGCTCTTGCTCCCTGCTTGTCCTTGTCTCCTGGAACATGCTGGATTGCAGTGTATATAGCCCGCATTGCTGCCTGTGTTCTGACAGGCTAAAATTCAATCGCTTTTATGGTGCTGCTGTGTGCCAAAAAGAGGCTGTGGGGCTTACAGCGAGTGCTTGCTGCCCCGTTGGTACCCGCGTGTGTAGGTATTGCCTGGTGTTGCTGGCTCGGTGCGTGTCTGGGTTCCTCCAACACGATGTAGACGTTTGGTAGCTGTTGCCACGCCCTACTGCACCCACGTTATACTGGTACGCGCGGAATTATGTGAAGTAGGATTGCCAACCTTGACAATGGCCATACAGTAGCATCACAAGAAATTCATGGCTGTCCTACTTTGCAAATGGTTGTCTCTCTTTGCCTTGTCCAAGCCTTGAGGTGTCAACACCGAACAGGCCTTGTCCTTCACGCAGTCTACGGTATCAGTACGGGCGTCCCATCATACTCCTACCTGTCACAGCCGTTTGGGGGGCCGCCGTTTGTCCGGGGCATAGACAATGGATCAACACACAGCGTCGTGTGTGCGTTCTTCAGATCCAAGCTTACGGTAGCTAGATCGCGCGGTGTAGCCATGTTGCAACCTCCGTGAAATGCCCACCTTGTGACAGGGGACCCGGCCAATGCCCAGATGCCGTATAAGCACCTCATACCACCAAGTAGTGAGCCCATACGCACGTCCAACCGCCATGCCCAGAGGACACGTGCGCTGGCGGCCCGTTGCGCCAGGTTGCGCCCGGCCAGCAGCGCCATGCAAGCGAGCCCCCAGCGGTGCACAAGGGCATAGAGGTCCGGGTCGACACGTGCAACTTGCAGCATGCTGTGAAGGACAAACGTCATGTAAAGCTTTGAAGCCGTACGATAGGCTGAGCAACGCATCTAGCGCCACGGCCTTCTGCGCCACGGCCTCTCTGTGCGTTCACCCAGCCCGTGCGGTGTACCAGCACACGCCAGTGTAGCAGCATGGGATAGCAGAACGCCACCAGCAGTAGGCACTGCCACCACGCCGGGAAGCCCCCAAGCCGTGCAGCGGAGCGGAGGAACCCCAACGAAATGGCTAGGGGGCACCGCGCCCGCCAACGCCCAACTCCCAACTCCTGCAACACAAGCAGTAGTGTTGCGCACAACGGCACAAGTGAGATTCAACATGCGTGGCATATTAGGCCGTTTCGGACAACATCGTGACGTTTTATGCATTAGACCTAAAGTACTCTCCCGCACACCTTTAATTGCGTGGCTTCAAGGGGTCTAGCGCTCTGGCCTAGCAACAAGCAGTCAGTCGCAGCAGGCTCAGAAGTACTTGACACGACGCACATTAATGCCAACAGTGAATGAGCGCTTGCATTCCTCTGCACCGCGTGCTGCTGGGCTTTAATGTAAGTGTAATCGCGCAAAGATGGCCAACGCACAAACCTGCCGCATTGCGCTATGAACATTTTTATCTTCTTCCTGATCTGGTGTAGGTCAGGCATTGCGGTTGGGGGCGTGGCAGTTCGCATCACAGCTGATGCGTGGTCCAGCGGGAATGTCCGGCTAAAGCACAGCACCGCAGAGCAGTTTCTCGGTCCCGAAATACTGCAAGACTCCAGGGGAGAAAGCGGTGATGACCCAAATGGCCCCAAATCTCTGTTCCTCCACCCTTGCCCTGCTGCGGAAGGGAGTGCCAGCCTTGTGCATGCCCAGCTACGCATCGTCCCAACCACGGCGCGCCCCAGCCAGGCCTTGGACGACTCACCCCCGCCCCCGCCCTCCCTGCACTGCGAGCTGTGCGGCCTGGGCGCCTGGCTGCGTGGGCAGGGCGCGGTCCCGGGCGTGCACTGGGTGCAGCTGTGGCGCGGGGCCGGGGGCGCCCTGAGGCTGCGCCTGTGCGACGGCAAGCCCACGGCACTGCCGGGGGAGGAGGCGACAGGCGTGCAGCAGATGGAAACAGGGGGAACGGAACCCAATGCTGCTGCGAGGAGTTTGGTTGTGCAATTACCACCGGCGGGGGCAGCTGTGGCGCCCACAGAGCCCACCAGCACAACGCCAGGTGCGTGTGACGCTGCAGTGGCGGCGTCAGTGCAGGCAGCAGCGGCGGACGCCGCAGCCAAGCTGGTTGGGCCAGCAGCCCAGGCCGCGGCAGATGCAGCAGCGCCATGGCATATACACGCTCCAACGTGCAGAGTGCCCTGCATGCCTGCCGGGGCGGCATTGCAAGGCTGCCGGCTGGGAGCGGCGGGCGTGGTGCCGGCGGACGGAGTGGGGTCAGCAGCAAGGTGCGCTCCTAATGGCGACCACATTGGGCCTCTGCCCACCACGCAGCTGAAGGCAGGCAGCGGCGGGGGCAGCGGGCCGGTCACCCCTGGGGTTGCAGGCAGGGACTCCCGTGGCGCGGATTGCCGTGGCTGGCTGGACGCGGCCCCTCCGCATCCGCGGCGCGGCGGCAACACGGGCAGCGCAGGCCATTCGCGCTCGCTGTCTCCGCTGCCCACGCCGCCGCCACCGATGCTACCAGCAGTGCCAACGTTGCCGCCGCCATCGCCATTGCTGTCTCCACCGCCTTCACCTCCGGTTTCCCCCGCACAGCAGGCTCCTCGTCCAATGTCACCAGCCGGGGCCCCTGCGGTCGTGGATGCGTCCGCAACTCCTCGACTCCATACGGCGGCAGCCTTCGGATCAGCAGCAGCAGCAGCGGAGGCTGCAGCAGCGCCGGCAGCAGCTAGTAGGGAGTATACCGTGCGCATCACGGCAGAAGGCGGCAGGCACGTGGGGTGGCTCAAATCCGAGGCCCTGGCGCTGTGGCCGGACGCCTGCCAGCTGCAGTTCGGGCAGGCCGCGGCGGTCACGCTGCACCCCAGGGACCAGCCCGGCACGCTCCCGTATAAGACAACGGTCGGACTGAGATTAAGCGCCAAGCTCGTGCGACACGACGCCAGTACGTTTGCCCTTTCCGGCCTGGGGCAGGCAGGTGACGTGTTAATCCTCTGGCGGGACCGCACTGGGACGGTGTGGGTTGGGTTGTCCCAGGTGCACTCGGGGACAGGGCAGGACCTGCAGCAGCTGGGGCAGCAGCAGGGTCAGGGTCAGGATGGAGGCCTGCAGCAGGAGCAGGAGCAGGGGCAGGAGCAGCAGCAGGGCCAGGGTGGCGGTGGTCCTGTGGCGTTGCGGCGCCCACTCAGTACGAGCATCCTGACCGGGAATGTCGGCAGAACCAAGATACGACTGCGGACTGACGAGGTCGACGGTGTGCTGGCGCCGTCCTTGTCCCAGGGACACCCCCGGCAGCTGAAGCCCTGTTCGATAACGGTGCACGTGGAGGGGGGCGCAGCGGGGGGCAGCAGCGGGGATGGGGGAGCGGAGCAAGGGCAGCAGCAGGAAAGCCAGCTCACCGTGCGGTTGCGGTGCTTCCAACCAGCAGCCAGCTGCCAACCCAAGTGGTATCTGTCCAGCGTGCACGCCCTTCTCAAGGCCCTGGGCGCGCAGGATGGGGACACGGTACAGCTGCAGCGCATGTCGGATGGGCGGTTGGTGATCTGGCGTGCAGCAAGACACCTGTATCGGCGGCATAAGCAGCTGCTACCAGCTGCGGCAGTCCCGCTCGCGGCGTGCCCGCCCGACAGCATTTTGGTCGGCGTCATAAACAGCAACCGCGTACCTGCTCGGGTGGGTGCAGTGCGGGCCCTGTGGCCAGAGGTAGCGCGCCGACTGACGTGCGGGCAGAGCACGGAGGTGGAGGTGTACCCGTCAGCGGCGGACGCTGGGACCGGGCCGTGTTGCCCCTTCCGCGTGACGCTCAAGCTGTGGATGTATCAGTCGCCTACATGGCAACTGACCGGCTGCAGGGCGCTGTTCCGGGCCCTGGGGGCACAGACTCGCGATGCACTGTGCATGTGGCGGTCACCCGGGGACGGGCGGTTGATGGCGGGGGTGCAGCCCAGGGGAGGGTCGCGCAGGCCAGGGGAGGAGCTGCCGCAAGGCCAGGAGCAGGAGCAGGAGCAGCAGCCGCAGGGGCGGCAAGGCCGGGAGGAGGAGCAGCAGCCGCCGGAACAGCAAGGGCAGGAAGGCGGTGAAGATCGTCGTCTGCGGCAGGAAAGGGCACGGCAAGGGGCTGTACTGCGGAAGTACGGCGAGTACGCCATGCAGGAGGAGTCAGACGGGGAGGAGGGAGGGCAGGCGGAGGAGGAGGAGGAGGAGCAGGAGGAGTGCAGGAGCGGGGATGGCGAAGGGGAGGGGCCGCCGGGGCTGTTGGATGACGGCCTCTCGCGGCCGTCCAAGCGTGCAAGGGCAGCAGAGGAGGTAGCTCAGCAATACGGTGGGCCCAGCGCAGCGCAGCAGCAGCGCATGCAGCTCACCACTTGTCCTACCGGCAGCATCCTGGTCGGCCATAAGTACCGCACCCTGTTGCAACCCCGGGTTACGACGGTGCGCGCCCTGTGGCCCGACCTAGCGAGCCAGCTGGTGTGCGGTCAGAGCACCGAGGTGGAGGTGCACGCGGCAGTGGAGGGGGCTGGCGGAGAGGTGCTGGAGCCCTTCCGTGTTATGCTGAGGCTCCAAACGCGGAAGGGCACGTCCCCTTTATGGCGGTTGACCCACTGCGGGCCTCTGTTCCGGGCCCTGGGGGCACAGGAGCGCGATGCGGTCTTCATGTGGCGATTGCCTGTGGGTGGGCGGCTGATGGCTGGGTTGCAGCCGAGGGTCGGGGTGCCTTGGGACAAGGATGCGCGGCAGCAGCCGGGACAGGAGGCGACACAGCAGCAGCAGGTGCAGGGGCAGAGGCAGCGTGTGCATCGGCTCGCCTGTCCTGCCGGCAGTGTCCTTGTCGGCCGCAAGCAAGGAACCCAGCTGGAAGTCCTTATGGCGGCGGTGAAGGCCCTATGGCCCGACCTAGCGTGCCGATGGGTATGCGGCCAGAGCATGGTTGTGGAGGTCTACCCGGCAGTGGCGGACGCTGGGGGAGGGGCACTGGGTCCCTTCCGTGTAGTGCTGAAGCTCGAGTCGTGGCCAAGCAAGCCGCTCGCTTGGCGCCTGACTGGCTGCGGGGCACTGTTCCGGGCCCTGGTGGCGCAGGAGCGCGATGTAATCCACATGTGGAGGTCGCCTGGGGACGGGCGGCTGATGGCGGGGGTGCAGCCGAGGGGCGGGGCACGAGGTGGTGGCAAGCCTAGGGGCGAGGTGCAGGGGGGAGGCAAGGGCGTGCAGGTGGGGCAGCGGGGTGCTGGGCTTGGTCGGGCACGGGGTAGGGTACGGCAAATGTGCGACAAGCATGAGAGTACGGATGAGGAGGACGTGTGGCCGGGCGAGGACGAGGAAAATGACGGGGAGGAGGGGGAGGCGGCCAGGGAGGTGGGCGAGGGGGAGAGTAGTGAGGCGTTAGGTTACCGTATGGTAGGGAGGCAAGTACTGGGGCACTGCCGGTGGGGGAGGGGCGGGCGCGGCAGGGTTGCGGCGTCCTAGGCGACGGTGGGGGAGGGTGGGGCGAGGAGGGTGCGGTGCTGGGGTCGGGGGGGGGCTACGAAGCGGGGGTCGGTGGGGGGGAGGAGGAAGGAGAGGAAGAGGAGGAGGAACCAGGGGTGAACTGGTGGGCACGAGAGGTGGGAGGGGACTTTGGGTTTGGGGAGGACGCAGCTGTGGGGGAGCAGGAGGAAATGCAGGCCTGAGCGTGTGGTGTTCTGGTAGGCTGTGGTTGCAAATGCAGCACTGCGCATGCGTGGGAGAGGCACGGCATGCTCGGCAAGTTCATTCGGGGCAATTTCTTAATACTGTACCAAATGTTGTTTACTGTTAACCTTATTGTTGCCCTGCAGCGCACCAACACTGGAGGAGGAAGTGTGTACCTGGCTGACAATGCTAAGTGGCATGCGCAGGGGAACTGCTTTTGCGTGACAGGGCAAAAATCCCGATAGGCTTGCACTGTGGTGAAAGGTCAAGGGAAGTACGGCTGGTGGTTCACACTCGCTGAACCGGACAGAAGGAAACGTGCCCCTTGATTGTGCTATAGTAGTGCTATTGCTTCCTGTCTGTTGGAACAGGTTGAATCACCTAAGTCGCAGCAGTGGATCCTCACGTAAGTCCTGGCACGATGCACGCATGGTGGTTGAAGCGAAATTGCTTTGGAGTGCGTGGTGCAGCAATGATCACAATTTTGCAAGGCGTGCGTGGTGATCCCACAAACGTACGGTACGGTGTTGCTGTGTGCCCGGGTAAGGCTGTAAGATTATGGTGATGGACATTTTTCCCTGTTAACTAGTTGCTGTCCCGCTGGTAGTGCCCGCTGGTACCTGCGTTACAAAGGCGTTGGCTTGGTGTCTGGGCCCCCCCAGGTTCCCCTCCACGCCTTTGTGATTTAGGGCAGGGAAGCTCCCCTGATTCGGAGTTCCATATACCGGTAATCTGGCGACCTCGTGCAGTAACATCGGAACGGCAATCCAGCCCGACTGACATGTGCAATACCGTATGCATGCGCCTTTGCTTTCATGTCGTTCCTTGCTTGCTGGTGCTCCGGCACGCATGTCCGCCGCACCCAAGTGTGTGGAGGAACCAGCATCCCCTGACACTGCCGCACTGTTGGCATGCTTACGGTACCGGTACATTTGCTGTGATAATGCTCATCGAGCCTACTGCTACAGAACGCTTCGCGGGGATAACCGCCCGCTCGACTCGTTGTACGGAACATGCCTGACATGCAGTACGGAGCCAGGTGCCCGCCTCCTTATAAAACGGCCATGCACGTGTTGCAGCCAAGGGATGGATGCTCTTTCGTAAGGACGGCCCCCAAATATAGTCTACGTGCAGGGTACCGTACCGTGCATGGAGAGATGCGGCAGGAATCTCAATATGGTGACGGTAAAACGCTCAGGGGACCTGAGGGGACGGGTTGATCCTAGGCTTACAACCTCACATAAGGTGGTTTGTGCAGGCTTGTCGTGTCAAAGGTGTCAACACCCAACAGGCCTTACCCTTCAGTCCACACGGCGTCAGCACGCGTCTCACAATCACCCCGTCTTTAACGGCCATTCCGGGGGCCGCCACGTATCCCAGGCAGCAGCAGGCAGCGGGCACACGCAGACGAGAATCAACACACATCAGCAAACACGCTTGGATCAAGTAGCATACCGGTATCCAAGTGCACAACCCCCATCGTCCAGCGAACGGCTGGGCTCCGAAAGACTGCCAGCGTGTCGCAAGGAACTGCATCCCACCGTTCGCCAGGAGCCGCAAGACCCCGCAGACCTACTGAGCAGGAGCCCACACGCAAGTACCGCCACCACTCACAGGGGACACGCATGCGCACGCTCGCTGCCGCCCAGCCATCTTTTGGGCCCCAGTCATCATCGTCAGGCAGCCCTGCCCCAAGCAATGCACAAAAGCAGTGAAGGGCCCTGGCCCAGCCTGTGCTGCGGCAATTGCAGCACATCGTTTACCCTTGGGCACATGAAACGCCCCTGTGATGAAGACAACCAACACAGCCAGCGCCCAGGGCAACATCGCACGCACGTCCGTCCGTGCCGTACCGTCCACCGGCTACGTGCCAACTTGTACGGCAGCGCATCGCGGCGGTCAACCCAGATTGAGCCCCGTGCGGTACACCAGCAGCATGGGGTAGCAGAACGCCACCAGCAGCACGCACTGCCACCACGCCAGGAAGCCCGCAGCGAAACGGAGGAAACCCAGCGTGGGCATGGCCGGCACCGCACCCGCCAACGACCCAACCGCCGCCGCCGCCGCGTCAACCGCTTCCCCGGCATCCATTCCCTCAAGCCCGCCCGCTGCGTCCGCCCCCGTCGTGGCCGCTGCAGCCAGTGAGGCGTTCGCCGCGGCGGCTGTTGCCGTCGCGTTGGCCCGGCGCACTGCGCTCATGTCGAAGACGAGCGGTTTGTCCGGCAGTACGGCAGTCCACTGCCCGGAGGCGGCGCCGAACATGAGCGCCAGGCTGACTAGGATGGCGGCGGGCGCCAGCACCTGCAGTGCGACCTGTATAAGGAATGGACAGGGTGAAGGGCAGACCGTAACAGGGAAGTTGGCGCAAGTTGGCGCAAAAGAGCGGGTTAGTAACAGGTATGACAATAGCTGCACGCCTAGTACACGGAGTGACGCTGCGGCATGTTACGGTAGGCTGCTGATCCCGCCTCGACATGAGAGGCCCGCTGGCCCGTGTGCGTATAACAGCATGCACACACGAGCCGCACCAATACCCTTACCCAAAAACATTTCAACCGCTCCCCTTGCCGGCACAAAATGCCGCTTAGCCGACACACCAGCGACAGGAGACAGCAAGGGCAGCAGTCGTATGAGCCAAGCCAGTACGGCAGTCGCCCACCTGGCACACCGTGGCGTACACGTTCAAAAGCCGCTTCCGTACAACCGCCTCCCGCGTGGCCACCTGGTTGGCGTTATTCGCGCCCGGGCCTCCCGTGTCGTGCCGTACGAGGTGCCACTCCAGCAGCCCGCTGCCGAGGTGGGCGCCCACCAACGGCCGTACGGCAAGGATCTGCGCGACCGCCGCCAGAGACACCAAGATGGGCCCTGCCGCCGCAACCGCCGCCGCCGGGGCCTCCCAGTAGTCAACCAACGGCTTGATGCCGTACAGTACGACAAAGGCGGGCAGCGCTAACGAGAGCACCAGGAGGAGTTGTACGGCAGGGTTCGGCGAGAGGTACTTCTTGGCCCAGTACGGCACAGGGCTGACGTAGGTGTACAGCCGAGCGATGCGGGCAGCTGGGCTGACCGTCACGGCAGCTGCGATCAGGGAAGGGAGGGCATGCGACAAGCAGGTCCGCAGGTCATTTACCGTTGCACATAGTGTCAGTCACAGTTTGCTGGGACAAACTGTCCAGTCCAGCATCCTCATGTAGCTATGCAGCAGGTCATACACCTAGTCATGCGGGTCCGATGGAGCGCTCCCGGCTCCCAGTAACCAGGCCCCGCGCCCCGTCTCACCCAGGACGCCTGCAACGGCCGCCACTCCGAGGGCCACGCCGTCCGCCGTGAAGTGGACGGGAGGCGGCGGCCGCGCGTTGGGCATGCGCAAGTGCAGCGCGCGAGTGACGCCCCCGTTGACCAGCTGCGTTGACCGTCGACCATGCAGGGGGTCAGAAGGGCCAAGTAACAATTCGACATTCAAGCTGTTCACAGGTGGCTCTGCGCTTCCGTCGGTCCGTACACAAGCAGCCGCCCATCTCCCCCAGCTCCGTCCACCGCACCATCACCGCCACTCCCCAGCCACTCCTCCACATCCTAGCAGCCCACCCACCATTCCTAACCAACCTGCCAGCCCATCGGCCAGGTCTGTCCACTACCGCCGTCACTCTCCCAACCACCTCCCCAACCCACTTAACCCACAGGCCCGCACCCACCTCCTCCAGGTCCCGCGCCGCCGCCGCCACGTCCCACGCGAACCACTCCTGCGGCGCCGCCACCAGCAGCAGGTAGGCGGCCGCCGCGCCTGCCAGCCCCAGCGCCGCCACGTGCGGGCGGCGGGCCAGTAACGCCAGCAGCGAGCCGCCGCCGTCCAGCAGCGCCAGCAGCACCACGGACCACAGCACCACCAGTGGGCACAGCGACCAGATCAGCACGTCCTGAGGTTGAGGAGCAACAGAGGACATGGGAGGTATGCGAGATCAGGACGTCCTCGGCGCGACGAGATAATGTTTGCAATGGGGGGAGGGACGACTTGAGCGGATGCTATGCGGCGGTCGCGATGTGGAGCTCATCACTCACGCCGGCGAGCTGCCCTGTGGCCGCCAGGGCCCGTCACCGACAGTTTTGGCACTGCAACGAGGGGTGACGCGGCGTCCCAAGATATGACGGCTGCGAATGGGCTCCCTGCGGAATGAATGCGTGGACACCTGGAGCAAGCTTGCAGTGGCGCACTGTCCAGTGCCCTGACGCACCTGCCACAGACCGAAGAGCGGCCCCAGGGTGAAGTGGATGGCGGTGCCCACACACAGCACCAGCAGCAGCACGCCCTGCGGCAGGGGCGCGGCAGCCAGGCAGGTGAGGCTCAAGGTTGGACTCGCCCGCTACCTGGCTGGTCACAGGGATGGCGCGATGGTGCCATGTACTAGCTTATTCGCACACGTGGCAGTCCTATGCTTCCTGGCCGCCAGCGCATGTCCATTGTTGCTGCCGCCGCATCCCCTGCTAAGCGCGTCAAGGGGAGTCCCGTGTACATTCACAGGCGTACGGTATGCTGCGGTCTGACCAAACGGGAGCCGCCCGGGATCTGCCGCTGGCATCAGCGTCAGAGCGGCAGGCCTTTACATGCTACCGCTATCTGTACTGCGGCTCACTCCGTTCGCATACCGGTATTCAACGCACGTACCAGCGTCTCAAAGCTGCTCCCAAAGGTGGCTGGCTCCTTGTAAACGTGCAGCAGGCCCGCGAGACTGAGCTGCTGCATCGTCAGCGTTTGTCCAGCATTCTTCAGCGTCAGTTGCCGCTTCTGCAACAGCTTCCGGTCCTTCTTCGTGGTCTTCGCTCCCGGGGGTGGCGTAGGGATGGGGGACGTGTGCGGCATGAACGTGTACAGGCCCTCCAGGAATGCCCATCCTCCCGGCTGCCTGCAGTATAAGGAGATGGAACGCAAAGTGTCACGGGGTGGGGAACACCGCGGTGTGGAGGAAGTTGAGAGTTGGAGGGGGCTTCAGACGCCGCGCAGGTTGAGGGGGGCGACCACGTGCTCAAGTGGCTGACCACCAGCCTTGCGCGAAGGCTGCTACCAATCAATTTTGGCGTTTCAAATTATCAGCAGTCGCATCCTGCGTCGCCAACGTCCCTCGCACCTCAGGAAATGCCGGAAAATCAAGGCACAGATGAGCGGAGTGGCGAAGTGTATAGCTAGGCCCATTTTAAGTTAATGCTATTATCCTGATCAGGTATAGTAGTCAGTGAGGGCCATACGGGACGGCCGTGTCACAGAAAGAAGTCTCCGTCTCTCTTTGTCTCCGAGCTCGCCGCCGCGGTGGTGCCGACGCAGCTCATGCGGAGCGTTATGCTTCTACACTACTAATCTGAGGGAAAACCCCCCTGTATGCCGCAGTAGCAATGATCACATGGCCTGCCGCGGAATTGGACTGCGATACCTCAGTCCATGCATGGAACGAAGGACACCAATCTGGCGTAATAGTACGCTTTATCGTTACGCAGCAGTGACAGTTTCTATCGTCGTATCTTTCGAGCCCTACCCAAGCACCGACCCTCCTCACAAACCATGTCTTCCGAGCAAGACGACGCCGCTGCCAAACGAGCAGCTGCCGCAGAGGCCCGTCGCCAAAAGATCCTAGCTCGCGGCACAGAGCGACTGAGCAGGATTACGGTTGGAACACCCTTGCCCACGGAGCCAGCCGTCCCGCCACCCGCACAGCCAACTGAGCCTTCGACCGCTCAGGCCCCTGCAACCGCAACCGAAAGCTTGCCCTCAACCTCCCCTGAGCCTGCTGAGCAAGCTGAGCAAGCAGCCAGTACCGGGGCCGGCGACGGTGCTGCTGTTGCTGCTGCTTCCGCTGCTGCTAACGATGACGATGACAGCCGTATGAGGGCCGCACAGCGGCAAGCGGAAGCAGCCCTGCACTCCCTCCTCAGCCAGCTGTCAGCACCCGGCGCAGCAGACTCCCCGCCAGCACAGGCGCGGCAGCAACAACAGCAGCAGCAACAACAGCATCCTGAGCAAGCCGGCGCGCCAGGCGCCAGCGGCGCCGCTCACGCAGATGCCACCCTGCGGCGACGAACCGCCGGCCCGTCCGCCCCCGCATCCACCACCACCGCTGCCCCAGCCGCGGCCTTCCGCAGCCCCTTTGATGACGACGATGACCAATACGCTAGTGCTGTGGGCACAGGGCGAGGGGCAGGAGGGGCGGCGGCGGGCGCCGGGCCAGGGGCCGCCGCCGGCGGCGGCGGGGGCGCTGTGGGGCGTGCTGTGGGGCTGCTGGCGGCAGGGCCGCTGGGGCTGCTGCTGGGCCCGCGGCTGGCGGCTGCGGTGGGTCGCACGCAGCGGCTGCGGCTGCTGGTGGCGCTAGTGCTGGCGGCGGCACTGCATGCGGGGGCGCTGCAGCCGGGGCAGCTGGGGCTATCGCCCGTGCTGGCGTTACTGGTCCTGGAGGTGGGGCAGGGGTCCGAACGGGGGTTGCCTGGAGGTGGGATGGATGAACTGGAGATGCGTGTGCGGGCCGAGACGCGGGTGAAGGAGGAGGCTTAGGTCGGCCTGTGGGCGGGATGCTTGACAGGGCGTGCACTGGTACCGGCGACGCTTGCCGGCTGGCGTGGAATCTCTGTTGTCGCGCCGGATGCAGCTTTAGCAACCCAAACTGCTGGCTCATACGCGTGCAATGTGCGGTGGACCTGATGCATTGTTCGCGTAAGCCCGTGTGCTACCCAGGCGTCGCGCCCTGCCGGGATACCTACTACAGGCATTGTGTTCGGCTGCTGGCTAACTGGGCATGCATATTGTTGTTGACCCATGGCTTTGCCCGCCCCTACTGCAGGTGGCGCTCATAGGTGCCGCCAGGGCCTTCGGCGGCCCGGCTGTGGGCTCACGCATGAAGCACTCGCTGGTGGGTACGGCACCCAGGCAGCCATGGTGCACGCGGGGGGCTGCATTGCTGTGTAGCGTGCCAACGCAGCAGCCCTGGCATGGTTGAACGTCGCACGGAGTTGATGAGAGGGAAGCTGTGCTAGTGGAGTGGTAGGGGCGGAGGAGGTCTATCTTAGCCATCTGCGCCGTGCCGGCATTGTCGTTGGAAAACAGTTTGATTTGCCCGACATCACACGCCTCTGGCGATGAGCACGCCGTTCCATCATGTGCACCTTGACCCTTGCCACACATGGCAACTGACAAATCCAGCCACCTTGCACGCACCAAGCCTACCCTACCCTTGCGCTGCCCTGGCTGGCCATGCCCTCACGCCCAGCTCCGGCCCTCCGCCCACACCCCCACAGTCCGCCGGCAGCTTGGCGGCAGCGGAGTCGGCCGCCGCCTCGCCTCCAGGACCTGCCCCCGCCGACTGGCTGTCCCTAGTGCCTGGTCTTCGGCCGCTGCTGGACTCCCTGTCCTCCCTGGCGGCCCTGGTCTCGGGGCTGTGGGCCGACGTGGCGGTGTACCTGGTGGCCGGGGCGCTGATGGGGGCGGTACAGCAGGTCGTGGGGGCGGGGGCAGGGGGCCCGGCGGGCGGGCGAGGGTAGCAGGGCGTTTGGACAGATGGGAATGGAGGAGGAAGGATGTTTGGCGGGCGGGTGAGGGTGGCAAGGGGGAGAGCAGAGTGGAGTTGAAGGGCTGCTTCACGGGCGTTGCGCATTGTTGTTGTTGGTATATTGCGGGATGTTTGGTTGCGGAGCCTCGTGCGCCGATGCACTTGCATTGCATTGTTGGTGCTGTGCGTTTTTTTTTTTTTTTTTTTTTTTCAGGAGAAGGGTTATGGGATTGTCGGAGACCTATTTTTTGCGGGTAGGTCCTCAAGGTCGTCTCTTCACTTGGCTTG
>VFQN01001260.1_pt1 | contig 43245 bp, 35 predicted proteins | sample 3512371 | NCBI WGS metagenome assembly VFQN01 (sample SAMN10412370, study PRJNA504923) | tailings metagenome | isolation source: Replicate 2 from Balatoc abandoned mine | place: Philippines: Itogon, Benguet | collected 2017-08-28 | reverse complement strand
GGGGGGCGGGGTGCGCCTCGGCGGGCGGCGGACCCCGGGAGAGGTGGGGGGGGGACAGGGGGTAGGGGGGGGGGCGGGGGGGGGGGGGGGGGTTGGGGCGGGGGGGGGGGGATGGGGGCGGCGCTGCCCGACGCCGTGCGGGCCTTCTTCGCCGCACACGCGCCGCCGCCGGGACCGGGCGTGGTCGCCGTGTCCGGCGGCGCCGACAGCGTGGCGCTACTCCGGGCACTGCTCGCGGCGGGTGTCGGGCCGCTCCACGTCGCGCACTTCCATCATCACTTGCGCGGCGCGGAAGCGGATGAGGACGCGGCATTCGTGCGCGCGTTGGCGGCGGGGCAGGGGTGCGAGTTCCACTTCGGCGGAGCGGACGTCGCCGCCGCGGGCGGGAACGTGGAAGCGACTGCGCGGCGATTCCGCTACGAGTGGCTGAGCGTATTCGCGCGGACGGTCGGCGCGGCGTGGGTGGCGACGGGGCACACCGCCGACGATCAGGCCGAGACGGTGCTACACCGGCTGGTGCGCGGGACCGGCCTTCGCGGGCTGAGGGGCATCGCGGCCGTAGCGCCGCTCGACGGAACCCGCGTCGTCCGCCCCCTCCTCGCCATCACGCGGGCCGACGTGCTCGCGTTCCTCGCCGAACTCGGGCAGCCGTTCCGCACCGACTCGTCGAACGCCGACCCGCGGTTCACCCGCAACCGCATCCGCGCCGACGTGCTGCCGCTGCTGGCGACGTTCAACCCCGATGTGGTCGCCGCGCTGAACCGCGCCTCCGAGCAGGCGGCGGAGGCGTTCGACCTCATCAGCCGCCTCGCCGCCGACCTGCTCGCCCGCGCCGAACTACCGCGCGCCGGCGACCTCGTCGTCCTCGACGCGACCACGCTCACCGCGGCCGATCCGCTCCTGGCGCGCGAAGCGGCTCGCAAGCTGTGGGAGCGCGAAAGGTGGGCGACGAGCCAGTTCCGCGCCGCGCACTGGCACCGCGTCCTCGCCGTGGCGACCGGCGACCCGCCGGCGGCGGACTTTCCCGGCGGGCTGAGCGTGCGGCGGGTGGGGCGGGTGGTTCGGCTCGGGCGGCGGTCATAGATCAACAGTTCATCGCTCCCGCCGAGGCCGCCATGCTCCGACCGATCCGCCGCGCCCTGCTCAGCGTCTCCGACAAGACCGGCCTCGTCGACTTCGCCCGCGAACTCGCTACCAAATTCGGCGTCGAACTCGTCGCCACCGGCGGCACGAAGAAGAGTATCGCCGACGCCGGTTTGGCCGTGAAGGACGTGAGCGACCTCACCGGATTCCCCGAAATCCTCGACGGCCGCGTGAAGACGCTCCACCCGGCGCTGTACGCCGGCCTCCTCGCCCGCCGCGACAAGCCCGAGCACCTCGCCACGCTCGCCGAGCACAAGCTGTTGGAAATCGATCTCGTCGTCTGCAACCTCTACCCGTTCGAGCAGACGGTGGCGAAGCCCGACGTGACCGAGGGGCAGGCGATCGAGAACATCGACATCGGTGGCCCGTGCATGGTCCGCGCCGCGGCCAAGAACTTCGACGCCGTCGCCATCCTCACCGCCCCGGAGCAGTACGACGACTGCCTCCTGGAACTCAAGAACCACGACGGCCAGCTCCCGCGCGACTACCGCAAGGAACTCGCCTTCGCCGCGTTCCAGCGCGTCACGGAGTACGACGCGGCCATCGCCGAATACTTCCTCAACCAACTGCCGGACGTTGAAGAACCAGACGAAGCTGAAACGGGCGGCGCCGACGACTGGGACGAGGAGATCGACCCGCCGTTCGACCTGCGGCAGGTGCTGCGGTACGGCGAGAACCCGCACCAGCAGGCGGCGTTCTACGCCGAGCCGGACCTGGACCGCTCGTGCGTGGCGACCGCGGAGCAACTGCACGGCAAGGAACTGAGTTACAACAACATCCTCGACCTCGACTCGGCGCTGAACCTGGCGCGCGAGTTCGCCGGGCCGGCGGCGGTGGTCGTGAAGCACAACAACCCGTGCGGCGCCGCCGCCGCGGCCACGCTCGCCGAGGCGTTCCTGAAGGCGTGGGACGGCGACCCGCTGTCGGCGTTCGGCGGCATCATCGCGTTCAACCGGCCGGTCGATGCCGACACCGCTAGCGCCCTCATGGACCCGAAGGCAAAGCGGTTCGTCGAGTGCGTGGTCGCGCCGGGGTACGACCCGCACGCCCTCGACGCGCTGCGGAAGTGGAAGGAGAACGTGCGGCTCCTGCGCACCGGCGAACTCGCCGGCGGCCCGCAGGGACTCGACTACCGCCGCGTGGACGGCGGGTTACTGGTGCAGACGCGTGACACCGGCGCCGACAACCCCGACGCGTGGAAGACGGTGACGAAGCGGAAGCCGACGGAAGACGAGCTCCACGCGCTGCACTTCGCCTGGCTGGTGTGCAAGCACGTCAAGAGCAACGCGATCGTACTGGCGAGCGGCACGCAGGTCGTCGGCGTTGGGGCGGGGCAGATGAGCCGCGTGGTGTCGGTGGACATCGCGGCGAAGAAGGCCGGCGACAAGTCAAGGGGGAGCGTGCTCGCGTCCGACGCCTTCTTCCCGTTCCCGGACAACGTCGAGCTCGCCGCCGCCGCGGGCGTGACCGCGATCATCCAGCCCGGCGGCTCGGTGAAGGACGCCGACAGCATCGCCGCGTGCGACAAGCACGGCATCGCCATGCTGTTCACCGGCGTCCGGCACTTCCGTCATTGATCCGTACTTGGCGGCCGGCTTGCCGGCCGTTCGTGAACCATTCCTCAAGCACGGCCGGCGAGCCGGCCGCTAATACCCGACATGGAACACACCTCCCACGACTTCCTCCGCCGGCTGCTCGACACGCCGAGCCCGTCGGGGTTCGAGCAACAAATTCAGCAGGTCGTCCGCGACCACGCCCGCGACTTCGCCGACGAGGTGACCACCGACCGGCACGGCAACGTCTTCGCCAACCGCTTCCCGGAAGGCCGCCCCGCCGACGCGCCGCGCGTGCTCCTCGCCGGGCACTGCGACCAGATCGCGCTGATGGTGCAGCACGTCGACGAGAACGGTTACCTGTACGTCCAGCCGATCGGCGGGTGGGACATGCAGGTGCTCCTCGGCCAGCACCTGACCGTGTGGACGAAGACCGGCCCGGTCCCCGGCGTCGTCGCGCGGCGGGCGATCCACCTGCTCAAGCCGGAGGAGCGCACGAAGGTGCCGGACTTCGCCGACGTGTGGGTCGATGTCGGGGCGAAGAACCGCGAGGACGCCGAGGCGTTCGTCCGCCACGGCGACCCGGTGACGTTCGCGCTCGGCTACCGCCCGCTCCGCAACGGCCTCGCCGCCAGCCCGGCGATGGACGACAAGGTTGGTCTGTGGGTGGTGATGGAGGCGGTGCGCCTGCTGAAGGGGAAGAGCCTGAAGGCGGCCGTGTACGGCGTCTCGACGGTCGCCGAGGAGATCGGCCTGCGCGGCGCGACGACGGCGGCCTACGCGGTGGACCCGACGGTCGGCATCGCGGTGGACGTGACGCACGCCACGGACACGCCGGGGAACGACAAGAAGACCCAGGGCGAGATCAAGTGCGGCGCCGGGCCGGTGCTGTTCCGCGGGCCGAACATCAGCCCGCGCGTGTTCGACCTGCTCGACGAGCTGGCGAAGCAGCACGGCATCCCGGTGCAGGTCCGCGGCGTGCCGCGGGCGACGGGGACGGACGCGAACGTCATCCAGATCAGCCGGGCGGGCGTGGCGTGCGGGCTGCTCGGCATCCCGAACCGCTACATGCACAGCCCGGTGGAAGTGGTCCACCTCGACGATCTGACGAGCGCCGCGAAACTGCTCGCCGAGTTCTGCCTGGCGGTCGGGCCGGAGACGAACTGGATTCCGTGAGAGGTGTGACCCAGGTGGGGCCGGCGTCCCGCCGGCCGTTACAAAAGACCGGCGGGACGCCGGCCCCACCAGTCAAACGCCTACTTCGTCCCGCGGTCGAGTCGGATCTGGTCCAGAACCTGCCGCATTGCGTCCGCCTCGGTCGCACCCGCGCCGCTATACCCGCGGACGGCGCCGTTGCCGATCGGCACGCGCGCCTGGAACAGGAACCGCGCACCCTCGCGCGTCACGGTGTAGTCGCCGCGGTCCACGCCGAAGCCCTTCAACTGCGTGTACAGCGGCGCCGCGTCGGGCGGCTGGTCGGTCGCGGCCGTCGCCGAGCCGCTCGCGGGCGTCAGCGGCGTGCCCGGTGAGTCGAGCTTCAGCCCGAATCCGTCGTCGTCCTTCGTGCGTGAAGTCAGCGCCGCCGGCGTGCTCGCCGGGCTGGGCACGTGCGGGCCGCCCTTCCAGCGCTCCGGGTCGTTGGTGTAGCCGACGCGCTCGCCGGGCCGGGCGACGGGCGACCCCAGCAGCGGGTCGGCCTTGGTCTTGCCGGCCGTACCGGTGCCGCGGTCGGGGAGCGGGATGTTCTGCCGCGGGATGCGGCCCGGGCCGGCGACGAGCGGGTCCGGGCGCGGCGCTGCCGCGCTGCCGCCGCCCGTACTCCCCTCGCGGCTCTTGCAGCCGGGGGCGAGTGCGAGCGCCGCGGTGAGGACCGCGAGGCGGCGGGCGGCGGTTCGACGGGGTGCGGTCATCTTGACCCGCCTCCGGGGGCGGCTACACCAGCGGGGATCGACAGTCCTCCGGGTGTATCGTTCCCCACCGGGCGTCAACGGTCCAGGGGGACACGGGCGGAAACAGTCGCGGGGGCGCGGCGGCCCGGCCGGCGGCGCCCGGCGGCACGGGTTGTAGCGGCGGCTTCCCTCTTCCACAAGGCGGGTTCAATGGCGGGTCACCGGATCGCGGTCATCGGCGGGGACGGCATCGGGCCGGAGGTCATCGACCAGGCCATCCGGGCGGCCGAGGCGGCGGCCAAGAAGCACGACCGGGCCGAACTCCAGTGGAACAAGCTGCCGTGGTCGAGCGCGTACTACAAGCAGCACGGCCGCATCCTCCCGGCCGACGGGTGGGACGTGCTGGCGAAGCACGACGCCATCCTCTTCGGCGCCATCGGCGACCCGAGCGTGCCGGACAAGGTGACCGTCCACGAACTGCTCCTGCCGATGCGCCGGCGGTACGACCAGTACGTGAACCTGCGGCCGGCGTACCTGTTCGCCGGCGTGCCGTGCCCGCTCGTCGGCAAGGCGCCCGGCGCCATCGACATGTTGGTGTACCGCGAGAACACCGAGGGCGAGTACGCCCCGGTCGGCGGGAACCTGTATCCGGCCACTGAGAGTGAGGTGGCGATCCAGACGAGCGTGTTCACCCGCCGCGGCTGCGAGCGCATCCTCCGGGCCGCGTTCGAGGCCGCCCGGAAGCGCCCGCGGAAGACGCTCACGAGTGTCACCAAGTCGAACGCGCTCGTGTACGGCATGGGCCTGTGGGACCAGGCGTACGAGGCGGTCCGCAAGGACTACCCGGAGGTGAAGTCGAGCAGCCTGCTCGTGGACGCCTGCGCGATGGACTTCGTCCGCCGCCCCGAGGCGTTCGACGTGGTGGTGGCGAGCAACCTGTTCGGCGACATCCTCACCGACCTGAGCGCCGCCGTGACCGGCAGCATCGGGCTGGCGAGTTCGGCGAACATCAACCCGACGAAGCAGTTCCCGAGCATGTTCGAGCCGGTCCACGGCAGCGCGCCGGACATCGCCGGGAAGGGGATCGCCAACCCGCTCGCGGCGGTGCTGAGCGCCGCGCTGATGCTCGACCACCTCGGCCTCGCCGCCGGCGCCGCGGCCGTCCGCGCCGCCGTCGCCGAGGTGCTGGGCGGCGGCAAGGTGAAGACGCCCGACCTCGGCGGCACGGCCACCACGACGCAGATGGGCGACGCCGTCGTCGCCGCGATCGGCTGACCGAAACCCACCCATAAATTGCGTAAGGACCGCTCCCATGCACCGTCCGCTGCTCGTCGCCCTGTTTGCCGCCCTCGCCCCGCTCGGGGCGGGCGCCCAGGACTCGGTCGTCAACCCGTACAAGAACGTCAAGGTCGGCGACTACGCCACCTACACCATGACCATGAAGTTCGGCGGGCTTGAGGTGAAGGGGACGGTCACGAACACGGTCAAGGCCGTGACCGCGAAGGAGGCGACGCTCGAGGTGACCGGGACGATGAACGGGATGCCGATCCCGCCGCAGACGCAGAAGATCGACATTACGAAGGACTTCGACCCGACCGCCGCCGGGCTCGCCAAGAACGGCGGGAAGGACGCGAAGGTCGAGAAGGTGGCCGAGGGCAAGGAGAAACTGACGATCGGCGGGAAGTCCTACGAGGCGACGTGGCTGACGTACAAGGTGACGACCAAGACCCCGCTCGGCGAGGTGAACGGCGACGTGAAGGCGTGGGTCGGCAAGGACATCCCGCTAGGCCTCGGCAAGATGGAGATGACCAGCCAGGTGAACGGGATGGAGATCAAGATGAAGATGGAGCAGACCGAGGCGGGGAGCAAGAAGTAGCGAGCGACTTCCTCGTGCACGATTCGGCTGAGGATGTCTGGTGGGGTGGGTTTTCAGGACAACGGCCTGGGATTCGATAGCCCGGGGCAACGCCCCCGGGTGGCCTGCGACGGGGTGCGTGGGAGCTACGCACCCGTGACCCCGCCGACGCCACCCGGGGCGTTGCCCCGGCGCTATCGAATCCCACCCCTTCGGGGTGAAGAGGGGTGCCTGGTCCGGCGCCCCGCCGGCACCACCGGAACTGATATTACGTCCGGTTGATGCGCCTCCGTGGGGCCGGTTTCCAACCGGCCCTACGGATACTGATCCACCCGATCTGGTATGACACTCCCCAACCGGATCGTATACCCGAGGGCAGAGCGGCACCCGTTCTCTCTCCTCTGGCGCTTCTGTTCAGCTGAACAATTCCAGTGGTGGGAACCCGGCGCCCAAAACCGTGCGGCTGTCCACGCCCAGCCAGCGATCAAGAACGGCGGCGTAAACGCGGCGGAAGTCGGTCGCGTGTGGCAAGTTCCCGTCCGTCAGGTTCACGATCGGCGGGTGCTCGCCGACAACCCCGCCCTTCACCTTTCCGCCGACCAGGAACACCGGCGCGCCGCTGCCGTGGTCGGTGCCCCGGCTGCCGTTCTCGTGGGCGCGGCGGCCGAACTCGCTGAACGTCAGTACGCACACCCGGTCCTTCTGCCCCCGCTCCGACAGGTCGCGGTAGAACGCCGACACCCCGTCCGCGAACTGCTTCAGCAGGGTCGCGTGCTGCCCCGCCGCGCCGCCCTGGCCGGCGTGCGTGTCGAACCCGTCGAGCGACACGTAGAAGACGCGGGCGCCGACCCCGGCGTCGATCAGCTGCGCGGCGAGCTTTAACTTCGTGGCGAACGCCGTCTCGGGGTACGGCACGCGCGGCTCGTAGGTGCGGCCGACCGCGGCGAGGCGGTCACTGCTGGAGTACGTGTTCAGCTGCGTCCGCGCCACGAAGTCGAGGAGCCCGGGCGTGCGCGGGTCGGCCGGCGGCTGCGCGGCGCCGGTCATGACGCCGCGCTGGGCCGCCTGGTCGGCGCCGCTGGCGGACGCGAGGCGGAGGCGGAAGTCGTCGAGCGACGCGACCGACGGCACCCGCACCGGCGCCCCGGCGATCGCGAGCGGCGCCGCCTCGTTCGGCCCGGTGAGGTGGAACGCCGGCAGCGGTCGCGCCTTCAGCGCCTTGCCGATCCAGCCCTCGGAGAGCGCCTCGGCGGTGCTGGCGGCGTGCCACACGTCCATCGACCGGAAGTGCGACTGGCTCGGGTTCGGGTAGCCGACGCCCTGCACGACCGCGACCGCGCCGCGGTCGTTGAACAGCCGGGCCAGCATGTCCATCCCGGGGTGAAGCCCGAGGTCGTTGCCGATCGGCTTCAGCTGCTCGCGCGGCACACCGATGGTCGGGCGGAGGCGGTAGTAGTCGGCGTTGCGGTACGGAACGACCGTGTTCAGTCCGTCGTTTCCTCCGGTCAGCTGAACGACAACGAGGACCGTGTCAGCCGAGCCGGCAGTGCCAGTCGGCTGTGCGTGCAGCGCCGAGCGGCCGACAAATCCCGGCACGGACGCGCCGAACCCGAGCAGCGTCGAGCGGCGGAGGAAGTCGCGGCGGTCGGGCATGGTCGTCTCCCGGCGAACGGCCGGCGTGAGCCGGCTGGTCGTTGGTACAGGCACCTGGCGCAACGACCAGCCGGCTCACGCCGGCCGTTCGCCTAATCCAGTTGGAAATCGGGCAGCGTCAGCACCAGGTGCGTGACGGCGCGGACGCGGTGGCCGGCGGCGTCGGCGGCGGACCAGTAGCCGGGCGTGCGGACGGTCTTCGCCCGGTCGAGGTATTCGAGCAGGCGGTCGCGCGACGCGGCCGGTACGTCGCCCTGGAGGAACACGCCGAGCAGGAAATCGACTGCGGCCCCGTCCTGCGTTTTGCCGTGGCGGGCGAGGAGGGTGGCCGGGTCGCTGCGGCGGGCGAAGCGCGGGTCGTCGGTGCTCGTCAGTGCCAGCGCGAGATTGTTGCGGGCCAGCAATGTCTGAGCGTTCAGCCACGCCGGGCCGCCGTCCCACCCCTTTACCGACGGCGGGGCGAACGGCACCTGCCCGAGCGCCGGTAGCGCGTCCGCGAGCGGCAGTGTGCCAACCGTCGCTTCCAGGCCGCGCACGATGCCCAGCGCGAACTCGACCGGCGGCTTGATCCGCGCGCGGTATGCGGCCGCCGAGTAGAAGATCTTCGACCGCAGGATCGTCGCCACCACGCGGCCGGTGTCGTAGCCCGAGTCGCGAAACTGCGTCGCCAGCCCCTCGACCACGTCGGCGGCCGGAGCCTCGGCCTCGCTCACGAGGAAGCGGTACAGCTTCCGCACCACGAACCGCGCGGTGGCGGGGTTGTCGAGGCACATGCGGGCGATGTCGTCGCCGCGGAACGCACCGGTGCGGCCGAACACGGTCTTCGGCGTCGGGTCATGCTTGCGGCTGTTGAGCGTGCCGGCGCCGTTGACGATCTCGTACCCCGTGAACGCCCGCGCCGCCTCGCGGATGTCGGCCTCGGTATAGTTGCCGATGCCGAGGCTGAAGAGTTCCATCAGCTCGCGGGCGTAGTTCTCGTTCGGCCGCCCGCGCACGCTCTCGGTCGTGTCGAGCCACACCATCATCGCCGGGTCGGTGCCCACCTCTACGAGCAGGTCGCGGAAGCTGCCGAGCGCGTGGCGGTGGATGAGCCGGTACTGCCCGAGCATGTGGCGCGCGTTCAGCACCTTCGCGTGGCTGGTGGCGAAGTGGTTGTGCCAGAACAGCGCCAGCTTCTCGCGGAGCGGGTGACCGGTCTTGAGCATCCGGTCGAGCCACCACGCCGTCAGCCGCGGCAGCGGGGCGCCGGCGGGGAGGCTCCGCTCGCTCGCCATGAAGGCGGACGTGCGCGTGAAGTCGTCCGTCTCGGGGCGGCCGGCGAGCACGCGCGACACGGTCGCCTCGAAGCCGTCGCGCACCGCCGCTTCCAACTCGGCGTGCGTCGGGCCGAAGCCGGTGCGGCGGAGCAGGTGCCCGGCCTTGCGGCGGTCCCACGGGTCGGCCGGCGTGGGCGAGTAAGGTTGGAGAGCGGGGATGGGGGTCATGTCGGTGTCCCAGTGCAACGCCTCGGGCGGCGCTACTTCGGTTCCCACACCACGTCGGCCCGCAGCGCGTCGCGGCCGATGTCGTACTCGGCGCGGGCCGTGCCGAGCGTCCGCACCCACGCGGTCAGCGCCTCGACCTGCTGGCGGGCGTCGGCGAGGCCGGTGCCGGTCCGCAACACCGTGTCGGTGATAAATGGCTCCGGCACGGCAGCGAGTGTGTCGGCCGCGCCCGCGGCGAAACCCTTCGCCCGCCACACCGCCGCGTGGCCGGGCAGCGCCGCGGTCCGCTTCACCTCGGGGATGAGCTTCTGGCACACCTCGACCGTGCTCGCCACCACAAGGCTGTCGCCGACGACCGCGAAGCACGGCTCGAAGTTGAACCGTAAGCCGTCCGGGTCGTCCGGCAGTGCCTTGTTCTCGGGGAAGCGCCAGGCCACGATCTTCACGCCGTCGTGCGTCGTCTCGGTCATCTTTAGACCGAACTGGAGGCTGGCGACGAGCCCACCAGCGCGGATCGCGCCCGGAACGTTCGTGAGGAACTTCGAGTCGCGCGCCGACGCGACGTAGCCGAACCCCGGCAGCACCTGCCCCGGCGGCGTCTTGTAGGGCTGCGTCGCGCGGTTCACGACGACGAGGCGGTGGTGCGGTCCCCACGCCTCCAGCAGCTCGCCGAGCCTCGCCGACCCGGGTAGCACCTTCGACACGTCCGCGTCGGCCTTGTCGAGTTGGCCCTTCGTCTCGTCGCCGAACAGCTCGCCGCGTTTGGCCCAGGCGTGGCCGATGTCGAGGTAGAAGCTCTGGCTGTAGACGACGCCGGGCGGTTCCAGGAGCGGCAGCGAGCCCAGTCCGTCGTCGGGCGGTGTGTGGAGGGCGTAGCCGGCCGGGAAACCGGCGCGGCCCGCCGGCGTCCGCACCGCGAGTCGCAGCCCGCGCCCCTCGCGCGATAACCCCACCGCCACATAATCCGACTGCTGGAGCACGGCCATCGTGCCGCCGAAGATCATCTGGAAGAACGCGTTGGTGCGGGCGGATTCGAGGAAGTCGCGGGTCGCCGGCGTGGCGCGGACGGCGGCGAAGTCGAGCCACACCCACGCGAGCGGGTCGGCCGGCAGCGCGGCCCGCGCCGCGGCCACTGCCGGCTTCGCGGCGAGCGACCCGGCGCGGTCGGCCTGTTGCTTCAGCGCCGCGGCCAGTGGCTCGGCGCGATTCGAGACCAGCAGCGCGGCGCCGACGCGGGCGGCGTGGAAGTCTTTGCCGAGACGCGCCGTGTCGGCGCCGGCCTGCGTACCGCGGGCGACCCGTTCCGTGCCCCCCTGTCGCGTCAATTCGTCGTCGATCGCCCGCACGAGCAAGTCGAACGCCTTCCCCACCGCCGGCTCGTTCGTCCCCTGGACGACGAGCAGTACGGGCTGCTCGCCCTCGCCGAGCCTGCCCGCCACGACCGCCCCGCCGCCGGCGAGCTGGTCGAGGAGTTGCGGCCACTTCGCACCGAGCTCGCGCTCGACATAGCCGAGCAGTTGGAGTCCGCGGCGGACGGCCGGGCCGTCGAGAACGTCGCGGACCGGCCCGAGCGTCGGCGCGGCCTTCACGGCGTCGAGGCCGGTGATCGTCTCGGCCAGCGCCCGCGGCCGCTCGACCTTCACGAAGAACTGCGTCGTCGCCGGCACGAACCGGAGTGGGTCAGGAGTCGGGTCGGCGGCACGGACCGCTGGGGCGACCGCGAGTAGAACGAGGAGTGCGGCCGGGCGGGTCATGGTGCGATCCCGGGGGAGCGGTGGCGCACCCGAGATTACCCGCTACGGCGAGCCGCGGGTTTCATGAAATCCCGTCAGGATGCGGAACTCCCGCACCCGCTCGGGGTTCCAACGGTTGCCATGTCTCACGACCAGGGCCGCACGGCCCGGGAGTACTCAGCCATGTTCGCGCGGATGATGGCGGTCGGCGGCGGCACCCTCGCCCTCGTGTTGCTGATCGGGTCCGACCCGGCCGACGCCCAGGACAAGGCAAAGGCGAAAGCGAAGGCCACGACGAAGGCGACGGCCAAGGCGAAGGCGAAGTTCGAGCCGCTGAACACCGACGCGCTGTTCAAGAAGCTCGACCTCAATAAGGATGCCCTGCTCGACATGGGCGAGTTCTCGAAGATCCTGACCGTCGAGCCGGCCCCGCGGCGGAAGAAGGACGCCGAGCCGCTGGAACTGCCCTTCGTGTTCAAGAGCTTGGACGCGAACGGCGACAAGATGCTGGACGTTCAAGAGTTCAAGGGCGTGATCGGCGCCATCTACCCGAACGGGAAAAAGTGACCCTCACCCGCCCGGCTCGCCGCGGTGCGGGTTCTTCCCGGCGACGTGCAGCAGCTGCCGCGCGAGGCCGTGCATCAGCTTCACCTCCTGCGGGGTCGGGTTCGCCCGACCCAAAAACTGCCGGACCGCGTGCATGAGCCCGTCGGTCCGGCTGCCGAACAGATAACCGACCGCCGTGAACGCCTCGCGCAGGTGCTCGAACATCCGCTCCTGCTCGGCGTGCGTCGCCACCTTCGCCGCGTGCGTGTCCGCCGGGTTCGTCGCCGTGATCGCCGTCGACCGTGCCTTCCACAACTCGTAGCAGCAGATTGTCGCCGCCTGCGCCAGATTCAGCGACGAGAACTCGGGATCTACGGGGACGTGGACGAGCCCGTGACAGCGGCCGATCTCCTCGTTCGACAACCCGTGTGGCTCCGGCCCGAAGACCAACCCGACCGGCCCGTCAGCGGCCGCCGCGAGGAACTGTGGCATCAGTTCGGCGGGCGTGCCGATCATCCCGCGGCGCGCGACGCCGGCGGTGAGCGACGACGTGGCGAGCGTGAGCGTGCAGTCGGCGAGCGCGGCGCCGAGGTCGGGCACGGTGCGGGCCGCGTCGAGGACCGGAAGCCCGTGCGTGGCGAGGCGGCGCGCCTCCAGGTCGTTCGGCGTGGCGTAGGGGGCGACGAGGACGAGGTCGGCGAGGCCGAAGTTGCGCATCACCCGCGCGACCGACCCGAGGTTCCCGGCGTAGTGCGTGCGGACGAGTACGACGCGGACGTTGGCGAGGCTCATCCCGGTAGTGTAGCCGCCCGGGTTGACCGTTCGTTGGCGTCGCGGTATGCCCCCCGGCGGGGAAACGCCACTCGGGGGACGGACATGCGCGCGATCATCGCGGCGGTGCTGCTGGCGGGTTTGGGGACGGGCTGCTGCAAGACGTGCGACTGGTGCCGCGACGACGCGCCGGTGCGGGCCAACTCCGAGACCATGACCCAGCCGCCGCTGGAGAGTGCACCGGTCGGTACGGGAACCGCAACGACCCCGCCCGTACCCGCCAACCGTCCGGTCGGAGCCTACGGTGGAACCGGGAACTAAATCGGACACGGGGGTAATCGGTGGCGCCGGCAAATCCAGCCGGCACCGTGGGTTACGTTTGTAGTCGCCTGCCGGGTGTTGTTCTCGCCCAGCTTCATTTGCCCGACCAGATCTTCTACGACCGGAGGCGTGCGGCGCGGAACCAACGACAACTACGTTCTGCCCGGCCGGGAGCGACGGTTACGGTGCGGTGGTCCTATACCATCCACGGACCGCCTCACCCGGAGCTTCGACATGCCGCCCGTCTGCCGCTGGGGAATCCTCGGCACCGCCAACATCGCCCGCAAGAACTGGAAGGGCATCCGCCTCAGCGGGAACGGCGTCGTCGCGGCCGTCGCCAGCCGCACGCCCGACCGGGCGAAGGCGTTCATCTCCGAGTGTCAGGCGGAGGTGCCGTTCGCCGAGGTGCCGGCCGCGGTCGGCTACGACGAGTTGCTCGCGCGCAAGGACGTGGACGCGGTCTACATCCCGCTCCCGACGGGCATCCGCAAGGAGTGGGTGCTGAAGGCGGCGGCGGCGGGGAAGCACGTCCTCTGCGAGAAGCCGTGCGGCACCGACGCGACCGAAGTGCGCGCCATGACCGACGCCTGCAAGGCGGCCGGCGTGCAGTTCATGGACGGCGTCATGTTCATGCACAGCGCCCGCCTGCCGCTCTTGCGGAAGGTACTCGACGACGGCACCTCAGTCGGCGAACTACGGCGGATCACAAGCCAGTTCAGCTTCGCCGCCGGCGCCGACTTCCTTGGTGGGAACATCCGCGTCAGCGGGGCGCTGGAGCCGCTCGGGGCGCTCGGCGACCTGGGGTGGTACAACATCCGCTTTGCACTGTGGGTGATGAAGTTCGCGCTCCCCGAGCGCGTCACGGGGCGTGTGCTGAACGAGTACGCCACCGACGGTCGCCCGGTGCCACTGGAGTTCGCCGGCGAACTGTTCTTCCCCGGCGGTGTCAGCGGGTCGTTCTACTGCTCGTTCCGCACCGAACTCCAGCAATGGGCGCACGTAAGCGGTGACAAGGGCTCGGTCACCGTCGAGGACTTCGTACTGCCGTACCACGGTTCTGAAGCGGCGTTTACGGTGCAGAAGCCGGTGTTCCGGGTGAAGGGGTGCTCGTTCCAGATGGAACCGCACCCGACCCGGATCGCCGCCCACGAGGCGAGCGACGGCCGCGAGGACGCGCAGGAGACGAACATGGCCCGTCGCTTCGGCGAACTGGCCTTGGGCGGGAAGCCGGACCACGGCTGGGCCGACATCGCCCTCAAGACGCAACTCGTGCTGGACGCCTGCCTTCGCTCGGCCCGCGACGGTAGCCGGGCTGTCGGGATAACCGGTTAATCGGCGCCCACTGCTCAAGCCGCAGAGCCCGCAGTCCCGATAGGTTCCGCATCCTTCCATCGCCCGCAAGGATCGGAACCATGCGCGTCACGACCCGCCTTGCCGGCGCTGGCCTCGTCTGGGCACTGGCGGTCGCGGCTGTCGGCTGCGAATCACTCGGCCTGTCGCCGCCCGCGAACCAACTCCTTCCGGTCACGAAGGAGATGCGCAACAGCGCTCCGATGCCGCCGGCGGTGCCACGCGAGTTGGCGAAGGAACTCCACCCGGCATTCATCGTCGAGCCCGGCGACGTGCTCCTCGTCCAGCCCGCCGACCTCGACGCGCCACTCCGCCTACCGCCGGACCAGACCGTCTTCGCCGACGGCACCATCGACCTCGGCGTGTACGGCCGTCCGGTCGTGGCCGGGAAGATCCTCGCGCAGATCGAGGCGGAGGTGAAGGAGATCGTCAACGCCCGGGAGAAGGCGAAGGAACCGATCGCCGTGACCGTTCGGCTGATCGGGCGGAACAGCAAGGTGTACTACGTGCTCGGCGAGGTGAACGCCCCGGGTGCGTTCCCGATCACCGGCCGCGAGACTGTGTTGGACGGGATCATCTCCGCCGGCGGCATCACCCGCCGGGCGAGCGAACAGAACATCGTCCTCAGCCGGCCGACGCCGCCGGACGGGTGTCGCGTGGTCTTCCCCGTGTGCTACACGAACATCGTGCAGCTCGGCGACACAACGACGAACTACCAACTCCAACCCGGCGACCGTATCTACGTTCCCGGGAAGGGGTTGCTCGAAGGCATCATCCCGCAGCGGTGCGTGAAGGGTGGCCCGTGCGCCGGCCCGCAGGTCGCGTGCTGGTGGGGGAATGGCTGCGGTCCGGCCGGGTGTGCGACTGCCCCGTCCGCGCTCGCTCCGGTTCCTGGTCCGACGCTGACCCCGCTGCCGATCCCAACGCGCTGACGATAGAAACCGCCCGATCTCGTCGTGACACCCATCCCTTGCGGGGTGGGTGTCGGCGTTCCGGCACGTCGTTCGCACATATTCTGGCCGGCACGGCTCTCTCGTCCCGAATAACCCCCGCATGAGCCTGGGCGGGAGACCGTGTCGCTTTCATGAACTCGCTTTCGAGGTTGGCATGCGCGTGTGGCCGGGACGCCCCTACCCGCTTGGGGCCACCTGGGACGGGATGGGCGTGAACTTCGCTTTATTCAGTGAGAACGCGACCGCCGCCGAACTCCTCCTGTTCGACCGGCCCGACTCCGCCGCCCCGGCGCACGTCATCCCGCTCAAGGAGCGCACCGACCTCGTCTTCCACGCCTACCTCCCGGACGCGCAACCGGGGCAGCGCTACGGCTACCGGGTGGACGGCCCCTTCGAGCCGAAGGAAGGGCATCGGTTCAACCGCCACAAGGTGCTGTTCGACCCCTACGCCAAGGCGGTCGGCCGCGAGGCGACGTGGGACCACGCCCTGTTCGGCTACACCATCGGCCACGCCGACGGCGACCTGAGCTTCGACACCCGCGACAGCGCCCCGTTCGCCCCGCTCGCGGCCGTGGTCGATCCGGCGTTCACCTGGGGAAACGACCGCCCGCCGGACGTGCCCTGGCACGAGACGTTCGTCTACGAGCTCCATGTCAAGGGGTTCACGAAGAAACTCCCCGGCGTCCCCGACCACATCCGCGGCACCTACGCCGGCGTCGGCAGCGACGCCGCCCTCCGCCACCTCAAGAGCCTGAGCGTCACCGCGGTCGAGTTGTTACCCGTCCACTACCGGCTCGACGACCACTACCTGACGGAGAAGGGGCTGACGAACTACTGGGGCTACAACACGCTCGGCTTCTTCGCCCCCGACCCGCGGCTTTCGACCGACCCGCGGAACCCGGCGGCCGCGGCGCGCGAGTTCAAGTCGATGGTCCGGGCGCTCCACAACGCCGGGATCGAGGTGATCCTCGACGTGGTCTACAACCACACCGCCGAGGGGAACCAGAACGGCCCGACGCTGTCGTTCCGCGGGGTGGACAACGCGAGCTACTACCACCTCTCGCCGGAGGACAAGCGCTACTACATGGACTTCACCGGCTGTGGCAACACGCCGAGCCTGCGCCACCCGCGGGTACTGCAGCTCATCATGGACAGCCTCCGGCACTGGGTGCTGGAGATGCACGTCGACGGGTTCCGCTTCGACCTCGCCACCGCCCTTGCACGGGAACTGTACGAGGTGGACAAGCTCAGCACGTTCTTCGACGTGATCCACCAGGACCCGGTACTGAACCGCGTGAAGCTGATCGCCGAGCCGTGGGACGTGGGGCCGGGCGGGTACATGGTCGGAAATTTTCCGGTCGGCTGGGCCGAGTGGAACGGCGAGTACCGCGACGCCATCCGCAAGCTGTGGGCCGGGCAGGAGGTGCCCGCCGGCAAGCTCGCCCACCGCCTCACGGGCTCCGGCGACCTGTACCAGCAGACCGGCCGCCGCCCGTACGCGAGTGTCAACTTCGTCACCTGCCACGACGGGTTCACGCTCCGCGACCTCGTGAGTTACAACGAGAAGCACAACCAGGCCAACAAGGAGGACAACCGCGACGGGTCGAACGACAACCACTCGTGGAACTGCGGCTCGGAGGGGCCGACCGACGACGCCGGCATCCAGGCGCTGCGGCGGCGACAGGTGCGGAACGCGTTCGCCACGCTGATGCTCTCGCAGGGCGTGCCGATGATGCTCGCCGGCGACGAGGTACTCCACACCCAGGGCGGCAACAACAACACGTACTGCCACGACGACGACCTGACCTGGATCGACTGGACGCCGGCCCCGGAGAAGGAGGCGTTCCTGGCGTTCGTGCGGAAGGTGACGGCGCTGTGGAAGTCCGAGCCCGTGTTGAAACGGCGGACGTTCTTCCAGGGGCGCCCGATCCGCGGCGAGGGCGTCGCCGACATCGGCTGGTTCGCCCCGGACGGCCGCCAGTTGGAGGACGGCGACTTCGACAAGCCGGCCGCGTGCCTCGGCTGTCGGCTGGCCGGCGACCTGATCGCGGAGACCGATGAGTGCGGCGAGCCGATCCGTGGCGACACACTCCTGATCCTCCTCAACCCGACGCCCGGGACCGTGGACTTCAAACTCCCGACCACGAACCCGGGCCACTGCTGGTGCCTGGAGTTCGACACGGCCGACGACGTCCGCAAGGTCGACCGGCTCGACGGCGGCAAGCTGTACCGACTGACCGACCGGTCGGTCGTCGTATTCCGGGCACGGGGGTGACGACGTGACCGCCGACCCCGCCGTCCTCGACAATCTCGCGTCCGCGGCCCTCGCGGCGGCGGCGGCTCGCCGCCACGTGCCGGGCGCGACCTACCGGTTTCAGTTCCGCAAGGAGTTCACACTCCGCGACGCCCTCGCGCTCGTCCCGTACCTGGACGCGCTCGGCGTCACGCACGTCTACGCCTCGCCGATCCTGAAGGCCCGCCCCGGCAGCCCGCACGGGTACGACGTGGTCGATCCGGGCAAGCTCAACCCCGAGCTCGGCACCGAGGACGACCTGCGCGACCTCGCCGCGGCCCTCCGCGCCCGCGGCATGGGGCTGATCCTCGACACGGTCCCGAACCACATGTGCATCGGGGCCGACAACCCGTGGTGGGCGGACGTGCTGGAGCACGGCCCGTCGTCGCCGTACGCCGACTACTTCGACATCGCCTGGCACGACTCGCCGCGGCCCGGGATGAACGGCCGGCTGCTCCTGCCCGTGCTCGGCGACCAGTACGGGGCGGTGCTGGAGGGGGGGCAGTTCCGCGTGGCGTTCGAGGGCGGCGCGTTCTCGGTCTGGTACTACGACACGCGGCTGCCGGTCGACCCGCGGACCTACGGCCGCGTCCTCGGCCCCGCGGCGGCGGACCTGGCCGCGCGGCTCGGCGTCGAGCACCCGGACGCGATCGAGCTGACGAGCATCTTGAACGCGGTCGAGCACCTGCCGCCGCGCGGCGAGCCCGACCCGGCGCGTGTGGCGATGGGCCGCGTCGAGACGGCCGCGGTGAAGCGCCGTCTTGGTGAGCTGGCGGAGCGCTTCCCGGAGGCGCAGGCGGCGGTCGCGGCGGCCGTCGTGAAAGTGAGCGGAACGGACGGCGACCCGGCGAACTTCGCCGCGCTCGACGACTGGCTCGAAGCGCAGGCGTACCGGCCGTGCTTCTGGCGGGTCGCATCCGACGAGATCAACTACCGCCGCTTCTTCGACGTGAACGAGCTCGCCGCCGTCGGCACCGAGCGCGAGGACGTGTTTCGCGCCGTCCACCGCCTCATCCTCGGCTGGCTCGCGGAGGGGGTCGCCGACGGCCTCCGCGTCGACCACCCGGACGGCCTGTTCGACCCGAAGAACTACCTCGACCGGCTCCAGGCGCACTACGCCCTTGCCATTGCGAGGCGGCTCGCAGCGGCCGCGCCGGACGAGTACCCGGGGATCGACCCCGACCGCGACGAGGCCGCACTGCTGGAACGCCTCGCGGAGCCGGCGGCGAAGGGACGCCCGCTGTACGTCGTGGTCGAGAAAATCCTCGCCGACGCGGAGGAGCTGCCGGCCGAGTGGGCGTGCGACGGCACGACCGGGTACGAGTTCATCACGGCCGTGAACAACCTGTTCGTGGACCCGGCCGGGGAGGCGGGGCTGACGCGCGTCTACCGCGAGTTCACGGGGCAGACGGACCCGTTCCCGACGATGGTCTACGAGAAGAAGGACCAGATCCTGTCGTCGTCGCTGTCGAGCGAGCTGATGGCGCTGTCGCACCAACTCGACCGGATCGCCCGGCTCGACCGCCGCAGCCGGGATTTCACGCTGAACGGCATCCGCCGCGGGCTCCGCGAGGTGATCGCCAGCTTCCCGGTGTACCGCTCCTACGTGAACGGCAGCGTCCGCGACATCGACAAGGGGCTGATCGGCAAAGCGGTGTCGAAGGCGCGACGGCGGAACACCATGCTCGGCCGCCCGCTGTTCGACTTCATCCGCGACACGCTCTTGCTAAAAGACCCGCCGAGCGGCGCGGCGTCGGACGAGTACCGGGCGCTCCAGCGCCGGTTCGCCGGGAAGTTCCAGCAACTCACCGCGCCGGTTACGGCGAAGGGAATCGAGGACACGGCGTTCTACATCTACAACCGCCTCGTGTCGTTGAACGAGGTCGGCGGCGAGCCCGGACACTTCGGCTGGCGGCCGGAGCAGGTCCACGCCTTCCTGCTCGACCGGCAGGAGGACACGCCCGGGAGTCTGTCGCCGCTCTCGACGCACGACACGAAGCGGAGTGAGGACGCGCGGGCGCGGCTGAACGCGCTGAGCGAGCTGCCCGGTGAGTGGGCCGACCGCGTGGCCCGGTGGGCGCACCTGAACGCCCTCCACCGCGCGGAATGGGACGACGGCCACGCCCCGGACCGCAACGAGGAGTACCTGATCTACCAGACGCTGGTCGCCGTGTGGGACGGCACGCCGGACGAGGCGTTCAAGCAGCGCGTGCAGGCGTTTACGAAGAAGGCGCTGTGCGAGGCGAAGGTCCACAGCTCGTGGATCAACCCGGACCCCGACTACGAGGCGGCGGTCGAGCGGTTCCTGGACCGCGTCCTGGACCCCGCCGAGGCGGGCGAGTTCCTGGCGGACCTCGGCGCGTTCGCGGCGCGGGTCGGACAACTCGGCCGCGTGACCGGGCTGGCGCAGACGGTGATCCGCTGTACCGCCCCCGGCGTGCCGGACACGTACCAGGGGACCGAGTGCTGGGACTTCAGCCTCGTGGACCCGGACAACCGCCGCCCGGTGGACTACACCGCGCGGCAGGCGTGGCTCAAGGAAGTGGATTCCGCCGACCCGGCGGCACTGGCGGCGGACCTGGCCGACCCGCGGGCGAAGCTTTTCACCGTCGCCCGGCTCCTCCGCGCCCGCCGCGACCGCGCGGCCCTGTTCGCCCACGGCGAGTACGTGCCGCTGTCCGTCCAGGGGGCGAAGGCCGACCACGTGTTCGCCTTTGCCCGCCGGCACGGGGGCGCCGCGGCCGTGGTCGTGGTGCCGCGGCTGGCCGCGGCCGTGACCGACGCCGAGGGGTGGGGGGACACCCTGGTGTCACTCTACGACCTCCCCGCCGGCCGCTGGGTCGACGCGTTCACCGGCGCCGCCCACGACGCCGACCTCCGGCTCCCCGTGGCGGCCGTGCTGGGATCGTTCCCGGTCGCCGTACTGTTCCTCACCCCGAACCCGTGACCATGCCCACCCGTCGCCTCCCCGTCGGTGCCGAGGTCGTGTCCGGCGGTGTCCACTTCCGCGTCTGGGCGCCGATCCGCACGGCGGTCGAAGTCCTCGTCGAGGACGGCCCGACCGCGGCGCTCGAACCCGAGGCCGGCGGGTACTTCGCGGCGCTCGTCCCCGGCGTCGCGGCCGGCGCGAGATACAAGTTCCGTCTCGACGGACAGGCGAACACGCACCCGGACCTCGCCTCACGCTCCCAGCCCGAGGGGCCGCACGGCCCGTCGCAGGTCGTCGACCCCGGCGCGTTCCGCTGGACCGACCAGAGCTGGAGGGGAATCGCGGAGACCGGACAGGTCTTCTACGAACTGCACGTCGGCACGTTCACACCCGAGGGAACCTGGGCCGCTGCCGCGGAACGACTCCCGGACCTCGTCGCGCTCGGCGTCACCGCGGTGGAGGTGATGCCGGTCGCCGAGTTCCCCGGCGAGTTCGGCTGGGGCTACGACGGCGTGCAGATCTTCGCCCCGACGCGCCTCTACGGCACCCCGGACGACTTCCGCCGCTTCGTGGACCGTGCCCACGCCGTCGGGCTCGGGGTGATCCTCGACGTGGTCTACAACCACTTCGGCCCGAGCGGGAATTACGCCCGCGAGTACGCGCCGGCGTTCTTCAGCGACCGGCACAAGACCGACTGGGGCGAGCCGTTCAACTTCGACGGCCCGGACAGCGGGCCGGTGCGCGAGTTCTTCGTCGCCAACGCCGGCTACTGGATCGACGAGTTCCACCTCGACGGCCTCCGCCTCGACGCCACGCACGCCATCTTCGACGACTCGAAGGAGTACGTCGTTACGGCCATTACCCGCCGGGCGCGGGAGGCGGGGCAGGGGAAGCCGGTCTACGTCGTCGCCGAGAACGAGCCACAGGACGCGCGGCTGGCGCGGCCGGTCGAGGCCGGCGGGAGCGGGGTGAACGCGCTGTGGAACGACGACCTGCACCACGCCTGTCGCGTCGCCCTCTCCGCCCGCAATGAGGGTTACTTCACCGACTACCACGGCGACCCGCAGGAGCTGGTGAGCGCCGCGAAGTACGGATTCCTCTACCAGGGGCAGCACTACCGCTGGCACAACCGCCGCCGCGGCCGCGCGGCGCTTGACCTGCCGCGGCACCGGTTCGTGACGTTCCTGGAGAACCACGACCAGGTCGCCAACAGCGGACGCGGGCTCCGCGTCAGCCAGCTGACGAGCCCCGGGAAGCTGCGGGCGCTGACGGCGTACCTGCTGCTCAGCCCCGGCACGCCGATGCTGTTCCAGGGGCAGGAGTGGGCGAGCACGCGGCCGTTTCTCTACTTCGCCGCACACGAGCCCGACCTCGCCCGCCTCGTCCACGAGGGGCGAAGGTCGGAGCTCAAGAGATTTCGCAGCCAGTCCGCGCCCGAGGTATTGGCGAGGGTTGCCGACCCCGCCGCAACCGACACGTTCACCCGCAGCACGCTCGACTGGAGCGAGCGCGCCGCCCGCGCCGACTGGCTCGCGCTCCACACCGACCTACTCGCCCTCCGCAAGGCGGACCCGGTGTTCCAGCCCGGCGTGCGGCTCGACGGGGCGGTCGTCAGCCCGGCCGCGTTCTTGCTGCGCTACTTCGTGAGCGGCACGGACGACCGACTGCTCGTGGTGAACCTCGGCCGCGACCTGAAGCTCGACCCGATCCCGGAGCCGCTACTCGCCCCGCCCGACGGCGCGGAGCGCTGGGACACGCTCTGGTCGAGCGAGACGCCGGTCTACGGCGGCCACGGCACGGCCCCGGTCGACACTGCCGACGGGTGGCTGATCCCCGGCGAGGCTGCGGTGTGGTTGGCGGGGGCGCGGGGATAGACCGCTCTGCTAAGATGGCGGGTATGACTGCTTCGCTGCCGCTCGCACCCCCGTCCGTGCCGCCCGAGGCGCGCCCGCGCCTCGCGCCGCTCCGCGGGCTGGAGCCGGGCCAGTTGCTCGTCCACGAAATCTACCAGAGCGTCCAGGGCGAATCGACGTTCGCCGGTCTGCCGTGCGTCTTCATCCGCACCACGACCTGCGACCTCCGCTGCAAGTGGTGCGACACTCCACACGCCTTTGCGCAGGGCGAGCGGCTGCCGCGGGCGGAAGTGCTGGCGCGGGTGCTGGCGTTCGACTGCCCGCTCGTCGAGGTCACCGGCGGCGAGCCGCTCCTCCAGCCCGACGTCTTCCCGCTGATGACCGAGCTGTGCGACGCGGGAAAGACGGTGCTGCTCGAAACGAGCGGCGCGCACGACGTCGGCCCCGTGGACCGGCGCGTCCACGTCATCGCAGACCTCAAGTGCCCGGACAGCGGCGAGAGCCAACGCAACCGCTGGGCGAACCTCGACGTGCTGAAGCCGACCGACGAGATCAAGTTCGTGGTCGCCAGCCGTCGTGACTGGGACTGGGCCGAGCGGACGATCCGCGAGCACGCCCTCGATCGCCGATTCGTGTGCCTCGTGTCGGCCGTATTCGGCGCCGTGAACCTCGCCGACCTGGCGGGGTGGCTCGTGGCCGCGAAGCTCGGGAACGTGCGCCTGCAACTCCAGATGCACAAGTTCATCTGGGATCCCGCCGCCCGGGGCGTCTAGCGGGTAACTTGCGGGTCGGGGCGGGTGGCGATAGATTGATCGGATCGGTTCCGCCGCCCCTCTCCCCGACCGCGGCGGGCCATGTTATACCGCCCGGCGGCGGACCCTATGAGCCGGCCGTGACGACCTACCGCCGCTTCCGCAACACCGACCCGCCGGCCCTCGCAGACGTGTGGAACGAGGCCCACACGGCCCGCGGCGCGTATCCACTCCGCACCCCCGCACTCCTTGAACGCTGGGTCTTCAGCAAACCGTACTTCGACCCGGACGGGCTCGTCGTCGCCGTGGACGAAGCGACGGGGCGGGTCGAGGGGTACGCGCTCGCCGGGTTCGCGCCGACTGCCGAGCTCGACACCCTACATTTCGCCGAGGGCGTGATCTGCTCGGTTGCGGTGCGGCCGTCGGTGCGCCGCAAGGGCGTCGGTCGCGGGCTCGTCGGGGCGTGCGAACAGTACCTGATCCGCAAAGGTGCCCGCACGCTCCGGGCCGGGCCGGTGTGGCCGCAGTGCCCGTACGGGTTCGGCCTGTACGGCGGCACGAGCGCCCCCGGGTTCCTCGCGTCCGACCCGGACGCCGACCCGTTCTTCCGCGCCCTCGGGTACGAGCCGGCCGGGCAGACGCTCGTGTTCCAGAAGAAGCTCGACCAGCCGCTCGCGCTCGCCGACAACCGGTTCGGAATGCTCCGCCGCCGCTACGAGACGCAGGTGCTCCGCGCCGCCGCGGTGCAGAGTTGGTGGCACGACGCGGTGTGGGGGACGCTCGAACCGGTCGAGTTCCGGCTGGTCGACAAGCTGGCGAACAACTTCCCGGCGGCGCGGGCGGTGGTGTGGGAGTTGGAAGGGTACGGGTGGCGCTGGGGCACGCCGTCGGCCGGGATTCTGGACATCCAGGTCCGCCCCGACCTGCGCCGGCAGGGCATGGCGAAATTGCTCGTGTCGCAGGTGTTGCGGTTCCTGCAGGACCAGTTCTTCGGGGTGTGCGAGTTGCACGCCCCGGCCGACCGCGCCGACCTCGTCGGCTTGAGCAAGACGGCGACGATGGAACAGGTGGACGTGGGGACGAGTTACCTCAAGCCGGTCCCCGAGTCGGCTCAAATGCCGCTCACGACGCCGACCGGGCTGACCCCGGTCGGCGTCTAGTCGCGCTCAGCGGGTCAGCACGCCCAGGATCGTCTCGGCGACGAGCTTGTTGCCGGCCTCGTTCAGGTGAACGCGGTCGCCCGTCAGCACGCCCTTCTCCTTGTCATCCGGGTTGTGCGTCGCCAATTGTTCGACGAATACCTTGCGCAGGTCGCACAGCCGCGAGCCGGTCTCGGCAGCGACCTTTCGGCTAATCCCGGCGTATTCGTCGAGCTGGGCGTCGAGCTTGTTCGCCCCGGCCTTCTTCTCACCGATTACCGTTGGCGTGCAGAGCACGACGCGGGCGCCGGCTCCCTTGATCCGCCCGACCACGTCGCGCAGGCCGGCGTCGAAGTTCTCCTTCGACGTGCCGCGCTTCGGGTCGTTCTCGCCGTGCCACACGTCGTTGATGCCGATGTACACGACCACCACCGTCGGCTTCTTGGCGAGCACGTCCCTTTCGAGCCGCTTCTGCAGGTCGGGCACCTTGTTACCGCTGATGCCGGCGCCGATGACCGCGATCCCCAAGTCCTTGTGCTTCTCGGCGAGGGTCGTCTTGATGAGCGTGACGTAGCCTTTCGGGCCGACGCCGGCTTGGGTGATCGAGTCGCCGAGGAAGACGATACGATCGCCCTTTTGGAGCGGTGCCGGGTCGTCGGCGCCGGCCGAGCCGGCGATCAGGAGGGCGACTGCGGTGGCGGCGGGGAGGCGGGTGAACATGCGGTTCCTTTCGACGGGTGAGGCCGCCATGATCGGGCGGCCTGCCCGCCGCGTCAAGGTGCTGACTTCACCTTCAAGTGGCGGTCGAAGAACGCGAACATCGCCGACTCGGCCGTTTCAACGTCCTTCCCCTTGAACCCGTGCCCGGCGCCTTGAAGCGTCAGCAGCTCGGCCTCGACGCCGGACGCCTTGAGCCGGTCGATCATCCACACCGCCTGCTCGTGGGCGACGTACTGATCTTCGGTGCCGTGAATGCACAGCGTCGGCGCGGCGTTCGGCGTCACCCAGTTCAACGGGCTCGAACGGATGTGAACCGGGCGGGCGGTCTCCAGGTTGCCGCCGAGGAACAGCGGCAGCACCTGCGCCGCGTCCACGCTCTTGCCGTAGCTCTTGGTGAAGTCGCTCGGGCCGTACACGTTCACCACGCACTTCACCTTGCTCGACACGCCCGCGTTCCCGCCGTCGCCCTCGAACTCCTTCACGTCCCCGGTCACGCCGAGGAACTGTGCCAGGTGCCCGCCGGCCGACCCGCCGGTGACGCCGATGCGGTCCGGGTCGATCTTGTACTTTGCCGCGTTCGCCCGCACCCAGCGCACCGCCGCCTTCGCGTCGTGGATTGCAGCGGGGAATTGGTACTTCGGAGCGAGCCGGTAGCTGACCGTCGCCGCGACGTAGCCGCGCTGCGCGAGCTTGACGGTGAGCGCGTCGTAGCTCTCGCGCTTGCCGGCACGGAACCCGCCGCCGTGGATGCACACCACCGCCGGGAACGGGCCGTCGCCGGTCTTCGGGCGGGCGAGATTCAATTGCAAGTGCTGCCCGTCGGGGTTGGCGTACTCAATCCCGGTCTCGAACGTCACGTTGTCGGGGACTGTCGGCGGTTGTCGACCGAGGCCGGCGGGGAGTGTGACGAGCGCCGTGGCGACGGCGAGCGCGGCAAGACGGGTCATCGGCGGGCTCCGGGGGAGGGGCGGGTCGGGGCTATCCTGCGCCGCCTCGCGCTGCCCGGCAACGGGTCGGCTTGGCGCCGCACCGGGCGGTGCCTATACCCCGGTGGGCCGCGGTGCGGCCGGTTTCGGGTTTCGAGGTCACGGATGGCCGCATCCCCCCGGCTCCTCGTCGTGTTGGCACTCGGGTTCGCCCCCGGCTGCCTCCACGTCCAGAGCACGACCACCACCGAGGTGCCGAAGGCGCCCGCGCCGCGGGGCGGCGACTTCGCCAGTCTCCGCCCCGGGGAGGCGATCCCGACACGGCCCGTCGAGACGAAGAGTGTCGCCGAGAAGCCGGCCCCGAAGACGGAGCCCGCCCCCGACCCGATCGCACCGCCCCCGCCCGACCGTGTTCTTGAGGTGGTCAAGGCGGCTGAGCCCGGTCAGTTCCCGCTCACCCTCAGCCAGCCGGTCCCCGACCCGCCGCTGCTCGCGGCGATGCGGGCGTATGTCGAAAACCGGCCCGACGACGCCATCCGCCACCTCGAAAAGCTCGACCGCCCGAACCAGGAGTTCGCGCTGGCGGTGATGCCGGTACTCGCCCGCGGGGCGGCGATCAACCACGCCGCGCCCGACCCGCAGGAGGCGGCGCACCTCGCCGACCAGCTGAACGCGGCGGCAGTGAGGCTGGAGGCGAAGGCGGCGCTGCGGGTCGAGAAGGTAGCGTTCTGCAAGAAGATCAGCGGGTTTGGCCGCTACGACCCGTGGCCGACCGCCCAGCCGTACCGCCCCGGCGACCTCGCCCAGTTGTACGTCGAGGTGCGGAACCTCGGCAGCACGTCGGAGGCAGGGAAGGGCGGGGAAGCCTACGTCTCGAGGGCGGTGGTGTCGCTGGAGGTGCGCGACGCGAAGGGGACGGTCGTCGAGCAGACCGACCCCGCCGACTACCGCCAGCGCGTCCCGGTGGTCCGGTTCCCGCACGACGAGCCGTCGCGTTCGCCGATCCGCGACTACTTCCAGCCGTACCGCATCAACATCCCGTCGAAGCCGGGCGTGTACACAGTCACGGTCGAGGTGCGCGACCCGGCCAGCGGCCGCACCGCCCGCAGCCAGCCGGCCGAGTTCCGCGTCGCCGGGCCGTGACCCGTCACGCGACCTCGAAGCGGCGGACCTGGATGGCATTCTTTCCGGTCTTCTGAAGCGGGCGCGGTTCCGGCTGCATGAAACCGTTCAGGTCCACGGCGCGGGCGCGGAACTCGTAGCGGCCCGGCGCCAGCCGGCCGACCGTCGCCGTGAACGGCGCCACGCTGTACCGCAGCGGCCACTCGCGCGGGCGGCCGGCGGTGCGGTCGAAGCCGAGTACGTCTTGCGGGCGCACGCCGTTTGGTAGCGTGCGCGTCCAGTCCGGCTGCGGGTCGAGCGGGCATTCCGCCCACGGGGCGCGGAGCAATTCCGGCGCGTCGTCGGCGAGGGCGGTGCTGTCGGCCTCGACGCGGCGCACCCAATACTCGACGCGCCGCACGCCCGACGGGCCGCACATTACCACGCCGCGGACGACGACCGGGCGGTCGGCCGGGTGCATCGCCGGAATCGGGTCGCTGAACGCCGCCGACTTCAGCACCGCCTCGGGGTCGTTGTTCCCCTCGGCGTAGGTGTCGGTGTTGTGCGGATTGTTCGTCAGAAAGATCTGCTGAAGCCACTTGATCGACTTGAACCCGTAGCTCCACGGCACGACCATGCGCACCGGCCCGCCGCGCTCCTGCGGGATCGGCTCGCCGTTGAGGCGGTAGGCCAGGAACGCGGGTAACTCACCCGGAGGCGTCTCGAAGGCGTGGGTGTAGTCCACCGACGACTGGAAGATTTGCCGCGGGTCGTTGTTGTGGAACCCACGAAAGGAGACGCGGCGGACGTTCGTGATCCGCCCGCACAGCCGAAGCACGTCGCGGAGCGGTACGCCGGTCCACAGCCCCTGGCCGAGCGGCGTGTCGATGTTGAGGCACTGCATCGCCTTGAAGAAGTGGACCTGGTGGGTCTTCCCGAGGTCGAGCAGGGCGGGCATGTCGAGGGCGGTGCCGGCGGCGATCGTGAGCGGTCGGGCAACGGCGGCCGCGACCTTCGTGTGCGGCTCTTCGGTGGCCGGGTCGGCGGTGACTTCGAGCCGCCACGTCTCGGGCGTGAGCCGCGCCGCCTCGCGGGCGACGCCTGTGAGCGAGTGCGGCTTCGGCGTCCCGCGCGACACATCGCGGAACTCGTCCGCCGGCGTGAGGAACGGCCGCGCGGGCGCCGACGGGGCTGGAGGCTCTTGCGCGAGCGCGGCGCCACATCCGGCGGCCGCGCCGGTGGCGAGGAACTCGCGGCGGGTGGGGTCTGTCACGGCGTGGTCCCTCGTGGTGCGTCAGTCGCCGACGAGCCAGCGGCCGAGATACTTCCGCAGATTCTGCTCGTCCGCCGGCTGGCCGCGATAGCCGACGACGCCGTCGGGGCGGATCACTACCGCGGCCGTCGCCGCCCGGGCGCCGAACAGCGCCCGGGTTCGTCCCGGCGGGTCGAGGACGACGTGGTCGGCGTGGACGCCGGCAGGCAGCACACCGCCCGGCGCCACCACCAGCGGCCGGACTGTGTCGCCGAACGGCGCTGCTACCCGTCGGGCCAGCGCGTCGGCCTCGACCACTCCCGCCAGTGTCTCCGGAAGGAGGACCAGAGTCCACGCCGTTCCGGCCGTGACCCGGTGGAGCGTTGTGGGCCGGTGGGTCGTCGGCTCGACCAGTGGCGCATCCGGTACTCGGTCCCCAGGCGGGATGCCGCCGGCGAACCCCGGGCCGGGGTCGGCTGCATTCAGCGGGCTGGTCGGGTAGTTGATCGTGAGCTGTGACAGGTTGCTCGCCAGCACGCGGGGGAACGGTGTGACCCGGCCGAGCACGCCGAGCAGGCGGTTGCGGAAGAACTGGGCGACCGGGTTGCGCATCGTCGCCATCCGGGTCATCATCCCGGCCCGCTTCAGCACGAGCCGGCCGACCGCCTCGCGCTCCGGGGTGTAGGTGTCGAGCAGTGCCGGGGTGGCGCGGCCGCGGATCACCTGGGCCAGCTTCCAGGCGAGGTTGAACGCGTCCTGCATCCCGGTGTTCATGCCCTGGCCGCCGGCCGGGCTGTGGATGTGGGCGGCGTCGCCGGCGAGGAAGCACCGGCCCTTGCGGTAGTCGGCGACCTTCCGCTCGTGGATGCGGAACCCGGCCAGCCACACCGGGTCGCGGAGGGTGAGCCCGCCGGGGCCGCGCGCGTCGGCGAGTCCCTGCGCCTCGGCGAGCGTCGGCGTCGGCGGGTGGGCGGTGCTGGCCGCCCGCCCCAGGTCGGCCACCATGCGGAACCGGCTCGGGGCGAACGGGAAGAACACCACCACCCCGAGCCGGTGCCAGAACACCGAGATCTTGTCGGCCGCGAGCGGGCCGTCGATCAGGCAGTCGACGAGCATCCAGTCGTTCGGCTCGAAGTCGCCGACGAACTCGACCCCCGCCTGCTTGCGGACCATGCTGTGCGCCCCGTCGCACCCGAGGAGCCAGTCGCACCGGACCACCTCCTCGGCACCGTCGGGCCGCCGCAGCACTGCCTCGACCGCGTCGCCGTGGTCGGCGAACCGGACCAATTCGGTCGAACGCTCGACCGCCACCCCGTTCCGCGCCAGGTGCTCGGCCAGGACGCGCTCGGTATCCGACTGCGGGATCATGAGCGGGTGCGGGAACGGGGTGCCGGGGAGCTCGAAGCGCGCCTGGACGAGTTGGGTCCGCCCGGCCCACATCTCCGCCCCGCGGGCGAGCAGGCCGAACGGCAGGAAGTCGTCGGCGACGCCGAGGGTGGCGAGGTGTTCGAGCGTGCGCGGCCACACGACGAGGGCTTTCGACTTGTCGGTGGCCTCGGGCGCCTTGTCAACGACCCGGCAGGCGATGCCGTGGTGGTGCAAGGTGGCCGCCGTCATCAACCCGACCGGGCCGCCGCCGACCACGAGGACCGGAACGCTCGCAGACATGCCGTACCCTTTGGAAGAATCCTGCTCAAAATCGAGGGCGACACGACAGGTCTAGCACACGCCCGATCTGGGCGGCGCAGGCGTAGTGTGGCACCGGCGGTTGCCTGCCCGCGGCGACCCTGGCGACGGGCGCCGGGTCGGAAGTGAAGCATCGATATCGGTATTTCACAACTCGGTGTCTGGCTCCGGCGGGGTGACCTTATCCGAGTTTTCCACAGTTTTGGGCCAACTTGGTGCGGTTGAGACCAATCCGAGTCGAATCACCCCCTCCGCTCGGTCCCACAATCGTTCCCTAAATCCTTGCGAAGAATCCACCTCCGACGAAATCTAGCGGTACAGAGGGACGTCGGCGTCGCGTCGGATCGCCCCAAAGTTTGGGGCGGTTTAGGGCGGGAGAGCGACCCGAGTCGAATCGCCACTCCTTGATCGTGCGTTTGAAACGCCCATGCGGTTGCTGTCGGCCGCGCGGTGTAGCGCGGTCTGGCGGTCGCCGCATGGGCGCGTGTCGGGGTCCGACGGAGTGTCCCCAGTCGGCCACTCGTGCCTCAAACCGGGTCGGTGGGGCCACATTCGATACCTCACCACCCAGTCTACCGGCCGGTTTGCCTGCCGCGCCCGCCCGGATGGCAACCCCGGGCCTGCCGCCGTCGGGGCTGAGCCGCCCGACCATTTTTCCCGATTCCTCGGAGATTCGATCATCCCGTCCGTTTCCCTGGGCAACGCGGCGGTCATTACAAGGCCATCCATTTTCCGCCGCCGGGTTCCGTGCCGCCTGTTCCACAGACCAAGGCTGCCGTGACGATGCGATCTCTCCTCCGGGCCGTCCTCCGTGGCTCCAGCTGGCGGACGGCGAGGCACCAACCCGCCCCCCGGCTCGTGCCGGCCGTCGCCTTGCTCGAAGACCGCGACGTGCCGGCGGTGACCGCCGTGTGCGCGGGTGACGCGCTCGCCGTGTTCGGCGACAATCTGGATCACACCATCATTCTCAGCCGTAATGCCACCGGCAGCATCCTTGTCAATGGCGGCGCGGTGCGCGTCCTCGGCGACACGCCGACGGTGACGAACACGTTCGTCATCACCGTCTTCGACGAAGGCGGAGCCGACGTGTTGACGGTGCGGACGGCCGTGGACGAGACGGCGCGGGCGGTGGCAGTCGCGGTACGGGAGAGGGCGTGGAAGGCGAGGTGACGTCCGCCGGTGCGCGGAACGGCCGCGCGGCTGAGTGTGGTGCGGCCCTCCGTGCCGCCCCCCGGCGGGTGCCTCCAGGGTGACCCCGGGAACACCCGCCCCCTGCGGCACGGAGGGCCGCACCACACTCCCCAGTAGCTTCGTCGCGCGGGCGTTGGCGGGCGGCTCTTGCGTGCCGGCGGCGCTACACTCCGGCGGCCGAACTGGGGACGAGGAAGTTGCGGCATCAGTCATGGCGAAGTGCCTCCCGCGCCAGCCGCTCCCGGAGCGACGCCGGATGTGGCCGCCAACAGCGCGGCCTGAAGCGCCGCCAGGACGCTACCGAGGTTATCAACGAACAGTCGTGTCGTGTGGAGCGTGAGCGACGTCCCGTCGAGTCGCAGGAATTGCCACGCCTCGCCAGTGGTCACTGCCCCGTAGACCGGTCCTACGCTCCCGGCCCGCTCGTTGAACAGCTTGGCCGCGGCCATCTGGGCCGCACACTGGCCGAGCCCCAATTCGATATCACCCCGCTTGGCTTCGAGCACGGTGACCAGTGGGGCGCGGAGCCGCGGGACCGGTTCCGTGAGGGCCAGAATGTAGTCGCACTCGCCCGACAGCCCGCGGTCGGGGTCCACGTCGAGGCGCTGCCCGGAATAGATGGCGAGGTCGCCGGCGACCAGTTCGCGGCAGGCGAGTAGCACGGGGGCGACGATGAACTCCGACCGCGCCTTCTCGCTGACCAGAGCGGCGACCGCCCGCCCGCGGTCCAGCATCCCTCCCAGCCACGCGGGAACTGGCAGCGGCTTGAGACCGGGGAACAGGTCGCCGAGACCAGCGACCAGGCCGAGCCGGGACTCGGCCGCTTCGAGGAGTGAAGTCGGTGTACGCCATGCCCGCACCGTACCACGACCGTGACGACGCGACAACCCGCGCCGGTGGCGTCTCAGTTTGGTGGGGCCGGCGTCCCGCCGGTCGGGTTTTCAAGGCCGGCGGGACGCCGGCCCCACCAAACTGAGACGCCACCCAATGCCGTGGTCCGGAGCTTCAGTAGCAAGGGGGGCGAGTTTCGAGTGCCTGCGGCTTGATACCAAATTTCCCAGTGTGTAATAACCTGCGTCGCAAATCGTGGAACGCAATAACTTACACCCGAACTGCCTCCGGCCCGCACGTCTTCGCCCCCGCCGGAGCCTCGTAGGTGCGGCCAGCTGGCGCCGTGCCCTCGGCGTGCTTGCGGAGCGCGAGCTGGTAGAGTTGCTGGCCGATTTGCGTCGGGTACTCGCCGGTGATGCAGGCGCGGCACAGGCGGTCCGCCGGCAGGCCGATGCAGCGGGCGATCGACTCCGCGGGCAGGTAGAACAGGCTGTCCGCCTCCAGCTCCTTCGCCATTCGGTCCTGCTCTGCCACCGAGGGCACCAGCCCAGCCATGAACTTCGGGGCGAACAGCTCGCGCACCGTGCTCATGTCGATGCCGTAGAAGCACGGCGCCAGGATCGGCGGGCACGCCACGCGGACGTGGACCTCCTTCGCCCCGCCCTGCTCGCGGACGTGCTTGAGCAGGCTTTGCAGCGTCGTGCTGCGGACGATCGAGTCCTCGACGAGCAGCACCCGCTTGCCGCTCATCACCTCGCGGAGCGGGGTGAACTTCTGCTTCACCTTGTCGGCCCGGTTCGCCCCCTCGATGAACGTGCGGCCGACGTAGCGGTTGCGGATCAGCCCTTCCACACTCGGGATGCCCAACGCGAACGCCATCGCATCCGCCGCCGCCTTGCCCGTGTCCGGCACCGGCACCACCACGGTGTCCGCCGGGTCGAGCGGCACGCGGCCGAGGGCGCGTTCCTGCTTGGCGAGTTCCTGCCCGAGCCGGGCGCGGCTGAGGTACACGCTGCGGTCGTCCAGCGTGCTGGCAACGTTGGCGAAGTAGATCCACTCGAAGAAGCAGTGGCTCGGCGTGCGCGGCTCGGCAAAGCGGTGGAGCGAAAGCTCGCCGTCGCGGATCAGGATGAGCTCGCCGGGGGCGAGCGACTGGATGTTGCGAAAGCCGAGGTTCTGCAGCGCCACGCTCTCGCTGGCGGCGCCGAACATGTTCCCTTCGACCGAGTACGTCATCGGCCGCAGGCCGGTCGGGTCGCGGAGGACGACCATGTCGCCCATCGCGTTCAGCATCACAATGTTGTACGCCCCGTCGAACTTCTGGCTGAGCCGGCGGAACACGTCCACGAGGTCCGGGCGGTCGTCGCCCCGGATCTCGTGGGCGATGTAGTGCATGATGACTTCGGTGTCGTTTTCCTTCGCCAGGTGGTAGTCGTGGTTCTGGAGGAGCTGGTCGCGGAGCTGTGTAAAGTTGGTGAGCTGGCCGTTGAACGCGAACGCGAACCACTTCCACTTGCAGCCGTGGCGCCGCTCGAACGGCTGGGCGTAGCGGCGGTTGGTCGGGCCGCAGGTGGCGTACCGGGTGTGGCCGATGGCCGCCCGCCCGGCGTGCTCGGTCATGATGTCGGCGAACTTCCCCGGGTGGTTGATCTTGAACGCTTCGATGACCGTGCCGATCTCCTTGTACGTGGAGACGAGTTGGTCGCGGCCGGGGTTGTAGGTGCTCATCCCCGCGGCGAGCTGGCCGCGGTTTTGGAGGTCGAGGAGGAGCCGCGGCATGAGCCGCGAGGCCTGGTCCGGGTGGCCGCTCCAGACCCGGTGCTGGTCGTCGGTCGGCCCGGCAAGGCGGTAAAGGGCGGCGACGCCGCACTCGTGGTACAACTCGGCCATGTCACCGCCGGGTGGAAGGAAGTGCGCGCCCTCGCCTCGTCAGTATATAGCTCGCGGCTTGCCGCGGGGGCGGGTCTTGCCGGGTTCCTCGCACGCGCGGCTGTGACGAGCCCGTGACAATCCGCCCGCCCGGCGTCCGTAGTCTGGAACGGTGGGAACGATCGCCCGGCACCTGTTGGAGGGGTTCGATGGTTCGGACGATTCGCGCGGCGGGGGCGGCGGTGCTGGCGGCGGTGGCCCTGGTGGGGACGGCGGCGGGCGACGAGCCGAAGGGCGCGGGGCCGAAGACCGAGCCGCCCGGCGTGCCGCTCACGCTCACCGTCACGGGGAAGGCGAAGTACACCTTCGACCCGGCGCCGCTGACGGCGGAGGCGTACAAGAAGGCGATCGACGACGCCTCGAAGGAGACGAAGAAGGGGCCGGGCGGGTTCGGCCCCGGGTTCGGCGGGAAGGGGCTACCCGCCCCGCCGACCGTGGACCTCGTGGTCGAGCTGAAAAACACGTCGGACAAGGCGGTGTCGGTGTGGTCGAAGGGCGACCCGGTGGTGTTGACGCTGAACCTGGCGGGGAAGGGCGCCTACAACCTCGACCCGCCGATCGCCATGACGCTGGAGTTCCGCATCCCGCAGGCGATCGCACTGGACGCCGGGAAGAGCCACTCGTTTCCGGTGAAGCAACTCAAGAGCGGGTCGCGCGGCGCGACGCACTGGAGCTACTGGACCGGTCCCGGTGAGTACGACCTGACGGCGACGCTGAAGACCGGCGTGCAGCCGGTTCCGAAGGGTGCGATGGAGAACGACGGGTTCGGTGTGGTGACGGTGACGAGCCCGGCGTTCAAGCTGTCGGTCGAGGGGAAGTAGCCGGCGGGTTCCCGTGTTCGTCCAACCCGTACTGGGCGAACACCTCGGTCGGCGTGAGCCAGACCGGTACACCGTCGCGCGCGACTGAGATCGACCGGCCGAGCCGGGCGTATTCGAGCTGTGCTTGGCGGACGGCGCATTGGGCTACCGCCGTGAACTGGTCGAGGTCGTAGTACGCGCACGACGGGAGTTTCGGCGGCACGGTCATGGCACCCCTCTTACCAACAGTTCTTTCCTTCGCCACCCGTCCCGGTGTAGCATATAGCCGTTCTGACGCCCCGGGATCGCCCGATGAGTATCAAGATCGAGTCACGAGTTGACTTCCAACAGCTTGCGGACGACAGATTGGCAGAGGCCAAACTACTACTCGACGCCGGGAGGTGGGACGGGGCATATTACCTGGCCGGGTACGCGGTCGAGTTAGCCCTGAAGTCGCTCGTCATCAAGTTGTTGATGGGTCGGGACGCGTTTCCGGAAAAAGACCTGATCAACCTCGCATACACGCATGCGTTCGACAAGTTGCTTCGCCTGACACGACTCATCGATGCGAGGAAAGCGGCGGCTGTAGCGAACCCCTTACTAGAGGTCAACTGGACGATAGCCGACGCCTGGGACGAGCAGAAACGCTACCACCGGATCGACAAGGCCGAAGCCGACCAACTGTACCTGGCGATTTCCGACCCTGCGAATGGAGTGCTTCCGTGGCTCAAGACCTTTTGGTAGACGAACTGAGAACCAGTGGAAAGCGCCTCTTAGGCGAGATCGTCGGGGCAGGAGTGGAGGTCACTGTCGCGTTCTGGGCAAAGCCAGAAGGCCACGAGCAGTGGTGCTTCTACATCGCTACCCCACTTGCTGATCACTCTCAGACACCCTCCGTGCAGCGTGTCATTAATGGGATCGCACGGCAACTCCAAGGGAGCTGGGTCGACCCGCTCCAGATTCGCGTACTTGGGGCTACGGACTCGACTGCGTTGGCAGCGATCGAGTTCATGACCTCCAAGGTGATCGACCACGAGTTTGCCGTCCAACGGCCCGCACCCAACCCAGACTCCTGGTATCCGCGCTCGACCCTCGGTGGGCTCGACATCGACCCGCCGGCGTACATCTACCGGCTCCCACAACCGGCCACGGTTGCCTGACCGGTCACCCGAACCGCCGCTGGCGCATTTGCAGGTAGTCGAGCAGCGCCTTGTCGAAGCCGACCGACGTGTCGATCGGCACGTAATCGACGTTCGCCCCCGCACACTCCTTGCGGTACGTCTCGCGCAGCTCGCGCACCGCCGACAGGTAGTCGTCGCGGATGCCGGCGGCGTCCACCTCCAGGTGCCGGTCCGGACCCTCCACGTCCGCGAAGTCCACCAGCCCCGTCAGCGGGAAGTTCGCCTCCAGCTCGTCGAGGACGTGGAACAGGATGACCTCGTGGCCGGAGTACCGCAGCCGGTACAGGCTCCGCAGCACCGGCTCGGGGTCGGTAATGAGGTCGCTGAACACCATCACCAGGCTCTTCCCGTGCAACATCGGGGCGAGCTGCGTCAGGCTGCCGGCGATGTCGGTATCGCCGGTCGGCTTCAGGTTGGCGAGCACCGACAGGATCGTGCCGAGCTGCGTCCGCTTGCTCTTCGGCGGGACGACGGTGGCGAGCTTGGTGTCGAACGCGACGAGGCCGACGGGGTCTTGCTGGAGGATCATCAGGTAGCCGAGCGCGGCGGCGAGGCAGACGCAGTAGTCGAACTTGGTGAGCGTGTCGTCGGCGGGGCCGGGGGAGGAGCGGTCGAGTTTCACCCCGGCCGCCTTCGCCGCGGCGCGGCCGTTCCAGTCCATCGACCGCGACAGGTCCATGACGAGGTAGCCCGTCATGTTCGTCTCGGCCTGGTACTTCTTGACGTAGTACCGACCGGTCTTGGCGTAGACGTTCCAGTCGAGGGTCTTGAGGTCGTCGCCGGGCGTGTACTTGCGGTGCTCGGAGAACTCGACCGAGAACCCGTGGAACGGGCTGGCGTGGAGGCCGGTGAGGAACCCCTGGACGATGAACTTGGCCCGCAGGTCGAGCCGCGAGACCTGGCGAATGACCTCCGGGCGGAGGTACTTTTCCGAAGTGTTCATGCCGGGATTGTACCGCACCCGACCGACACCGGTCCCGCCGGGCCTGGAGAAGGTCATCTACACCAACGGCCGATCCCGGCCGCGCCCGTTCGTCCCCACCTGACAAAGAGAAGTGACGGCGCGTGTCAGGCGCCGAGGGCGAAATCGCCCCGGCCGCGCGAGATAGAATGACGCCCGGCCCCGGACGGCCGCCGGCACGCGATTCGCTTACACGCGGGACCGGTTGTACGCCCCGAACCCCCGCCCCGCCCTCGCTATGCCCGACACGGACCCGCTTTGGTACAAGGATGCGGTCATCTACCAACTCCACGTCCGCGCCTTCCACGACAGCGTGGGCACCGGGTTCGGCGACTTCCAGGGGCTCACCAAGAAGCTCGACTACCTCGAAGACCTCGGCGTCACCACGTTGTGGTTGCTGCCGTTCTACCCGTCCCCGCTCCGCGACGACGGGTACGACATCGCCGACTACACCGAGGTCAATCCGCAGTACGGCCGGCTCGACGACTTCAAGACGTTCCTCAAGGAGGCGCACCGCCGCGGGTTGAAGGTCGTCACCGAACTGGTCATCAACCACACCTCCGACCAGCACCCGTGGTTCCAGCGGGCGCGGCTGGCGCCCAAGGGGAGCCCGGAGCGCGACTTCTACGTCTGGAGCGACACCCAGGCCAAGTACCGCGGCGTGCGGATCATCTTTCCCGACTACGAGCGATCGAACTGGACGTGGGACCCGGTCGCCGGGCAGTACTACTGGCACCGCTTTTTTCACCACCAGCCTGATCTGAATTTCGACAACCCGGCGGTCTGGGACGCCCTCTTCCCCGTCCTCGACTTCTGGCTCGAAATGGGCGTGGACGGGATGCGCCTCGACGCCATCCCGTACCTGTACGAGCGCGAGGGGACGAACTGCGAGAACCTCCCCGAGGGGCACGTCTTCCTGAAGGCGCTCCGCAAGCGGATGGACGCCAAGTTCCCCGGCCGCATGTTCCTGGCCGAGGCGAACCAGTGGCCCGAGGACGTGCTGCCGTACTTCGGCGACGGCGACGAGTGCCACATGGCGTTCCACTTCCCGGTCATGCCGCGCCTCTACATGGCGCTGCACCAGGAGGACCGGTTCCCGATCATCGACATCCTCGAGCAGACGCCACCCATCCCCGACAACTGCCAGTGGTGCACGTTCCTCCGGAACCACGACGAACTCACCCTGGAGATGGTGACCGACGAGGAGCGGGACTACATGTACCGCGCCTACGCCGAGGACCGGACGGCGCGGATCAACCTCGGCATCCGCCGCCGCCTCGCCCCGCTGATGAAGAACGACCGGCGGCGCATCGAGCTGATGAACGCGCTCTTGTTCAGTCTCCCGGGCACGCCCGTCGTCTACTACGGCGACGAGATCGGGATGGGCGACAACATCTACCTCGGCGACCGCCACGGCGTCCGCACGCCGATGCAGTGGAGCGGCGACCGCAACGCCGGGTTCAGCCGGGCCAACCCGCAGAAGCTGTACCTGCCGGTCGTCATCGACCCGGAGTACCACTACGAGGCGATCAACGTCGAGGCGCAGCAGAACAACCCGTCGTCGCTGCTGTGGTGGACGAAACGGCTGATCGCGCTTCGGAAGCGGTTCCAGGCGTTCGGCCGCGGCACCATTCGGTTCCTCCGTCCGGCCAACCCGAAGGTGCTCGCCTTCATCCGCGAGTATCGTGACGAGCGGCTGCTCGTCGTTGCCAACCTGTCGCGGTTCGTGCAGTTCGCCGAGCTCGACCTGCGCGAGTTCCTCGGCGTCATGCCGGAGGAGGTGTTCGGCCGCACGTCGTTCCCGCGAATCGGCGAGTTGCCGTACCTGCTCACGCTCGGGCCGCACGGGTTCTTCTGGTTCTCGCTCCCGCCGGCGGAGCCGCACGTCGTCGTCGACGCCCGCCCGGATGCGGTTCTCGACCTACCAGCGCTGCCGGGCGAAGTTCCGCTCCCCGAGCGGTTCGACCCGAGCGGACTGGACGACCTCGAGGCGATCCTGCCCGAATACCTGACGCGCCGCCGGCTGGCCGGGAAGCCGGTCGTGACCGCCGCCCATGTCCGCGCTGCGGTGCCCGTGGGGCGCGACGTGTCGGTGTGGTTCCTCCTCCTCGCCGCCGAGTACCGCGAGGGGGTGCCCGAGTTGCTGTCGCTGTCGCTGGCGTTCGTGCCGGACGCGCAGGTTTCGGAACTCGTCGCCCCGGTCGGCGACGTGGGGCTCGCCCGCGTCACCGGCCCGGAGCCCGGGGCGCTGGTCGACGCGCTCGCCGTGCCGGCGTGCGCCCGCGGGGTGTTGCGGGCCGTCCTCGGCCGCCGGGTGCGGCCGATCCAGGACGGGGAACTCGTCTTCGCGCCGACCGACCCGCCGCTCGCGGAGGCCGAACTCGACGCCGCCGACGCTCTGCCCATCTCCGTCCGCAAGACCGGCCGGCACACGCTCACAACCGTCTACGGCGACCAGTACGTACTGAAGTCGTACCGCCGGGTGGACGACGGCGTCGCCCCCGCGGTCGAGGTCGGGCGCGTGCTGGCCGGGCGGCCGGGCTACACGGCGTTCGCCCCTGTCGCCGGGTCGGTCGAGTTCCGCCGCCGCAGTGGTCAACCGGCGACGCTCGCCGTCCTCTACCGCCACGTCCCGCACCAGGGGTCGGCGTGGCAGTACTCGCTCGACGAGCTGAGCCGCTACTTCGAGCGCGTCGCCGCGCTGTCGAAGGAGGCGCCGCCGCGCCCGCCGCAGGACGAACCGCTGGTAGGCCCGGTGCCGGAACCGGCGCCCGGCGAGGCGCTCGGGTGGGAGGAACTCGCGCGCGGGTTTGTGGACACGGCGCGCCTCCTCGGCCGCCACACTGGCGAGATGCACCTGGCCCTCGCCGACCCGGCCGGCGGGCCGGCGTTCGCCCCGGAGCCGTTCGGCAAGCTGTACCAGCGGTCCCTCTACCAGACGTTGCGGAACACGGCCGGCAAGGTGCTCCGGCGTCTTCGGACCGAGGCCCATCTTCCCGGGGCGGACGCACTGCTCGACCGGGCGCACGACCTGAACGAGCGGTTCCGGGCGGTCCTCGACCCGGACCTCGGCGGGTCGCGCATCCGCATCCACGGCGACTACCACCTCGGCCGGCTGCTGCACACCGGCCGCGACTTCGTGGTCACCGACTTCGACGGCGACACGTCGCGCACGGTCGAGGAGCGGCGGGTGAAGCGGTCGCCGCTGCGGGACGTGGCGTGCATGATCCGGTCGTTCGACTACGCGGTGCGGTCGGTGCTGTTCGGGCTGGACGGCCGGAGGGGCCGCGCCCAGGGCGTGATCCGCGCGGAGGACGTGGCGGCGCTGACGCCGTGGGCCGACGCCTGGCACCGCCGGGTGTCGCGCGAGTTCGTGGCGGCGTACCTGGAGGCGATGGGGCCGTCCGATCTGCTCCCGCGCGACGACGCCGGCCGCCGGGCGCTGCTGGAGGCGCTCGTGCTGGAGAAGGCGCTGCACGAACTCGACGCCGAACTCGACGCGGCCCCGGAGCGCGCCGCGGTCCCGCTCGCCGGCCTGCTGCGGATGCTGGGCTGACTGGTCTGGATGGTTCTCCCGTCGCTCAGCCTACTGCCGATCGTAGAGCGCTGTGGGTATACTCGCGTGTGCGGAAAGCGCCGCCGGTCGGTGCGACCCCGCACGCACGGAGACCGCCATGCAGCGCCTGACGTCCGTGGCGACGGCGTTCCTGGTCGGCGTGTGCTTTCTGACACCGGGATGTGCCGCGCCCGTACCGGAGGAGGCGCGGCGCCCGCCGCCCCCGCCGCAACCCCAGCCGGCGGGCATTGCAGGCGCATGGGCCGAGGCCGGTGCGGAGATCGGGTGGATGTCGTTCGAGGTACGCCGCGGGGATCATTTTCGCACCGGTGACCCGGGCAAAGCCGGCGAGGTGCCCTCGTTCCGGTTCTACTCCTTGAAACCCGGGACACTGAGCCGAAAGACGGTTTTGGGTTGTGCTTTCCCATCCACCCGGCCACGAAGCTTGAACTGGACGGTATCGCCCGGTTCGACCAACTCCGGTGGCTGATCGTTGGCGGTTCGGGGGTCACCGACGGTGAGTTGAAGCACGTCGCCGGGTTGAAGCAACTCGAGGTTCTCGACCTCCGGTGGACGATGGTGTCGGACGACGGGCTGGGGGCGCTCAGTGGCCTAACCAACTTGCATTACCTTGACCTTCAACACACGGCCCTGACAGACGCCGGGTTGACGCACCTCTCCGGTCTGAACAACCTCCGGACGCTCAACATCTACTGCCGCAACATCACCGGCGCGGGCATGAAGCAGCTCGCCGGGGCGGAGTTCCTTCACACCCTCAACCTCGGCTACCGGGTGACGGACGCGGGGCTGGCTGAACTCGCGGGGTTTCGTCACCTCCGGGTGCTGGACGTCGAGGGCGTCGGCGTGACCGACGCGGGCTTGAAGCACCTTGCCGGAATGACCCACCTCCGGGAACTCGACCTTCAATGCACAAGTGTGACGGGCACGGGGTTGAAGGAACTCTCGGGCCTTGAACACCTCGAGAGCCTGGTGCTCGCCGACACGCGGGTGACGCTTGCGGGACTACGGCAGGTCGCCGGGTTCAAGAACCTCAAGTCGCTGTATCTTGACTCCACGGCCGTTACGGACGAGGCGATCAAGGAGATCGCCGGGCTCGAACACCTGCAACGGCTCGGCCTCCAGAACACAAAAGTGACGGACGCGGGGTTGGAGCACATCGCCAGACTCAAGCAACTCCGTTACCTAAACCTTGGCTTCGGGCTGACCGTGCCGGCTGGGCTGAAGGAGCGGATCGGCGACGAGAAGTACCAGGAGTTCCTAGCCACGACCTCAGCCGTCACCGACGCGGGGCTGAAGCACCTCGCCGCACTCGAGCAGCTTGAGCAATTGGATCTGATGCGTGCGAGCGTGACCGACGCGGGGCTGATGCAACTGGCCGGGCTGAAACGGCTCAAGCGGATTAACGTCGCTGCCACGCGGGTCACGCGCGACGGCGCGGCAAAGCTGCGGGAGGCGCTGCCGGACTGCCGGATCCCGCCGCACTACGACTCATTTCCGATTCCCGGGCATTGAGTCCGAGCGACGGGCTCACGCGCCGACCACCGCCGCCGCGGCTGCCATGTCGCGGCTCAGCTGTTCGACCAGTTCCGCGGCACCGGCGAACGAGCGGGTGTCGCGCAGCTTTGCCACGAACTCGACCGGCAGCCGCGACCCGTACACGTCGCCGGTGAAGCCGATCAGGTGAACCTCGACCTTGCGGGCGTCGTCGCCGAACGTCGGGTTCGGGCCGACGTTCGCCGCGCCCGGCCACACGGTCCCGTTCACGACCGTGCGCACCGCGTACACGCCGTTCCCGGGCAGCACCGTCGGCACGTCGGCGAGGTTGGCGGTCGGGAAGCCGATCGTCCGCCCGCGGCGGGCGCCCGTCACCACCGTCCCGACCACGCGGTACGACCGCCCGAGTAAGTCGGCGGCGAGCGCCACGTCGCCGGCGAGCAACGCCGCCCGCACGCGGCTGCTGGAGATCGGCTCCTCGCCGTCGGTCAACGGGCCGACTTCCTCGAAACCCACGTCGGCCGCCGCGCACAGGTCGCGGAGCAGACCGGTGTCGCCGGCGCGGTCGCGGCCGAAGCGGAAGTTATACCCCTCGACCACCGCCTTCGCCCCGAGTTGTCCGAGCAGCACGTCGCGGACAAACGCCTCCGGCGCCAGCCCGAGCAGGTCGCGGTCGGGCCGGTACACGGCCACGCGGTCGGCGCCCGCGGCGCGCAAGAGGACGGCCCGGTCGTCGATCGTGGTGAGCGGCAGCCGCGGCGGCGCGTCGGGGACGAGGATCTGGTACGGCGGCGGGTCGAAGGTGACGACGACGGCCGGGCCGACGACGCGCGCCGCCCACCGCGCTGCGGCGGCGACGAGTTCCCGGTGCCCGCGGTGAACGCCGTCGAAGTTCCCGACCGTGACCGCCCCGCCCGCGAACCCCGGAGGTGCGACGGCTGTCCGGTCGAGTACGGCGGTGGTCATCGGGTCATCTTGGGGCGGCCGGCCGACACCGGCCACCACCCCTACTCGCGGGCCACCACATCAGGTAACTTGAACGAACGGGTCTGACGGCCGGCGGGACGGCCGCTGTGGGGGTAACCCCGCGGAGGAAAGTCCGGGCTCCACAGGGCGTGGTGGTGGGTAACGCCCACCCCCGGTAACGGCTCCGGGTACCGGCCCGGACCGCCAGCGGGCGGGACAGTGCAACAGAAAGGATACCGCCCCGGAGTGTGAGTGTGGGTGCGAGTGTGAGGGAAGTTGGGTTTCTGGTCTTCCCTCACACTCGCACCCACACTCACACTCCGGGGTAAGGGTGAAACGGTGCGGGGCGAAAGCCCTTAATGTAAGAGCGCACCAGCGGCGGGGTGACCCGCCGGCTCGGCAAACCCCACCGG
>VFQN01001259.1_pt1 | contig 43287 bp, 44 predicted proteins | sample 3512371 | NCBI WGS metagenome assembly VFQN01 (sample SAMN10412370, study PRJNA504923) | tailings metagenome | isolation source: Replicate 2 from Balatoc abandoned mine | place: Philippines: Itogon, Benguet | collected 2017-08-28 | reverse complement strand
CCACGCCGTGCAGGCCGCCCGAAACCTTGTAGCTGTTCTGGTTGAACTTGCCGCCGGCGTGCAGCTCGGTCAGGGCGATCTCGGCGGCCGAACGCTTGGGCTCGTGTTTGTCGTCCATCTTGATCCCGGTGGGGATGCCGCGGCCGTTGTCGGTCACGCTGATGGAGTTGTCGCTGTGGATGGTGACGACGATGTCGTCGCAGTGACCGGCCAGCGCCTCGTCGATGGAGTTGTCGACCACTTCGAACACCAGGTGGTGCAGGCCCGTGCCGTCCGATGTGTCGCCGATGTACATGCCCGGGCGCTTGCGCACGGCTTCCAGGCCCTCGAGGATCTGGATGGCGCCTTCGCCGTAGCCTTCCGATGCGCCCGCCTGGTTCGGGTCGATCTTGGGCTGGACGGTGAAGCCTTCGCCTTCGGCGGGGGTTTGCGGTTGGGTATCGGACATATTCAGAACTTTTCTCTATTTCCCTGACGGGCAGGAGCATCGATGAGACGCGGGCCTGGGCCAGGGACACCGCGGAACCGGCTTGGCCGGACCGCTGGTGTCGCCCCCACGCAGGGGGTTGGCGGAGACACGAAAGTGCGGAGCCTGGAGGTCGGTCAGATCCTCATGGGCATCACGACGTACTTGAAGGTGGCGTTGTCGGGAATGGTGACCAGCGCCGAGCTGTTGGAATCGGCCAGATCGAGCTTGACCATGTCCTGACCCATATTGGCCAGCGCGTCGATCAGGTAGGTGACGTTGAAGCCGATCTCGATGGTGTCGCCGCCGTAGTCGATGTCGATCTCGTCCACCGCCTCTTCCTGGTCGGAGTTGTTGCTGGCCACGCGCAGCGTACCCGGCTCGATGTTCAGGCGCACGCCCTTGAACTTCTCGCTGGTCAGGATGGCCGTGCGCTGCAAGCTGGCCAGCAGCGCCGTGCGGCCCAGCGTGATCGAATTCTTGTGGTTCTTGGGAATGACGCGGTTGTAGTCGGGGAACTTGCCTTCGACCAGCTTGGTGACGAATTCCATGCCGTCGAAGCTGAACTTGGCCTGGTTGCCGGCGAATTGCATTTCCAGGCTGCCTTCGGCATCGGACAGCAGGCGCTGCAACTCCAGCACCGTCTTGCGCGGCAGGATCACTTCCTGGCGCGGCACTTCCACGTCGAGTGTGGCGCTGGCGAACGCCAGCCGGTGGCCGTCGGTGGCCACCAGGGAAAGCTGCTTGCCCTCGGCCACGAACAGGATGCCGTTCAGGTAGTAGCGGATGTCATGTACCGCCATGGCGAACGACACCTGGCTCAGCAGGTCCTTCAGCACCTTCTGCGGCACGCTGAACGCGGGGCCGAAGTTGGCGGCCTCCTGCACCAGCGGGAAATCCTCGGCCGGCAGGGTCTGCAGGGTGAACTTGCTCTTGCCGCCCTTGAGCACCAGCTTGGCCTGTTGCGATTCGATGGACACCGTCTGGTCGGCCGGCATGGTGCGCAGGATGTCGATCAGCTTGCGCGCGCCCACGGTGGTGGTGAAGCTGCCGCCGTCACCGCCCAGGTCGGCCGTGGTGCGGATCTGGATTTCAAGATCGCTGGTGGTCAGTTGCACCGAATTGCCCGTCTTGCGGATCAGCACGTTGGCCAGGATCGGCAGGGTGTGCCGGCGTTCCACGATGCCCGCCACCGATTGCAGGGCCGAGAGGACTTTGTCTTGTGTTGCCTTCAGGACGATCATGCAAACCTCTTCTCTTTAATTTCTTTACTTAAATTAGTAGTCGTAGATAGATGTCGCGGCGTTTCTGGGGAAAAGAGCATTTTCCCCTTTTTTTTCAAGCACTTGCCGCTGGGACCAGGCTGTGGGCACCCCTGCTTCCGTGCTGTCGCGCCAACGGGGACAAGTTATCGCCAAGGCCTGCGCCTGTGGATAACCATCGGGTTGTGCCAGAACTATCAACAGGGTTGTCCTTTTTCCAGAGCTTGCTCAGCCTTTGAGGGTCTGTTCGAGCACGTGCAGCTGCTGGTTGAGCTCGGTCAGCTGCTGGCGTTCGCCCGCGATCTTGCGCACCGCGTGCAGCACGGTCGTGTGGTCGCGGCCACCGAACAGCTCGCCGATTTCGGGCAGGCTTTTCTGCGTGAGCTCCTTGGCCAGATACATGGCGATCTGGCGCGGCCGGGCGATGCTGGTGGGCCGCTTCTTGGAGTACATGTCGGCGACCTTGATCTTGTAATAGTCAGCCACCGTCTTCTGGATGTTCTCGACGCTGATCTGCCGGTTCTGGATGGAGAGCAGGTCGCGCAGCGCTTCGCGGGCCAGCAGGATGGAGATTTCTTTCTGGTTGAAGCGCGAGTAGGCCAGGATCTTGCGCAGCGCCCCCTCGAGCTCGCGAACGTTCGAGCGCACGTTCTTGGCGACGAAGAAGGCCACTTCTTCAGGCATCTCGGCGCCTTCGGCGCGGGCCTTGTTGATCAGGATGGCCACGCGCATTTCGAGCTCGGGCGGCTCGATCGCCACCGTCAGGCCCGAATCGAAGCGCGATACGAGGCGCTCGTGGATGTCGGTCAATCCCTTGGGATAGGTATCCGACGTCATCACGATGTGGCTCTTCTTGGCCAGCAGGGCCTCGAATGCGTTGAAGAATTCTTCCTGGGTGCGGTCCTTGTTGGCGAAGAACTGCACGTCGTCGATCAGCAGCAGGTCGAGCGAGTGGTAGCGCTCCTTGAACTCGTCGAAGGTCTTGCGCTGGTAGGACTTGACCACATCCGATACGAACTGCTCGGCATGGATGTAGAGAACTTTGGCGTCGGTGCGATCCGCCAGCAGCTTGTTGCCCACGGCGTGCATCAGGTGGGTCTTGCCCAGGCCGACGCCGCCATAGATGAACAGGGGGTTGTACAGATGCCCCGGCGTGCCCGCCACGTGCATGGCGGCCGCGCGCGCCATGCGGTTGGCCGTGCCCTCCACCAGCGTGTCGAAAGTGAGGCCCGAATTGAGTCGCGTGCGGAACTGCGGCGCACCCGATTCGTCGCTGGCCGCCAGCGGCTCGGCGGGCGTATCGAGCTCCGTGAGGATGGGCGCCGACTGTGTGCGAACGGGCGCTTCGCGAGGAGCAAGCGCTAACTCGACAACTACGGGCTGGCCGTAGAGCTTTTCGAGCAGGCTGCTGATGCGGCCGGCGTACTGGGCCCGGATCCAGTCGAGCTTGAACCGGTTGCCCACGAAGATCACGACGCGGGAAAGGTCGTCGGCCACGGTGGCCGACAACGGCTTGATCCAGGTGTTGAACTGCTGTTCGGAGAGTTCCTGCGCGAGCAGATCGACGCAGGCCTGCCACAGGCTCTGGCCGGCGCCGTCGCTACTGCCGGCCCCTGAAACGGAAGGCTGCCCCTCGCTCATCGGATCGTTCCGTTATTGTGGATATTCTTCATTTGATGCACCCGGCATTCTAACTTCTCAAGGTGTTATCCACAAAGTTGTCCGGGGCGGGCCGACCGTTCGTCCGCTCCTGCGGAAATACCACGCGAATCGCCTGTAACGCTTTGCCAGTGCTCGGCTTTTTGCGATAATCGCGGGTTTTCCCGTTTTCCCAAGGACGATCAAAATGAAACGCACCTATCAGCCCTCGAAGGTCCGTCGCGCGCGCACCCACGGTTTCCTGGTCCGCATGAAGACCCGCGGTGGCCGTGCCGTCATCGCCGCTCGCCGCGCCAAGGGCCGCAAGCGCCTGGCTGTCTGAGCCTGCTCCATCCGGATCGCGGGCTGCGGCGGCAGGCCTTCCTGTCGGGGCATGCATGCCCTCGTGCCTGAGCCCGTCATGCAGCGTCTGAAGACGCGCCAGCAGTTCCAGGCCGTCATGGACGGGGTCGTGGTGTCGCGCACGGCGCATTTCGCGCTGCACCGCCTGGCCCTGCCGCCGGCCTCATCGGCCGAAACAGACGCTTCCGGTGCCGCCGAAGTCGCTGCGCCGCCGCTTTTCGCGGATTCGGCCAGCTGGATCGGGGCCCTGGTGCCCAAGCGCTGGGCCCGCCGCGCGGTGACGCGCAACGCCATCAAACGCCAGATCTACACCGTGAGCGCCGTCCATGCCGAAAGCCTGCTCCAGGCCGCACATGTCGTGCGGTTGCGCAGCGCATTCGATCGCGCGGCCTTTCCCAGCGCCACGTCTGAGCCGCTCAAGCGCGCGGTGCGCGCCGAGCTGGAGCAACTGCTGACGCGTGCCGCGTCGGGTGGTGGCCGTCCGCCGCCCCGGCGTACCTCACGGCCAGCCGCCACACCGGCGGCCGGTGGCGGGGCGCAGCCATGATGCGCGCGCTGCTCATGGGCCTGGTGCGCGGCTACCGGCTGTTGCTCTCGCCCTGGCTGGGCAGCGCCTGCCGCTTCACGCCCAGCTGCTCGGTCTATTCGCTGGAAGCGCTCGACCGCCACGGCGCCGCCGTGGGCAGCTACCTCACCGTGCGCCGTCTGGCGCGCTGCCATACCTGGTGCGAAGGCGGCCACGATCCCGTGCCCGCCGAAGCACCGCGCCTGTTCACCCGCCTGGGCCTGGCCCCGCTTCGAACCCCTTCGCAGAAGAAGTCTTCATGAACGACATTCGCCGCTCCATCCTGTGGGTGATCTTCGGTTTCTCGCTGGTGCTACTGTGGGACCGCTGGCAGATCCACAACGGCAAGCCCGCCACCTTCTTCCCGGCGCCCGCCGCCGTGACCGCCCCCGCCGAAACCGGCCTTGACGCCGCCACGGCCCGGGCCAGCGCCGGTCAGGCCGCGGGCACGGTGCCGTCGGCCAGCGCGCCGGCCGGAGCGCCTGCCGCCCTGCCTGGTGCCGCGGTTGCAGCACCGTCTGCGCCCGACGCCAACGCCGCGAGCGAGCTGGTCGAAGTGACCACCGACGTCTACAAGGCCACCTTCGACACGCGCGGCGCCACGCTGGTGCGGCTGGAGCTGCTCAAGTACGTGGACCAGGACGACCATTCGCGCAACGTGGTGCTGTTCGACCGCAGTGCCCAGCACACCTATGTGGCGCAATCGGGCCTGTCGGCGCCGGCAGGCCTGCCCACGCACCTGACGCCGTTCCGCTTCGCGAGCCAGCAGCGCGCCCTGCCCGATGGTCAGGAGTCGCTCGAACTGCGCTTCGTGGCCGACACCGGCAACGGCGTCACGCTCACCAAGGTCTTCACGCTCAACCGCGGCAGCTACGTCATCAACGTGGGGCATGAAATCACCAACGGCACGCACGCGGCCATCAATCCGTCGCTCTACATGCAGCTCATGCGCGACGGCACGATCAAGGGCAACACCAACATGCTGGCCGGCCCCACGTCGTTCACCGGCATGGCGTTCTATACCGACAACAGCAAGTTCAAGAAGGTCGATTTCTCGGCCATCGACAAGAACAAGGCCGAGTTCGACAAGACCGGCAACGACGGCTGGGTGGGCATGGTGCAGCACTACTTCGCCTCGGCCTGGCTGCAGACCCAGGCCGGCCCGCGCAGCTTCGACGCGCGCGCCTTGGGCAACAACCTCTACGGCGCGAGCATGACCCTCCCCGTGGGCGAGATCGCACCCGGCGCCACCACCACCGTCACCACGCAGCTGTTCGCGGGCCCGCAGGAAGAAAAGCGCCTCGAGGCGCTGGCGCCGGGCCTGGAGCTGGTCAAGGACTACGGCATCTTCACCATCATCGCCAAGCCGTTGTACTGGCTGCTCGACAAGCTGCACGGCGTGCTGGGCAACTGGGGCTGGTCCATCGTCGCGCTGGTGTTCCTGCTCAAGCTGGCCTTCTACTGGCTCAACGCCAAGGCCTACAGCAGCATGGCCAAGATGAAGGCCATCAACCCCAAGATCATGGAGATGCGCGAGCGCCTGAAGGACAAGCCGCAACAGATGCAGCAGGAGATGATGCGCATCTACCGCGAGGAAAAGGTCAACCCCATGGGTGGCTGCTTCCCGATCCTGATCCAGATCCCCGTGTTCATCGCGCTCTACTGGGTGCTGCTGTCGTCGGTCGAGATGCGCAACGCGCCCTGGATCGTCTGGATCAAGGACCTCTCCACGCCCGACCCGTACTTCATCCTGCCCGTGGTGATGACGCTGTCCACGCTGCTGCAGACCGCGCTCAACCCCGCGCCGCCCGATCCTATGCAGGCCAAGCTCATGTGGCTGATGCCGCTGGTGTTCTCGGTGATGTTCTTCTTCTTCCCGGCCGGCCTGGTGCTGTACTGGATCACGAACAACCTGTTGTCGATCGCGCAGCAGTGGGTCATCAATACCCGCATGGGCGTGCCCCCCCAGTTCAACCTACCCAAGTTCAATTAAGACTGGACACACCCGGACACCCGAAGGCCGCGCAAGCGGCCTTCTTTCTTTTGTACAGTCGAACGCATGCTCGCGCGCCACTCCGATCCCATCGTCGCCATCGCCACCGCACCGGGGCGCGGTGCCGTGGGCATCGTGCGCGTGTCGGGGCCCAGCGTCGTGGCGCTCGCGCAGGCGATCTGTGGCCGTGAACTGAAGCCGCGCGAGGCCACCTACCTGCCCTTCCGCGACGCGGTGGGCCAGCCCATCGACCAGGGCCTGGCCATCCACTTTCCCGCGCCGCACAGCTACACCGGCGAAGACGTGCTCGAGCTGCAGGCCCACGGGGGGCCCGTGGTGTTGCAACTGCTGCTGGCGCGCTGCCTCGAAGCTGCATCCTCGACGAATGTCCTGACCGGCCAGCCGCTGCTGGCGCGCCTGCGGCCGGCCGAGCCGGGCGAGTTCACACAGCGTGCTTTCATGAACGGCAAGCTCGACCTGGCTCAGGCCGAGGCCGTGGCCGACCTCATCGACGCCAGTACCGAAGCGGCCGCGCGCTCCGCCGGCCGCGCGCTGGCCGGCGAGTTCTCGCGCGAAGTGGCGGCGCTGCGCGATGCGCTCATCCACCTGCGCATGCTGGTCGAGGCCACGCTCGACTTTCCCGAGGAAGAGATCGACTTCCTGCAGAAGGCCGACGCCGAAGGCCGCCTCGCGCGGCTGCGCATGACGCTGGCCGGCGTGCTGTCGCGTGCACGCCAGGGCGCGCTGCTGCGCGAGGGCATCAACGTGGTGATCGCAGGCCAGCCCAACGCCGGCAAGAGTTCGCTGCTCAACGCGCTGGCCGGCGCCGAGCTGGCCATCGTCACGCCCGTGGCCGGCACCACGCGCGATGTGGTGCGCGAGGCGATCCAGATCGAAGGCGTGCCCGTGCACGTGATCGACACCGCCGGCCTGCGCGAGAGCGACGACGAGGTCGAGCGCATCGGCATCCAGCGCGCGTGGGCGCAGATCGAGCAGGCCGATGCGGTGCTCTTCCTGCACGACCTCACGCGCATCGCCGCGCCCGAGTACATCGCGGCCGACGCCGGCATCGCCACCCTGCTGGCCGAGAAGCTGCCCGACGGCGTGCCCGTCATCAACGTGTGGAACAAGATCGACGCCGCGCCGGCCCACGCGCCCCGCGGTGGCATCCGCCTGTCGGCGAAGAACGGCGATGGGCTCGACATGCTGCGGCGCGAACTGCTGCAGGTGGTGGGCTGGCAGGCCGCGCCCGAAGGCGTCTATATCGCCAGGGCGCGCCATCTCGACGCGCTTGCGCGCGTCGATGCGCACCTGATGGAAGCCGCGGCCCACATGGCGCGCCAGGCCCATGCGCTCGATCTGCTGGCTGAGGAACTGCGCCAGGCCCAGAACGCGCTGGGCGAGATCACGGGCGAATTCACGGCCGACGACCTGCTCGGCGTGATCTTCTCGAAGTTCTGCATCGGGAAGTGACGCACGCGGTTCGCGCAGGTCTTTGCCCCGCGAAGAGGTTGGTCGGGAAGCCACCGACCGGACATGCGTAACACTTCGCGAATTACACGAAGCATGGAGATCCAGCGCGCCGCCGCGGCGCGTATACGTGGACAGCTGGCACGCATCCCCGGGCCGCTACTACCCTCTCAGGAGACTTCCATGCAACACAGGTTCCACCGCGTCGCTTCCATCACCCTCGCCGTCGCCCTTTCCGCCGGCGCCGCGTCATCCATGGCGCAAGTCATGGTGGGTGGCGCGCCGATGCTGCCCACCAAGGACATCATCGACAACGCCGTCAACTCCAAGGACCACACCACGCTGGTGGCTGCCGTGAAGGCCGCAGGCCTGGTCGACACGCTCAAGGGTCCGGGTCCGTTCACAGTCTTCGCGCCCACCAACGCCGCATTCGCCGCACTGCCCGCCGGCACCGTCGACACCCTGCTCAAGCCCGAGAACAAGGCCAAGCTCACCACCGTGCTGACCTATCACGTCGTGCCCGGCAAGTGGGACGCCGCGGCCATCACGAAGATGATCAAGGATGGCAACGGCATGGCGTCCATCAAGACCGTTGCCGGCGGCACGCTGACGGCCAAGGCGGCGGGTGGCAAGGTGACCGTGACGGACGAGAACGGCGGCGTGGCCACCGTCACCACGGCTGACGTCTACCAGTCGAACGGCGTGATCCACGTGGTCGACAAGGTGCTGCTGCCCAAGTAACCGAGCGCGCGGCAGCGATTCCTCCGCCACCACCAGCGCCCGTCGGAGACGACGGGCGCTTCCTGCGTTGGCGCGCGTGACGGCCGCACGGCACGCGGCCACCGTCGACCGCACGGCACACTCGATCGCCGCAAGTCGCGGGCAGCGCGACGGACATGGGCCCGTATGTCAGTCCCCGGGCCCGAAGTTTTCATGGCGGCCACCCGGAGGGCAAGCGAGATCCCGCCATAACCCCCGGTTGCGAGCAGGGTGGTCTGCACCAGCAAAGGGCGCACAGACCCTACGTTCCACCCGTGGATCAACCAGCGCCCGCCGAGTCCCGTAAATGGCGCACGCCGCACCGTCAATGCGCAGGATCGGCGCAAAAACCACGTAATAAATGCTCTGAAAATTCGATGCTTTATCGCTGAATATTGATCCCACGCAATGCATTCATCGGGGGTAACCTGCGGTGGCCGTGACCTCACTTGACCTCTCTCAAGGACGCCCATGAACCGCTTCCTCGCCCACCGATTTGCCCGCGCCGCTGCCGGCCTCGCCGCGCTTGGCCTCGTCGCCTCCGCTGCCCTGGCGCAGACCAAACCCCTCAAGCCCGTCACCATTGCCCTTGGCACCCAGGTGGTCAACGTGACGTACCCGTGGCTCACGCTGCCGATCGCGCTGGGCTACTGGAAGGACGAGGGCTACGACGTCAGGGTGGTCACCACGGGCGGCTCGCTTCAGGGCATCCAGCAGATGGTGGCCGGCGGCGTCGATTTCGCGCAGCTCAACTCCACCGGCCTGATCCAGGCCAATACCGAAAACAACGTCGCCGTGCGCGGACTCATGGGCACCGGCGTGATCGACTGGGGCCTGGGCGTGCCCGAAGGCAGCGCCATCAAGACCATCGCCGACCTCAAGGGCAAGAAGATCGGCATCTTCAGCCTGGGCACGGGCGGCATGCCGCTGCTCAAGGGCTACCTGCGCTCCAACGGGATCGACCCCGACAAGGACGTGCAGATCATCGCCACCGGCGCTGGCGCGCCCGCGCTCGAAGCCATGAAGAGCGACCGCGTGCAGGCCCTGATGTTCTGGGGCTCGGCCCTCACCGGCTTCGAGAACGCCGGCACCAAGCTGCGCGTGATCTTCGATCCGGCCTGGCGCCAGCTGCCCGACTTCACCTTCGGCACCATGCAGAAAACCATCGACGCCGATCCGGCGATGGTCGAGGCCATCTCACGCGGCGCGGCCAAGGCCACGCTCTATGCGCAGACCAACCCCGATTGCGCGCGCCAGATCCACTGGAAGAACTTCCCCAGCACCAAACCCACGGGCGCCGACGAGGCCACTCTGGTCAAGTGGGACCTCGCGCTGCTGCAGACGCAGCTGTCCACCATGGCTTCGGCCCACGCCATGAACGGCGGCAAGCTGATCGGCGCGATGGACCCGGCCGCCTACGGCCGCATGCAGGACTTCATGCTCAAGGACGGCATGATCAAGCGCACGCTGCCGATCGAATCGATGCTGCACCTCAAGCCCGGCTTCGTGGAGGCGATCAACAAGTTCGACCGCAACGCCGTCATCGCCGACGCCCGGGCCTGCAAGGGCCTCTGAGATGAACGTGCGCGACTTCGTGGCCGGCCTGCCCAAGGCCGAGCTGCACATGCACATCGAGGGCTCGATCGAGCCCGACCTGTTCATCCGGCTGGCGCGCCGCAACGGCGTCGCCATCCGCTGGCAGACCGAGGACGAACTGCGCGCGGCCTACCAGTTCGACGACCTGCAGGACTTCCTCGATCTGTACTACGACGGCTGCCGCGTGCTGGTCACGGCCGGGGACTTCTTCGACGTCACGCGCGACTACCTGCGCCGCGCGCATGCCGACCGCGTGCTGCATGCCGAACTCTTCCTGGGCCCGCAGGGCCACACCAGCCGCGGCGTTCCGCTGGCCACGGTGATGGAAGGCGTGCTGGGCGCGATGGAGGCAGCGCGCGCCGAGGACGGCATCACCTCCGGCCTGATCGCCGTGGCGCAGCGCCACCGCAGCGAGGAAGAAGGCCTGGCCATGCTTGCCGACCTGGAGCCCTGGTACGGGCGCCTGCTGGGCTTCGGCCTCGGCGGCGCCGAGGTGGGGAATCCGCCGGGCAAGTTCGCAGCGTTCTTCGCACGCTGCCGCGAGCTGGGCTTCAAGGTCGTCGCGCATGCGGGCGAGGAAGGCCCGGCCGCCTACGTGCGTGAATCGGTCGAGGTGTTGCAGGTGCAGCGGCTGGACCACGGCAACGCCTGCATCGACGACCCCGCGCTGGTGGCCGAGCTGGCCGCCAGCCGCGTGCCGCTGACCATGTGCCCGCTCTCCAACCTCAAGCTGCGGGTGGTGGACACGGTCGCCGCGCATCCGCTCAAGCGCCTGCTCGACGCGGGCCTGTGCGTCACCGTCAATTCGGACGATCCGTCGTACTTCGGCGGTTACGTCAACGACAACTACCTCGCGTGCGAGGAGGCGCTGGGCCTGGGCCGGGACGATCTCGTGCAGCTGGCGCGCAACAGCTTCGAGGCCGCGTTCATTCCCGATGCGCAGCGCCGCGCCAGCCTGGCCGCCATCGATGCCTGGGTCGCGCAAACGGCCACGACGACCCGCTAGGGCCCGCGATGTTCTCCACCGACACCTCCATCGCGCCGGCACCGGCTGCCGCGCCCGCCACACCGGCGTTCCGCTTCGATGGCCTGCACAAGACCTTCCGCTCCAAGGACGGTGGCGACGTGATCGCGCTGCACGACGTGAACTTCCACGTCTCGCGGGGCGAGTTCGTCACCGTCGTCGGCCCCAGCGGCTGCGGCAAGAGCACGCTGCTGCGCATCCTCGCCGGGCTCGACCGGGCCAGCCGTGGTCACGTCGAACTCGGTGGCCGCGAGCACACCGGGCCCAGCCGCGACATCGGCGTGGTGTTCCAGGCGCCGGTGCTGCTGCCCTGGCGCAACATCCTCGACAACGTGCTGGTGCCCGCGCAGATCCAGGGGCGCGATCCCAAGGCCGCGCGCGAGCGCGCCATGCACTACCTGCAGATGGTGGGCCTGGCCGGCTTCGAAACCAAGTACCCCAACGAACTCTCGGGCGGCATGCAACAGCGCGTGGGCATCGCGCGCGCGCTGGTCAACGACCCGATGCTGCTGCTGATGGACGAGCCCTTCGGCGCGCTCGACGCCATGACGCGCGAGAACATGAACGTCGAGCTGCTCAAGCTGCGCGAGCGCACCGGCGCCACCATCATGCTGGTGACGCATAGCATTCCCGAGGCCGTGTTCCTGGGCGACCGCGTCATCGTCATGTCGCCCCGGCCCGGCCGCGTCACGCAGGTGATCGACGTCGATCTGCCCGCGCGCACGCTCGACGTCATCAACACCGAGCGCTTCGGAGCCTACGTCTCGGGCATCCGCGCCAATCTCAATGCCTCCGGAGGGCTCGATTGATGAACACCGCACGGCCGCCCGAAGGCGTTCGCATCGCAGCCCGTCAGGGCGGAGACTTCCAATGAGCGCCGTTCCCGAATCCCCCGCCGGCTGGCGCCTCACGCCGCAACGCCGCCGCGTGTTGATCCTCGCCGTGCTGGTGGGCGTGCTGGCTTTCTGGCACATCGCCGTGACGGCGTTCGGCGTGTCGCACCTGATCTTCCCCGGTCCTGCCGCCGTGGCGAAGGCGGTGTACGACCTGTTCGCCACCGGGGAGATCTGGCCCCACCTGTGGGTCACGCTCTACGAAATCCTCATGGGCTTCGCCGTGGGCGCGCTGGCGGGCTTCGTGCTGGGCGCGCTGATCGGCCAGAGCGCGCTGCTCGAAGCCGTGCTCTATCCCTACGTGGTGGCGTTCCAGACGGTGCCCAAGGTGGCCATCGCGCCGCTGTTCGTGCTGTGGTTCGGCTTCGACACCACCTCGAAGGTGGTGATCACCGCCACCATCGTGTTCTTCCCGGTGCTGGCCAACACCATCGTCGGCCTGCGCTCGGCACCGCGCGACCAGATCGACCTGATGAAGGCGTTCACCGCCTCGACGTGGCACGTGTTCCGCATGGTGCGCCTGCCGCACGCCCTGCCTTACGTGTTCGCGGGGCTGGACATCGGCATCGTGCTGGCCGTCATCGGCGCCATCGTCGGTGAATTCGTCGGCGCGCAGGCGGGGCTGGGCTACCTGATCCTGCAGCGCAATTTCTCGATGGATGCGGGCGGCATGTTCGCCATCCTCATCGTGCTCTCGGTCATCGGCATCGTGCTGCACGCGGTCATGAAGATGATCGCGCGCCGCGTGATCTTCTGGGCCGACGCCTTCGCCGACATCGCCCGCGGCGGCTGACGCGCACCGCGCCCCACACAAGAAGGATTCCATGTCCACCGACGCAGAACATCAGGTCGCCGCGCCGCGCCGCGCATCGCCCGAAGAGATGCCCATCCTCGACCTCGGCCCGTGGCTGGCCGGCGCTTCCATCGACGCACTGGCCGCGCAGTTCCGGGCGGCGTGCACGCAGACCGGCTTCTTCTACGTGAAGAACCACGGCGTGCCGCAGTCCGTGATCGACGACGTGTTCGAGGCGGCCCGGCGCTACTTCGCGTTGCCGCCACAGGAGCGCATGAAAGACCGCATTGACGAGCGCTTCCGCCGGGGCTTCATGCCCACCGGCGTGACGCGCCACCCCGGACACAAGCCCGACCTGAAGGAAAGCTACGTGATGGGCCTGGACCTGCCGCAGGACGACCCGGATGTCGTGGCCGGCAGGCCGCTGCACGGACCCAACCGGTGGCCCGACGACAAGCCCTGGCTGCGCGAGGCCGCCACCGGCTACTTCGACCACACGCTGGTGTTGGGGAAGCGGCTGCTGCGCATCGTGGCGGTGGCGCTGGCGTTGCCGGAAGACTTCTTCCTGCAGTACACGCGCAAGCCGATGGTGCTCACCAACCTGTATCACTACCCGCCGCAGGCCTCGCCCACCAACCTCGAGCTGGGCGCCGCAGCGCACACCGACTACGGCACCCTCACCATCCTCGCGCAGGATCCGATCGGCGGGCTCGAACTGCAGACCCGCGCCGGTGAATGGGTCGGCGCGCCCTACATCGAGGGCACGCTGGTCATCAACCTGGGCGACCTGATCAAGGTGTGGACCAACGGGCAGTACGTCTCCAACCTGCACCGCGTGGCCAATCGCACGGGCCGCGAACGGTATTCGATCCCCACCTTCTTCAACTTCGACTACGACACGCCCGTGGCCTGCCTGCCGCAGTTCCTGCCGGAAGGCGGCGTGCCGCCGCAGTACCCGCCGGTGAAATCGGGCGACTGGCTGGTCAACCGGTTCCAGGCGGTGCAGGGCTACCGCACACCGGCCGAACTGGCCGACGCCTGAACGCACCGCCTCCTCCCTTCCCCACGCTCCATCAGGATCCACGATGCTTCGCCACCTCACCTCCTGCCGCCGCGCCGCGACGGCCGTCTTCGGCCTCGCGGCCGCCCTCGGGCTGGGCCTGCCGGCCGCGCAGGCCCAGCCCCGGCCGCTCAAGCCCGTGACCATCGCCCTGGGCACCACGGTGGTCAACGCCACCTATCCGTGGCTCACGCTGCCCATCGTGCTGGGCTACTGGAAGGACGAGGGCTACGAAGTCAGGGTGGTCACCACGGGCGGCTCGCTGCAGGGCATCCAGCAGATGGTGGGCGGCGGCGTCGACTTCGCGCAGATGGATTCGGCCCCGATGATCCAGGCCAACACCGACAACGACGTGCCGGTGCGCGGGATCATGAACACGCTGGTCATCGACTGGGGCATCGCCGTGCCCGGAAGCAGCGCCATCCGCAGCATCGCGGATTTCAAGGGCAAGAAGATCGGCGTGTTCAGCCTGGGCACGGGCGGCATGCCGCTGCTCAAGGGCTACCTGCGCGCCAACGGCATCGATCCGGACAAGGACGTGCAGATCATCGCCACCGGGGCGGGCGCCCCCGCGCTCGAAGCGCTGCGGACCGACCGCGTGCAGGGCCTGATGTTCTGGGGCTCGGCCCTCACCGGCTTCCAGAACGCGGGCCTGGACATGCGCGTGCTGTTCAACCCCGAATGGCGCCGCCTGCCCGGCTTCACGCTCGGCACGCTGCAAAAGACCATCGACGCCGACCCGGCCATGGTGGAAGCCATCGCGCGTGGCGCGGCCAAGGCCACGCTGTACGCGCAGACCAATCCCGACTGCGCGCGCCGCATCCACTGGAAGAACTACCCCTCCACCAAGCCCACCGGCGCCGACGAGGCCACGCTCGTGAAATGGGACAACGCGCTGCTGCAGGCATCGCTGGACTCCATCCGGGCCGCCTACGACATGAACGGCGGCAAGTACCTCGGCGCCATGGACCCGGCCGCCTACGGCCGCATGCAGGACTTCATGCTCAAGGAAGGGCTGATCAAGCGCACGCTGCCGCCGGCGTCGATGCTGCACCTCAAGCCCGGCTTCATCGAGGCGGTCAACCGATTCGACCGCGACGCCGTCATCGCGGACGCCCGGGCCTGCAAGGGCCTGTGAACCCGGCGCCGCACGCACGCCCCCACCAGGAGATATCGCATGCCCTACACAGACGCTCCCATCGACGCGCCGCGCCGCGCCTCGCCGGCCGAAATGCCCATCCTCGACCTGGGCGACTGGATCGCTGGCGGCCCCATCGAGCCGCTGGTGGCGCAGTTCAAGGCCGCCTGCACGGCCACCGGCTTCTTCTACGTGAAGAACCACGGCGTGCCGCAGCAGGTGATCGACGACGTGTTCGCCGCCACGCGCCGCTACTTCGCGCTGCCGCTCGAGGAGCGGATGAAGGACCAGATCGACGAACGCTTCCGCCGTGGCTTCATGCCCATGGGCGTGACCCAGCACCCGGGCCACAAGCCCGACCTGAAGGAGAGCTACGAACTCGGCATCGACGTGCCGGCCGACGATCCGGCCGTGCTGGCGGGCCTGCCGCTGCACGGCCCCAACCGCTGGCCGGCCGACAAGCCGTGGCTGGAGCCGGCGGCCATGGCCTACTTCAATGCCACCATCGAGCTGGGCACGCGGCTGCTGCGCATCATGGCGCTGGCCATGGGCGAGAAGGAAGAGTTTTTCCTGCAGTACCTGAAGAAGCCGATGATCCAGTCGCGCCTGTTCCACTACCCGCCGCAGGAAGAGTTCTCGCCGCTGGAGCTGGGCGCCGCCGCGCACACCGACTACGGCATGCTGACCCTGCTCGCGCAGGATCCGATCGGTGGGCTGGAGCTGCGCACGCGCGCCGGCGAATGGGTCGCGGCGCCCTTCATCGAAGGCACGCTGGTCGTCAACCTGGGCGATCTCATCAAGACCTGGACCAACGACCACTACGTGTCGAATCCGCACCGCGTGGCCAACCGCACGGGCCGCGAGCGCTACTCGATCCCGACGTTCTTCAACCTCGACTACGACACGCCGGTGGCCTGCCTGCCGCAGTTCAAGCCGGCCGAAGGCGAGCCGCTGCACCCGCCCATCAAGTCGGGCGACTACCTGGTGAGTCGCTTCGCGGCCGTGCAGAAGTACAAGACACCGACCGAGCTGGCCGCCGCGGCGTGAGCCGCTCAGCCGCCATCGGTGGCGGCGGCGCGGCGCGCGTCGCGCGCCTCGAGGCGCTCGAGCACGGCCGTCAGCGAAGAGATGAAGGTGCTCACCGCCAGTGGCAGGTTCCGGCCCTTGCGCACGGCGAGCGCGAAGCGCTGCGGCCGTGCGTGCACATCCTTGAGCGGCACGTACGAGCCGGCGCGCGGCTTGGCGGTCGGGTCCTCGAGCGGGATGGTGGTGAACGCGAGGCACATGCCTTCGGCCGCCACGTTGCGCATCAGCTCGTAGGAATTGGTTTCCAGCGCGATGCGCGGGCGGATCTTGGCCTTGCCCAGCATCTCGTCGTTCTGCTGCTTGGCCCACAGCGAATCGTCCAGCGACGACAGGCCGTACTCGGCGCAATCCGCCAGGCGCAGCGTCTTGCGGTGCTGCAGCGGATGTCCGTCGGGCACCAGCACGTGCAAGGGCAGCAGGCGCGAGTACAGCACCGAGAGATCCTGGAAGGCGATGTCGCCGAAGGTGAAGCAGGCGTCGAGTTCGTCAGCCAGCAGCATCTCGCCCAGCCGCGGGCTGCCCGCCACGTGCACGCTGAACGTGATGCCGGGGTATTGCGCCGAGAAGTCGGCCAGGAAGCGCGGCATCAGGTCGCGCACCAGCGACTCGGGCATGCCGAAGCTCACATGGCCGCGCCGCAGGCCCTGCAGCGCCTCGATCTCGGAATGCAGACGGCGCGATTCGTTGCTGATGTCCTTGTAGTAGCGCATCAACAACTCGCCCGCAGCCGTCAGCCGGATGCGCCCGCGCCCCTGGCGGCGCTCGATCACGGGTGCGCCCAGGGCGTCCTCGAGCAACGCGAGCTGCCGGCTGATGGCCGACGCGGCCACATAGAGGCTTTCGGACGCCGCGCGGACCGAACCGGTGCGCGCCACCTCGGCGAAGTAGCGCAGGGCCGTGGAAGAAACCAGATTCATGACGAAGGAAGGATGCGGCCGAGCCGATAGACGCTGAACGACAAGCCCCCGATTTGAACTGCTCGCCCCCCGCAGCGCAAATCGATGACCGCCGTTGCGGACATCGACGCCGCCGAAACAGCCGGCATCACTGGCGGCGCGTGCCCGGCAGTGTCTTGGCCTGTGCGCGCAGCACGTCCATGAAGCGCGTGGCGGCGGCTGGCAGGCTGCGGCTGCGGCGCGAGAGCAAGCCGAGCTCGCGGTGCACGGCGGGCTTGCGCAATGGCACCACCGCCAGGTGCGTCGAATCGATGAGCCGCAGCGCCAGCCGCGGGATGGCCGAGATCCCCAGCCCGGCCGTGACCATCGCGCCCAGCACGGCCAGGTTCGACGATTCGTAGCGCGGCGTGATCGCCATGCCCGAATCCTTCAGCACTCGATCGGCGATGTGGCGCACGCTGGTGACGGTGCCGCTGGTGATGTAGGGATGGCGCGCGAACTCGGCCCAGCCGGCGCTGCGTGATGCGGCCAGCGCATGGTCGGCCGGGCAGATCAGCACGAACTCGTCGCGGATCAGCGGCTCGTACGACAGCTCCCGCTCGTCGGCCGGCCGGATGGACAGCGCGAGATCGACGTGCCCGTCGCGCACCAGGTCCTGCACCTTCTCGGCCGGAAACGGCTGCAGGTCGATCATCACCTGAGGGTGTGTCTTGCCGAACAGCGCGATCGCTGAGGGCAGCAGCGCGGCCGCCGCCGACGGCAACGACGCGACGGCCACGCGCCCGCGCCGCCCGGCGATGAACTCCGACAGGTCGCTGAGCGAGCCGCGGAACTCGGACAGCACACGCGTGGCGATGGGCAGCAGCTCCTGCCCCGCGCTGCTGAGTTCCACGCGCCGGGTGTTGCGGTCGAACAGGCGCGCCGACAGCTTCCACTCGGCCGACTGCAGCGTGCGGCTGAGGGCCGGCTGCGAGACGTGCATGCGCTCGGCCGCCTGGCGAAAGCTGCGGGTCTCCGCGATCTGCAGGAAGACCTCCAGTTCGTTGAGCGTGAGGTGGTTATTCATGCGTTCAGCTTATCAAATCCATCTGTTAATTTCACTTCACAGATGGATGGTGCGCTTCGATACTGCGTCGACGCCACTCGAGCGTCCATGCCAGAGAACACAGGAGACACAGACATGCTTTCGAACCGGAACGTCCGCCGGCGCGCGCTGCTCGGCGCCGCACTTCTTGCCGCCGGCCTCGCGCCTGTGTCCGCGCTCGCCCAGGGCGCCTTCCCCCAGCAGCCCATCAAGCTGATCCTGCCGTTCCCGCCGGGCAGTGGCACCGATGGCACGGCACGCGTGCTGGGCAACGAGATCACCATCGCCACGGGCCAGCCCGTGATCATCGAGAACCGCGCGGGCGCCAACGGTTTCATCGCGACCGAAGCCGTGGCCAAGGCCGCGCCCGATGGTTACACGCTGCTGCTCACCAGCAACACGCACGTGGCCAACAAGTTCCTGTTCAAGAAGATCCCGTACGAGCCGGTGCGCGACTTCAAGAGCATCACCCTGCTCAAGGAAGCGCCGCTGATCGTGCTGACGGGCGCCAACTCGCCCTACAAGTCGCTCGACGACCTCACGCGCAAGGTGAAGCAGTCCCCCGGCGCGGTGTCGTACGGCAGCGGCAACTCGTCGTCGCGCGTGGCGGCCGAGCTCTACGGGCTGACCGTCGGCTCCAGCATGCTCTACGTGCCCTACAAGGGCAATCCGAACGCGCTGGCCGACCTGATGGCCGGCCGCGTGGACGTCATGTTCTCGGACTCGACCTCCGCCATGCCGCAGATCCGCGGCAACAAGGTGCGCGCGCTGGCCATCACCAGCGCCACGCGCATGGACATCCTCAAGGACGTGCCGACGACGGCCGAGCTGGGCCTGCCTGCGGTGAACTTCGGCTCATGGCTCGCGGTGATGGCGCCCGCCGGCACACCCGACGCCGTGGTCGAGCGGCTCAACGCGCTGTTCCGCGCGGCGCTGCAGACCGAGAGCGTGAAGAAGAACTTCGAGGTGAACGCCTCCGAGCCCAAGGCCAGCACGCGCCAGGAGCTCGACCGCTTCATGGCGTCCGAGCTGGTGAAGTGGGAAACCATCATCACCAAGGCCGGCATCCAGCCCGAGTGAGCGCCGCCCCCGCCATCCCTACCTCCACCGACCGCCAGCCCCGCGCACCATGTCCATCGATCTCGTCCGCCACGACGACGGCGTCGCCGTCATCACCATCAACCGACCCGAGAAGCTCAACGCCTTCGACGCCGAGCATTACGCGCAACTGTCCGATGCCTGGTCAGAGACGCGCGACGACAGGGAGGTGCGCGCCATCGTCATCACCGGCGCCGGCGAGAAGTCGTTCAGCACCGGCGCCGACCTGCAGACCTTCATCGGCAACCCGCCGGCGCTCTCCGAGTTCTGGCTCACGCAGAAGGGCATGCTGCTCAACCGCGGCCTGGAGATGTGGAAGCCGGTGATCGCGGCCGTCAACGGCTACTGCCTGGGCGGTGGCATGACGCTGCTGCTGGCCACCGACATCCGCGTGGCGGCGTCGCACGCCTCGTTCGGCCTGTCCGAGGTCAAGCGCGGCGTGATCGCGGCCAACGGCGGCACGCAGCGCGTGATCGAGCAACTGCCGCGCGCCATCGCGATGGAAGTGCTGCTGACCGGCGATCGCTTCGGCGCCGACGTGGCCGAGCGCTGGGGCCTGGTCAATCGCGTCGTGCCGCACGAGCAGCTGATGGAGACGGCGCTGGGCTACGCGCGGCGCATCGCCGCCAACGCGCCGCTGGCCGTGCAGGCCGCCAAGGAACTGGCGCTGCGCGCGCGCGACATGTCGTTGTCCGAGGGGCTGCGCATGGAGCAGTTCACCAACCGCATGTTGGCCGCCACCGAGGACGCCAGGGAAGGCCGCGCGGCCTTCAAGGAAAAGCGCGAGCCCCGCTTCGTCGCCAACTGAACGTCACGGACTTCCCATGTCAACACGCCTCTCCCACATGCGTGGCAGGTACGTCATCGCCGGCATCGGCCACACGGCCTTCGGCAAGCTGCCCGGCCGCAGCACGGTCAGCCTCAACGTCGAAGCCTGCGCCGGGGCGCTGGCCGACGCGGGCATCGACAAGGACATCGTCGATGCGCTGTACGTCAAGGTGCCCACCTCGGCGCGAGATTTCATGTACGGCCAGAAGCTCGCCGAGGCGATGGGCCTGTCGCCCAAGCTCGGCGGCTCGTGGGACCAGGGCGGTGCCGCGAACGTGGCGCTGATCTCCAACGCCATCAATGCCATCGAGGCCGGACAGTGCGAGGTGGCGCTGGTCTGCTACGCCGACAACCCACGCTCGGGCAACCGCGCGGTCTATGCGCGCCCGCGCGGCGACGACGCGGTGTACGGCTGGTTTTCCACCGCCGCGGGCTACGCCATGATCCAGCGCCGCCACATGATCGAGTACGGCACGCGCGCCGAGGACTTCGGCCTGATCGCACGCGCCTGCCGCCGCCACGGCGCGGAGAACCCGCGCGCGCAGTTGCGCTCGGCGCTGAGCGCCGAGCAGTACCTGGCCTCGCCCATGACGCTGGAGCCGCTGCGTCGCGACGACACCTGCCTCGTCTCCGACGGCGGCGCGGCCGTGGTGGTGATGAGCGCCGAGCGCGCCCGTGCGCTGGGCGTGAAGCACGCCGTGCCCATCCTGGGCATCGGCCAGGGCCAGACCTCGGCCGAACTGCCGGCGCGCAGCAGCCTCACCACCACCGAGGCCGTCACCTCAGCGCGCACGGCCTTCGCCATGGCCGGGCTGGCGCCGGCCGACATCGACGTCGTGCAGATCTACGACTGCTTCACCATCGCCGCGCTGATGACGCTGGAGGACTACGGCTTCTGTCCCAAGGGCCAGTTCGGCGCCTGGGCGGCCGGCGGGCGGCTGGAGATCGATGGCGAGCTGCCGATGAACACCAGCGGCGGCCTGCTCTCCGAGACCGGCATGCCCGGCCTGCAGCTCATCATCGAAGGCGTGCGCCAGATGCGCGGCCAGGCGCAACTGCAGGTCAAGGGAGCGCAGAACTGCCTCATCAGCAACCAGGGCGGAACCATGCACACGCACGGCACGCTCATCCTCGGGCAATGACCATGGCCGACTTTCCCCAACCCGACATCACCGAGACCAGCCGCCCGTTCTGGGACGGCCTGAAGGCAGGGCAACTGCTGGTGCAGCGTTGCGAGAACGGCCACCGCTGGATGCCGGCGCGTGACTTCTGCCCGCAGTGCCTGAGTGCGCGGCACGAGTTCGTGCCGGCGAGCGGGCGCGCCACGCTGGTCAGCTGGGTGGTGTACCGCACCGCCTTCCACGATGCGTTCGCCGGCCGCCTGCCCTACAACGTGGCGCTGGTCGAACTCGAGGAAGGCCCGCGCATGATGACCAACGTGTTGTGCGAAGCCGATGCGCTGCAGCCGGGCATGCCGCTGGCGCTGGCCATCGGGCACGAAGGCGAGCTGGCGGTCGCGCGCTTCGCGCCGGCCGGGGCGGCGTCATGAGCGCCCTGCCTTTCGGCGGCATGGTCGTACTCGACCTGACCCAGATCTACAACGGCCCCTACGCCACCTTCCTGATGGCACGCGCGGGCGCCACCGTGATCAAGATCGAGCCGCCTGGCGGCGAGCACCTGCGCAAGCGGGTCAGCGGCGAGCGCCAGGCCGTCACCGTGCCGTTCGCGATGCTCAACGCCAACAAGCAGTCGGTCTGCCTCGACCTCAAGACCGAGGCCGGCCGCAAGGTGTTCCTGTCGCTGGTGGAGAAGGCCGACGTGGTGGTGGAGAACTTCACGCCCTCGGCGATGGAACGGCTGGGCCTGGGCGCAGACACGTTGCGTGCACTCAATCCCCGCCTGGTCTATGCGGGCAGCTCGGGCTACGGCAGCAGCGGCCCGTACCGCGACTACCCGGCGATGGATCTGGCCGTGCAGGCCATGGCCGGCGTGATCGGATCGACGGGCTTCGCCGACGGGCCGCCCGTGAAGGCCGGGCCGGCGATCTGCGACTTCATGGCGGGTATCCACCTCTTCGGCGCCATCGCCACGGCGCTGCTGCACCGCGAGCGCACGGGCGAAGGCGCGACGGTGGAGGTGTCGATGATGGAAGCCATCTACCCCGCGCTGGCGTCCAACCTCGGCACGCACCAGGCCGGCGACCGCAGCCCCAAGCGCACCGGCAACCGCCATGGCGGCATGGGCCTGGCGCCCTACAACGTCTATCCCGCGCGCGACGGCTACGTCGCCATCATTACCAGCAACGACAAGCACTGGGACGCGCTGGTGCAGGCGCTGGCACTGCAGCACCTGGCCGCCGATCCGCGCTTCGGCACGCGCGAGGCGCGCGCGCGGCACATGGATGCGCTGGACGGCGCGATCTCGGCCGTCACGCAGGAGATGGCGCAGGCCGAGCTGCTCGCGCGGTTGCGCGCAGCCCGCGCGCCGTGCGCGCCGGTGCAGGAGCTCGACGACGTGGTCAACGATCCCCACCTGATCGCGCGCGGATCGCTGCGCCGCATCGACCACCCGGCCTACGGCGAAATCGTGGTGCCTGAATCGCCGCTGCGCTTCGCCGACCTGCCCGCGGCCCCCTATCGCCCCAGCGCGCCGCTGGGCGCGGACACGCAGGACGTGCTCGAGCAGTTGCTGGGGCTGCCGCGAAGCGAGGCGGCGACGCTAGCCGCGGCGTTGTCGGGATCGTCGTCATGAGCGCGTCTGCCCAGCGCTGCGTGTTCGTCACTGCCGCGGGCGGACCGGAGGTGCTCCAGCTACGGCAGGCCCCCGTGCCCGCGCCCGGACCGGGGCAGCTGCGCATCCGCATCGCCGCGGCCGGCGTGAACCGGCGTGACTGCAACCAGCGCCAGCGTGGCCCCACGCAGGCGCATTCCAACGTGCCGGGCCTGGAAGTGGCCGGCGTCGTGGATGCCATCGGCGAGAACGTGCAGGCCTTCGCGGCCGGCCAGCGCGTGTGCGCGCTGGTCGATGGTGGCGGCTACGGCGAGTACGTGCTGGCCGAAGAGGCGCTGGTGCTGCCCTGGCCGGAAGGCATGGACGCCGCCGGGGCGGCCTCGCAGCCCGAGGCCGCCTTCACCGCTTGGTACAACTTCTTCGTGCTCGCGGCGCTGCAGCCCGGCGAGGCCGTCCTGATCCACGGCGGCACCAGCGGCGTCGGCGTGTTCGCCATCCAGCTGCTGGCCGCCATGGGACACCCGGTGTTCGTCACCTGCGGCAGTGACGCCAAATGCGATGCGGCGCTGGCGCTGGGCGCCAGCGCCGCGGTCAACTACCGGCGTGAACGCTTCGACGGTGCGATGGCGCAGCGGCTGGGGCGGGCCATCGATGTCGTGCTCGACATGTCGGCCGGTGTGCACACCGAGGCTTCGCTCGACGCCCTGGCCTGGCGTGGCCGCATCGTGCATCTGTCGCCGGGCGCGGGCGCGCAGCTCCAGGTGCCACTGGCGATGGTGCTGCGCAAGGAAGCGCGGATCACCGGCTCGCTGATGCGACCGCTGCCGCTGCCCGACAAGGCCCGCGTGGCAGAGGCTTTGCGCACGCGCGTCTGGCCGTTGCTGGGCACGTCGATCCGGCCGCAGGTGGCCGCCACCTTCGCGCTGGACGCCGCCGCGCAGGCCCACCGCGCGATGGAGCAGGCTGACCACGTCGGCAAGCTGGTGCTGCGCGTGGCGGGCTGAACGGCGTCGTGCAGCCGTGCTGCGGCCAGACTCAGGCGCGCGCCGGCAGCAGCCGCACGCCGAGCCCGCCGAGGGTGGTCACGGTGGCCAGGGCCGCCACCCCGCCCCAGCCCCATTGCGCCAGCGCCAGGCTGCCCAGCAGCGCGCCCGCCGCCATGCCCGTGAACATGCCGGTGAACAGCACGGCGTTGAGCCGGCTGCGCGCCTCGGGCTCCAGCCCATAGACCTGCGTCTGGTGCGCCACCATCGCGGCCTGGATGCCGAAGTCGAAAGCGACGGCACAGGCCACAATCAGCGCCAGCCGCAGCGTGGGCGAGGCCAGCAGCGCGTCCAGCCCTAGCGCGGCGAAGCCGGCCGCCGCCAGTACCGCGCCCAGGCGGATCGCCAGCTCCGGCCCGCGCCGATCGGCCAGGCGCCCGGCCAGCGGCGCGGCCAGCGCACCCGCCGCACCGGCCAGGCCGAAGGCGCCCGCCGCGGCGCTGCCCAGGCCGAACTGCTGGTGCAACATCACCGCCAGCGTGGACCAGAACCCGCTGAATCCCACGGACAGCAGCCCCTGCGACAGCGTGGCGCGGCGCAGTCCGGCATGGCGCTGCCACAGCTGGCCCAGCGACGCGATCAGCGCCCGGTAGCCCAGCTGCGTGGTCGGCGGCAGCGCCGGCAGCACGCGCCAGGCCATCCAGCCCGTGAAGGCGATGGTGGCCGCCGCCACGAAATAGGTGGTGCGCCAGCCGAACTGCCCGGCCACCCAGCCGCTGGCCACGCGCGAGAGCAGGATGCCCAGCAGCAGCCCGGTCATCACCGTGCCTACCACCCGGCCACGATGCGCGGGCAGCGCGAGCGTGGCGGCGGCCGGCACGATGTCCTGCGCCAGCGTGCCGGCCAGGCCCACGGCCAGACTGGCCGCCAGCAGCCAGCCGATGCCCGGCGCCAGCGCGCTGCCCAGCAACGCGAGCGCAAGGGCCACCGCCTTCAGCACGATCAGCCGGCGGCGATCGATGCGGTCGCCCAGCGGCGCCAGCAGCAGGATGCCCAGGGCGTAGCCCAGTTGCGTGAGCGTGGGCACCCAGCCGGTGGCCCGCGTGCCGGCCTGCAGGTCCTCGCCCAGCACGCCCAGCATGGGCTGGCTGTAGTAGATGGACGCCACCGCCAGCCCGGCGCCGGCGGCCAGCATCAGCACCAGCGCGCGCGAGATGGCCGGCTCGCCGGCAGGTGCCGTTGCATGCGTGGAGTGAATGAGATCCATGGTGAATGCCTGCGTGTGATGCGATTGGATCGATTGTCTGGCTCGAATCCTTCGGCGGGTAGTGCCACCATCCGCACATTTGTTATACGCTCAACGCATGAACGACGCCCTCATGTCCCATGTCGATCGCCTGGCGTTGCTGCACACCTTCGTGCGCATCGTGGAGGCGGGGGGCCTGTCGGCGGCTGCCGCTCAACTGGGGACCAGCCAGCCCACGGTGAGCCGGCGCCTGCAGTCGCTCGAACGCCTGCTGGGCCTGCGGCTGCTGCAGCGCTCCACGCACAGCATGCGGCTGACCGAAGACGGCGAGCGCTGCTTCGCCCATGCGCGCGAGCTGCTCGGCACCTGGGAGGCCATGCAGTCCGATCTGCGTGGCGCGCGGGACGTACCGCGCGGCACCCTGCGGGTGCTGGCGCCCCACGCCTTCGGCCAGGACCAGCTGGTGGCGCCGCTGGCCGACTTCCTGCGCCGGTATCCCGAGGTGTCGGTGGAGTGGCTGTTGCATGACCGCCTGCCCGATTTCATCGCCGAAGGCATCGACTGCGCGATCCGCGTGGGCCGCGTGGACGAGCCCGGCCTGGTGGCGATGCGTCTGGCCGAGGTGCCGCGCATCGTCGTCGCCGCGCCGGCCGTGGCGGCCGCCCTGTCCGCGTCGCACGCCGGGCCGGACGATCTGGGCCGCCTGCCGTGGCTGGCCCTGCGTACTTTCTATCGCGACGAGGTGGTGCTCGAGCGCGCACCTTCGGGCGCGCGCGCCGGAGAAGGTGAGACACGCCACCGGTTTCCGATCCGCGCGCGGCTGTCCACCGACAGCCTCTACGCCGTGCGCCAGGCGGCGCTGGCCGGCCTGGGCGCGTGCATCGTCTCGCGCTGGATGGTGCTGGACGATCTGGCGCAAGGCCGTCTCGTCCACCTCGCACCGGAGTGGGAAGCGCCGCCGCTGCCGGTGTACCTTGTCCACCCGCCGGCCCGATGGCTTCCGGCCCGCCTGCGCGCCTTCGCCGCGTTGATGCGCGAGAGCCTGCCGGGCCTGGCCGGTATGCGGCCGGCCTCGTAACGGCAGGCGCCGCAACGGGCGCTCACGGGCAGCACGGCCGCCGCATCGCCCCGTTCCGGCATTGGCCTGCCTGCGTCGTGTCCTTGGCGGCGCGCCGATTCCTGCCTGGCGTCAGACCCCGATCGCCCTCTGCCTTTTCCCCCATTTTTCTGTCGCGGGCTTATGACCTCCGGTGACGCGGACCGCGGGATATCCCCACATCGAGGGCAAAAAAAAGAGAAGCCAACGCACGCCGATATCGGTAGAACTTTCCGAATACACAAACATGTTTTGAATACGGAACACTTTGGTGATTTCTGCACCCATCAGTCCTGAAAGGAAGTTGCGATGAACATGTCCCATCTCTTTCATGCATGCGGACGCCATCCGCAGCCGTGGCGAGTCCTCGTGGTGGCCATCGCGCTGGCATGCTCGGTGACGTCAGCAGCGAATGCGCAGGCGGCGGCCGACCTGTGCAGCCAGGTCGATCTGCAGAAAGCGCCAGCAACGCCGGTCGCCATCCGCTACGGTCTGACAGGCGGAGGGGAGGAGCCGCTCGCCCTGCTGTGGGCGGACAAGGACAAGTACCCCAACAACGGACGCTTCTACACGCTCGATCACAAGCTCTTCGCACCCAACGACCGGATGACGGCAGTGCAGGCCGGCCAGCTGGAAGCGGGCTCCATCAGCCTGACGGCGCTGATCACGGCGGTCCGGGTAGGAATCGATGTCCGCGCCGTGGCTTCGGTGGTGGAGACCAACGCAGGCGACAACCAGGGTGCCTTCGTCGTTCTCAAGGACAGCGGCCTGACCGACGTGAAACAGCTCAAGGGCAAGCGCATCGGCTTCTACGGGCCCAACACGATCAGCGAGTACTGGATCAAGAGCGCGTTGCGCCGCGCGGGTCTCAAGCCCAACGACGTCTCGTATGTCTCCATGCCGCCCCCCGCGCAGGAGCAGGCGCTGCGCAACCGGCAGATCGATGTCGCATGGCTGGCGCGGCAGTTCCTCGCCAAGGGCAACGCGGCCGGCGGCCTCGAGGTGCTCATGCGGCCGATCCAGGCCACGCAGCAGGCGCATCCGAGCACGCTGGTGTTCTTCACGCAGAAATTCGTTCGCGAGCAGCCGCAGGCCTATTGCGCCTGGCGCGCCGATTACCAGAAGGCGCTGGCCGACTGGTCGCGCGAACGCCAGGCGCTCTATCCGCGGCTGATCGCCGCCGGCTATCTCACCCCGGCCGCGGCAAACGCCGGCGCGGACGGTGGCCGTGCCGAAGGCGGCAGGGTCAACCTCAAGGACGTCGACGACACCGTCGAGGACATGGTGGAAGCGGGCTTCCTGCCACGCGGCCGCAACCCCCGCGCAGCCGACATGACACTGGGCGGTTACGCGCTCACCCGCTGATCCCGGTCCCCGAACCCGCCAACGCAACCAGCAGTCGAGCACCGGATGATCCGCATCGAGTCCGTCACCAAGAAATTCAGGCGCGGCGACCATGTCGTCCATGCGCTGGGCCCCGTGGATCTGCAGATCGACAAGGGCGAATTCATCACCATCCTCGGCCCCAGCGGCTGCGGCAAGACCACGCTTCTGCACATGCTGGGCGGTTTCGAGACGGCCTCCAGCGGCCGCGTGCTTCTCGATGGCGAGCCGATCTCGCGGCCCAGCCGCAAGCTGGGCATGGTGTTCCAGGAAGCCACGCTGTTCCCATGGAAGACGGTGCTGCAGAACATCGCCTGGCCGATCGAGCAGACCGGCGTGCCGCGCGCGCAGGCGCTGGACCGGGCGACGGCCTATCTCGACAAGGTGGGACTGCACAAGTTCGGGCGCGCCTACCCGAACGAGCTGTCCGGGGGCATGCGCCAGCGTGCCGCACTGGCCCGCACGCTGGCCATGGAGCCTGAAGTGCTGCTGATGGACGAGCCCTTCGGCGCGCTCGATGCACAGACACGCGAGGAAATGCAGGAAGAGCTCACGCGCATGTGGCAGGCCTCCGGGCTGACCGTGGTGTTCATCACGCACGACATCACCGAGTCCATCTTCCTCGGTGACCGCGTGGTCGTGCTCGGTGGCAAGCCGGGCCAGGTGATGGAAACCTGCCGAATCGACCTGCCGCGCCCCCGCTCCGCGGCGACCAAGTCCGATCCCCGGGTGCTGGAATATCGCGCTCACCTGTGGGATCTGGTGCGGCGTGGCGCGGCGGCCTGAGTGGAGCGCGCCATGGCCAACCGCCCCCCCTCCACGCCGGCCGGCGGCGATCTGCTGCACGTCACGCTGGGCTTCCAGTTGCTGCTGTTGCTGGCGTGGGAGCTGAGCGCGCGCAGCGGCAGCTTTCCCGACTACCTCGTCGCGCCGTCCGTCATCCTGGCCGAAGTCGGTCATCGCTTCGCGCACGGCGAGGTGTTCAGCCATCTCGGGCAAAGCCTGCTTCGCGTCTACGCCGGGTTCGCGGCGGGGTCGGCGCTGGGGGTCGTGCTGGGCCTGCTGTCGGGCGTTCTGCGGCCCGTGCGCGATCTGCTCGACACGCTGCAGGCATTCGTGCACGCGATACCCAAGATATCGCTGTTCCCGGCCGTGGCCGTGTGGCTGGGTTTCACCGATGCTTCGCGCATCCTGATCATTGCCCTGAGCTGCTTCTTCCCCGCCTACCTCAATGCGATGAGCGGCGCGCTGGGCATCAACCCGAAATACCTGTGGCTGAGCCGGAACAACGAGATCGGCCGGTTGCGCACCTTCACCCAGGTCATCGTGCCGGCCAGCCTGCCGCGCACCCTCGTGGGCCTGCGCATCAGCCTGATGGTGGCCTTCATCCTGATGGTGGCCACCGAGGTGGTCGGACATTCCGATGGACTGGGCTCGATGGTGATGCTGTCCTATCAGCATGGCGAGTACACCAGCATGTACGCCTACATCGCCGTCATCGCCGCGGCGGGCTTCCTGTCCAACCTCGTGCTGCAGCGCATGGCGCTGCGTCTGTGCAGGGGCCAGGCCGCCGAACTCGGAGGCCGCGCATGAAGAGAGTCGACCGATCGATGGTCACCCGCATGGCCGGCGTCGTGCTGTTCGTGGCGGCGTGGCAGGCGCTGGCGGTACTCGGCAACACGCGCATGCTGCCCGGCGTGACCGATGTACTGCTGCAACTGTGGGAGTTGATTCTGTCGGGCGAGTTGTTCGAGCACGCGCTCTCCACCTTGTCCAAGGGCTTTGCCGGACTGGCGATCGCGTTGCTGGCAGGCGCGGCCGTGGGCATTGCCTGCGCCCGCAACCGCTACGCCGACGCAGCGCTGCATCCGGTCATCTCGATGCTCTATCCGGTTCCCAAGCTGGCGCTCTATCCGGTGGTGGTGCTGGTGTTCGGCTTCGGCGCTACGTCCAAGATCGTGCAGGTGGGGCTGGAGTGCTTCTTTCCCATCTTCGTGCAGATGTATGCGGGCACGCGCGCAGTGCCGCGCAATCTGCTGTGGCTGGCCGAGAACAACGAAGTCGGCCCGCTGGGCATGGTGCGCGAGGTCGTTCTGCCCACACTGCTGCCCTACCTGCTCACCGGCCTGCGAGTGGCCACGCCCATCATGCTGATCGTCATGTGCGTGACCGAATTCATCGGCGAATCGGAGGGCCTGGGCTACCTCATCTCGCGCTATTCGTCCTACTTCGACACGGCATCGGCATTCGCGGTGATCGTGGTCCTCGGTTTGTTCGGCCTGGCGGCCGACCGGCTCATCGTCCACCTGCGCACCCGGGTCGTGTTCTGGGAACGCGGGGTAAGCCTGTGACGGCTGTCATCTTGTCTGGAGCATTCATGAAAACGGAAACACACGATGTCGTGATCGTGGGCGCGGGCCTGGCCGGCCTGTCGACTGCGGTCTTCCTTGCCCTCAACGGCGTGCGCGCGGTGGTGATCGAGCGCAACGCCTCGACCTCCATCCTGCCCAAGGCGCGGGGCCAGAATCCCGTGAGCATGGAGATGCTTCGCATGGCCGGCATCACCGACGCAATCCGCGCCGCCCGCCCACCAGGCAAGCCGGCCATCACCTCGCTGGTGTCCGAGAGCCTCACCGGCCGCGTGATCTACGACCACATCGCGCACCGGCCGGACTTCTCCAGGTTCTCGCCCGAAATCCCAGGCATGGCCAGCCAGGCGCGCGCCGAAGAGGCGCTGCTGCAGCGCGCCCGCGAACTCGGCGTCGACGTCCGGTTCCAGTGGACCTGCGAGCGCATCGAGGAAAACGACGAACGTGTCGCGCTCGAACTGCGTGACCTGCAGGCCGATGCCGCCTTCCAGATCAGTGCGAAATACGTGGTGGCCTGCGACGGCATCCGCGGCGCGATCGCCGGGCAGGTCGGTATCGGCCACCACGGCGTCGGTCACCTCAAGTCGGTCACCGCCGTGCGCTTCAATGCCGACCTCTCCCGCTGGGCGGGCGGCAATTCGATGACCATCCACTACGTGAAGAACCCGGCGCTGCCGGACGGCTCCGGCATCCTGGTGAGCACGGACTACGAGAACCAGTGGGTGGGCAACTTCTCGGCCGATCCCGACCGCACCCCCGAAGAAACGCGGCGCCTGATCCGCATCCTGCTGGGACTGGATGACATCGACTTCGAAGTCACCGGCGAGACCACCTACAACTACTCGCACCGCATCGCCGACCGATTGAGCAGCCGGCGCGTGTTCCTGGCCGGAGATGCCGCGCACGTCATGCCGCCCACCGGTGGGCAAGGCGGCAACACCGCCATGCAGGACGGCTTCTATCTGGGCTGGAAGCTGGCGTACGTGCTGCGAGGCATCGCCGGGCCGGCGCTGCTCGAGTCCTACGACGTCGAGCGCCGCCCCTACGCCGAAATCGTCTGCACCTGGCAGGCCGCCAACCTCGCGGAGCGGCGGGACATGAAGAATCTCGGCACGCTGCTGGGCGAGCCGATCGATCACGCGCGGATGATGTTCGGATACATGTGCGTGGACGGCGCCTTCGTCCGGTCGTCGGGCCAGACCACGGTCTCCGCCGCCGACCCGTTCGAGGATCCGTCGCGACCCACGGGAATGCCGGGCGCGCGCGTGCCTTATGCGCTGCTGCAGGCAGGCGCGGATGTCATCAACACCCGCCACCAGCTCGCGCCCCGTTTCCAGCTGTACACGGCGGACGCACGGATGGCCAGCCAGGCGCAGGCCATCGCACAAGACAAGGCCGTGCCGCAGCAGGTCACCGTGGTCGATTCGGTCGCGCCGATCCAGCTGGACGCTGGCGAATCCATGCTCGTGCGGCCCGACGGCGTAGTCGCGTGGCGTGGCCGTTCGGCCGACGCGCTGGCGCAGGCCTACGACCGCGTTCTCGCACGGGCCTGAACGTGCTCGCCTGTCTGGTCACCGGCGCCACGGGCAGCATCGGCCGCGCCCTCGCGCGGCGGCTGCAGGGCCGGGCGAGCCATTTGCGCCTGCTGGCGCGCACGCGTCGCGGCGACCTGCCGATCGACGCCGAGCAGGTCACGGGCGACTTCGCGGACCTGGCCAGCATGGAGCGCGCATTCGCAGGCATGGAGGCCGTGTTCCTCTACACGCCTGCGCGTCCCGACGCGCGGCTGCTGCAAGTGGCAGCGCGGCAGGGTGTGCGCCACGTTGTGCTGCTGTCGTCCGCCTCGGTCGTCAAGGTGGCGCCCGAGGCCGCCAATCCGGTGGCCGAACGTCACCGCGGCATGGAGCGCCATGTTCAGCAGGCCGGGTTCGACGCCACCGTCCTGCGGCCCGACACCCTGGCGACCAACTGTCTCGCCTGGGCCGATGAGATACGCAGGCACGCGCGCGTGTCGGTGCCATATCCCTCGTCGCTGCGCAATCCCATCCATGAAGATGACGTGGCCCACGTCGCGGCACGGGCGATGCTCGACCCGGGAGCGTTCGGCGGCCGTTCCTTCCTGCTCACGGGACCGCAACCCCTCTCGATACAGGCGCAGGTCGAGGCCATCGGACACGCGATCGGACAGTCCATCGAGTGCCGGCAGATTCCGGCGCAGGCCGCGATCGAGGGCATGAGCCGGGGCCCGTCGGCCATGACCGTGGAAGTCGCCGCCCGCCTCGTCGCCTACATGGAGAAGACGACGCGCGAGCGCCCCGCCTTGACGGCCGATTTTCTCGACGTCATCGGCCAGCCGCCGCGGCGCTTCGCCGAATGGGCCGTTGATCATGCGCACGCGTTCCGGCCGACGGCTGTGCCTACACTTCCCGCTTCGCCGGCCCGGCCGGATGCTGGCCCACCGACTGACTGAATGAACGACATGACCAGACCATCCCAAGTCACCCCCGAGCAGGCCGACCGCAGCGCCTCCTGGGTCGAGGCGCTGTCGCAGGGGCTGGCCGTGCTGCGCGCGTTCGATGGCCAGCACGGTGGCCTCACGCTCACCGAGATCGCGCAGAAACTCGGATGGAGCCGTACCAAGCCCTACCGCTACATCTACACGCTCGAACAACTGGGTTACCTGGAGCGGCAGGAGGGATCGAAGCGCTACCGCCCGACGTCGCTCACCATGGCCCTCGGATACTCCTACCTCAGCGGCCTGTCGCTGCTGGAGCTGGCGCAGCCCGTGCTCGAGCGCCTGAAGAACGAACTGGGCGCCTCGGTGCACATGGGCATCCTGGAGCGGGGCGAGGTGGTGTATATCGCCAGCGCCCGCGTGTCGGTGGTGCCGGCCGTCGACATCTACGTGGGCTCGCGCGTGGCCCCCCATGTGACATCGCTGGGCCGTGCGCTGATGTCCGCGATGGACGACGAACAGGTCGACGCGCTCATCGGCACGGGCGAACTGCCAGCCAGTACCGCGCGCAGCATCACCGATCCCCAGGCGTTCCGGCAGATGCTCAGGCAGTCGCGCGAGCGCGGCTATGTGTTCACCGACGAAGAATTCCACCCCGGCGTGCGCTCGATCGCGGCGCCGATACGCGATCGCAGGGGCGAAGTGGTGGCGGCCATCAACGCCACCTCCATCGTGCAGAAGTTTTCCGATGCCTGGCTGGCCGAGCAGGTCATCCCGCGCGTCATGGCGGCGGCCAGCGAAATCTCCAGGAGCATGGGCTTTCGCTCCTAGTCCGCCGGCCCGGTCCGGCCTCAGGCGTTGCGCTTCGCCAGTTGCGCCACCAGCTCGGGCACCAGCCGGTCGCCCCCGCCGTCCTGCACGGCCTGCGCGTAGGTGTCCAGCACCGCTGCGCCGATGTCGCGGACCGCGCCGGTATCGGCGGCCATCTGCTGGTAGTAGGTGAGATCTTTCTGCGCGTTGGACATGGCGAAGCGCAGCGCCGATGGATCGCCCGTGGTGATGGCGCCGCGCAGCCGCTCCAGCGCCACGCCGGCGCCGCCGCCCTTGGCCAGCACGTCGACGAACACCTCGGGCGCCATGCCCGCACGCTGGGCACAGGCGGCGGCCTCGGCCAGCAGCGCCACCGTGCCCAGCGACACATAGTTGTGCAGCAGCTTCATGCGGTGGCCGCTGCCCGCTGGCCCCACGTGGGTGATGTTCTCGGCGAAGCACGCCAGCAGCGGCCGCCACTGCGCGAACAGCGCCGCGTCGCCGCCCACCAGCAGGTTGAGCCGGCCCTCGGCCGCTTCCTTCGGTGTGCGCGTCATGGGTGCGTCCAGGAAGTGCAGGCCGCGCACCTGTGCAGCCGCGGCCATGCGCTCGGTGGAGGCCGGAATGGCGGTGGAGCAATCGATGACGACGCTGCCGGGCGCCAGGTGCGCCAGCGCGCCGTCGTCCCCTGTCAGCACGGCCTCGACCTGCGGGCTGCCGGTCACGCACAGCAGCAGCACATCCACGGCGCGCGCCAGTTCGGGCACCGTGGCCGCCGTGCGTGCGCCGCCGGCGCGCAGCGCATCGAGCGGCTGGTTGCCCGGGTGCTCGAGCAATGTCAGGCGGTGGCCGCCCTTCTGCAGGTTGGTGGCGATGCCGTGGCCCATGAGGCCGACGCCGACGAGTCCGATGTGATGGGAGGCCATGAAAGCGGTGCGCTGAAGGAGGGTAGGAGGTGGGGCGGAAACCGCATCGAGGATAGCCCCGGCACCCGTCTGCCGGCGGGCGCCATCTAGGGGATTTCCCGCACTGCGGTGGTGTTTCGGGCCTCTGGGCCGCTTCTGGGCACCACTGTGGGGCCAATACCCTACAAGACACCTGGGCCTTGCATTGACGTCCATAAGACGGTCGCGAATACTGATTCCGTAATGAATCGACGTTTCTGATCTGAAACAAGAAACGCCGGCAGCCCCACCCTCTCCCTGCAGGTGCACGATGAACGAAGCAACTGAAAACGACGGCGGCACGTGGCACGACGTGGCCGCGCGCGATCAACTCGATCCCGACTTCCCCACGGGCGTGGTGGTGGGGGCCGAGAAGATCGGCCTGTTCCTGCTGGATGACCAGGTGCATGCCCTCGAGGACGTCTGCCCGCATGCCTATGCGCTGCTGTCGCAGGGCTTCCAGGAAGACGGCCACATCGAGTGCCCGCTGCATGAAGCGCGTTTCGAGATCGCCACGGGCAAGTGCAAGAACGAAATCGGCCAGCGCGACCTGAAGTGCTATCCCGTGCGCGTGAACGGCGCCGGCCGCGTCGAAGTGAAGATCCCGGTGGTGGCCGCATGAGTGCCGTGCCTGCGGCGGGCACGCCCGCGATCGAGTTCATCGGTGTCGACAAGCGCTTCCCGGCGCGCGGCACTTCGGGTGAGGTGCTGGCCGCCACCAACGTCACCTTCGCCATCCAGCCCGGCGAGGTGGTGTCCATCATCGGCCCCTCGGGCTGCGGCAAGAGCACGCTACTCAACATGGGCTCCGGCCTGGCCAGGCCCTCCGCCGGCACCGTGAAGGTGGGCGGCCACGAAGTGTCGGGCCCCAACCGCCACGTCGCCTTCATGCTGCAGAAAGACCTGCTCATGCCCTGGCGCACCATCGCCGAGAACGTGGAGTTCGGTCTCGAGCTGCGCGGCGTGAAGAAGGCCGACCGCAAGGCCACGTCCGAGCGGCTGCTCGATCAGTGCCACCTGACCGGCTTCGGCGGCCACTACCCCCACCAGCTGTCGGGCGGCATGCGCCAGCGCGCCGCCATGGCGCGCACGCTCGCGGTCGATCCCCAGGTGCTGCTGATGGACGAGCCCTTCTCCGCGCTCGACGCGCAGACCAAGATGATCCTGCAGCAGGACCTGGCCCGCACCGTCAAGGAACACGGCAAGACGGTGCTGTTCATCACCCACGACCTGGTCGAGGCCGTCGCGCTGTCCGACCGCATCCTGGTGATGAGCGAACGCCCCGGCACCATCATCGAGCAGATCCCGGTCGACATCCCCGGCCGCGACAACCCCATGCAGCGCCGCAAGCACGAGCGCGTGGGCGGCTACGTGGGCCAGTTGATGGACCTGCTCAAGCTCGATGCCAACACCGAAGTGCACTGATGCCCACACGCTCGCTCGCTCCGCGTAGCTCGCTGCCCCCCGAGGGAGCCGCTCGCGCGTGGCCCCGGCCAAGCCGTGGCGGGCAATGCAGCGCATTGCGTGCTCGATCCGTTTCCCTTTCCTGCAACCCAACTCTCTGATCTGGAGAACACCATGAGCTTCCGTCCCGTTGCCTCGGCCACCCGCCGTGCCTGCCTGGCGCTCGCCGCCGCCTGCGCCCTCGGCGCGCCCCTGGCGGCCTCGGCCCAGGCGCTGCAGGAGATCACCTACCTGCTGCCCTCCAGCGCCACGCTGCCGGCGTTCGGTCCGTGGGTGCTGGCCCAGGCCAAGGGCTACTACAAGGCCGAAGGCCTGGATGTGAAGTTCGTGGCCGGCCGCGGCGGCGTCGACGTCGCCAAGCAGGTGGGCGCGGGCAACGCCGTCATCGGCGGTGCCATCGGCGACACGCCCATCATCGCGCGCGCCCAGGGCATCCCCGTCAAGGCCGTGGCCGTGCTGGGTGCCGGCTCGCTGATGCAGCTGGTCAGCCACGAGGACGAGCGCATCGAAAGCCCGCGCGAACTGCGCGGCAAGACGGTCACCACCATCGCCTACACCGACACCGGCTACTACGCCCTGCTGGGCATGCTCTCCAAGTCGGGCATGACCAAGAACGACCTGGACATCCAGGCCGCCGGCCCCGCGGGCGTGTGGCAGCTGTTCGCCAGCCGCAAGGCCGCGGCCATGGCCGCCGTGCCCGACTGGACGGTGTCGGCCATGGAAGCTGGCGCCAAGGTCAGCATCATCCCGGCCGACGTGTACTTCAAGAGCATGGCCCAGGCCATCCTGGTCTCCGACAAGACCATCGCCGAGAACCCGCAGCTGGTGCAGAAGCTCGTCCGTGCCACGCTGCGCGGCATGAAGGACATCATGGCCAACCCCAAGCAGGCTGCGGTCGAATACGTGGCCGCCATGCCCCAGCACAAGGGCAAGGAAGCCACCATGCAGAAGACCTTCGAGATGTACAACAAGTACGTCTACGCCAACCAGAAGGTGCCGGGCACCATGGACGAGGCGCGCCTGGGCGAGCTGCAGAAGTTCTACGTGGGCAACAACATCGTGCAGAAGGAAGTCCCGCTGAAGGACCTCTACACGAACCAGTTCGTGAAATAAGGATCACCCCCCGGCTTCCCTTGGCTTGCGCCAAGGTTCGCCAACCCCCTGCGAGGGGGCGACACCAGCGGCCCGGCACAGCCGGTTCCGCGGTGTCCCTGGCCTCGGTCCGCGCTACACCACCATCCGCTTCTTAGATCGCACATTCATGAATCCGCAACGCGAACGCCTGATCACCGCCGGCTGGAGCCTGGCCGTCCTGGTCATCTTCCTGCTGGTCTGGGAGTTCGTTCCGGGCTGGCTGGGCATGCCGTCGTTCGTGCTGCCCAGCTTCTCGGACGTCTGCCGCGAGGCCGTGCGCATCTGGGGCACCGAGCGCCTGCTGTGGCACTCGGGCATCACCGCGCTCGAAGTGGTAGTGGGCTTCATCCTGGGCTCGGCCCTGGGCGCGGGCATCGGCTATGCGCTGGGGCTGTCGCCGCGCGTGGAGGCGGTGCTCTCGCCCTACCTGCTGGCGCTGCAGATCGCGCCCAAGGTGGCGTTCGCGCCGCTGTTCGTGATGTGGCTGGGCTACACGGTCTATCCCAAGATCCTGGTGGCCATCCTGATCGTGTTCTTCCCGGTGCTGATCAACGTGCTGTCGGCCATGCGCGCCATGGACCACGACATCATCAACCTCGCGCGGTCGTTCTCGGCCACGCGCGGCCAGGTGTTCCGCATGGTCGAGTTCCCGACCACGCTGCCGCCGCTGTTCTCGGGCCTGCGCATCGGCTCCACGCTCGCCGTGATCGGCGTGGTGGTGGGCGAACTGGTGGGCGGCAACATGGGCCTGGGCTACCTGCTGACCTTCTTCGAAGGCCAGGGCAATACGGCCGGCGTGTTCGTGGTGATCGGCGCGCTCACCGTGATCGGCATCGTGGCGTACTACGCCGTGGTGATCGCCGAGCGCAAGGTACTGCACTACCTGCCCAGCGCCGAGCGGCGTTCGGCATGAGCGGCACGATGGACATGACTGCCAGCAATTCCTCCGAAATCCGGCTCGACGGCCGCCGCGTGCTCGTCACGGGCGCGGCCCGCGGGCTGGGCGAGAGCTTCGCGCGCGCGCTCGTGGATGCCGGTGCGCGCGTCGTGCTGTCCGACGTGCTGCACGAGCAGGGCCGCCAGGTGGCGCAGCAGCTGGGCGACGCTGCCCACTACGTGCCGATGGACCTGCTCGATCCGGCCGCCATCGAAGCCGGCGTGGCCGAGGCTGCGGAGTGGCTCGGCGGCCTCGACGGCCTGATCAACAACGCGGCCATCACCAACTCGGGCGGCAAGACCATGGACCAGCTCGCTGTCGATATGTTCGACCGCGTGATGGACGTCAACGTGCGCGGCACCTGGCTGGTGACCAATGCCGCGCGCCGCCATCTGGCCGCCAGCGGCTCGGGCCGCGTGGTCAACCTCGCGTCGGACACGGCGCTGTGGGGCGCGCCGCGACTCATGGCCTACGTGGCCAGCAAGGGCGCCGTCATCGCGATGACGCGCAGCATGGCGCGCGAGCTGGGTGCCGACGGCATCACCGTCAACGCCATCGCGCCCGGCCTCACCCTGGTCGAGGCCACCGAATACGTGCCGGAAGAGCGGCACGCCTACTACCTGCAGGGCCGCGCCATCCAGCGCCCGCAGGTGCCCGAAGACCTGCATGCCGCCGCGCTGTTCCTGCTCACGCGTTCGGCCGGCTTCGTCACGGGCCAGTTGCTGCCGGTCAACGGCGGCTTCGTCATGAACTGATATCAACGTCGTTTCTTTGCAAGGAGCAACCCCATGAACGCTGCCGTTCCCCCCAACGTGCTGGCCTCCAACGAGCCGGTCTTCAACGAGCGCGGCCTGCAGGACGCCAACATCCCGCCCGAGGCGGAGATCCAGAAGGCCATGATGCAGGCCGAGGGCCAGACCTTCGAGCAGTGGATGGAGTCGCGCGTGGCGCGCAAGTCCACCCGCAAGTACGACTGGGACGCGCTGAAGTTCCAGGCCGACTTCAACCCCACCTACCGTCGTGCGCAGATGCGCTACGTGGGCACCGGCGCCGCCGGCGTGCACAACGACAACAACACCGTGCAGGCCGGCCACTTCACGTTCTCGACCATGCTGATCCCGGCCGGCAACATCGGCCCCTCGCACATCCACTACGACGTGGAAGAAATCTTCTTCGTCATGCGCGGCCGGATGAAGGTCGTCTGCGAGAAGGACGGCCAGAAGTGGGAAGCCGAACTCGGCGAGCGCGACCTGATCTCGGTGCCCCCGGGCGTGTACCGCGAAGAGCACAACATCGGCGAGGAAGACGCGCTGATGTGCGTGATGCTCGGCGCACCCAAGCCGCGCATCCCCAACTATCCGCCCGGCTCCGAACTCGCCGAGCTCAAGAAGAAGCTGGGCCGCTGACGCAGGCTCCGACGACAGCGCCGCTGCCATGACGCCCGCCACCGCCGAAACCCTCGCGAAGTTCGCGCCGCAGACCACGTCGCTGGGCGATGGCGCGCGCGTGCAGCACCGCATGGCGGGGCGCGCTCCGCGCGTGACGCACGTGCTGCTGCACGGCATCGGCTCGGCGTCGGGCAGCTGGCTGCGGCAGCTCGAAGCGGCCGACGGCCGCGACGACGTGCGCGTGCTCGCCTGGGACGCGCCGGGCTACGGCGCCAGCACGCATCTGGCGCCGGCTTCGCCCGTGGCCGCCGACTACGCCGAGCGCCTGTGGGACTGGCTCGATGCGCTCGGCCTCGACGAGCCCTTCGTGCTGGCCGGCCACTCGCTGGGCGCGCTGACGGCCGCCGCCGCCACGCTCGCGCGGCCCGGCCGCGTGGCCGGCGTGGTGCTGCTGTCGCCCGCGCGCGGCTATGGCGACGCGCCGGCCGCGGAGCGCGAAAAGAAGCTGGGCGACCGTCTGGCCACGCTGCAATCGCTGGGGCCGCAGGGCATCGCCGACAAACGCGGCAGTGCCATGCTGTCGGGCGAGGCGCCGGCGGCGCTGGTCGCCTATGTGAAGAACATCATGGCCGCCATCGATCCGGCCGGCTACACGCAGGCCGCGCGCATGCTCTCCACCGGCCAGCTGGGCGCCGACATCGCGCGCGTGCGGGCGCACCAGCCGGCCCTGCCCTTCACCGTGGCCAGCGGCAGCGCCGACACCATCACACCGCCCGCCGGTTGCCAGGCCGTGGCGCGCGAGGCCGGCGTGCCCTGGCAAGACCTGGGCGAAGTGGGCCACGCGTGCGCGCTGGAAGCCGCCGCGCAGGTCACCCGGCTGCTGGGCCTGGCCCCGACAACCAAGGAATCCGCATGAACGTCGCCGCCGACATGGATGACCGCTATCTCGTGCCCGCGCTGCTGCGCGGCCTGCAGCTGCTGTCGCAATTCACGCGTGACGACCGCGAGCTCACCGGCGCCGAGCTCTCGCGCCGCCTGGGCCTGCCACGTGCGTCGGTGTTCCGCATCCTGCACACGCTGGAGCACACCGGCTTCGTCGAGCGCGTGGGCGATGGCAACAGCTACAAGCTGGGCATTGGCGTGCTGCGCCTGGGCTTCGAGTTCCTCGCCTCGATGGAGCTGACCGAACTCGGACGTCCCGTGATCGAGGCCCTGCGCGACGCCACCGGCTACTCGGCCCACCTCGTCGTGCGCGACGGCCGCGAAGCAGTCTTCGTGGCGAAGGTGGCCGGCCACAACGCGATGTTCCATTCCATCCAGGTGGGCGCGCGCCTGCCGGTGCACGCCACCGTGCTCGGCCGCGTGCTGCTGGGCGGGCTCGACATGGCGGCGCTGCAGGGCATCTATCCCGAAGGCGAACTGCCGGCCTACACGCCGCAGACGCCGACCACGCTGGCGCAGCTCAAGGCGCTGGTCGACCGCGACTTCGAAGCCGGCTGGGGCATGAGCCAGGGCGGTTTCGAGAACGGCATCTCCACCATCGCCGCGCCGGTCTTCAACGACGGCCGCGAGGTGGTGGCCGTGGTGAGCATCACCGTGCCGGCACAGACCGTGGACGGCGCGCAGGTCGAAACCCTGGTGGGCGAAACCCGCCGCGCCGCCGCCGTGCTCACGCAGCGCATCAGCCACCTGCCGCAACCGGGTGACGCCGGCGGCTGGCCCCCCGCCAGGGGCACCAAGAACACCACGAACAACGCCAACAAGGAATACCTGGCAGCATGACCTCCGCCCCCATCCGCATCACCGTCGGCGAACTCGTCGCGCGTTTCCTGGAGGAATGCGGCGTGCGCGCCGCATTCGGCGTGATCTCGATCCACAACATGCCGATCCTCGATGCGTTCCACACGCGCGGCAAGCTGCGCTTCGTGTCCTCGCGCGGCGAGGCCGGGGCCTGCAACATGGCCGACGCGTATGCGCGTGTGTCGGGCACGCTGGGCGTGTTCGTCACCAGCACGGGCACGGGCTCGGGCAACGCTGCGGGCGCCATGGTGGAGGCCATCACCGCCGGCACGCCGCTGCTGCATCTCACGGGCCAGATCGAATCGCCCTTCCTCGACCGCGACCTGGGCTTCATCCACGAGCATCCGGCGCAGCTGGCCATGCTCCGCGCCGTGGGCAAGGACGCCTTCCGCATCCGCAATCCCGAAACGGCTCTCGCCACCTTGCGCGAGGCCGTGCGCATCGCCCAGACGCCGCCCTGCGGCCCGGTGTCGATCGAGATCCCGATCGACGTGCAGAAGATGCTGATGGACCTGCCGGCCGATCTCTCGCCGGTGGCCGTGCCGCCGGTGCAGCCGCAGCCGTCGGCCATCGACGCGCTGGCCGAGCGCCTGCTCACCGCCAAGCGCCCGCTGCTGTGGCTCGGGGGTGGCGCGCGCGGCGCGGCGAAGGCCGCGAAGCGCCTGGCCGACATGGGCTTTGCCGTGATCAGCTCGGTGCAGGGCCGCGGCATCGTGGCCGAAGACCATCCACTGTCGCTGGGCTCGTACAACCTGCAGAAGCCCACCGAGAACTTCTACCAGACGGTCGACGCCATGCTGGCCGTGGGCACGCGCCTGCGCAGCAACGAAACGCTGGGCTACCACCTCAAGCTGCCGGCGACGCGCTTTCGCATCGACGCGAATGCGCTGGCCGACAACCGGGGCTATACCAGCGAGCTGTTCGTGCACGGCGACGCGCAGCTCGCGCTCGACGCGCTGGCCGACCGGCTCGAAGGCCGCATGGCCATCGACCCGAAGTTCGCCACCGACGTGAAGCAGACGCGCGGCGAGGCCACCACGCTGGTCAACGGCACGCTCGGCCCCTACGTGCGCCTGCAGGACGCGATCGGCAAGGTCGCCGGCAGGAACATCTGGTGGGTGCGTGACATCACGCTGTCCAACAGCATGTGGGGCAACCGCGCGCCGGTGCTCGACCATCCGCGCGCCGGCGTGCACGCCCTGGGCGGCGGCATCGGCCAGGGCCTGGCGATGGGCGTGGGCGCGGCCGTGGCCGACACCGAATTCAAGCTCGGCCGCAAGACGCTGTCGCTGTGCGGCGACGGCGGCTTCATGCTCAACGTGGGCGAACTCGCCTGCGCTGCGCAAGAGAAGGCCGACGTGCTGTTCATCGTGATGAACGACAAGCGCTACGGCGTCATCAAGAACATCCAGGACGACATCTACGGCAGCCGCCACGCCTACGTGGAACTGCACACGCCGGATTTCTCGCAGTTCTGCGCCAGCCTGCAGGTGCCGCACCTGAAGAGCAGCGATCCGTCCACCGTCGAAGCCACCCTGGCCGAAGCGCTGGGCAAGACCGGTCCCGTGGTGCTGGAGATCGACATGGATGCGTGGGGCCCGTTCGCGGCCAAGTTCGCCGGCCCGCCGAAGAAAGAACCGACGCAGAAGGGGGACTGACATGCACAAAGTCACCATGATCGGCTTCGGCGCCATCGGCCGTTCGGTGTTCGAGCGCATGGCGCCCAATGCCTCGGTGCGCATCACGCACGTGGTCGTGCCCGAAGCGGCGCTGACCGACGTGCAGGCGCAGCTCGGCGACGCGGCTCAGGCCGTCACGGCCGTGCCCGCCGAGGGCGTTGGCCTGGTGATCGAATGCGCCGGCCACACCGCGCTGGTGGAACACGTGGTGCCGGCGCTGGAGCGCGGCATCGAAGCCGCCGTGCTGTCGATCGGCGCGCTGTCCGACCCCGGCCTGCCCGAACGGCTGGAAGAAGCGGCGAAGAAAGGCGGCACGCAGGTGCACCTGCTGTCGGGCGCGATCGGTGGCGTGGACGCGATCGCGGCCGCGCGTCTGGCCGGCCTCGACGAAGTCACCTACACCGGCCGCAAGCCGCCCACCGGATGGCGTGGATCGCCGGCCGAGCAGGTCGCCGACCTCGACAACCTCAAAGAGCCCGTGGTGATCCTCGAGGCCAGCGCGCGCGAAGCCGCGCGCCTGTATCCGAAGAACGCCAACGTGGCGGCCACGGTGTCGCTGGCCGGCCTGGGCCTGGATGCCACGCGCGCGCGCCTGATCGCCGACCCGGGCGTGACCGAGAACATCCACGAGATCGACGTGCGCGGTGCCTTCGGCGAGATGCGCATCACCATGCGCGGCAAGCCGTTGCCCGACAACCCCAAGACCTCGGCGCTCACCGTGCTGTCGGCCGTGCGTTTCCTCAATAACCGCGCCGCGCCCGTGACGCTCTGATCCGCGAGAAGACGATGACAGAACAACTCAAGAGCCTGATCGCCGGCCAGTGGCGCGACGCCAGCGGCCCCGAGTACACGACCGA
>VFQN01001258.1_pt1 | contig 43328 bp, 72 predicted proteins | sample 3512371 | NCBI WGS metagenome assembly VFQN01 (sample SAMN10412370, study PRJNA504923) | tailings metagenome | isolation source: Replicate 2 from Balatoc abandoned mine | place: Philippines: Itogon, Benguet | collected 2017-08-28 | reverse complement strand
CTCAGAAGTCCTCCAACCCATCCTCCAGCTCCACCATCACCTCATCCTCATTCCCTCCCACCACCCCCGCCGCCGCCGCGCCCTTCCCTCCCAGCCCCTGCACCGCCCCCGCCCCCTCCACCCCCCGGTTCTCCTTCCCGCTCCCAGGGCCCCCCGCCGCCGCCCCCTTGCGCAGCAGCCGCCGCCGCTTGCCGCCACCGCCGCCAAGGCCCCCGCCGTCATCATCCTCAGCGTCCGGGTCCGCCACGGCGTCGCCGCCATCACCGTCAGCGTCGCCGCCAGCGCCGCCGCCACGGCGCCGACGGACGCCCGCTGCCGCCGCCGCTGATGGGCTGTCCTCCAGTGTGGCGGCGCCGCCAGAGGCGCTGGGGCTGCCGCTGCCAGGCGCTGGCGCTTCCGTGGGCACCAGGGCGCCTGTGGTGGACGCGAGGCAGGAAAGGGTACAGGCGTTTACGTCAGGTCAGCGCTCTACACTCAACACTCACAACTCACGTAACGATGCAAACCTGCTGAGCTTACTGCGGCCCAACGTGGCAAGTGCCACACTGGAATCGGCAACAGCCACACCATGCGTAAGTGACGATGCAACCACGCCGGCAACCGCTAAATCCGGCCCAACATGACAAGTGCAATACTGCAACCGGCAACCGACAAGCAGCATGCAGTGTTCAGTGTCAAGGGGCATGATCTGCCCTCTGCCGCTCTACAATGCAAGTACTACGGACGGTAGTAGAACCTCCCACCTGCCGTCCGCTCCTGCATCCGCCTCGCCGCCTCCTGCCGCCGCCGCGCAATCTCCGCCAGCGCCCGCCGCCGCGCCGCCGCCGTAGCGTCGTCCTCCGCCGCCGCCGCCTCACCCCCGCCCTCCTCCGCCCCCGCCTCCCTCCCACCCGCCTCGTCATCACTTGCCTCCAACACCGGCGGCCTTGCTCTTGCCCCTCCACCCTTGCCCTTGCCGCCAGCAGCACCCTTGCCCTTACCGGCCCCCTTACCCCCCTCTTTCCCGCCCCGCTTCTCCGCCCCCTTGCCCCCGGCGACCTGCTTCCCTCCGGCCTTGCCCTTACGGCCCGCACCCGCGCCGGCCCGGTTCGTCTTGTCCTTCAGCGCTGCCGCTGCCGGCGACCTCTCCTCCTTCTTCTTCTCCCCATCGCTGTCGCCGGAGCCCTCCGACCCGCTGCCGTTGTCACTGTCGCCATAGTTTGGCATCAGCACACGGCCGCCGTCGGCCCCACCTCCCTCCCCATCGCTGTCAGACCCTGACCCAGACGACCCAGACGAGGAGGAGTCCGAGTCACTGCCCGATAACGATGAGGATCCAGACTCTGACGGCTCCTCCGCCTTGGCAGGAGTTGCAGCTTTCCCACTGCCCCTCCGTCGAGCCGCCCCCGCCGCCTTCGCCCTGCCCCCAGACGGCCCCGCACGCCCCTCGTCCTCCTCTCCATCCTCCTCCTCCACCTGCGCCTTACTCCCCCTCCTCCTCCCCCCTCCCGCCGCCCCTCCCCTCCCCCTACCCCTTCCCCTGCCCGCTCCCCCTCTCGCCCCCCGCCCCCGTCCGCCCTCCTCCTCCTCCTCCGCCACGTCCGCCTTCCTCCTCCCCGCCGCAGTCGCAAACAGTGCCGCCGCCCTCGCCGCTTCGTCCTCCGCCGCCTCCCGCGCCGCCTGCTCCCTCTTCCGTGCCTCCGCCTCCGCCTCCCGCTGCTGCCGCAGCTCCTGCGCCAGTGTCTTAGCCCTCTTGCTGCCCAGCTCCCCCAGCGCCCCCTCCAGCGCATCCCGCACCCGCTGCCGCCACTGTGCGGTGCAGCTGCCGGGCACCTTGTAGTAGTCGTCGGAGGCGTTGTGGATGCCGCACGCTTCCAGCAGGCTGCAGTGTGGTGGGTTAGGGAGTGGGTGGGTTAGGTGAGGGTGCTTGGATGAAAGTGGTGCAGGTGCCGGGCACTGTGTAGAAACCGTCGGAGGCGTTGTGCATACCGCACGCCTCGGGGAGACCGCAAGGGGCATTGTCGGTTAGGTCAATGAGGTGTGGGTTACTGTGTGGGTTACGAGGTGCCCCTGTTACAAAGTACAAAGGCATGGGATGTCGTCGGGGGTATTGTGGATGCAGCACGTCTCCAGCAGGCTGTGGTGGTGGGCCAGGGGGAGGGAAGTGTGGGTTAGGCCATGTGGTGTGGGTTGCATGGGGCCAGCGGCAAATGCTCCCCCGCAAGCGCCTTGGCCACATGGCGGAAGCTGCAGTAGTGCAAGCGAGCACGAGGAAGGGATGCGGGGACTTCTCCCGGGGATACCCCGCTGAATGCGCCGCAGCTCATGAGCCACTGAGCAAACCGATACCTCCGTCCCTCCGCTCACCCTGCCCTGCATGACGACCTCACCCCCACAGACGGCCGTCCGCCCAACCCCCTTGCGCGCACTCTCCCACCATATACCATACAAACCTAAGCCCCACACCATGCACCACCCACTACCCACTACCCTCACCCCACCCCCCAGCTACTCACTCCTGCGCGTAGTCGGTCATGAAGAACTCCTCGTCCTCCTCGCTCGTCATCAGCAGGCAGTAGTCCCCCCTGTCTCCCCCCTCCACGCCGCCCGCCGTGCGCTCCCACAGCGCCTCCGCCGCCCCAAGCTGCTTGCTAACCCACGCGGCGGCCGCACGTGCCTCCATCCAGCGCCCGCCGCCAGCCGCGTGCGCCTCCTGCATGCCCGCCAGGCACTGGAGGATGCGCTGCGGCTGGGGCTCGGGGTTGCGGGCCGGGCGCTGGCGGGGCGCGGCGGTGGCGCCTGCGGACGAAGGCGTTCGGGGAGGGTTACGGGAGGAGTGTGCCACTGCCAGGGGAACCTATCCATGTCCTGTACAGGGCAGCGCTCGGTTCGCGGCAATCTCTGTGGCACGGTGTCTGATGCTGGGGCTTAGGGAATTATGCATGTGTGGCTGTGAGGCGCACCTGAAGGGCCCTCGCCGTCGGCGCCCTTGCCCCGCCGCCGCTCGCCCGCCGCCAGCTCCTCCTCCTCCCCGTCCCCTGCCCCGCTGCCGCGCCGGGCGCGCTGCGGCCCCTCCATCAGCCCGTGCTTGCGCAGCAGCTTGGCAACCTGGGGGGTACAGGCGGACAACGCCGGTTAGACACTTTCTAGAACAACACTCCTGTTATACTGCAGGGAGGGTAATGAGACGAGGCCGTGTACTGCTAGCTATGTAAAGCTGTGCGACCGACAACTCTTCATACACTCAGCCCAGGAGCCCTAGTCTCATGCACGCCAACTTAGATGCACGCCAGACTGACGCCACGGTGTTAGTACTGGCACACGCCGTGTGCAGCTCTCACCTGCTTGGCGCCCCCCGCGAGCTCCGGCATGAGGCGCGCCATGTCTGCCAGCTGGTCGGCCGACCCGCGGGTCTGCTGCCACAGCGCCACCAGCCGCAGCCGCTCGCCCGCGTCGCGCTGCCGCCGCCGCCGCGCCGCGTCGTCGTCCAGCAGGCCGTGCTGCCGCAGCAGCCGCTGAACCTGTGGGGTAGAGCGAAGAGCGTGTATTAAGGGTACCGTGTGGTGTGGGTTAAGACGCAACCTCAGCATGGCGGGTTGCGGAGGGGTGCCGCATCGTCAGCAGCCGCTGAGCCTGAGGGCATGTGTATCAAGGTGCTGGACAGGTGACCTGTGGCGTAGCGTTCCGGAAGGGTGCGCGCCGGGACAACATACGTTGTAGAAATGCGAGGCCCTGCGCTGGCCCCTTTTCCCATGACACCACCTCCCTGGGGGCCACCGCCTCTTGCCCCTTGCCAGTCCAACCCCAACCCTCACATGACGACCCACCGCCGTCCTGCCCAACCCAGGGAAGTTCCCCCGCCCCCACCTGCTTGACGGTCTTGCCCCCCGGCAGCAGCGCCGCAATGGTATTGAGGTGGTCGGGGTGTGCCTTGTGCTCCTCATACAGCCGCCGCAGCAGAGCCACATCCACACGGCTGCTGCCGCCACCCTCGCCGCGCCGCCTGCCGCCCCCGCCCGTGCTCCTTTTGCCCGCCTTTTTGTCCTTTTTGCTCCTCTTCCCCTTGCGCTGCAGCAGCCCCATGCGGCGCAGCTTGACCAGCAGCAGGTTCCGGGGCACGATGCCGTCGAGGGCCTCCTCAATCTGTGGAAAGGAAAGCCGTTGGGGATATAGCTACCGGTACACGCACACGCTGCCGCTGCCAACTGTTGTGCCGAGTGAAAAGGACCAGGTTCACGGTTTGCATTCACACCCACCATCCCTTTCCCTGTGCATCCCCTTTCCGTGCTCACACGACCGCGGCCAGCAGTGCACCCAACAGCAGTCCGCCAGGCATCCACGTTGGAACCCCCTTCCACCACCCCAGGGCCTCCCCTGGGCCTCCCTCACCTGCTCTGGCCCCTCCCCGCTGCCCCCGTGCTGCAGCCCCGCCCCTCGCGCTCCCACCCCACGCCTAGCCTCCCGCACACACAGCGCGCCCAACCGGCGAGTACTGTAGGCGCCCATGTTGGTGCTTCCCACCGCTCACCTGGTCCAGCCCCTCCCCGCTGCCCCCGTGCTGCTCCCACAGCCTCCGCAGCTCCTCCTCGTCCACAGCCCCCAGCGCCACCTCGTCGTCCTCGTCCAGCTCCTCGGAGTCGTCCGCACCCTCCTCGTGCTCCGGGTCGCTGTCGCCGCCGCTGCCGCTGCCGCTGCCGGAGCCGTCAGAATCGGAGCCGTCGCCGCCGCGGCCGCCGCGCTGCCGTGCAACTGCAGAATCAGTACGCACAAGAGGAACGATTCGCGCTTTGTGCCACTGTGCGTCCATCAGCTGCACGGTATGCAGACGCAGAGGCTGCCATGGCGGGCACTGGGCGTGCTAGCGCAATGCTAGCCCACTCAGCCGTCCGTGCGCATCGCCCAACACGCACTCGTCATTTGTCCACCAGGACAGTCCATGTTGTCACTGTACCGCCCGGCTGATTGCATCCCCAACCCCCACACTCCTCAACCTGCTTATAACACCGTGTGGCTTGAGCCCTGCTATGCTTTCCAGCTGCCCTCGCGACACGCCAGCTGGAAGCCATCCACGTACCGCAACCCCACGCCTCCCCCAACCGCCGCGCCCCCACCCACCCGTCAGCCCGTGCTTCTTGAGCAGGCGCCGGACGTCCTTGCTGGTCCATCCGCCCGGCAGCTGGGCGGCGATCATGAGCAGCGCATCGGGGTCCGCCGAGTAGCGGGCGTGCAGCGAACGCAGCTTGGACACCTGGGGAGTACGAGGCAGTGGGTGAGGGATGTGCTATGAGTGTCAAGGGACACCTGGGGAGGACGTGGAGATGGGGCGGTGTGCAGCGCGCTCAGCTTGGACACCTGGGAGCTACGTGGCAGTGGGTGAGGGATGTGCTATGTGTGTCCAAGGTTAAGACACCTCGGAAAGACGTGGAGATGGGGTGGGGTGCAATGAGGGCAGCTTGGGCACCTGGGCGCGCAGGGGGCCACTTTGCAGGGATCGGCAACATGTGGCAGTGCGGGCTTGCGGCACAGCCAGCCGCGTCGCGCACGTGTTAGCGCTCGAGATGCGCGACCGTAAGCTGGTAGAGATGTAACGGCCCAATTAAGGAAGCGCAACGCACCACGCCTTTGCGGAGGATCGCCATCGTCCAACCCCCACCCCCGCCACCCACACAACCCCAACATGGTCCCAGCCCGCCACTCTGCACCCACCTGGTTGTCCGTCAGCTGCTTGAACCGCAGCCCCATCTTCTTAAGCCACGTGGTCAGCTGGCCGCTGATCATCTCCACACCGCCCGGACCCAGCTCATCACCGTCACCGCCGCCACCCGGCCCCCGCCTCATGCCGGCAATGATGAGGTCCGCGTTGAGGCGGGAGGCGTTGTACCGCTCGAACAGGGACGCCAGCAGGTCCTGCTGCTGCCCGCTGAGCTGCAAACCGCGGCCGCCGCCGCCGCCGCCACCACCTGCGTCCGCTCCCCTGCCGCCCCTGCCGCCGCCCTTGCCGACCTTGACGGTCTTCATGAAGCGCTTGCGTAGCATCTCTGCCGGGGCAGACAACGAAAAACCACGGCGATTGATGAGTATAATGGCAGCATGCAAGTACGACTTCGTGGCCACACGGGGCGGCGACCGCCCGCCTCCTGCCTTATGTTTACGGGCAGGCAGCCGAACACCACGAATTCTGTCTCAAGGTAGCACAAGGGCGAGCACGACCCACGCACCCCGGTGCGCATGGCTGCGTTGCTCCTCAATGCCACACACCAACCGTTACGCACGATCCTCAAGACCCCACAGGACAACAATCTGCCTCCCAACACTCAAAACCCCGGAGGACTTACCCTCCCGCTCCTGCAGCGTCATGAGCCGCCGGGGAGCAGCCGCCGCCGCCGGAGGCGCAGCAGCAGCCGGCGGCGGCGAACCCTCGCCCTGCGCCCGCCGCTGCCTAGCGCCACCAGCGGCGCCGCCGCCTTCGCCTTCGTCATCGCTGAGTACGACGCCACCACGGCCTTGCCGTACGGCGCCCTGGGTGGCGGGCCGCCCGCCATCGTCGTCGTCGGCGAGCTCCATCGCGTCCTCGCCGCCGTCAGCGTCGCCGCCGTCTGCCGTACGCGACATACGTCGTCGCCGGGCAGCGGCGCCGCCGGCACCTGACACGTCAGACGTGGGTCACACAAAGGGCACCGCGGTCTCAGGCTCAACCATCCACCAAAGCAAATATGTGCCCCACAAGTTCTATATGACTCGCACTCGGCAGCAACAAGGCACAAGGCCACCGGTCACACGACTTCAGCACCGGCACTACAAGGCGTCTGGAGCACCCTTGCACCTCCCCTCCTCACCGTGTCCGGCTTCCGCGCCGCCGGCCTCCTCCTCGTCGTCGCCGCTGCCCCACCCGCCGCCGCCACCCCGCCGCCGCCACCCCGCCGCACCGCCCTCCTCCCCCTCGTCCTCCTCCCCACGGTTCCCATCCTCCCCCTCGTCCTCCTCGTCGCCCCACGCCGCGTCGCCCCTGCGCCGGGCCCTGCCGCCGCCCTCCGCCCCACGCCCATTCGCCACATCACTCTCCTTCTCCGCGTCGTCCAGAGCCATCTGCAGCAGGCGCAACAACACATAACATCCCCATTACGACTTTACAGTTACGCACAGTTGCATTTTTAAAATCAGCAGCACGCAGCACCTTCAGGGTAAGGAGCAAGTCCAGGCGCTGTAAGGACCGTCTGCGGGGAGGGCAATGCCAAGCAGGGCTCTGGAGGCTCCCAGGCTTACCGCCAACATCCCCCCCCGCGGCCCTCCCCCCCCCCCCTTGTGCATGTGGTGCATAGCGGTTGCCCGCCCACAGGCGAAGAACCCAGCCCACCCACTACCCGCTCACGCCCCCTTCTCACCCCCGCCCCGCCCGCGCCCCCGCCCCGCCCCTACCCACAGCCACTAGTCCTGGCTGCCGCAGGTACCTGACCAGCCAATCCATCTTCCAGCATGACCTTACAACCCCGTTTCCCGCCCCCCCCGACCCCTACCCACCCACAGCCAGTAGTCCTGGTCGATGGCTGCCGCCGCGTGGTGGTCCTTCCAGAACAGCAGGTCCACCATCAGCATCTTGGGAGCCTTGTCGTGAATCTGTAACAAACAAAGCAATTGCGCAACAAGGCAAAGTAAGCACTGCATTTACGGGGTCTGGAAGGAATAACAGCAAGAGGCACAAACGTGCCATGTAAGGCACTGCAACAAACGCCAGCAAACGCACATTGGGCGCATCACGCGGCCCAAACGCGCCGGCTCACGGCGCACGCGAGCTGTAACTGTGCGGCCTGCGCACTCGTGACCACCCACCCCGCCGTCATTGCCCAAAGGTCTCACACAGCAACCCGCCCGCATGCCGGCTCCCCCACTCGGTACGCCTACCCACCTCTGCGATCATCTCCTTGCGCTTCGCCTTCCGCGCCCCCTCCTCCGCTCCCCGCTGCCCCTCCTGCTCCCCCTCCGCCTCCCGCGCCTCCCCCTCCCCGCCCTTGTCCCGTGGGTCGGTGTAATACTTTTCGGGCACCAGCTTCCTGAACAGGCTGCGCACCACGCCCGCAGCGAAGGACAGCACCTCCCGGTAGTCCCGCAGCTTGGCGGGGGAGCGCAGGTCGGGGTCGGCCAGCAGCCCGTAAAACACACGCAGCACGGACAGCTGCGGGGGGAGGGATGTGTGGCAAGGACTTTGTGTGGGCTGAGACGCTGTTTGGGGGCAGTTGGACATGGAACACAGTTGACCAAGGGATTCTCAAGCTACATAACCTCCAATATGGCTTCCTGTTTAGCCTGACCAATAACCTCCATCAACAACAGCACAGTGCATCAGGCGCATCACATAGTACACCAACTTCAGACGCAGCTTAGCGCATGCATAGGTTAGTCATACCCCACCTGGTACAGCATATGCCTTGCACTCACGCACAGGTAATACACACACACCCCACCTGGTACAGCAGCGGCTCCAGGCCCAGGTGGTCCGGCGATGCGATGCGGTACAGTAGGCTGACGATGGCACGTGGCACGGCGGGCGGCACGTGGCGGTAGCACGCCAGCAGCTGCGTCACGAAGTAGATGACGGCGGGGTGCGCCAACTTGCCGCGGATCTGCAGGGTACGGCACACGTGGTACGGCAAGGCAGAAGGGGCCCGGGTGCACACCGTATGAGTCGGTGAGGCGGCCGTAAGAGGGACGTGTGATAGCACTGTATGCAGTGCCCTTCGCGCCTGGTCTACCCACTGTTCCACCCCGGCCGTACCCACAGCAGGAACGGACGGCGCACTACGCATAATGTCCATTCCTCTCACAACTTGCTGCACGTTGCGGAGCCATGGTTACGCACAACGCTGCACCCACCTTTGAGTTGAGGTCCAGCTTCTTCTCCACCACCCGCTCTCGGCCCCCGAACCCGTCATCGTCGTCGTAGTCACTGCCGTCCTCCTGGAGGGGCGAGGAAGAGGGGTACACGGGGTCGAAAGCTGGACACTTCCTGGGCCGGTTCCCTATGACTGCGCTGCTGCGCAGGTTCCCGTTGGAGCGAAGAATGAGTTTTGGGATTGCACTTCCCACCACTGCGCCACAGCACCTTCGGGCTATTTGTGCAGGTGCGACGCCGTGGCTAGCGACGTGCGGTTATCGGCGCCAGGTGCCAACGGCGCGAGAAGGTGCCTTGTGCAGCTGTACGCATGCAGGCACTACGCTGCATGCCCTAGCAGTCCCAACATCACGACCCAACACAATAACGCGCCCACCTACCTCATCACTCCCCTCCGCCAGCTCATCCAGGGGCGCCTTGGCCCTCGCCTTGGCCTCCGCACCGTCGCCCTCGCCCTCCTCCTTCTCCCCGTCCTCCTCCTCCCCGTCCGCCTTGTCCTTATCCCCCTCTCCTCCGCCATCTTCTCCTCCCTCCTGTCCTTCCTCGCCGTCCTCCTGCTGCTTCCCCATCTTCTTCCGCCCGCCCCCTCCCCCACGCTTCTTGGCCCGGACCAGGAAGCCGCCGGGCTCCTCCACGGTAAGCCTGCAAGTACAGATATGCAGTGTTGCCAAAAGGCGCCTCAGCTGTGGTAGCTCAGGTTCCAGCATCTGTGCCGATGTGCAACTGTTGAAGTTGGATAACACGCGAACCACCAGATGTGCATACCGCAGCTGTTGCCGCCACACAATAGTGCGCACTGTTCGGAGCCGTACATGCATAGCCTTCGTACCTGTCGTACATCCGCAGTACGTAGTGCAGCCCCATGACCAGGTCGCAGGCGTAGGCGCGGGACTGGCGGCTGGGGTTGAAGTCCGAGATGAGCCGCGACAGCACCGGGAGCAGCCCGCTCTCCTGCGGTGAAGGAATGGATGTACGCCCTTGTAGCCAAGCATAGGCTTCACATCGTTCTAAATTCATAGTCACATGCGGTAGCTCCGCCTGAACACAGCTGGGCATCGACACACAGTCGCTAATACACAGCCCACCTGCGGGCTGTTGAGCAGCAGCAGCAGCCGGTGCGGTCTGTCCGCCGCTCCACACACGTACACGCACCCCACGAACTCGCGCAGCTGCCCCTCAAGACACACCGCTAGTACACAGCCCACCTGCAGGTCGTCGTGCAGCAGCCTCCGCTGCAGCCTGTCCGCCGCCTGCCTGTCCTCCGGCGTGCCGTGCCTGTGCGCCACCACCAGCACAGCCAGCATCTCCACAAGCAGCCGCTGCGTCTCAGCCTGAAGAGATGCACGACAAAGCACCTTGCAACGTCACTTCGCATCACTGTGCATCAAGCTGTTTGCGAAAGTACTGAAGGGAACGTGCAAAGCCCTCCCTCGCCGAGGCTCGCCGTCCACACCAGGCACGGTCTTCTTGTGGCGCTCGTTACTATTGATCCCGCCTACTCCACCCACAGCTCGCATACCAGATGCAACATGTCCTCCTTAGTACACAGCACCCTGTTAAATCACAGGCTTGCCGCACCTGCAGCTCCCAGTCCCTGCTCTTGGGGCTGCAGTCCGCCTGCTCCACCCACAGCTTGCACACCAGGTGGAACGTGTCCCAGCCCATGGTCCCGCTCACGCCCGCAAAGGGTGAGGGGGCGGGGGCGGGGGCGGGGGCGGGGGCAGCGCCGTCTGCGCCCTCTGCTGCCACAGCGGCAGCGGCTGCAGGCGCGCCGTCCGCAGAGGGAGAAGCTGTGGGCGCCGCTGCGGCTGGCTGCTGCTGCTGCTGCTTGCCCTGGTCCTTGTCCTTCTTCTGCTTCGCCGCCTCGGCCTCCTGCGGGGGCCACCGGGTGCGCCGTGCGCAAGGAAAAGAGCAACAGGTCAACCGTCAAGTGTAGCAATGTTCGGAGCAAAGTCTCTCGGACTCCCTCCACGGGTAGACCTCCACGGGCCCTTCCGTGCCCTAATCTCACGCGGACTCCAATGCGGCGTCCACGCTGACTCTCCTTGCATAACGTGCATAGCCTTGCCTGCAAACTGTAAACACATCCGTATGCACACCCGCACCCACCCACCCGCACCCACCCACCCAGCCCCGCCCACCTGCTTGAGCCTGCAGTAGGTGGTGAAGAAGGCGGCCACCCGCAGCACGCGCAGCAGGTCGGGCCGCTCCAGCCGCCCCACGCCCACGCCCGCAGCAACCTCGCGCCGCATCACATCCATAACCTGAGATGAGGTGGGGGTGGTTTGAGGAGAAGCTTCGATGTGCTAGGACGTGTAGACTCCCCCCCCCCCGTCCCTTACGCAACAGTAAGGCGGCACCTAATACACAGTGCGGACGTTTAGGCCAGAAGCTCGCCCTCGCTAATCCACGCTCGCATGGCCCCATACACCACGTCACACACATCTCGTCCCTTCAGACGCGCTAATTCACGTGCACCAGCCCCTTCCAACATGCTAACTCACGCGCCCACCTGATTGTAGCCCCCTGCCAGCAGCTCGTCCGCAAAGCACTTCAGCTGCCACAGCAGCGCTGCGTCACGCGTCGCCCGGGCATGGGAGCTGAGGGTGGGGGCGGCGCCGCCACCACAGGTGGGGGCAGCGGCCTTGGGCGGAGCCTGCAAGGGTACACGAGTCATACCAGGAGTTCGCCCACGTGCGGTAGATACACAGAACTGAAGCATCGCGTGAGCGTACCTCCAGTCGCTATTTGCCCCGTATGCCACTTGCCTCGGGCGATGCCTTTACTCCCGCTTATCTTCTGGCCTTATGGCCCGGCCGCCCCGGCTGTCCGAATGCACCCTCTACGGGAGTCCGTACCTGCAACCCGCGCTGTCGTTAACAACGCACATGTCCCTGTCCCATGCCGATGCCAACACTGCAACACCGCTTCCGAACACCCTTTGCCTGTTCCCTAGAAGCATCCAGGCCCCACACACCCGCATTCCGTGCTCACGACCATCACGACCGGCCCTGCCAACACGCCCTGTGGACCAAGCACCACTACCCTGTGGACCAAGCACCACTACCACTACCCAAGAAGCACCTGGCATACAGGCCACACATCCTTGTCCCGTGCTCACGCCCACATCCTGCCCTGCCAATCACGCCCTGTGGACCACGCACCCACCCCTCACGGATGCCCAAGCCAGTAAACACCCACGTCCCCGTGCACCTTGTCACATCCCCCGCAACCCCGCAAGCCCCCATCCCGCAACCCCCCTCTCACGTCCACGATCTGCTCCTTGACCGCCAGCGTCTTGCTGACGCCGCCCTGCGCCGCCGCCGTCGACGACGCCAGGAACGTCCGCCGCGACCCTGGTTCGTCAGCGTGCGCCGCCACGAACCGCCCGCCGAACCCCGCGTGCCGCGCCAGCGGCGCCGCGTTGCGCAGCTTCGCCGCCGCCGCCAGCTGCTGCCGCCGCAGCTGCTGCTGTACGGCTGAGTCCAGCGCCGGCGGCTTGGCGGCGCCCCTGGCGGTGGGGGCGGCGCCTAGCGGCGCCGCCGCCGCCGGCTGCTGCCTCCCGCCGGTGGGGTGGAACGCCGCCGGCCCCGGTCGCTTAGCGTGCGCCGCCGCCACACCCGCCGGCTTAGCGGCTTGCTGTTGCTGCTGCTGGTTTTGAGACGTGGCTGCTGTGGCCGCAGGGGCGGCGGGGGCGGCGGGCTTGGCTGCGGCGGGCTGCTTTGGTGGCGGGGGAGGAGGCGGCTGGCGTGCGGCAATGAGGTGCTGCGGGGTGACGCTGCGGAAGGCGTCCGCCAGGATCTCCAGCAGCACCGGCATCTCGCGGCGCAGGGGCGGCTGCGCGCCGTGCTGCGCCACCACCAGCAGCAGCTCCATGATGCTCTCGGAGAACAGCAGCGACAGCAGAGAGGCCTGTCCAACCAGCAATGTTATGCAGAATGCGATGACAACTGTTGGACAGTTTTCTTAGAAAGCAGCAGCAGCAACAGCACTATAATGCTCTCGGAGAACAGCAGCGACAGAGAGGCCTGCGGACAGCCATGGACAAGTACGCAGCGTGGTACCAGACAGCATAACGGCCCACCAGCAGCCCCATCAGCCACGTGCCTTGCCCACACGTGGTCAATCAGCCCCAAACCCTACCTACAGCCTCGTCCTGCCGCTCCCAGCCACCACCCTGACACTGCCGGCACCCGGACATCGCGGCGCACTAGTAGCACCAAGACTCCCACGCTTAGCCCCCACATTATCCATCAGCCCCCCAACCCCCACCTGCAGCTGGCTCCTGCCGCTCCCCGCCGCTGCCCTGCTATCCACCCATCCGTTGAACCCAGCCTCAACAACACGTTCCCGAGCCCCACCGGACGACTCCCCGACACCCACCTGCAGCCGCGTCCTGCCGCTCTCCGCTCCCACCCTGACAGTGCCGGCACCCGGACATCGCGGCCCACCAGTAGCACCAAGACTCCCATGACCGGCCCCCACAGGGCACATCAGCCCCCCAACCCCCACCTGCACCCCCATCCTGCCGCTCCCCGCTACTGCTTGCCATTCACACATCCGTTGATCCCGGCCCCAACAACACGTTCTCGAGCACACTGGACAACTTCCCAAACCCCACCTGCAGCCGCGTCCTGCCGCTCCCCGCCGCCAGCGTGGGTGACGGCTGCTCGTCCGGCGCCGCCAGCAGGTTGCGCAGCAGGCACAGCACCAGCTGCACCGCGCCCTGCTGCTCCGTGCTCATGCGGGGGTGCGCCGCCAGCGGCTCCGCAACCAGGCCCAGCACCGCCACCAGCGCGTCCTGCGGAGCGGAGCGGTAACAGGTGCATGACGGTGTCTTGGCTGAGCCACAGTGCAGCACGGCACGAGTGCCACCAGGCCCAGCACCGCCACCAGCGCACGCTTCGGAGCGATGGCGCGCAGAGGAAATGCACACTTACGCAGGTACGGCCTGCTGCATATATGCTGGGACAGGCTGGATTCCGCAAACGCGCACACCGCATGCCCCCTTGCCGTCATGTGCGCAGTCCGACTGCACCGCCAGCACGCTAACCACTGCCCGCGTCCCACATACACATGCTGATACACATGCAACTCCCACCGGCTGCAGCATGGCCTCCTTGACGTCCCGCACGTAGCCCCACTGCACGTCGGGCTTGGAGGTGGCGGCGTCCACAGGCATGGTCAGGTACGTCAGCACCTTGACTGCAGGGGGTAATCAGGAGGCTTGTGTGATGAAAACGCCCAGAAGAGGGCCGGCGACAAGTTAGTTAAGCTAAGCGCACATTTCTATGGCGCAAGGCGCACCACCTGTTTACCCGGCGTCCATTACGCCTGTCCGGCCACTCACCCGCTTGCAGCGTGACGTCTTTGTCGTGCGGGTAGGTGACCAGCAGCGGGACCAGGTCCTGCACACAGCGTGGACACCGGCAGTTCAAAGGACACGGTGCGCAAGGCAGGCGGGACACGCCTTCCCCGTGGTACATCCTACACGATACTACAAGATAACGCAGCGGGGCGTCACAGGTCACACGTATGTATGACCCTTACATGAACTTCGCATGGCAGGGCCCTTGCGTGGTGTACGACGTAGCAGGGTGCGGTGCAGAGGTGCGGTTGCTTGTTGTGTATCCTGCCAGCCGGACGGGGCGTAACAGGGTCGCCGCACCTGGGCTGCTATACGCCACTCCCCCAACCGCATGAAGGCGGGGCGGATATCGGGGTCGTCGCGGCGGAGGAAGCGGGCCAAGTCCCGCAAGCAACCTGGGCAAGGAAAGTCGGAGGGCAGTTGGGGTAATGGTTGACAGTGACCTTCACACACACCACCGCGGTTGGCAGGGTTGCTTGCGTCTCAGCTGGTAGGGCATGTACAATTGCAGTGCTTACCAACACAGTCCTGGTCTTTGACGTAGACCTTTTGGCCCGTGTTGGTGTCCTGCATCCAGCGCCCAAGGCCATGTGCCACTGAAATGAGCAGCTCATAGTCGACCAGGGCTTCAGGCGGTGGCCGCTCCGCTTGCTGGTCATCTCCTTCAACAAAGTCCTGCTCATCATCTTCAACGTCGTCCTCGCCGTCGACGTCGTCAATGTCGTCGTGAAGCTCCACGCCTCCGCGCATTATGGCATCCCGCTGCTCCCGCAGAGCAGCAGCTGTGTCAATGCCATACGCCATGTCAAATATATCCCGTTATAGAATACGTGCGCGCCTGCGACGCTTTGTCAGCAAGTTGTGGCGCTTTTCCCTCTCAACACTCAGCTGCCGGTGCTCCTCAGGAGACCATTCCGACCCAACAATTGTCACTAATTAATTGATGCATATAAGTACAAAGAATGATTGCCGGTCTGCTGCTCCTCGGTCCCATGGGAGACCTGTCGCTGCCTGCAGGATTTGGCGCCATTTGCCTTTGTCGTACCGCGGTAACTCCTGCGCTGCATCCTGCTGCATTTGCTTCCCTGTGCATTGGTTGCGCGCTTCTATTATACCCAATTCAGAGTAGCAGTCCCTCCTGCTGGGACTCTTAAGGTTCCCGACCTACACGTGCCGCATCGTCCACAGCGGGCTCAGCAAGCAGCGCCATGCGGGCACGGACAATTTGCGATGTGCATAGGGATGTAAGTGCGAGGAAATAACCGCTCCCTGCCGGAGCTTGAAGGCATGCAAGGGTCCTGGCAGGCTGCAGCCGAAGCAGGGGACGCTGGGGTTACATGTGCCCCGTGTGCCTTGTTTCCTGTCTGTCGCTACAGGCAGTTACGTCGAAATCCTGACATGGCACCTAGGCCCTGCTTACGGAGCCGGTGAGTGTGTCGGGGCTCGGGGCACGGGAACAGGCACTGGAGTGTTATGACAGGGGGCAGGCGGCAACTGGCAGGGATCAACCAACTGCAGTCAGCATGGCAGTGCGGTACGGCTTTGTACCGGAAGATACGGGCTGGAGTGCGCAACAGTGTGTCAAAATTGTAGGTGTAGTGCTGGTCGCTAAAGGTGATTCTTTGGGGGACTCGTCAGCATGCATGCGAGGCGGCTGGCTGTCAAGCTGCGCTGAGCTGCGCCGCACTCGGACATGCATTAAGCTGCCATGGCAGCGCACTATGTTGTATATCCCTTACCAATTCACTAAAAGCACCATACATAAGCACGAAGCCCGTGGCCATGGCGTGGCGGCACTGGGGTGCAAGACCCATGGGTCTCTCGGCACGTGTCAGCGAGAAGCCAGCTGACCTAGTCTATGCCAATCCAGCGCACGAATGCGGGATCATGCTTATCAGTGCTGTTCCTAGCTGGGTTTTTGTTCCATTGTGCAAGGAGTGCCGACTTACTGGTTGGCGCCGGTGCATGGAACGCAGTCAAGGTAGTCTTGGCGATCACCTACAGCCAATGCAGTTTGCAGCTTTGCAGCGCACACGGCATAACCGTACAACTGCAACGTGCATTGCTTATAATTTCACAACCTTAACCCGGCAGGCAGTGCGCTGAAGGCCAGACCACATACACAAACTCGCCGGCGCGTGGCTCGTTGCTCTTACCACGGCGCGTGCTCCAAGTGTGGATATACTGCAGCCACTCACCTGCAGGTGAGAAGTGTAGCAGCGCGTCGCCCGGAGGTAGGTCCGTCTGTGAAACAAGCGCACCGACCCTGGAAGCATGCAAAGACGCACAGTTCTGCATATCTATTGTGGGGAGACAATCTACATGCAGTCAGTGCAGCCTCACGTTCGTCCCTTCCTGCAGCGGCAGCGCACGCTTGCTCTGGCGTTCCGGTGCTTGGGCCTGAGTTGCTTATGCAGCCGCATTGCAGTTGTGATGATCTGACGATCGAGAATGCAGTTACGCATGCAAATGTTGCACCCAGGAGTAAGTCGCGTCATGATGCTGGTCTCAGGGAACAAGCTGACGGCGAACACTGCTGCTGTCTGCCGTGCAGCAAGCCAACGCAACACTCCTGTGGAGCACCTCCGTCCGTGTGTGAAGTGGACGACGCAGACTGGCATTCGTACGTTGGCGAAGGGCACGAGCCAGACAAGTGCAGCCCAGCTGGTGCCCCGTCGCCTCATTGCACACCACGCGCAGTCCTAGTCGCCCAGTGGAAAGGCGGAGACATGAACGACGGCCACCTTCGCGGCGGCAGCAGGCAGGATCACACCCCCCTTTCACGTGAGTTACCGCTGCCGCAGCCGCAGCAGCAGCAGCAGGAATGGGGCGGCTTGGACGCGGTGCTGTTTTCCAAGCTCCCCACTGGCCCCTTCCTGCGCGTCTTGGAGCTCCTCCCCGCCCAGGACCGGGCGTGCAGCGGCCGCCTGGCGTGCAAGGACGCGTGGCGGCACCTATCCCTGCCGCACCACCGCACCGCATTTCTAAGCCAGCAGCTGCCGCCCCACGCTGTGCCGTGGTTTGAGCGCTACGGGCCGGAGGCCCTGAAGCAGCTGCCCCTGAGTGAGCGGCTCGAGACGCCGATCCGCGCTGCAGCCGCCAGCGGCAGTACGGCCAACCTGGCAGCGGTGTGGCACCTGGTGCGAAAGGGTCTCCCGCACGAGCTGCTACAGCACGAAACCTACCGTTTCGCTTACGGCGCGGCAAAGGCCGCGGAGGTGGTGGTGCAGGAGGGCCATGCGCACCTGCTGCCGTGGCTTAAGGAGCAGGGTTTCCCCATCGATGCCCAGTCCACCTTCCTGGCGGCAGCCCGGCATGGCGACCTCGCCAGCTTGCAGCTTACGTGGGACATATGCAAGAACCAGCTCAAGCCGTCGCTGGACCTCGCGTGGGTTGCGTTGGAATGGGCTGCAGAGTCCCCCTCGTCGGAAGATGCTATCAGGAAGATGGAGTGGATTATGCTGCACTTGGGGGCGTGGCTGAGACCCATGGGTCGGTTGCCGCCTGCGGCAGCAGCGGGGGCAGCAGCATCGGGCGACCCGGTGCGGCTGCGGTGGATGCTGCAGCGGGGGTGCGACTTTGACGCGCGCAGGGAGGAGTACCGGGGTGTGCTGAGCGAGGACTTCAGCATCCTGCCTATGGCAATGTACACTGCGGGTTTGGAGGTGATTGAGTGGCTGGTGGAGGAGGCGGGCTGCCAGCTGCCGCCAGCTGCTGCAGCAGCAGGAGAAGTTGCGAACCCACGGACAGGCGACGCGCATGCCCGTAACTGCACACCACTGGCAAACGCGGCGGCTGGAAGCGGTGACGCTGCGAAGTTGCGCTGGCTGAGGGAACGTGGGCTGCTGCCGCTGCACCCGCAGCTGCTTGCTTCCGCTGCAGAGAGGGCTGCGAGGGGCGGACACCTCAACACCCTGCGCTACCTACACGAGGAGTGCGGGCTGGGGCTGACCGCTGAGGTGGCGGCGCGCGTGGTGGCCTCTGGCAACGTTGCAACCGCAGACTGGGTACTGCAGCAGGGGGGCAGGGGTCTCCTTGGAAGTGACCAGTCTGTCTGGACGGCGGCGGCAAGCAGCGGCAATCCGGACTTGGTGCGTTGGGCTCTGGAGCAGGGAGTGGTGGGAACGGAGGAGCTGGGCCGAGCTGCATATTGGCTGGTGCAGTGCTGGCCCGGAAGCCTCAGCACTAACGGGTCTCTACTCGCGGCCGCGGGCCACCTGTTTGGGACGGTAGCTGGGAGCGCTGACAGCAGCATGGGGGTCAGCAGCGGCGGCGCTGGGGGCGGAGGCGGTGGGGGCAGCGACGGTAGGGCCGCCAGGAAGCCAGCACGCGACATCAACAGCTTGCACGATGACTCTGCTGAGCAGATATTGGTGTACGCTGTGCGTTGCAGCGGCAGCGTGCCCCTGATTGCCTACCTGCACAGCCAGCTGCATTGCCCCCTGTCGCCCTCGCTGCTGCTAGAGGCTGTGGACGTGGGCTGCGAAGCGTTGGTGGAGTGGCTGATTAACAACGGATGTGCCCTGCCTGGCAACACATTAGAGCTGTTCAAGTGGGCCGTCCAGAACGGGGACGTCTTTATGCTCCGTTGCCTGCGCCGCATGGGCGTGCCGTGGCCCCGTGGGCTGCTGCCGGAGGCTGTGCGCGAGGAGTGCCCCCTGCCCATGCTGCTGTGGCTGGTGGCAGAGGGCGTGCCCGGGGACAGGGCAGCGGTGACGACGGCTCTCGAGGTTGCACCATTTGCCTACCGGGCAGCAGTGGATGCTTGGTGGCACAGCTTGTTGGGTTGAGGCGAAGTGTGGCGCTTGTGGGCCGCTGAGCGTGGTGGAAGGTAGACGGCTGACAGCCAGCCGCAGCGCACAGGATAGTGCAGGAAGGGGCATGGCTTGCACGCTGACGGTTGAAAGGGGACGGCAAGTGGGCGTGTACAGGGACATGGGGTATTGATGCCAAGCGTAAACCATGTCTGTAGCTTTGACTGTAGGTGAACTTGAAGTTGGTCCGGAGGAGCTGCACATGCAGGGGATGCTGGGACGCGTCAACAGAAGTCGAGGTGTTTGCGGCGGAGGCGGCCAGGACTTGGCCCTGGAGGCGGCGTTGTGACAGTGGTTGGCCCAAGTGCACATGGGCAGGCAATGCTGTTCACAACACGTGTTGCGGCCTTCTGCTTCTCGTGGCCGTTCCTCTTGGGCAATGGACTGATCTCCGATAACCGTGGTAATAACCCCGAGTGGTGGGAGTCAGCGTTCACGCCATCTGGGAGGAAGCGTGGGCATCTAGGTCTGTTAGCGCTGTGCCATACTTGCGTCCTTGGCGTGTGCCAAGCGGCTGCGCTGCACTATTGCTGACATGTGCTGTCGAGCTGTGATTGTGTGCGGCCCGCGCATTCGCACAGAACAGCGCGGGGCCACGCTTGCAGAGCGCGGGGTGGGCAGCCAAGGGCTCAGCTCAGCTCACGGCAGTCTCTGCTGCAGGGGGACATGACGCAAAACACACACCTAGTAGGGGGTAGCCGTGGAAGGGCCACACGGTCGGTAGCAACCTGTCATGAGGGAGGCCCCTCAAGCCTGCAATGCAGTGTTGACTGGCCAGTGGCCACGTGCGTTGACCGGATGACCCCGACTCCACCTGACTCGAATATCAAGTCGCTTGTGCCCTAGGAAGGGCGTCGTGTCTTGCACCTGTCGTCCTGGGTGTCTTCGGCCAGAGCGGTCAGCGGGGTCAAGCGCCGTGCCGTACAAGGCATTTGCACAACCCTCCTTTTATTCGAGGATCGCCCCGGCTCTTACGTACAAGCATTTTTTGGATTTTGCTACTGCAATCGCACTTGGCTCGCAGGGCCAGTGCGCGCGCTGACGCGTCTTCACCCTCGTCCTGCCCCGCGACAGCAAACGACCGGGGCGCGACCGAGGATGTTGGCAACTCACGTCAGCGATGTCTTAGTAGTGGACCAAAAGCGCAAGGGCAGGGCGTTGCAGCGACTGCGCTCCTCGAGGACCAAGCCTTTTACCGCCGGAGGTCGGAGGCCGTCTGCGGACGGACAGCCCGCTAAACGAAGCCGGGGTGCCCTTCATGTGTGCAACGCGCGCACGGGAGGCTGGGCCGGTGACCTGCGCGACCCATGGCGGGTGAGCCACACGCTTTGTGCGTAAGGCAGTCGCAAGCAACTGCTGTCAGAGCGATCGATAATATGTATACAAGCTTTGGTGCATACAACTCCAACCCAATAGGCACTTGTGCGCCTCACTGGTGGCCTTGACACCTATGCGAACCATCCTGTCGCTCCCCAGAGACCTAGCCCCATTTGGGCGCCACCTCTGACAGCACCTGACTTGTTCCCAAGCATGAAACCCAAGCACAAAAGGAGCTCTGGACAGCCGTCAGAATCAGTCCAGCACAACCCACATGGCCTGGCGGGGGTAGCGACTCGTGGCCTTCCTCCCGTACCTTCCTCACTACCCTGTGCCATCCCGTTTGCCCAGCATCTGTAGCAACACCCTTCTCACCGTAGCAACAAATCACTAAGCACTACCCTATTTGTCCCCGTAGGAAGAGGAGCGGCGCCAGGCCCTGCTGAAGTATGTGCGGGAGGTGCAGCCGCAGTCGGTGGTGCAGTTCGCGGAGCAGACACACCCGGCGGTGAGGCGGAGAGGTATCTCTGGCCCCTTACTGTGGGCAAGCGACCCCTGTGTTGATGCCAGTGGGAACGAGCTAAGCAAATGGCCACACCGTTCAGGTCCACACCTCATGGGGCCATGGGTTGTAAATCCGTGGAGGGGTATTTTTGCCTCGCAGCACTCACAACACTACCAGTACGTAGCATTACTAAACACACAACGTAACCCACAAAACCGCGCGCCAATTATTACCCGTGCCCGCAGGTGGTCCAGGCCATGCGGCAGACCGTGCTCAACATTGTGGGCTCGCTGCCGCCGCAGTACTTTGACGTGCGCATCAGCGCGGTGGCGGAGAGCCTGGCGCAGCTGATGCTGTCCATCATGACCACCGGGTACATGCTGCGGTCGGCGCAGGTGGGAGCGTGGGAATTAATGCCGCGTGTGTGTGTATTAGCAAGAGGGTGTGGGTGTGGGGAGGGGTGCAGCTGATGCTGTCTATCATGACCACCCGCTACATGCTGCGGTCGGCGCAGGTGGGAGGTGGTGTATGCAAGGCCTTGCTGGTACCGCATGCGTCTTGGCAGGGTTCTGTTCGTACGAAGCGGGGCATCAGGCTACGCGGTGGTTGACGTAGGTGGGGTGTGCCCCTCGGCGCACTGTGGCTCAATGGTGTGGATGGGGAAGGGTTGAGGCCTGGGAAGGGGCGTAGTGGCAGGAGGCCTGGGGCTCCACCAGCGGGTTCGTGTCTCGCGTCGTCTCCCCACTGTGACCCTGCCCTCGCTCCCTCCCCGGCCAACCCCCACAGTTCCGCATGGAGCTGCAGAACTCCCTCAAGCAGCTGCCCTCCCACAGCACAGCCTCAGCATCCTCGTCGCCCCGTGCCGCCTCCTCTGCATCAGCAGGGGCGACCATCCCCGCCGTCTCCTCCGCAGCCCCCACCGCGGCCCCTGCCCTGGACACTATCTCTGGCCCAGAGGCGCTGGTGGCGGCCGTAGCTGCCGCTGCTGCCGCTGCCTCTGCCGGCGCCACCGCCTCCACCACCGCCACCAGCAGCAGCGGCCCCGGCCCCGGCTTCCTGTACGACGGGCACGGCTCGGAATACGCGCCGGGGGTGCAGAAAAAGAATGTAATGGTGGGTGCAGCCGTTACGGCTCCTGAAGTGAGCACAGACTCGATGCCCCGCATCCATGGACGGGGTCAAGCTGCCAACGTGCACATGTCATCGCAACAATGTAAGTAATGTCAGTATTGGAGAAGGGTGTTTTTGCCTGCGCGCCGCTATTGCGCCCTCAGGGCGAGGTGCTGCGCTGGCACGTGGCACGTGGCGAGGTGGAGCGCGTGGCGGCCGCCGACTACATCGACATGCTGGAGCGCGAGGTGGCGGCGCTGAGGGCGCAGCAGCAGCAGCAGCAACTCAAGGTGGGTTTGCTGGGTGTGCTGTGTGGTGCTTGGCGGTACGCGCAGTGCTGCACATGACGCAGGATAAACGCAGGATAGCATTTGGTGTAAACAGCTGTTGCCGCAGTAGCAGTTGCAATGTAGGAGGGAGGCCGTTGACGTGTCCCTGCTTTCCCCTCCTCCCCTTCCAGGCCGTCCCCATGCCCTTCCCGCCCGCCCCCTCCGCCCCCCTGGCCACCAACCCCGGCGGCGTGGAGGTGCTCGGCCCCGACCCCTCCTCCCCCTTCTCCGCCTCCGCCCCCGTCAACGCCACCTACGTCAGCCCGCTGCCCGGCTTCGGAGAGCGCGTGGGCGTCGCCGCCGCCGCCGCCAGCGCCGCCGCGCCCGCCACCATGGGCAGCGGCGGCGTGCCGTTGGTGGTTGGCTCGCCGCTGGGGCTGCCGCACAACGAGCTGCTCGACTACCTGCACGCGCTGCAGGTGCGGGCGTGTATGATGAACACGGGCTCGATTTTTGCTGCACTGCTTTCTGTACGACCACCTGAGCACGTTGCAGCGGCGGGCCGTGCGTGCGCACGTGGGCGTGCGAACTGCCAAAGTGTGTTTTGTGCCCTGCACCTGTGGACGCGCTATGGATGCTCAAGAGAACCTAGTCCTTTTTCCTCGCTCATTACACGTATAAGACAAATGCCCTTGCGTCCCGCCGCAGTCCGGCGGCGGCGGCTTCAAGGAGCTGGCCTGCTCGCCCTCCGCCTCCAGCGGCCAGGCGGTCAAGGAGGCCATGGAGCTGTTCGTGGCGCGGCTCATGGGAACGGTAGACCCGGACGTGAGTAGTACGGGGTCGTGTAATTGCTTTAGATAAACGGCATACTAAGTGCAGATAAGGAGAGCGAGGTCGCTATACACTTCGGAAGTAGCGTCGCATGGGGGCAAGGCGGCCGAGGAGGGCCATGGAGTTGTTAATGGCGCGACTGATGGGTACCCTGGATCCAGATCCCAGCAGTGTAGGATCGGAAACACACCTGTTTTAGTAACAAAGTGCATTCCATGTGACGGGGAATGTCACGCCTGCGCACGCCTGCCCTGATCGGACCCGCGCAGCTGCGCGGCCGTAGGGGCTTGTCCGTGACCATCAGATACCGCCCCCCCTCATTATTATTCCATGCAGTAACGGTATGCAACCTCTGCACCCTCGCATTCGCAGTCCATCGTTTCCATGGGTCGCCTAACCGCGTAATATAGTACATGACCCGGTGCTTGTTGATGGTAAAATGATCTTGCCTTTGGCCAATCACGTGCACAGGCGCTGTCCAAGCTGAACAGCGAGTTCAGCGCCGTGGAGCTGAGCAAGGTGCTGTTCTGGCTCATGGCGGTGGGCTACACGCTCAAGAGCATCGAGGTGTGTAACAGCGTGCGTGTTGGGTGCTTGTGTGTCAGGTAGCGTGTGTGTGCGCTCGTGGAGTACTGGCCATTTCACACGCTTAGCAATCAACACGAGGCAGTCGGCAAAAGCACGCACGGGACGGGCTGTGGAATGCGGTTGGTTACGAGCCGCACTCCGAAACCAAAGCTATCTCTGACGGCCAGGTATGCATGTCGTGCACTAGTCCACAGCTTGCCTGGCTTGACCTACTACGATCGCAGTTGCCCTTGCGTCGTTACCCCGGTGCCTGTGCTCTGGCGCAGGCTCGTCTGGAAGTGGAGGACGGCATGGGGCTGGGGCATGGCGGGGGCGGGGGCGGCAGCACCGGCCCTGACGGCAACAGCGGCGGCGGCGGCGGCGGAGCCGGCAGCGGCGGCAGCGGCCCGCGCCCGGGGCGCAACGACAGCGGAGGTAACGGCGGGAAGCCGGAAAAGAAGGGCGGGTTTGGGTTTGGGGGCCTGCGGGGTCTGCTGCCCGGGTTTTGACGAGACGAGTGACGGTATAACGGCATTACGGTACGGCAATGCACAGTTGCTCGTATTCCAGGCCGTGCCTGGATTTTGTGCCCGGCTGAGGGCTGGGGTTTTGGTGTTGGGGCCTGGTCGGGTGAACAACGACCGGCCACGGTTTTCCAGGTTCACATCTCGATGTGAACTCTGCTTCGCGGGAGTCGACGAGCTGCAGGGAGCAGTACAGTACATGTGAATCTGCATACGAGAAGAGGGGCGAACATGCACATGACACGAGGTCATCCGTTGAGTGTGAGGGGGTATGCGCCGCTGTGCATGCATGTGTGTACCGAGAGGCGTGTGGGATTGCTGCAGCTCCTACCGGCTTGTTGTGCTGGGTAGCGGTGGTTGCAGCTTGTTATGGGTCTGGGGGTGTGCCTGTTGAGCTCTGGCTTTTCGCAGCCTGTGGTTTTGGGAGGTGGGAATTTTGTGGATGTACCGTTGACCTTGTGGTTGCTGGTGGGCTTGCCGTACGGCAAAGAGTGAGGCGTTTTGTCCTGGCAGGAAGGGACATGGGTTTAGGGTTATGAGGATATGCACACGTGTGAGAGGGACTCGCCGACTGGGTCACGCCTGGCGTCGTGGGCGTTTGTACTTATCCAGGGAGCTGTGTACGCATATGCCAGCTGGTGAAGGCCATTGATTGTGTACCTTCATATCATTTTGTGCTCTGAGTTAAAGCGGGGCTCCTTATAGCTACAGTCGTGTCGCACCACGAGCTATTGATACCTGGCCCTGTCCTGAGCATACTTGGCAGACACGGCCAGAAAAAGCGGCCCTCAAGGTGCCTTGGTGCCATAACCTGTATATTATGACTGTCACACCGAGCAAACCTGTAACGTTGTATCTCCTGTGCCTCATGCCAAGGCCTGCTACCAGTCTGATTGTCCCTCCAGGGCAGAGCGCCCAGTGCTCACGCTCTCTGTCCGCCAGCATTGGCCAAGCCAATGCCGTACACCGTATGGTACCCGATGTTGCCGGAAACAGCAGCAGCATGGGCTGGTGGTCACACGCAGGCGACAACGAGGTGGTTCAGCAGTTCGCCTCGTTGCTTGCTGCTCGGTACTGGGGCATGATTGGGGCTCGCATCACGAGAAAGGTGGATTCGTTACTTGCCCAAGCCTACATTACAAAATCGACCCGCTTGTTGATGGGACGAGAGAGCGTAGTCCCTTCGCCAACCGCTTTACTCATGTGTCCAGCTCTTTCCAAACCATTGTTGCATGGTCAAGCCATGACTGTTGCTGCATCACATAGATCAAAGCTGTACCAGTATGTATACGCCTCTCCTTTGGAGTGAGTGACAACAACAGCCGAAGGGGCATCAACGCCAGAACCAATGTGCGCACCATGAATGTAGGCACCCAACTGCACAAAGCACCACTACGCCCAGCAACAGAAACTGGGACACGCAAAGTCGCCACACATCGTAGGTGGGCTTCGAAGTATTGCATGCAAACGACGCCACAGCGACCCGGGCTGTGCAACACAGTGCTAGAAATGCATAGATGGCAAATGCAGTGTGCGGGGTGCCTGCAACCACAGCCTGCAACAATAAGTGCGCGCAATGCAACAATGCCTCAGTCCCTCAACATCCTCACAAATCATATACCCATAGCCCGTGTGCTTCGGCATCCTCTCATCACACCACTGCCACACACAGCATGCTATGCCCCTTAGACACGTGCTGCACCACCCACTCAGCATCCGCCCCTCCTTTTGCAGGAGAGACCGCTGTGTAAATACCGTATGTAAACTCCTCTCTGTAAGCCTGCCCATTCCCGCACGCCCCCCGGCGCACGGACGTACTGCAGCCCAGCCCCCACGGCTGTGTAGGGGGCTGGATGGAGCCTCGCCGCGCTCACACAGCGGACGGGCTTTGCATCTGGTGTTACCCCCCACCCTCCCGGCGGCCCAATGCCCCCATGACTGTACCGTAAATCTCACGTCTTATCACCTTGCCCTCTCGCTATAGCATCGCTCCACCCCTGCTGCCCATCCACAGTCCACTACCGATAATAACTGGCAGCGATGGGAGCGGCCGGCGCCGCCCCATAGTAGCTTGGCACGGGCCCCGGCTGTGGCGCGGACGGTGCGGCCGGGTACACCGGCGGGGGCGACACCACGGGGGCAGGCGGGTAGGCGGAGGGCGCAGGCGCGTACTGCGGCGGGGGGTAGGACTGGTAGGAGGAGGTGGGCTGCTGGGGAGGAGGTGGCGCGTAGCCGCCGTAGGGCTGCTGAGGAGGCGGGGCGGTATGCTGGTACTGCTGGGGGTAGGCGAAGGAGGGGGAGGGCTGAGGAGCAGGGGCCGGGGGTGGCGCGTAGGCTGGCTGGCCGTAGGTTGGGGGCATGGTGTAGGAGTAGGGCATCTGCTGCGGGGGAGGGGCCTGGGGGTAGGCGTAGGCGTAGGGGTGGGGCTGAGGGTGCGGGGCGTAGGCGGGGGCTGCGTAGGCTGCGGAGTGCGGACGGAGCTTGCTGTTGGAGTGGAAGGTGAGTGTGACCTGCACGAAGCCGTGCTGCTTGTTGTTCCGCTTGGTGCAGACGGGGGCCTGGAGGGGGCAAGCAGCAGGCCAGGGTCATGACCTGATGCGGTGGAGAAGTGGAGAATGACAGCTGGCTTCGAACGGCGGCACGCGCCGCCCCACAGCTGCCGAAGGACGTTGACCTGCGCGCTAAGGCGAGCACCCAGCTCCCTCGGCGTGTATGCTTTCGGGAAACGGGGCTAGCAGCTGCCTATCAACGCACCTGGATAATGTCTGTCGCGCCGTTCATCTCGCGCGCCCGGGCCAGGCTGATAGAGCACGTGCCGATCAGGTCGTCGCGAGACAGCGTATCCTCGTCCATGACGGTAAGCTCCAGCGAGTTCTCATTGATGACAGAGAACTCGAAGGCTGGGGGGATGTGGGCAAGAGCAGGGGTTAGGAGTAAGCCCGGTGTCAAGCTGGGGGCAGCTGGGGCAGGGAGACCGACTGCGGTGAGCGCACGAGCACTGCTGGGGAGGCGCGTGCGTGGACTTACTTTGGTTCCACACTGGGTTCTTGCCGCCATCGATTGCTGTTTTTGAGCGGCGCTCCTGGTTGCCGATGCGGAGCCTGCACAGAGCGAACGGCATGGGTGAGGCAGTCCGTTTACGTCCAACAGGTGCCACCTCGCCACCGCACAGGAGGCGCAGCGCTGAATAAGCCCGATCCGTCCCTTGCTTACTTGACATAGGGATCTTGGCGGCCAAACCAGTCACGGTCCTGCAGAAGGGAGTTCGAGACACTATGTCAGCTGCGCTCCGCCCCGCAGGTAGCTTCCGGCATGGTCATGTGCTGCGCCCAACTCGCACCTTCAGGTCCTTGCCATATTGCAAGGTTACAGTCAGGGTACCAGCGTCTAGAGCCATATAGACTACTTTGTTTGACGGCTGGGTGACGGAACGCAAAAGCGAAGAGGTGGGGTGAGGTGGCAAAACGCTTTGTTGTGGAGAGTAGTGAACTTGTTCGTCTTGCGTGTAAGGAACAGGCGGTTTGGCAAAGTTTGGTTCATGCAAACTGTCGCGGGCGGTGACCTTTTGACCGCAGCCGGAGCCCATGCATGCCGTTGCCTGGGCCCATGCCGCGGGGCCGCGGTTTTGTCGGGGAGGCCCAGCTCCCGCGGTCATGCAGGCAGGTGCCCTCGGTACGGAGAACTCCGCTTGCATACATCGTAACATAGTTATCACTGTTGGCCATATTGTCGCAGGCCTTTGGCCTTCACCTACGTTTGCTCACGTCAACCTCCGGAACCTTGGTGCGTGGCAGGTGGCTGCTCGGCCTGGACGGTGTAGCCTGCAGTCCTGGGCCCAGGGCAGCGTTGGGTCTGCAACTCTGCCTTCATGCCCCGTGTAGCGTATGCCACTGTGCAAGTTACGGTACATCTGCTGGCTGCGGAGCTGGTGGCAGCCACGTGCCCTGGCGACGCTTGCTTGCTGATGGGTCCTCAGGGGTCCCCAGGGGTCCCCAGGGGTCCCCAGGGGTCCCCAGGGGTCCCCCTCCTGTAACAAGGCGCCGCCCCTAATCATCGCGTATCCTGAATCCCAATCCAAGCCTTCTCCCTTTGTGACATGGAGATAAATGTCAGACGAAGAAGGGCCAAACTGCAGTCTTGTACGTTGTACCCCCGGCAGCTCGCGCACACGCGCACATTTCAACCAGCGCACATAGGCAGAAGTCCAAAACGCACATCTAAGATATGCAAACGCCAATTAGCATACATAGCAGGACAGGAAACCGGGCTATGGGACGAGGGCTGATGATAAGGTGGACATGATACCGATACCGTGATCCTTGCGCAATTGCAATACCGTACACCGCAAGCGATAGTGGCGCCACCGGCGCAGTCACAGTACCAGCCCGCTCGTCCACCGACATGTTTCATGACATGTCATTCAGGCACTGCATACGCACTCCAAAACTCCCTTATACACGTGTCGCAGCAGCAACCAACGCGCACACATCCAGCCGGCCGGCATCACAATTACCAACAAAAGGAGCCCCTCTTATAGACGTAGCGCCCAACGTCACCAAGACCAAGGCAGGCAAACCGCCTAAGGCATCCTCAAATTATCACTATCACACTAGGATCAAAAGTAGTGGCGCGGGATGCCGTACTTCTCCCACACGCGGCCCTGCTGCGGGTACCAGCCCACGGCCCCAGGGCGCAGCGAGGGTGGCAGGTACACCAGCGGGGACACGTGTGCTGGCGGCTCGTGCGCCATGAGCGTGAGGGGCGGGTGGTCCACCGGCTGGCAGTAGGCGCGCTTCAGGTGGCGCCAGAACGCCTGGTAGGTGGGTGGGGTAGGGAGGAGACGACGCGGGCATGGTCAAGGGCGTTCAGGAGGCGTCGGCTGGTGTCAGCCGTGGGTGGCTCAATGGTGGCTCTGCTGTAGTACCGCACGGCGTGTGGCTGAGGTGCTGGTAGACAGGCCTGCCGCCGCACACCCTAACTCCATGCGGAGGCAGCACCAAACCTAGCACACCCCTGCTGCCTGTGATCCTTGGCCACCAAGCCGGTGTGATAATGACCACCGTAACAACGCCGGCGCATTAACGTCACACGCCGAGGCCCCGCAACGTCCCACACTACCGGTATGTCCCCACCAGGGCTGCCGTGGCCCCGGCACAAACCAAAAACTCCTGACGTGCTTGCACCGGTGTCCCTTGACGCACGGCACAAGTGCACGCCTGCACAGTTCCCTCCCCTCGAGACCCCGCCTCGTCACCCCCAGGGCCCTGCCCCCGCGCCCGTCCCTGCTCTGCCCGCGTGGACCACGGAGCTCAATCTCACGGCCCACTGATGACCAGACATAGTAAACACCCCCTTGCTTCTCACCAGCAGCGGCGGCGTGATGGTGAAGGCCATGATCCCGCTGCCGACGTAGTTGGCGTTGGTGAGCAGCACGGCGGCCGTGAACCAGGTGTGTATTAGCATGAAGCCCACGATCTGGTCCACCAGCACCGGCCACATGCGGCCGCCTGGGGGTGGGGCGCCAACGGGCAGAAAGGGCTCGGAACTTGCAGGCACACACAACAAGCTAGGTCCATGCCACTGTACAAGCGCATGTCTTGGTACGGTAAGTCACACAGCGCAGGGTGTCAGGCTGACCAGCACAGAGAGCTTCGTTAGTGCCTGTTGGTGGGTTCGGGGCCAACTGTGTGCGACATACGCGTTGCATCCGGGCTGCTGCGCACAAGCGGCATGTGGCCGCCTGGGGGAAGGAGGGAGTTCCAGGGGGCAGAAGCACTTTGCAGGACCTTGAGCGAATCCGCGAGCGATTGGCCGACTGGCGCACGGTGTGAACTGATATACGTGTGCAGCGCGCGACCACACTGCTGCTCCAGCAAGCCGCCAGCAGCTGTCGCGTGGTACGGGTGCACATGCAAAGACATGTGGTTACCAGATATGGGTGGCTCGTGCGGTTTCCAAAACAGGACCTACCTGACTCGTAGCTGCGCTCAAACACGTACAGCAGGGCGTATCTGTAGGTGACGAAGGCTGTGAGGAAGAAGCACCAGGCCACGGGCAGGATGACGGGGGACACCACCGCGAAGGCGAAGCCGAACATGAACACCTGGTGGGGGACGAGGAGGGCAGCGGGGCAGGGAGGTAGGGTGCGGGCGGACGGGGCCCCAGGCGGGGCGGTGCAGGGCGGGGCGGCGCGGGGCGTAGTGTCAACGCACTAGCGCACATGGATTTTAGACTGCGGTCATACTGCACCGCTGGCTACTGTGTGCATAGCTGCATACACTGGCGCCCCGCTGAGACACACGCTCCGTTGCGCGCGCCTACCTGCAGGATGCCGTTGTACCAGGAGGGGATCCTGCCGCTGGGCACCATGTGTATTAGCGTGGCGTCGCGCAACGAGCGCGGCCGGCACAGGCACGTGAGCGAGCGAAACAGGCCTGTCAGCATGGAGCCCGCGTGCGGCCACGCCAGGCGCAGGAAGTTGTTGAACACGGCGCGCGCGGTGCAGAACTGGATGAAGAAGTTGGCGGTCTGGGGCAGGGCTGCGGGACAGAGCATGCGGAGGGAATAGGGTACGCGCGTGAACAGGGGTGGGCACAGGGTTGGATGGGGCAGGGCGGCAAGGAGCATGCATGGCCCAAGGAGGGGATCGTGTGTTACTGGGGAAGCGCGAGGGACAGCTATAGTGCAAGGCAGGGGCCTGCTAGCGTGCGTCTCATCACGCCTTTCAGACACAACCAAAGCGAGGAGCGCTGCATATGCACTTTGCGCCATGGGTGCGGAGCTGATGCCCAGTGGCCAGCCTGGGGCTCCCACGCCCACACACTTAAGCCACGTGTTCATACGCTGCTACTGTTACCCCGACACTGCAGCACCCTACGCACTTGCTCCGATCTTGGCGAACAGCTTGGTGGGGTCCCGCAGGTAGGTGCCCAGCTGCCCCAGCACGCCGCCGCCCAGCACAGCGCCCAGGAAGGCTGCGGGCGGGTGGTGGTGGTCGCGGTGTGTGAGTGCACGTGTGTGGGCGGATGAGTGGCCAAAGCAATTTTGAGAGGGAGCCAGGTGTTCCGAGTAAAGACAATGGACAGAGGAGGTCAGCAGAACTACGATTGGTCATGCGTGTGAAGCAGGGGACATGAGGGGATGGGGCAAGGCGGCAAGCTGCAGCACACTGGCGGCGTCGCTCCCGAGTACGCATGCTACGCAACTGCGGTGTGGGCATTCCTACGTTGTTGCTACAAAACAACAATCCCACTTACTGTTGATGAAGGAGTACCACCAGAACCAGGCTGTGGGTGCGTGGGAGCAGGGGCGAGAGGATGTGGAAGCAGGGAAGGGGGACGGAAGCATTGGTAAGGGGCCACAAAAGGGTCGGCAGCAAGCCTGGCACGCACTTCCGGGCCACGCAATACCGACATCCATGCAAGCGACGGAGTGGTGTAGTGGACCAACGACGCAGCAGCTAGCGGGTCAGGAGCAAAGCGCCGAGCACGCTATGTCATCTCGCACCAACGCCAAACCCGACCCACTCTGCATCTCCCTGTCCATGCCGCTGAGGGAGGTCTGCCTGCGGGGGCAACGACACGTGTTGGGTTGGTTGCTTGTCAGCAGCTTTACACACGCGTACGGTGTGAAGGCGACATGCAATACCACCACACCATACGCACATGCCTGCACATGCACGTTCCCGTCAGCAACATTCAGGCTCGACGCATACAACTACACGACACAACAGCTGTAATCCTTTAGGAGCAACAGGCATGATGGCAAAGTCCAACCCACCCACGTACCCAGCCCCGACAGCAAACCGAGCCCACCCTGAACTTGACACACCCCGGCCCTCCCTGTCGGTATCCACAGGTGCCACAAATACGGCATGGCTGGCCACGTGCATAAGGCAATGAGAGCAAGCGCCCATACCGGTAACCGCCATGCCTGCGCGCATCGCTGACCTCACAATCGGGCCAACCGCTGACCGGTACGGCACTACCGTACACCCCACCGCACGTGTGACGCGGACTCAGCTTGCCTTGCTAACCGCTCCTAGTAACTGCCCAAGCTTCCGGATCCGCTTTCTATGCTTGCAACCTCTGCAATTGCCCCCGCGGTTGCACCAATACACAGGTGTGACGGCCGACGACGGTTCGCCAGGGTGCTAGACCAGCATGGGTGCATCTCAAACGAGGACGCACACACACTCCCAGCACCCGGCGGGCCCACTTACTTTCTCCGGATGGACGAGCACAGGTACAGCAGGTGCGGCATGGCCACGGCCGTCCACACCAGGCCCAGCACGGAGGGCAGGATGCCTGCGGGCGTGCAGCAGCAGCAGTAGGAGGGGTTGTGTATTGACCATGGTGCACCAGCCACCGCACCAACAGGCCCAGCACGGAGGGCTGGACGCGTGCTCAAGGCAGGTAGTGCGGACAACGCGCGCGGTAGCGAGGAGCAAGGGTGAGCCAGGGTCAGGCGGACGCAGGAGGCTACGTTAGGGGTATCGTGACGATGGCGCGCCGTAGCTGAACTAAGGGCGAGAGAGGAGCTATGGTTGACCCGCTTCTATGCCCCGTGTCACACACGGCACACTGGACACTGCGCCCCGCAGTACCTACCGTAGCACCCCTCACGCCTCACCATCACCTCACACTGCCGCCCAGCACTACTGCCCCTGACTGACAGCACTCTTCATCTTTTGTGCAGCATCGTCCCCCCCTTAGGTATTAAATTAGTCCGCCCACCTGTAACGATAGATACGAGGATCCGGACCCCGTACTTCGTCTGCACGGCATACAAAACAGTAGCAGGCAAACCAAAGTGCAAGGGAGGAGGACAGGTATGAGGATGGTAACAGGGCCCTTTTCCAGCATTTGGAAGACAGCGACGGTGTGGAGGGCCTCCGGGGCAAGCGGTGCGCCACCCGCATCCACGACCCGCATCGGATAACGGAAGACGCGAGAGCACAGTGCGTCACTAGCCCGCTACGGCAGCATACTCGCTACGCCGCATGGCCATGCAGATGCGGTAACTTGCGTGTTGGGGGCTGTACTGTACGGGAAGCCAAAACAGTGTTCCATCGTAGGTATTCACGTGTATGGTAGTGGCCTATCACGATCACACACCGGGCTGGACATGGGCACGTGGAACGCAATGGGGACGTGCCCTCACCTCGTAGGAGCACCAGAACTCCGAGTACAGCTTGTTGTTCTGGGTGGGGTTGGTCTGGGCCCCGGCGGTGCCGCACAGCGCCAGCGTCAGGTTCGACAGCGCGCCTGCACGGCCCAACAGCACCTAGATCAACGACGTAGTAGTAGCTGTAATAAAAGTAAGGGGGGGGGGGTGTTTCCCCCAATAGCTAACATGCAAAGCAGGCACACATTGGCGTGTGCTGCATAGCATGTCAGCTCCTGTACGACGTTGGAAGGCACACCCACCCTGGATGGGCCCGACGGGGACGCACAAGGTGGTGACCAGTGGCACAGTGGCCACCAGTCCCCTGGCAGCACAAGTGAATTAAACGAATTAAACTTCTATGGCTTTACGTACCCTGGATGGGCCCGATGGGAATGCAGAAGGTGATGAGCAGGGGCAGCCTGGCCCCCAGCTCCCGCGCGGCCTGCTGCCACGTGGCGGTGCTCCACAGGGAGGGCCACCACACGTCGTCCGGGGCGGGCGCCGGCTCCGCGTCAAAGGTGAGCAGCTGGCCGGGGCCCTGCGGCTGCAGCACGCGGCTGCACTGGGCCAGAGCCTGGGCGTCCTGCGGGGGCCGGGAAGGTGAGGAAGGTGGGCAAGGAAGGTGGAGGAAGGTGGGCAGGAAGGCGCGAAAAGTGGGGAGCTAGGTGCGCGACAGGAACACGGCGCGAAGCTGCACACCGCCAAGCGTACTCGTTCAGAGAGCCCTGCACTTTGCAGCCCTTTCCTGCCCTGCGCCCCCCGCCCTGCGCCCGTTCCTCACCCTGGCGCTGCTGAAGAGTGCGAAGTACGCCGTCCCCAGCGGCTGCCTCAGTGCCCTGCGCCGCGCCGCCTCCACCCGCGCCTCCAGGCCCGCCACCTCCGCCGCCAGCGCCGCCACACGCTCCGACAGCCGCTGCTCCGCCGCCGCCGCCGCCGTAAAGCCCGCACCGCCGCCGCCGCCGCCGCCGCCACAGCAGCCCTTGGCCGCCTGGCCGCCCTCAGCGTCCGCCAGCCTGCGGTGCGTGGCCAGGGTGTCACATATGGTTGGCGGGTAACGGTCGGCGATTGTTGCACGCCCTTGGGAGTAAGCTTGCACTACTTCTGCTCCTGCTTCCCCCCTTGGCTTTCCATGGCTCTCATGCCGCTCCATGCGGCCATCAAACGTGCCGTACACACGCGGCGGCAACGCAGCGTGGCCAACTGTCCTGGTCAGGAAAAGCCTACACCCGCACAATGCACGCCTGCCCTTGTCCTGTTTATCTCTCGCCCAACCCGTTGTCTCCCTATCCGCCTTTGGGTGCACAATGCGCTACTTCTGTACCACACCAGCAGCACACACCCAGGACAGCCCACCTGCGTGCCTGCAGCTGGTGCTGCTGCCTCACCGCCGCCAGCAGCTGGGCCGTCTTGAGGTCCCACTGCCACAGCAGGGCGAACACAGCCTGGTCCTGCATGGGCGTGTGTATTCACACGTTTGCATCAGCGCGCACACCGGCAGGGGAACAAAAGCAGGGGCATCAGCACAGCTCTCTTCCGCGAGCCGCTGCTTGCGACGCAACAACCCCCAACACACCCACGTCCTTGGGCTGATGATGATCGTTCAGTGCACACACCCTGTCGCCGCCACAGCCATCTCAGAACCCCAGCACCACACCCACCTTGATGACCGGCACCAGCTCCACAAAGGTGTCCGGGTACAGCGTGGTCAGCACACGCTGCACAGCCTCTGCGTTCCGGTCCACTCCACCCTTAATGTGCCCCCCGTCCTCCTGCTGCCCCTGCCCCTGCCCCTCCTCCGTCTCCTCCACCTGCCCTCGTTCTCCCTTCCGGTGCTCCGCACACAAGGCTGCTATACCACCACCACCACCACCACCACCACCACCACTACCACTACCAGCCCTCCCCGGCTGCTCCTGGACACCCTCCACCCCCTCCACAACCGCACCCGGCCCGCGTTGACCGCTGCCTTGCTCCTGGCCCTCCCTTGCCCCCTCCTGCTGTGACCTGCCCTCCTCTGCCGCGGTCCACACGGCGAGCTGCACCTGCTCCGGCGCTGTGACCGCCGCCATGCCGCCGCCCACACGATCCTGCTGCTGCAGCTGCTGGTCGTGCTGGTGCACATCCGCTGCCGCACCTTCCTGTCGTGGGGCTGATACTTGCCCCACAGCTTCTGCTGTTGCTGCTGCTGCTGCCCCTGCTGCGTTGTAGTCTGGCGCCCCACGGTGGCTGAGCTCCGGCTGGTCATAGAAGAGGGAGTAGTAACGGGCCACGTCGCGCATAGCCCGGTCGCCGCCCACCCTCTGCCCTCGTCATACAACAGGGCATGCAAGCAAGTAGGGGTGCGAGCAGCAATGCACGTGGATGCACATGTGTGTCGTGCAGCTATTTCCGCCAAGTGCAGGCCATATCTTGGGATGATTGGCTAAGAGGCAAGGACAGCCAGCGTGCTGCCCCAGTCCGCGATTGCGAGCTGTGCAAACGCTACAGACGTGTATCTGATACGCTGTTGGACCTGACTCTGATTACCTAAGTCCCCAGCCCCACCTGCATCAACCGGTACCGCCGGGTGTCCTCGTTGAACCTGTACGACAGCTCCAGTACGACATCGTTCGGCGGCGGCACTGCCGTACTGTCGTTCGCCTCGCCGGCCTCCACAGCCCAGGCATCCGCATGGCCATCATCCAGCGTACCAACGCTCAGCCCTCCTGCACTCAAACCACTGCCTGTTGCGGGCCCCGGTTGCTGGAGTGCAACCGACATCCGCTCCGCCTCTTCCGCCTGCGCCGTACCCTTCCGTACGAGGCCGTACAGTCCGGAGCACGCGCCCGCCGCCCCGGACCGCAGCCCCTGTACGATCAGGTACGTCACGGCCGCCATACGGTCCTCCCATGACGGGCCCCGCTGTACGTGCACGCGCTTGATCAATACGGCGTAGTGGTGGGCGTTGACCAGGCGGGTGCGCTCCGGCGGCGGGGTGTGCTGCTGCACGCCGCTGGTGGTCATGGTGGTGTTAGCTGTGGGCTGGGGGAATAGGGAAGCAGGTGCGGCTGAGGTGGCACCAGGATTGCCATCGGTGCCGGGGAGGGGGCGTATGGGGTTGGTGGGGTGCAGCGGCGACAAGTTGATCTCAGCGGGGCTGGCGGAAGAGCTGGGGGCTGGCGGAGCACCGGTAGACAGCGGGGCATGGGCGTAGTGCGGGCTCGTGGCAGCCGGTGCCGCCTGTGCGGGCTGTGTATTAGCGGGGTGGTGCATGGCAACGCGGAGCAGCTGCAGCAGCCGGGAGTTGTTCTTGCCGGCCAGGAGCGGCTGCGTGGGGTCCCACACGTCGCCTTCGCGATACCAGGAGGGGTGCACGCCGTCGGACTGCCCCTCACCGCTGCTGCTGGTGCTGCTGCTGCCACCTCCGCCCCCACTGCTGCTGCCGTTGCCGCTGCCGCCTGTAGCACTGTCCAGCCCACGGCGTCCGCGCCTGCGCAGACCCTCCGAGACCTGGGTTACCTTGCTGCCACCTCCCTGCGTAGACACCGCCTCGCTGAAATTGACCTGCTGCTGCTGCTGCTGCTGCTGCTGCTTCCCTTGCTGCAAGAGGTAAGTTGCCCGCTCGGCCTCCGCCCTCGCCCCCGTCCAGTACGCCTGCGCCTCCGCACTCGCAACGCCCGCCGTGCCGCGCCGCCGTAACGCCAGCACCCGCCGCCAGTACGGCATTACCGGCGGCGCAACCGCCTCCCAACCGCCATAACCGCCACCACCGTCCCGCTCACCAGCCGCCTGGTCCAACCCCTCCGCTCCTCGCACACGTTCTGCCTCGTTGCTGCTCATACATGCACTGCCTTCCTCCAGCTGCCCGCCCGATCGCGCCTGCCGTACAAGCCCCGCCACCTCGTCGTCGTACGACAGCAGCGGTTCGCGCCGGCTGTACTGCTTCACGTAATCGGGCGCCTCGTCGCTGAAGGGCCGCGGGAGCCACAGAGACCGCACCCCCAGCTGCGCCGCGGCCCTCTGCCTGGGGTCCATCCAATCCAGGTGATCCAGCAGCATCCTCAAAGCTGGATTAAAGAAGTTCATGATGTTTAGCAATTTACTGGAAGTGCCCATCTCCGGTGCGCCGAAGGCGCTGGCGGGCGGGCTGCGCAGCGGCCGGCTCATCTCCTCCTGCTCGGGACGACCCGTGAGTCTTTCAGCAGTAGTATCAACTTTAGCAGCCCCCTGGTGCCTTGCTATGGGGAGCTTCGGCACAACAACAACTCTGTCCCCCTCCACATCCTCCTTGCCTTCCGCCACGGGCCTTGGACCGCTGCTGATCTCCCGCTTGGCCCCGTTCAAGGGCGCGCCCGGCACGTGGCTACCCGGCCCCCAGCCTGACATCCCTGCAGATGTCGCGCTGGGAGCTGCCGCGAAGCTGCTGCTGGTAGCTGCAGCACTAGCAACTGCAGCAGTTCCTGCGCCAGTGTCTGTGGTGGCGGTGGTGGTGGTGGTGGTGTTCTGGGCCTCCGCTGTGCTCCCGTCACCTGCTGCATCCATGCCCATGGCCGAGCCGTGCGGCGGCAGCACGTCCAGGCACAGGAAGTAGGCAATGCGCAGCTGGGCGTAGCACTTGCAGTTAATCCACAGCACGAAGCAGCTGTACCTGTAGGGGGAGGAGGAGCACGAGGCGCACCATGGACAGGATGAGGAGCAGCGACGGCAACAGCAGAAGCTTGGGAGGGCAGGGGCTGGAGGCCCATGTCACAGTCTCCCAGACTGGGCCTGTTCTCGATACCAGGTACATTGACGCAGACAAGTCACGGCACAACGCCGCGGCAACCTTGCCGCCGCCGCTGGCCCACCCCTGCCCAGGTGCGTGCGCACACCCACGCCCACACCCACACCCAAGCCCACCCTATGAACAGGTAGGTGAAGGCGAAGGGCAGCCACAGCAGGCGGCTGCCGGGGGCCAAGGAGCTGAGCGAGGCACGGGACAGGGAGCCCAGGGCGGCGGCGCGGCGGGCGTCCCCCAGGTTGTAGTAGGCGGGGATGACTGCGGGTGTGGGTTATCGTGGGGTGTGGGTTAACGGAGCGTGTGGGTCAGCAGACGCGGGGAGCAGCATCAAGTGAGGAGCCCAAAGCATTGCCAAAAGCGCACAAGCTTCCCTTGCCCCCACGGCCAGGAGGAGCCCCCTGCCCCTTACCACTCACGCACTGCGATGCCGGAGATGCCCATGAAAGCCTGGGTGCTTCCGTGTGGGACACATGTGCACAGCCCTGCCCTTGTCCCCCGCTGCCAGGAGGAGCTCCCCTGACCATGGCAACTCACGCACTGCGATGCCGAAGATGGCCATGAAGGTGAAGAGCTGCAGCCCGATCAGCAGCGTGCGCGTCAGCACCTGGGGAATGTAGGAATGCAAAGTGAGCACGGTTTCGATCTATAGTAGAGAGGAATGCCCAACCAATTAGGGACATCGCAACGGGTGCCTTGGGCAGCTGCCCGCACCAGGCGGCAGCAGCCATGCCGGGGCGTGGAGGCACATGATGGCACGCAGCCGCCGATTGACAACATACCCGGCATGCACCAGCCTGAGGTCCCTTGTCGCCTGGCTGGCGGGCACAGACCCGGCGACCCTGGGTGCTGGGCTGCTGCTCAACCGTACAGGATGGCCCAGGACAAGTCCCTCCCTGCGGTGGGCTGCTCCTGTGCGTACGCCGTTGTGTGGTGCCGTTACACCTACGGTACTCACCAGCGCATCGAACCCGCCCGTGCGCACGATGTCAGCATCTGATACGGCCAGCAGGGGAGCGACCCAGTTCCTGCCGAAGTGCCAATGGGGCAGTTATGTACAGTGTGAAAGCTCAGGAGGTGCTGGGATATGAAGGATGCTCGGCTGTTTTGGGACCTGCGCAGGTTGCGGTGGGTGCCTGATGCGGCCTTGATAATGGTGGGTAGGGGACAGGTGAAAACACGGTGGAACGGAGGAGTTGGGATCTGAGTGCACTCACCACACTTGGTTTACGCGGCCCAGTATGAGCCGAGGAGGCCGCATAAACAGGTCTTGCAGCTCCTGTGCACAAGGAGAAATGGCACAATCGGTTGAACTGTGCGGTTGCATAAGCCAAGCCTCTAAGGCGTAGCATGGCCAATTCTCCGTCTTGACCTCATGCAACACGTGGCCCGATACACGCAGGCATACTGAACAGTCAGGGCCGCGGAAGCCAACTGTCCATCCAACAGGTCTGTGACATCAGCACCAGGCAAGCTTACGAAACGCATGTTCCGCACGCGAAGGGTTGTAGCGATAGCGCAGGAGGCGAGCGACATCGGGATGTGGACTGAGCCGTTTCCTGCCTACCTGCCGCCGCTGCCAGACGCCTGGCGCACCCCGCGTCCATGCTCTCAGGGCCATAAAAGCCAGCACGCACAGACCACCCCAGATGAGGTTGATGTAGAGCCTGGCGCCAAGGTTTCGACAGGCGGAGTGTCAGTCCGACTGCTTGCCGCGCTAAAACGAAAGAGTGTGCATTTAAGCACAGCGTGCTCGCGCCGTCGGGTCATTTGCAACAGATGAAGCGTGTCCTACTGCTGGACCTGTCGGTATTGCTTCCAGCTAGCGCTACGAGCAAGCCGGTTGCGGGTGAGCGTTGGTTGCGGGTGAAGCCTTCGACACTGCGCTCTTATGCAAACGTATGATCTTACGAGTCCAAGACCTGACTGTCTGATATGTAGTAGCGCTCCTCGCCCACGCGCCGCGCCGGAAGAGGCGGTTCCGTGGGTTCCGCCATCCTTGGCAAGGTTGCGGAAGCTAAAAGGTCTGCTCCCACACGAGTGTATGATATTCCAGTAACTCAGCAACTGTATCTATAATCGCGGGTCGAAGCAGTTGCTCAGGTCGAGGGCCGTTGACGTACCTCCTGTTGAGAGGGAAAAGTACGGCAAAAGGTTGAGCTAGGCTTGCCAGGGTGAGTTCGTGCCCACAGCCACTCAACTAGGGGAAAGGGATACTACTTCCCCTCCTCGCACGTGCCTCCAACAGACGTATCCAATATTATCCAGAGTCTGCAATGTGCAATGCGGCGCAATTGTGGACAGGAGTGCGCGAAGTAGGGCTCCCCTGGCTCCAAGTGTTCCCCACTTCTCCGTGCCTGCCCCTGCCGCCGGGCCCTGCCGCTGCACCGAGAAAACTGCATCCCTTGGGGTGCAAAGCCGCTGCCAAGTTTACCTCTCACAATCCCCCAGCAAGGAAGCTCCCCTGTCAGCTTGCAGGAATGGCGCCCTTACGGTCATGAGGTGCACCGGGGTGCAGGCGCGCAAATCCTGCTCTCCTGCTCGCGTTCCGCGCACGTGTGCAGCGTACACTCAAGGGGTTTGTGACAAAGCCGTATTGGGCCGCCCATGCCTACGAGCCTCACCGAGGGAGCCCTGGACACACGGGCAGCGCAACAGCCAGGCAAGCCAGGGTGCCCTGGTGCATGCACGGTCATGGGTTGCCCTTGGTTGCCTGTTGTACACGCTGAGCTGACATATGCAGAACAAGTACAGTTTCCTGTCAATGGGTGGTGTGTAGCTGTCCTGACACCGACCCCGGAGCAAGAGCGATGCAGGGCTTGCGGGCAACCGAGGGCAACTGGGCACGTCGGTGCATGGGGTCACAATGTGCACGAGGAAAGGCTCTGCCAACCCGCCTGGTTAGGCGGTACTCCGAAGCCTTCTGATCCCTCTGCCTGACTTAAAGAAGCTAAACTTGTAGGCAGCTGCGCAACGCGTTATCTTTAGCCCGAAAGTTCAGCCACGTCACGTTGCCAAACAGCGCTCCGCTGACCAATGTCCTGGGCCTTCTTTTAAAGTCCATGGTTCCACGAGTTATTGAGTTGCGGGTTTGCGCCCCTCGGCCCTGGCCTTGAGGTCCCATTTAGAAAGCGTTTCGGGTCGCAACCCCAGTTTCAATGAAGCCCTTTGGCTTGGCGAAGCCACTGCTGTCTTCAAACCGTGGTGTACTACGCATTGCAGCAACGGCAGCGGCCGCAGCTGGCGTCGGCACTCTCGTGTGGCGCAGCACCCATGAACCCGTTCGCCGGCTAAATCCTGGCAGGTTTGTCTCCGATCAGCATACCAGCGCCTTCACACTGTATTATTCTGTCCAACGCGCTATTTGTCCGCGACAGCGCTCTTTTGCCACTTCCGCCAAATGGTGGTCGACTTGAATAGCCCCGTTCCCTTGAACGCAGCACGCCGGTGAAACTACCTGCTACCGCGGTGGATGCATTAGCAGGAGCAATCGGCGAAGTTGCGCAGATACTGGTGCTTTACCCTCTAGACACCGTCAAGGTGCGCGCACGCGGCCTCCCCGCTAAATACGGAAACGGGCCTGGCCCGCACTCCGCTGGCTGTGCAGCATCCTGTTTACCACAGGCTATGCTCATAAGTCAAACTTGCTAGGCCTGGTTGCGTGCTTGCCGCCAGGGAACCCAGGTCAGCCGGCCTGGCAGCAGCTGCCCGCACCCGGACAGACACATGCGCACACCACGTTCGTGCCCCGCCAGCACCTCCCTGTGGGCCTTGGCAAGTTATCCAAGCCAGCTGCACTCAATAGAAGCCATTAGCAGTGGCACGCATCCAACTCTTGTGCGCGCGAACTGGTACATTAGGACGACGGCCTCGCCCCTGTTTTCTGCACAGGTCCGCTGCCAGGCGTCCGGCGAGACCGCCGTGGTGGTGGTCCGGCGGCTGCTGCGGCGCGGCTTCAACCTGCAGCTGCTGAAAAAGCTGTATGCGGGGGCGCTGGGGGCAGCAGCATGCGCCGTGGTGGTCGGCGCGGTGCACTTCGCCAGCTACGAGGGCTCCAGGAAAGCCTTCCTGAAGCTGCTGGCACCCAACGGCAAGCCCGGGCCTAGGACGTCCAACAGCAGCGGCAGCAGCTGCTGCGTGGACGCAGGGGCGGCAGGATCGGCCGCCGGCGATGCGACGCACGTGCACAATGCCACGTGCGCCGCGGCCGGTCTAGGGGCAGAACCAGCTCTCTCCAGCAGCAGCATCAGCGGCACCCTTTCCGGCGATCCCAATGTGACCCATGGGTCGTCGGCATGGCGTCGTACGGCAGCCACCTTCGCGGCCGCCTTCTTCGCTGCCGTCGCGACGGCTCTCGTGGAGTCCCCCGTGGAGCTGTTCCGTCACAACGCCCAGGCGGGGCTGGTGCAGCCCAACTTCCTGCGCGAGATGGTGTCCACTGTTCGCCGGGAGGGCGTTGGCGGCCTGTACTGGGGCTTCCTGCCGCACTGCTTCGAGGCCTGGCCGCACGACATGGCCGAGCTTGCCACGTACGGCACGATGCGCGAGTACCAGGACTCCGTACAGCGGCAGTACGGGTCCCGTCGGCAGGGGGCCGGCGGTTCAGGGCCGGGCGGGGAGGGCGCGGAGGGTTGTGCAGCCGGCGGGAAAGGGCCGGCGCCGCTGCTGGCGGGTCTGTCGCATGAGGTGTGGGACCTTGCGACGGGGGCGGCGTCGGGCGCGGCGGCGGTGGTGGTGTCGATGCCGTTCGACACCGTCAAGACCTACCTGCAGGTAGGGCGACAGGGGTGGCTTGGGAGTGCAGGGGCAGTGGGCCGCATTTCGCAGTGCAGGGGCTGTGCATCAAGCAGACCAGCGGTTCTGAAAGCGGGCTGCCCGCCATTGGCGCGTGCCACTCGCTGTCCGGGTACTCCGGATCGCGCCCGTGCCAGCTAAACCAAGCACTCAACCCACCACGCCTGCAGCCCACAGCGCTGGCCTGGCCGGGTGAATCCTGCGCAGCTCGGCGGCGCGTACCTTGGGCCCTTCCCGGTGCAGCCGCTGTCGGACCAGATGCTGCTACTGCCACCTCCTTGCACCCACCCAGACCCATGGCGCCCCACCTGTTTGGTCACGGCAAGCCCAGCTTCGACACCCTCTTAACCCAGATCCCTCCGTCATGCACCCCCCCCCCCCCCCCCCTTTCATTTACCTTTTCTCACCTCTTCTGTCGAACCCTGTCCCCCTCACGTGC
>VFQN01001257.1_pt1 | contig 43329 bp, 46 predicted proteins | sample 3512371 | NCBI WGS metagenome assembly VFQN01 (sample SAMN10412370, study PRJNA504923) | tailings metagenome | isolation source: Replicate 2 from Balatoc abandoned mine | place: Philippines: Itogon, Benguet | collected 2017-08-28 | reverse complement strand
TGCTGGTTGATCGTCGCGACATGGCCGCCGATCGCCTGCAGGGCCTCGCCGGTGTCGCTGACCAGCTTCACGCCGTTGCGCACCTCGGTTTCGGAGTTGCGGATGAGCTCCTTGATCTCCCTTGCCGCCTGGGCCGAACGCTGGGCAAGCTCGCGCACCTCCTGGGCGACGACGGCAAAGCCCTTGCCGGCTTCCCCGGCGCGCGCGGCCTCGACGCCGGCATTCAGCGCCAGAAGGTTGGTCTGGAAGGCGATCTCGTCGATCACGCCGATGATGCTGGAGATCTGGCCCGAAGACTGCTCGATGCGCTGCATGGCATTGACGGCCCTCGCGACGATCTCGCCGGAATGGCTGGCCGAGCCGTTGGCTTCCACCGCCACCGTGCGGGCCTCTTCCGCCCGCCGCGTCGAATTGCCGACATTGGCGGTGATCTCGTCGAGCGCGGCGGCGGTTTCCTCGAGCGAGGCGGCCTGCTGCTCGGTGCGCCGGGAGAGCGCGTCGGCACCGTGGCTGATCTCGCGGGTGCCCGTATCCATCTCCTCGACCGACTGCGCGACGGCGCCGAGCGCTTCGCCGAGCTGGCCCATGGCGGCATTGAGGTCGCTGCGCAGCTGCTCGAAATCCGGCGCGAAGGCATCGTTCAGCCGGAAGGAGAGGTCGCCGGCGGCAAGGCGGCGCAGGCCGGTGGCAAGACCGGCGGTCGCCTCCTGCAGGCGTTTCTGCGCGGCCGCCTCCGCCTCGTCCTGCAGGCGCACCCGGTCGGCCTCCGCCTGCAGGCGGTTTGCCTCGGCCGCGCGCTCCAGCCGGTGCTTGTCGATCGCCGACTGGCGAAAGATCTCGACCGCGCCGGCAATGCTGCCGATCTCGTCCTTGCGGCCGCGGAACGGCACCTCGAAATCGGTGACGTCGCGGGCGAGCGTCTGCATGATCGCGGTGATCGTCTTCAGCGGGCGCGAGACGCCGGCGATGATGATCCAGAAGGCGAGGGCGGAGACGGCGAGCGCCACCGCGCCGAAGATCGACAGCAGGACGAGGTTGAAGGTCTTGGTGGCGCTGGCCTTGGCGAATTCCTCCTCGCCGACGCGGATCTGCAGGTCGACCAGGGCCGCGACATAGGTGCCGATCGGGTCGATCGTCGGGTAGAGCCGCGTTTCCACATAGGCATCGAGCGCCGCCTTGTCCCTGGCCTTCAGGATGGCGATGAGGTCCTGGATGCTGCCGGCCTGCTTCTGCATTTCGGCGCTCATCTGGCCGACGAGGCCGCGCTCCTCGTTGGTAAGGTAGGAGGCGGCATAGCTGTCCCAGATCGTCTGGATGGTCGCCAGCGCCTCCGTGTTCAGCCGCTGTCCTTCCTCCCAGCCGAGCGCGCCGCTGCGCACCTTGTGGGCGGTGTCGACGATGTTGACGGCATAGAGGTCGCCGACCTTCTTCAGGCTTGCAGCGGGCTGCAGCCGGTCGACGACGATGGTGCTCATCGAGGCCGACATGGCATTGAGAACGAGATAGGTGGAAAGCGTGGCGCCGGCGAGCAGCAGCGTCAGGACGAGCGTCACCGCACTGAGTTTCGTGGAGATCTGCATGGGAAGGCCTTACCGTTCTGAACCGTGGAGATGGTAAACGGTAGAGAAATTTTATTTAGCATATATTAAATTTAGAAAGATCTAATTATGGTTGTATTTACCTTTCGGTAATCGCTCAGCCGCTGTGGCGTGGCCGGCCCGCAGGCCCTGTTCCATGCGAAACAGCGGCGGGCGCGGCGATGTGAGACTTTCTGGTCACCGGATGAGAGAGGCTCATCCAAGAGAGATCAGGAGAGACCCCATGCGCAAGATCATCGTTTCCGCCACCGTTGCCCTCGTTGCCGCCGTCTCCTTCGCGGCCCCCTCGCAGGCCGGATATTACAGCTATGGCTACAAGCCGCATTGCTTCATCAAGAAAGTGAAGTCCTACGACTATTACGGCAACGTCATCATCAAGAAGATCAAGGTCTGCAAGTAAGCGTCCCCGGCACAGACCTTTGAGCGAAAGGCCCGGAGCCCCAGCCTCCGGGCCTTTTGTCGTGCGGGGAGGGTATTCGATCAGCTTGTCATGAGAAAAAGAATTGCTATATTGTTTCTCATGAAAGGAGATCGCGCCATGCAACGCAAGCCCATCGCAAAGGCCAATGCCGAAGGCGCCGTGCTCACCAAGGCGGCCGTCAATGCGGCGGAGCGGCTGGGGTTGACGGCGCGCATTCTCTCGGCGGTCATCGGCGTCTCGGAGGCGACGGTCTCCCGGCTGAAGCGGCAGGACGTGCTTCTGGAGCGTGGCACCAAGCCGTTCGAGCTGGCGGTGCTGCTCGTGCGCCTCTTCCGCTCGCTCGATGCCGTCACCGGTGGCGACGAGGCTGTCGCCCGCGCCTGGATGACGGCGGACAACACCGTGCTCGGCGAACGCCCTGTCGACCGCATCGTTTCCATTTCCGGCCTCGTCGATGTCCTCGCCTATCTGGACGCCCGCCGCGCTCTCGTCTGAGGCGCGGCCCTTTGCGGGGCCCGTCTGGCGTTTCGTCGAGGCGCAGCACCGCGTCTCGACGCTGAAACTCGTCGATACGCTGGACGAGCAGGCGCTGCTGGAGGACCTTCTGGAGGAGAGCAAGCCGGTGCTGCCGCCGGAATGCGCCGGTCTCGACTATCTGCTCGCGACCCCGTTCCGCTACGGTGCCGTCTATCCGCACGGCTCGCGTTTCCGCCGCGCCGGGCGCACGCTCGGCGTCTACTATGCCGGGCTTTCCGTCGAGACGGCGCTTTCCGAAATGGCCTTCTACCGGCTGCTGTTCTTCGCCGAGTCGCCCGCAACGCCGCTGCCGGCCAACGCAGCCGACTACACCGCGTTTTCCGCCCTGGTCGAGACCGGCGGGGCGCTCGACCTTACCGCCCCACCGCTCGACCGCGATGCGGCCGTGTGGACGCACCCGACCGACTACGCCGCCTGCCAGTCGCTGGCCGACGGTGCGCGGGCGGCCGGGCTTGCCGCCATCCTCTATCGCTCGGTGCGCGATCCGGCCGGCGGCACCAACATGGCACTTCTCACCGCCTCTGCCTTCGCTGCGCCAAAGCCGGTGGAGCGCCAGACCTGGCGCATCCGGCTTTCGCGGCTTGGCGTGCAGGCGCTGTGCGACCACCCGCCGCGCCGCATCGGCTTCTCCCGCGAGGATTTTCGTGGCGACCCGCGCATCGTTTCAGGCGGATAGGGCCGCCTCGGCGAAGAAGTCCTCGGGTCCGTCCACCTCGATGAGCCGCCGCTTCTCGATCACCCAGAAGCGGTTGGCCACCGACCGCACGAAGGCGCGGTCGTGCGAGACGATGAGGCAGCTCGCCTCGTTTGCCGTCAGCTCCCGCTCCAGCGCCTCCTGGCCCTCGATGTCGAGATGGTTGGTCGGCTCGTCGAGCAGATAGAAGTTCGGGTTGGTCAGCCGCAGCACCAGCATGCCGAGCCGCGCCTTCTGCCCGCCGGAGAGCTGGCCGACCGGCCGCCCCTGCTGTTCGATGGAGAGCCCGGCGCCGGCCAGAAGGCTGCGCGCCCGCTGGTCGCCGATGTCGAAGCGATGGATGATCGTGCCGTGCGGCGTCTCGGCGTCCGAAAGGTCCGAAAGCGCCTGGTCGCCATAACCGAGCACCAGCGAGGGCGTCGCCTTGATACCCTCCTGACCGGCGCCCGCTGCCGCGATCGCCGCGCGCAGCCGCTGGACGAGCCGCGTCTTGCCGGCCCCGTTGAGACCGAGCAGCACGATGCGGTCGCCCTGGCAGATGAACTTCTGGTCCGTGCGGAAGAGGAGGGTGCCATCCGGCGTCTCCACGGCGGCGTCCTCCAGCGTCACCAGCACCTTGGCATGGGTGCCGCGGTTGGCGAGGCGGATGGCGCCGGCCGAGCGCTCCTGGTGGGCGGGGCGCGCGGCGTCCTCGATCCGCTCGGCCCGTTCCTTCAGCTGCTTGGTCTTGACCACCAGGAGGTCACTGCCGGAGTTGATGCCGATATTGTTGAGCTTGGCGGCCTGCTGGCGCAGCTGCTGGGCAACCTTCATGTCCTTCTCGAAGCGCCGCTCCTCGGCCGCGTCCGCCTCGTCGAGCGCCGCCCGGGCGCGCGAATAGGGCAACGTGAAGAGTTGCGAGCGCTCGGGCCTCAGGAACAGCGTGCGGTTGGTCACGGCGTCGAGGAAGGCGCGGTCGTGGCTGGAGATGACGACCGGCATGTCGCGCGGCAGGCTGGCGAGCCACCCCTCCAGCCGGGCGATCTTCGAGAGGTCGAGATGGTTGGTCGGCTCGTCGAGGAGCAGCACGTCCGGCTCGCCGACACGCACGCGGGCGATCAGCGCGATGCGCTGCCAGCCGCCGCTGAGCTGGCGGAGCGGCCGCTCGCGCAGCGTCTCGGGCACCTCCAGCTCCTCCAGCGTGACATCGGCCCGCCAGCTTTCGCTCTCCTGCTGTTCGGCAGAAAGCGCGCCGAGCACGGCCTCGCGGAAGGTCAGCGCGTCGAGGCCGGTCGGAAGGTTCTGCTCCATATGCCCGACGGTGAGGCCGCGCGCGCGGGTGATCTCGCCTGTCGTCGGTTCGAATGCGCCGGTGATGCATTTGAGCAGGGTGGATTTTCCCCGCCCGTTGGCCGCCACGAGGCCGATCCGGTCGCCGGCGGCGACGGCGAGGTTGAGATTGGCGAAAAGCGGGGTGGAGACGGTGACGCCGAGGGCGCGGATATTGATGAGCGACATGGAACGATCTCTGGTCTTCGGAGCCCCGCGGCGCGGCATCGGCCGTCGATCACGCGAAAAGGCTCAGGGGACACGGATGCGGAGTGACCGCATCCGCCGGGTAAGGCGGACCAGAAGAAGAGTGTGTTCGTTCCGATCAGCCCTGCAAACGCATCTGCAGGGCAAGATCAGGGCCGTGCGTACGGTGTGGCAGAAATTCGTATTTCACGCGCAGCCCTCTCTTACGTGTTGCGAACGGGGGAGGGATAGCATTGGCCTGCGGTGTTTGGCAAGCGCGGGGAGGCGCCCCTCATCCGGCTGCCGCTACCTTCTCCCCGCAAGCGGGGCGAAGGGATTTGTGGCAAGGTCCCGTCCTATTTCCGCCGGCCCCTCTTGCGGGAAACCGGATCGGCATCCCCTTCTCCCCGCCTGCGGGGAGAAGGTGGCGGCAGCCGGATGAGGGGCCGCGCCGCGCCCGCAGCGCCTACCGCCGCAGGCTGCCGAGGATGCCGCGCACCAGCGCCCGGCCGAGCGAGGAGGCGACGGTGCGCGCCACGGACTTCATCGCCGCTTCCGCCACCGTCTCGCGCTGGTAGCCGGAGCGGGCCTTCGGCTGCTTGGGGGCGGGCTGGGCGGCGGGCTCGTCGTCGCCGAAACCGGGCAGGGTCCAGCGGCTGCCGCCGGAGGACGGGGTGTCTGCCTGCTGCTCTTCCGCCTGCTCCTGCGCGGCGGCGGCTTCGGCGGCCTTCTTGGCGCGGGCGGTGAGGATCTCGTAGGCGGATTCGCGGTCGAAATCCTCGTCATAGAGGCCCGCGACGGGGCTGACGCCCATGATCTCCTTGCGCTCGGCCTCGGTAACCGGGCCGAGGCGCGAGGCCGGCGGGCGGATCAGCGTGCGCTCCACCATGGAAGGCGCACCCTTGCCTTCGAGCGTCGAGACGAGCGCCTCGCCGGTGCCGAGATTGGTGATGACCTCGGCGCAATTGAAATCCGGGTTGGGGCGGAAGGTGTCGGCCGCGGTCTTCACCGCCTTCTGCTCGCGCGGCGTATAGGCGCGCAGCGCATGCTGCACGCGGTTGCCGAGCTGGGCGAGCACGGTTTCCGGCACGTCGAGCGGGTTCTGCGTGACGAAGTAGACGCCGACGCCCTTGGAGCGGATGAGGCGCACGACCTGTTCGACGCGCTCGGTGAGCACCTTCGGCGCGTCGTTGAACAGAAGATGCGCCTCGTCGAAGAAGAAGACGAGCTTCGGCTTGTCGGGATCACCCACTTCCGGCAGCACCTCGAACAGTTCCGAGAGCATCCAGAGCAGGAACGTGCCGTAGAGGCGCGGGTTCATCATCAGCTTGTCGGCCGCCAGGACCGAGATCGCGCCGCGTCCGTCATTGGTGGTGCGCATGATGTCGGAGATCTTCAGCGCTGGCTCGCCGAAGAACTGCTCGGCGCCCTGCTGTTCGAGGATCAGCAATTCGCGCTGGATCGAGCCGACGGAGGCCTTGGAGATGAAACCGAACTGGCTGGAGAGCGTCGAGGCGTTCTCGCCCATATAGTTGAGCAGCGCCTGGAAATCCTTCAGGTCGAGCAGCGGCAGGCCGCCCTGGTCTGCGATCTTGAAGGCGATGTTGATGACGCCTTCCTGCGCGTCCGTCGCGTTCATCAGGCGCGAGAGCAGCAGCGGGCCCATCTCGGAAATGGTGGTGCGGACGCGGTGGCCCTTCTCACCGTAGAGGTCCCAGAAGATCACCGGGAACTGCTGGAATTCGTAGGGCGAAAGGCCGATCTGGTCGGCGCGCTTCTGCAAAAAGTCCTTGGCCTCGCCGATGGCGCCGATGCCCGAGAGGTCGCCCTTCACGTCGGCGCAGAACACCGGCACGCCCGCATTGGAAAAGCCTTCGGCGAGGATCTGCAGCGTCACCGTCTTGCCGGTGCCCGTCGCGCCCGTCACGAGGCCGTGGCGGTTGCCGAACTTCAGCTCCAGATATTCCGGCTTGTTGTTCGTATCGTCAGGCTTGCGGCTGGTGCCGATATAGAGTTTTCCGTCCTGAAGAATGGATTCCGTCACGTTGAAACTCCTTCGAAAGCCGTTCTGACCCGATCGCTGCCCACGGGCGGATCGCCGCGCCGGGCAGGTTTTCATTGAATCGTCTCAGGCAGGTTATAAGGATAGTCCCGCACGGGAACAACACGCTTTCAAAGGGCGCCCGCCCGGTCGTGGACGCCCCGTGCAGCCGGCTTGAGTTTGCCGGGGAATTCATTTACCTTGACGTCAACGTCAATTCCCTTTCGGAGGATTTTCCATGAACGAACTCGTCACCCGCGTTGCCGATGCCGTCGGTATCGATGCCGCCCTGGCGGAAAAGGCCATCGGCATGATGCTCGGCTTCCTGCAGCGCGAGGCCGCCGACGGCCCGGTCGCCCGCATGATCGAGGCCATTCCGGGCGCCTCCGAGCTGGTCGCCCAGTATAACGGCGAAGGCACGGGCGGCGGCGGTCTGCTTGGCGGCCTGATGAGCGCCATCGGCGGCGGCGGCGTCATGGGGCTCGGTCAGCAGCTCATGAGCGAAGGCCTCGGCATGGGCGAGATCACCGGCCTTGCCAAGGAAACCATGGCGGTCGCCCGCGAGCATGCCGGCGCCGACGTTGTCGACGAGGTCGTCGCCTCCGTACCGGGCCTCAGCCAGTTCGTCTGATCCGGCCTTCGCCATCCCGCACCGGCGGGATGGCCTCCCGCCTCAGCCGGGTGGCGGGGATTTCAGCCAGTTGCGCAGACGGCCGCGCGCATTGGCATAGGGGGATGCGGTGTTGAGCTGGATCATCCTGCCCATAGGCCATTTTTCGTACCAGGAGCGTCCGTAGAGCGCCGCGTCGTTCTTCCGCTCCACCGCGGCGAGAATTGCCTGCTTGGCGGGTTGCAGCCGGTCCAGCAGGTGCGGATAGGGCAGGCCCTCGTAGTCGCGGTAGAATTTTCCGGCGAGCCTGCCAAGCTCGTTCCATTTGAAGCCGGTTTCCGGAAAGTCGATGGGCGCACCGGCGTCGTCCCGCGCCAGCCATTTCAGCACCAGCTCGTTCCAGCCCGTCAGATAGGCGACGAGGTCGAAGGGGCTCATCTGCGTGCCCTTGGCATGGCCCTCCATCGTGCGCTCGTGCACACGCGTCTCCGGAACCTCCGCCAGCGTTTTCAGAAGCTTGCCGAATTCGGTGTCGATGGCCGCGATCAGCGCGGCCCTGTCCTGCGGAATGGCCATGATACCCCTGAAATCTGTCGTTCAGGAGCCTACAGCGGTTTTTCGCCGGCGACATGCGTCAAATCGCGGCGGCCGGATCGGGAGGGGCTCAGCGCCGGCGTGCCAGCATCAGGGCGGCGGTGAAGAGCGTCAGCCCGATGCCGACGGAGAGCGGCCCGGCCTTCGGCCCGCCGGCCTCCATGATTGCGCCGGTCAGTGCCGAGCCTGCCCCGCTGCCCGCCGCATAGGCGAGGGCGAAGGCGGCGGCCCCGGCTACCAGCATGGCGCTGCTGTAGCGTTCGCCCAGCATGGTGAGCGCGCAGGTGTAGAGCGAGAAGGTGGCCGTGCCCATCAGCGCGAAGACCGAGAGGATGGCAATTTCCGACTGCATCGACGGCAGGATGAGATAGCTCGCCGCCGCAGTGCTGACGGCCGCCATGGCGACGCGTTCGCGCGGCAGCTTGTCGAGCAGCAGGCCGATGAAGGGCTGGGCGATCGCCGTCGGCAGCGCCAGCACCGTCACGCTGATCGCGGCAAAGGCCTCCGTATGCCCCATCTTCACGAAATAGACCGGCATGGCCGAGATGGCGGCGATATCGGCGAAGCCGAAGACGAAGACCATGCCGACGAGCAGCGGTGCCGCCCTGAAGAAGCGGAAGACGTCGCCCGTCGAGGAAGGCTCCGGCACGGTCCTGGTCGAGAACATCAGCATGGCGGTCGCAAAAGCGACGATGGCGAGATAGACGGCGGTCAACGCGAAGCCGAGCCCGCCCTCGCTGCCGAGCAGCGGAATGGCGAGCGGGCCGGCGGCAAAACCGGCGCACATGCCGGCGCCGTAGATGCCGGAGACCCGGCCGCGCAGCCGGTCCGGGCAGGCGGCGCTGAGCCAGGCTTCGCCGAGCATGAAGATGAGGCTGGCGAAGAAGCCGAGCAGGAAACGGGCGACGAACCAGACCACAAAGGAGGAGGAGGCCGCGAAGGTGGCAAGGCAGAGCGAGCAGCCGACGAGGCTGGCGATGATCAGCCGGTCGGCCCGCCAGCGCGCCGTCAGGCTGCCGAGGAGCAGCGTCGAGGCGGCAAGGCCGGTGGCGAAGGCGAGCGCGTTGACGCCGATCAGCGCCGGCGAGAAACCGCGCGCCTCCAGCGTCAGCGAGATCAGCGGATAGGTGAGCCCCTGCGCCACGGAAAAGGCGGTGACGCCGAGAATGACGGCGGCAATGGCCGGCCAGTCCGGCGAGAAGACGGTTGACGACGAGGACTGCATGAAGGGCTCCCGGCGCCGCACCGGCGCGCGCTTCTCCATACCGGATCGGGCCCCTGTTTGGGAAGGGGCGGGTCAGACGATGGTGCGCAGCAGGGCGCGGAGGATCTGTCCCATCCGTGCATGGCTGATGCCGTTGTCGACATCCGCCGCCCGGTGCACCACGACGAGGTCGAGCGCCGCAATAACGATGATATATTGCCCGCCGGCGCCACTGGCATAGACGATGGGCCAGTCCGTCGCGAGGTCGTCGCCCGGCGCGTTCGCTTCCGCCGACCACCAGAGATAGCCATAGCCGCGCCCGCCGCCGAGATCGGTCAGCGGCCGCGTGCTCTCCGCCACCCACGCCTCCGGCACGACCTGTCGGCCTTCCCAGCGGCCGCCTTCGAGGACCAGCCTACCGATGCGCGCCAGATCCCGGCCGGAAAGACGCATCTTGTAGACGGGGTGACGCGATTGCGGGCCGAAGACATCGGAAATATCCTCGGCTGCAAAATCCTGCATCTGAAGCGGTTCGGCGACCTGCTCCCGGAAGGCCGCTGCGAGCGTGCGTCCGGTCTCCTGCCGGTAGATCGTGCCGAGGGCGTTGAAATCCCAGTTGTTGTAGTACCAGAAGGTTCCCGGCGCGTGGCTGCCGCGCACCGGGCGGCCCGGCTCCATGCCGTAGACACAGGGATGGTAGACGCCGGAGCGCGATTTCATGAGGTCGGCGACGGTCGCCTGCTTCTCCTGCACCGTCAGCGGCGAGAGATCGTCGATGCCGAGCGCGTCGAGCGTGGCGTGGATGTCGATTTCACCGGCCGCAACGGCGATGCCGTAGAGGATGCCGATCAGGGACTTGCGCACCGAGGCGACGCTCGAGCGGTGGGCATGGAAGCCGCGGGCAAAAACCACCTCGCGGCCCCTGATGGCGAGCAGCGCCGTCGAGCCGCCGGAAGAAAGCAGGGCGTTGAGATCGTCCAACAGCGCCTCCCGGCGGATGGGGAATCAGTGGCCAAGTCTTGCACGACGGCGCTTCCGGCGGGAGGTGCGGATAGAAACACTGCTGCCGCGGCGGGGCGGCGGTCGCGCGGCGCTATTCCTGGCCGGCCTCGTCCACCGTCTTGTTGTCGCCCGTCTTGGCCTTTTCTGCCGCTGCCGCCTCGCGCTCGCTTTCGCGCACCACATGCAGAAACTCGGCCGCGATGGGCGGGGAGACCTCCACCGTCTTCTTTTCCTTGTCGTAGATGCAGAGATAGGTGATCTGGCTCTTCGATTCCGGCGAAAGCCCCTCGATTGCCGCAAGTCCGAAGGATTGCGTGCCTGTCGGCTCGACGAAGACGTTCGGCGTGCCGAGCGCTTCCGGCAGGCTCGCCATGCAGCTCTTCTCCACGTCGGCGCGGAATTCCTCCCAGGCATCGGGCGAGGAGGCATGGGCGAGCGGGGCGGCGAGGAGAAGCGGAAGGGCGGAAAGCAGGCGAAGATGCATGGGCAGGCTCCGTGTCAGGGGTGTCGGACAAAATGTCCGGAATCGCTTCCGGTTCCATTCGTCATTGATCTGACACGGGAAACGGGAAGGATTTTGTCGCATGTCAGGAAAAATTGGAACCCGGGCGGTTGCCACTTCCGGTCGCCGCTCCTATGTTCCGCTCACGGATTTCATTGAAAAAATTCCGTCGCCAAGAGGAGACACCACGATGGCTTTCGAACTTCCGCCGCTTCCCTACGATTACGACGCGCTCGCGCCCTTCATGTCGCGCGAAACGCTCGAATATCACCATGACAAGCACCACAAGGCCTATGTCGACAACGGCAACAAGCTGGCCGAGGAAGCGGGCCTTCAGGACCTCTCGCTGGAAGAGATCGTCAAGAAGTCCTACGGCACCAACCAGGGCCTCTTCAACAATGCCGGCCAGCACTACAACCACATCCATTTCTGGAAGTGGATGAAGAAGGGCGGCGGCGGCAAGAGCCTGCCGGGCGCCCTGCAGAAGGCGATCGACAGCGACCTCGGCGGCTATGACAAGTTCAAGGCCGATTTCGTCGCCGCCGGCACCACGCAGTTCGGCTCCGGCTGGGCCTGGCTCTCCGTCAAGGACGGCAAGCTCGCCATCTCCAAGACCCCGAACGGCGAAAACCCGCTCGTGCACGGCGCCAACCCGATCCTCGGCGTCGACGTCTGGGAGCATTCCTATTACATCGACTACCGCAACGCCCGCCCGAAGTACCTCGAGGCCTTCGTCGACAGCCTGATCAACTGGGACTACGTCCTGGAGCGCTACGAAGCCGCCACGAAGTAAGGCGTTCTTCGCTTTCGAAATCAGGAAACCCCGGCTGGAAACGGCCGGGGTTTTTCCTTGCCTTGGAGGTGTCCTGCCATTTGTGTTAGAATGTAAATAAGCGAACGCGGGTAACGAATATGCCTAGCACGACGATGACGATCCGCGTCAGTGCGGACCTCAAGGAAAAACTCGACCGGTTGGCCGCCGAGACTCGGCGCAGCCGCTCCTTTCTCGCGGAGGAGGCGGTCTCCACCTATGTCGCCCGGGAGCTTGCGATCGTCGAGGGCGTCAACCAGGGCCTGGAAGACGTTCGCCAGGGACGCACGGTTTCCCATGAGGAGGCCCTGTCCGAACTCGCGTCTATCATCGACGCGGCTGAGCGCGATTGCCCGTGAGGCGGCCCGTCCGCTGGTCGCTTTCCGCTCTCGAAGATCTCAAACGGCAGATAAGTCATATCGCGCGCGACGATCCCGCAGCCGCCCGTTCGGTCGCCGGCCGCATCGATGCTGCCGCGCTCCTGCTCGGCGAGCGGCCGATCGGTCGACCGGGGCGTGTCGGCGGAACCTATGAGAAATCCGTGCGCGGATTGCCCTACATCATCGCCTACAGCCTCGATATGAAAGATGGTCAGGAAACCCTTTTCATCCTTCGCGTCATTCACACCGCACGCAACTGGCGGGCGAAGGAATGGCCGGAATAGCGTTCACCCCGCCTCCTGCCGCCGGCTCTCCGCCCAGCCGGAAATCCACAGCTGCCGCAGCCTGTCGCCCTCGCCGCGAAAATGCAGGCCAGTCGCTTCACAGGCCTCCACCCGGTCGGCGCGGAAGTTGCGGATGGCTTCGCGCAGCTCGCACCAGGCGACGATGTTGGCGGTCTCGGAATAGTAGATGAGGGCGATGGGGCGGATGGTGCGTTCGCTGGCGCGGCCATATTCGTCGCGGTAGTCGATGCGCAGCGTCTCCTCGTCGCGGATCGCCCGGCGCACCGCGGCAAGGTCGATGCCCTCGGGCTGGCGCGGCGCGGTGCCCCAGGCATGCAGGGCGCGGGCCGAGAGCGTCTGGCGCAGCGGCGGCGGCACCGCGCCGGCGATCTTGTCGCCCACCCGCCGGGCGGCCGCCTTCAGCTCCGCATCGCCGGTGCGCTCCAGAAGCGCCAGTGCCAGCACGACGGCCTCGGTCTCCTCGATGGAGAACATCAGCGGCGGCAGGTCGAAGCCGGGGCGCAGGATATAGCCGATGCCCCGCTCGCCTTCCACCGGCACGCGCATCGCCTGCAGGGCGGCGATGTCGCGGTAGATCGAGCGCACCGTCACCTCCAGCCGCGCGGCGATCTCGGCCGCCGTCACCGGATGGCGGGCGAGGCGCAGGATCTGGATGATCTCGAAGAGCCGGGAGGCCTTGCGCATGGTCGTTCCCTTCACAACTGACACATCCTTGTCAGTTGGCCTTCGCTATAGCACGCTTCAAGCGCTTGAAACACAAGGGAGCAATGGGCTTCCGGGCGTGCACCGGCAATGGACAACTGACATGACCTACAGCGAAAACCTCTGGCTCTTCTTCCTGCTCGTCTCCGGCATCATCATCGTGCCCGGCATGGACATGGTCTTCGTGCTGGCGAGCTCCCTTTCCGGCGGGCGCAAGGCGGGGCTCTCGGCGACCTTCGGCATCATGGCGGGCGGCCTCGTGCATACGCTCTATGCGGCGCTCGGCGTCGGCATGCTCCTGCATTTCGCGCCGGGCCTGTTCAACGGCCTGCTGCTTCTCGGCGCCGCCTATGTCGCCTTCATCGGCTGGCAGCTCTTCCGCTCCTCGATCGTGGTGGACGCTGTCGGCAGTCTCGACCGGCGCGGCCTTGCGACCCGCTTTCGCCAGGGCGCGCTGACGAGCCTGATGAACCCGAAGGCCTATCTCTTCATGCTCGCGGTCTTCCCGCAATTCCTGCGCCCGGAGTTCGGCCCGCTGTGGCGTCAGGCGCTTGTCATGCTGTTGATGATCTGGGCCACGCAGCTTGCCGTCTACGGCGGCCTCGCGCTCGCCGCCGCCCGCAGCCGTGATGCCCTGACCGGCAATCCTGCCGCCACCCGCCTCGTCGGCCGCGCCGCGGGCGTGCTGCTCGTGGCGATCGCGGTGGCTACGGTGTGGCGGGGCTGGGGGGCGGTGTGAGTGTGTGAACACCCATCATTTTGGTTTTCAAAAATATTTTACTTTCCTCGACTTCCTAAAATGCAAAGATGCCCACGCATCGTAAACCGGCGGCGCGGAGGAAACCGCCCGCCAGCAACCGGGAGAACCCGATGAAGTTCAGGACTTTGGCAGCCGCGGCCGCGCTTGCGGTCATCGGCGCGGGGGCCGTCGTGGCGGCGGATGAGCCGCAGGTCGTCCGTCAGGAGATGATGAAGAAGGTCGGCGGGGCCATGGGCGCGCTTGCCGGCATCGGCAAGGGCGAGAAGCCCTACGATGCGGAGGTCGTCAAGGCGTCGCTGACCACCATGAGCGAAGTGGCCAAGGCCTTCCCGGACCAGTTCCCGGCCGGTTCCGAGGCGGGCAACGAAACCGAAGCGAGCCCCAAGATCTTCGAAGCGATGGACGACTTCAAGGCGAAGTCCGCCAAGCTTGCCGCCGATGCCGATGCGATCCTTGCTGCCGGCATACCGGCGGACCAGGCGGCCGTCGGTGCCGCGCTGGGCACGATCGGCCCCAACTGTGCGGGCTGTCATGAGGTCTACCGCATCAAGAAGTGATTGCGGTAGGCCATTCCACCTGAAGCGAACAGCGACCACCCCGGCAGAGTGCCGGGGCGGCGTTGCTGAACATTCCCCGCGGCGAGATCCAATCGGCACCGGGTTGTGTGAAAACGGGCGTTCCGGATGCCGCGGTGACGGGGGACGATAGGGGGTTTTCATGGCACTCAAGAAACTTCTCGGCGGGATCGTCGTGCTCGGTGCGATCGGCGCCGGCGCCTTCCTGTTTCTCACCGCGCCGGAGCGGCTGCCGGCGGAGGCCTGGGCCGCGGCGGGCACGCCGGATCTTGCGAATGGTGAGCGCATCTTCCATGCGGGCGGCTGTGCGAGCTGTCACGCCGCGCCGGGCGCGGCGGATGACCAGAAGCTGGTCCTGGCGGGCGGTCTTGCGCTGAAGAGCCCGTTCGGCACCTTCCACGCGCCGAACATTTCACCCGACGAGACGGCCGGCATCGGTGCCTGGACGCTGGCGGAGTTCGGCGACGCCATGAAGCGCGGCACTGGCCGCGACGGCGAGCATCTCTACCCGTCCTTTCCCTATGCCTCCTATGCGCGCATGACCGTCAAGGACATCGCCGATCTCTACGGCTACCTGAAGACCCTGCCGAAGAGCGGCAATGTCGCGCCCGGCCACGACCTGCCGTTCCCCTTCAACATACGCCTTGCGCTCGGCGGCTGGAAATTCCTCTATCTCAACGAGGCGCCGCGGGTGGCGCTGGCGAATGCCGACGAGACCGTCAGGCGCGGCCAGTACCTCGTGGAAGGGCCGGGCCATTGCGGCGAATGCCATACGCCGCGCGATGTCATCGGCGGGCTTGAGACGGGCCTGTGGCTGGCCGGCGGGCCGAACCCGGAAGGCGAGGGGCGGGTGCCCAACATCACGCCGGCCGAGGGCGGCTTCGGCAGCTGGAGCGCGGGCGACATCGTCAGCTATCTCGAAACGGGATTCACCCCGGAATTCGACAGCGTCGGCGGCGCCATGGTGTCGGTGCAGAAGAACATGGCGCTGCTGCCCAAGGAAGACCGCGAGGCGATCGCGGCCTATCTGAAGGCGATTCCGGCGCATTGAGGCGGGGCGGTCTCCGGCTCGGCAGCGTCAGCCCATCTCACTCCACCCCTTTTCACTGTGGTCATCCTCGGCCTTGAGCCGAGGATTCAGGGCTCGCCCGGCGCGTGGATGCTTGGCTCACGGCCGAGCATGACCGAGGAGCGGGGCAGTAACGCCTCCGCGCCCAAAGTGGAGGGTAACCGGCACGGCAAAGGAGGGCGGTCATGCCATCACGCCGGCGCTTTGCGATGCTCGTCACCATACATTGCCAGATAGTCGAACAGCTCGGTGGAGCCGAGGCCGATGGCGTCGAGAATTTCGCGCGCGAAGGAGACCGGGGCCGCGCCCGAGGCGGTGATGACGGCGCGGTCGTGGACGGCCTGCGGCTGGTCGCGGTAGAGCGCCGCGCCGCGATAGGCCGGCACGACGTCCGGCAGCTGGCCGCGATAGTTGCCGGTATGCGCCCGGTCGTCGAGCAGGCCGAGGCGGCCAAGCGCCAGCGTCGCATCGCAGATGCCGGCGACCGGTTTTCCGGCCGAAACGAAGCGCGCGACCGGAGCCGAAAGGTCGGGCGCCTCGCCGGATTGCCAGATCGTGCCGCCGCACAGCACGAGTACGTCGAAATCGGCGGGCACGGCATCCTCCGCCCTGCCGGCGGATTTTATGGAGACGCCGCCGAGGGAGGTCACGTCCGCGCCGCCGGGCGTCAGGATGACGGTCTCGGCGCCGCAGTCGCCGCGCGCCGTCGCCATCAGCAGCCCGCATTCCCAGTCGGCATATCCCTCGGTCAGCACGATCGCCAGTCTCTTCGCCATGTCGGTGTCCTCCTCTTCGAATCGATCAGCCCAGAGACTGAACGTATCGCATACCGGTCACCGGGCCGGCGCGGAAATTCATCTGCTCGTAGAAGCGGTGCGCACCGAAATTGCCGGTCGCCGCGCTCACCGAAAGGTAGCCGCAGCCGGCGATGCGGGCGTGTTCGCGGGCGCGCGAGACGAGGTGGCGGCCGATGCCGTGGCCGCGATGGTCCTTGCGCACGAAGATCTGGTGCAGCTCCATGCCGCGCTGGCCTTCGAGCGCGCGGTACATCGGCACGAGCAGGGCGTACCCGATCAGGCGGCCGCCGGCTTCGGCGACGAGCGCGGTGATCCAGGGATGGGCGCCGAAGAGATCGCGGTCGAGATCGACGGCCGAGACCTTCGCCGTGTCGCCGTGGCATTCGGCATGCAGGGCGATCATGTCGAGAATCTGCTGCAGGTCGCCCGGGCGCGCGGCGCGGATGGTCAGCATCGGTGGGCGATCGAGGGCGGCGGGGTCGAGTTTGATGACGGTATTTTGCATTTCGGGCTCCTAGGGTTTTGTGCCATCAGGTGCCCAGAAACAACAAAGCCGCCTGATGGCGGCTTGTTGACATGATCGAACAGCCGCTCCTTATCGGAACAGCCAAAAATACGTCGCGGCGATGTGCGTGCTCTTGATCATGGACGCGATATTCTCGAAATCGCACCGTTTGTCAATCGGGTTTCGTCGATACCTGGAAAAAGCGGGATGAAAGCGGAGGCGGTCAGACCCCCGCTTCCTCCGTGCCGGCGACGGATTGCCCTTCCGCCGTGCCTGCCTGCTGTGTGTCGTCGATGCCGAGCTGCTGCTTGATGGCGCGGCGGATGTCTTCCTCGATCGCCGATCGTTCTTCCTCGGGAAGCTGCGCCAGGCTCTCCTCGGTCAGGCCGCGGGCCTCCAGCATTTCCTTGCGCAGCCGCTCGGCCGGCGTCATCTTGGAAAGCTCCAGGAACTCGGACATCAGGCTGGCGCTCTCGTCCTCGGCCTTGTCGAGCTTGGCCTGGGTCAGCCACAGCGCATTGGCAAGACCGGAGGGGATCGGGGCCGTGGGGCTGACGGTCGGGACGTTGCGCCCCGAGCCGCCGCCGCCCGTGCCGTCGTAAAGGCTTTCCCCGCTCGTCGCGCGCGGCTTGCCGTAGGTGTAGGCGGAAAGCATGCTGCCGTCGATCTTCATGGAAGGGCTCCCGGAACCTTGATTGCGGGAACCATTACAGGTTGCAGCTTTTGCGAGCCTTGCCGCCCTTTACACGTCGCTCTCGATGCGGCCCGAACCGAGCCGCACGACATGGTCCTGCGGGGCGATGACGCTCTTGCGATGGGTGACGGCAAGGATGGTCACGTCGCCCGCAAGCCCGCGGATATGCTGCATGATGCCCGCTTCCGTCGCCTCGTCCAGTGCCGAGCTCGCCTCGTCGAGGAAGAGGAACTGCGGGTCGGCATAGAGCGCGCGGGCGATGGCGATGCGCTGCCGTTCTCCGCCGGAAAGCTTCATGCCCCGCTCGCCGACCATGGTCTCGAATTTCTCCGGCAGGCCTTCGACGAAGGCCAGGATCGCCGCCTTTTCCGCCGCGCGCCGCAGCCGCTGCGGGTCGAGGACGCGGCCGAGCACGATGTTGACGGCGAGCGTGTCGTTGAGCAGCACCGCCTCCTGCGGCACGATGCCGACGGCGGCATACCAGTCGCGCTGGGAGACGCCGTCGAGGTCGATGCCGTCGACGGTGATGCGGCCCGCCTGCGGGCGGATGGATTTCAGCGCGAGGCGCAGCAGCGTCGACTTGCCGGAGCCCGTTTCGCCGACGAGATAGGTGATGCGCCCGCGCGTCGCGGCAAAGCCGATCCTCTCGACGCCGCGGCCGTTCTCGTGGGCATAGGAGACATTTTCGAAGGCGAGGCGCCCGTCGTCGGGCGAAAAACCGCCCGACGTGCCCGTATCCGGCTCCTCGGGGGCGGCCCATATGCGGGCGAGCGGCAGCAGCGAGGCGCGGGCGCGCACCACGTCGTCGAGCGCATGGCCGATCATCTCGAAGGGCTGGTTGAGCTGCAGCAGCAGCGTGTTGAACAGCACGATATCGCCGACGCTGAGATCGCCCGCCCGGTAGCGCGGCAGGAGGAGCAGGAAGGTGATGACGAACTGCAAAGCGAGCCCGGCGCCCATCAGCGACGAATAGCCGATGCGCCGGCGGCAGAAGGCCGCCCAGTTGTCGCGCTCCTCGCCGGCCTTTCCGGCAAAACGCGCCTGCATCCAGCTGTGGCTGCCGAAATGGCGCAGCGTCTCCATGGCCGTCATGGCATTGCCGATGAACTTGGCGTTCTCCTGCCCGGCCTCGATCGCCGCATCGAGATATTGCCGTGTGCGATGGTTGGCGATGGCCGTCAGCGTGATGAAGACGCCGCCATAGGCGACGACGATCAAGACAACCTCGAGATTGATCGTCGCCCCCAGCATGACGAGCGCCAGCGTGATCTGGGTGATGCCGGGAATGAAGACGATGAGCGCGAGCTGCACCAGCGTCATCATCGCGCCCTGGCCGCGCTGGCCGGCGCTTTCGATCTCGGCCGGGTTGTGCTCGGTGAAGAAGGCGGCCTGTTTCTTCAGCAGCCGCTCGAACAGGCTGGTGCTGGCGATGAAGCTGAGGTTCTCCGCGCTCATATAGGAGAGATACTGCACCATGTGCTGGAGGGCTGCGGCGATGCCGATGAGCAGCGCATAGACGACAAGGCCGGCCGCCAGCATCTCCGCCATCCGGTCGGCGGCAATGGCGTCGATGAGGCGCGAGAAGAGGTAGGGCGCGGCGATGGAGGCGATCGCCGAAAGGAAGACGATGACCCCGACGAGCGCCAGCAGGCCGCGCGAGGAGCGCCAGTAGTTGGCAAGGATGATCTTCACCGGCGCGGCAATCAGCCGCCAGTCGTCTTGCATGGCGAATCTCCGGGAGGAGAGGAGGATGGCGGCATAGTGAAAAGGCCGGCGCGCGGTGGCAACCGCGCGCCGGCCGGATGGCGGATCACGTCTTCGTTACGGCAGCGTATAGGCGATGACGTAGTCACCGGGCTTGGTGCCGACGGAGCCGTGTCCGCCGGCGACGATCAGCACATATTGCCTGTCGCCGGCCGTGTAGGTCATCGGCGTGGCCTGTCCGCCCGCGGGAAGCCGGGCCTCCCAGAGCTGGCGGCCGCTCGTCAGGTCGTAGGCGCGCAGGTAGTCGTCCACTGCGGCTCCGAGGAAGGCAACGCCGCCCTTGGTGATCATCGGACCGCCGATGCCGGGCACGCCGACCTTGAAGGGCAGCGGCAGCGGCGTCATGTCCATGACCGTGCCGTTCTTGTGCTTCCAGGCGATATCGCCGGTGGCAAGGTTCGCTCCGGCGACATAGCCCCATGGCGGCGCCTGGCAGGGAATGCCGAGCGGGCCGAGGAACGGGCCCATGAAGACGCCGTAGGGCGCGCCCTCGTTGCGGTTGAGGCCCTGTTCTGAGCCCTTCTCGCCTTGGCCCTTCGGCGGGATCTGGTCACGCGGCACGAGGCGGGAGGTGAAGGCGAGGTAGGTCGGCATGCCGAACATCACCTGCCGCTCCGGATCGACCGCCACGGAGCCCCAGTTGAACGTGCCGAAATTGCCGGGATAGACGATCGTGCCTTCCAGCGAAGGCGGTGTGTAGCGGCCTTCGTACTTCATCGACAGGAAGTCGATGCGGCAGGCGAGCTGGTCGAACATGCTGATGCCCCACATGTCCCTTTCCCTGAGCGGTGGCGGCATGAAGGTGAGGCCGGAGACCGGCTGGGTCGGCGCGGTGAAGTCTTCGGGGATGGCGCCGGTCGGTGCCGGCACTTCCTTGACCTCGATGATCGGCTCGCCGGTGCGCCGGTCGAGCACGTAGATGTCGCCCTGCTTGGTGGGGCCCACGAGGGCGGGGATGGTGGCGCCGTCCCTGGTGATGTCGATCAGCGCCGGCTGGGCCGGCACGTCCATGTCCCAGAGGTCGTGGTGAACCGTCTGGCGCACCCAGCGCACCGCGCCCGTCTTGATGTCGAGCGCGACGATGGAGGAGGCGTATTTCTCGACATGCTCGCTGCGGCCCATGCCGAGCTGGTCGGGCACGCGGTTGCCGAGCGGGATATAGACGAGGCCGAGGGCGTCGTCATAGCTGAAGACGGACCAGGAATTCGGCGAGTTGACCGTATAGACCTGGCCCTCGGGCAGCGGCGTCGTGACGTCCGGATTGCCGGAATCCCAGTTCCAGACGAGCGCGCCGGTGTTGACGTCGAAGGCGCGGATGACGCCCGACTGCGACTGGGTGGAGTAGTTGTCGTTCACCGCGCCGCCGATGATGATCTTGCCGTCGGTGATGACGGGCGGCGAGGTGGAATAGTAGTAGCCGGCGGGATTGTAGGGCATGCCCTGTTCGAGCTGCAGCACGCCGTTTTCGGCGAAGCTCGTGCAGACGTCGCCCGTCGCCGCGTCGAGCGCGATCAGCCGGGCGTCCGAGGTCGGCAGGTAGACGCGCGTGGCGCAGGTCGTGCCGGCGGCCACGGCCGGATCGGCATAATACGTCACGCCGCGGCAGGTCTGGTGCTGGCGGTCCGGGTTCATGCCGGAGTTGGAATCGTATTTCCATTTCTCCTTGCCCGAGGCCGCATCGAGCGCGATTGCCCAGTTGTGCGGCGTGCACATGTAGAGCGTGTCGCCGATCTTCAGCGGTGTCACCTGATAGGTGGTCTCGCCGACATCGTCGGGCAGCTTCACGTCGCCGGTCTGGTACTGCCAGGCGACTTTCAGCGTGCCGACATTTTCCGTGTTGATCTGGTCGAGCGGCGAATAGCGCTGGCCGTATTGCGTGCGGCCATACTGGTGCCATTCACCGGATGGCACATTGCCGCCGAGGGCGGGCGTGGCGTTGACGACGTCGGTCGGCAGGCTGCCGGCCACGTCGTGCGGGTCCTGCGTCATCGCAAAGCCGGCAACGCCGACGGAGACGAGCACGGCAACGGCGAGCGGCAGGGCCGAGGCCGGGTAGGGCGTGCCGGTGGGGCTGGCAAAACCGAGCGGGCGGCGGATGGCCGGCAGCATCAGCCATAGGCCGAGCAGCACGATGACGCCGCCGCGCGGGCCGAGCTGCCACCAGTCGAAACCGACTTCCCAGATCGCCCAGCCGAGCGAACCGAGGATGACGAGGGCGTAAAGCCAGAGCGCCGCGCCGGAGCGGCGCAGCAGAAGCACGGCGGTGACGAGGAAGGCAAGGCCGGTGACGAGATAATAGGGGCTGCCGCCGAGCGACAGCAGCCACCCGCCTCCGCCCGTCAGCACCAATCCGATGATGGCGAAGAGGGCGGCGGTCAGTGTGAGCAACATGGGGATCTCCGTTGGTGCTGCCGACCGGGGAGGAGGCCGACAAGACGTCCGGCTCAAGGAGGGACACGGGAGAAATTAGGGCGGAATCGTGGCGCTTCAATCCCGGAGAAGGGGAGAGGAGAAAATTATACTTTTAGACTCATGTTTTGCGGGCGAAACCATCACACGGGGAACTTGCTCTTCACCCTAACCCTCTCCCTGCAAGCGGGGAGAGGGGACGTGCCCCACGAACGGGTGTTGCTTGGGGAAAACGGCGCGGCATATCCCTTCGCCCCGCTTGCGGGGAGAAGGTGGCCGGCAGGCCGGATGAGGGGCAAGCGCCCCGGGGGATGGGCGCCTACAAGGAAGGGGCGGCCTTCAACCCCATTTCGGTCACGTCCCGCAGAAGGTTGCGGTGATCTCCTCGCCGGGCTTGGGCGGCAGGGCGTAGGCGGCGAAGGCGGGCTGGTCCTCGTAGGGCCGCGCCAGCACGTCGTTCAGCGCCGAAAACAGCGAGAAGTCGCCGTGGTCGACCGCCGCCGCCAGCGCCTCCTCGACCTTGTGGTTGCGCGGGATGAAGGCGGGGTTGACGCTGCGCATCGCCGCCGCGCGCGCCTGCGGGGTTCCGGCCTCCCGCGCCAGCCGCGCGCGCCAGAGGGCAAGCCAGGGCGCAAGCGTGCCGGGCGTTTCGAGAAGGTCTTCCAGGGCTGCGTCCGCTGCCTCGCTTTCGGCCGCGTCGGCAAGGCGCCGGAAGGCGAGCGTATAATCCGCCTTCTGCTCGTAGAGCGTGACCATGAGGTCGCGGATCAGGCCCTGGTCGTCGTCGTCTTCCTCGGCGCCAAGGCCGATCTTCGCCCGGATCACCACCTTCCAGTGATCCTGGAAGCGATCCATGAAGCGGGCGACGGCTGCGTTCGCCATCGCCACCGCCTTGTCCTGGTCGTCGTCGAGAAGGGCAAGCAGCGCCTCGGCAAGCCGGGCGATGTTCCACTGGCCGATGGCGGGCTGGTTGCCGAAGGCATAGCGCCCGTTGCGGTCGATGGAGGAATAGACGGTGCGCGGATCGTAGTGATCCATGAAGGCGCAGGGACCGAAATCGATCGTCTCGCCCGATACCGTCATGTTGTCGGTGTTCATCACGCCGTGGATGAAGCCGACGCCGAGCCATTTCGCGATCAGCGACGCTTGCCGGTCGGCGACGGCGTCGAGCAGCGCGAGATAGGGGTTTTGCGCGCCCTTCAGCGCCGGATAGTGCCTGTCGATGACGTGGTCGGCGAGCACGCGCACATTCTCCGTGTCGCCGCGGGCGGCGAAGAACTGGAAGGTGCCGACGCGGATATGGCTTGCGGCGACGCGGGTGAAGACCGCGCCGGGCAGCACCCGGTCGCGATAGACCGGCTGGCCGGTGGCGACCGCCGCCAGCGCCCGCGTCGTCGGTATGCCGAGCGCATGCATGGCCTCGCTGACGATATATTCGCGCAGCACCGGTCCGAGCGCCGCCCGCCCGTCGCCGCGGCGCGAATAGGGCGTCTGGCCGGCGCCCTTCAACTGGATGTCGCGCCGACGGCCGTCGCGGTCGATCACCTCGCCGAGGAGGATCGCCCGTCCGTCGCCGAGCTGCGGCACGAACTGGCCGAACTGGTGGCCGGCATAGGCCATGGCAAGCGGCAGCGAGCCGGGCAGCGGCCCGTTGCCGGAAAAATAGCCCGCGCCGTGCCGCTCCAGCGCATCCGCATCAAGGCCGAGTTCCCCGGCAAGCGTGCGGTTGAACGCGATCAGCCGCGGCGCTTCCACCGGGCTCGGATCGACCGGCGCGAAGAAGAGGTCCGGCAGGCGCGCATAGCTGTTGTCGAAGGCGACGGGGCGGCCGTCGTCGCTGCGCTGCGGGTTGGTGGCGTTGCTCATGGCGTCCTCTTGCGGCGTTCTCGTCTCGTTTGCCTATAGGTAGCGATGCGCGGCCGGAATGAAAGGGCCGGTGCAAGGACGCTCGCTTGCCGTCCCTCAGGCGCGGTGCTAGCGTTCGGCGACATGCCATGCCGGTTCAACATGTCGGGGTCCTGCCAGATGCGTGCGCTCGCGGTCTTTTTGCTGTTCCCGTCCATCGCCTTCGCGCAAACCTGCGGCGCCTGGAGCGCCGCCGTCTCCGAGGAGGAGGAAGGGCCTGTCATGCTGGCCGCAGTCTGTGTCGGCGCCGGGACGACGGAAAGCAACCTCTTCCTGAAATGCGGCCCGGAAGGTCAGTTGAACCTGCGGTTCCTTCCCGCTGCGGCGCTGGATTTTCCGCCGGGTGACGGCGGGGATTTTTCCAGCCCGCTGCGTCTTTCCGTCGACGGCGAAGCGTTCGACCGGCCGGCGCATTACGAGGCGATGGACGGCGCGATGGTCAGCGAGGTCCCGCTCGCGGGCCCGCTGGTCGATCGGCTGAAGGCGGGCAAGGCGCTCACCGTCGCCTATCCCGAAACGGCATTCAAGCCGCTCGCCCTTCCGCTGACGGGCTCGAAGGCGGCGATCGACAAGCTGGCGGCCGCCTGCACCGGCTCCTGACGCCGCGCCGTGCCGCCGTGTGGAATTTCATGACCTTCTGAATAAGCGGGCGGCGCCGTCCGTCCCCTTTTCAAGCATGCATTGGGTGAGCGAATGTCCGGTTGCCGGCGTGCCGGCGGACCGCGATCATGCCTCGGGGAGGGTATCGTGCAGCGGAATGTCCATCGGTGGGTCGCGGCGCTTGCCGCCTGTCTTGTTCTTCTCGTCGCGCCTGCGGCCTTTGCCGCCGAACGCTACGCGCTCCTCATCGGCAATGCCGAATACGAGGATACCGAGCCGCTGGAAAATCCGCTGAACGACATCGACCTCGTCGGCGAGGCGCTGGAGCGGTTGGAGTTCGACGTGACGCGCGTCACCGATGCCGACCATCTCGGCATGCTTTCGGCGCTCAACAACTTCACGCGGCTGGCGGAGAAGGCTGAGGATCCGGTGCTCTTCGTCTATTTCTCCGGCTATGCGGTGCAGATCGACGGCGACAATTTCCTGCTGCCGGTCGATGCCTCCGGCCGCACCGTCACGGGCCTGCGCAACCGTTCGCTGCCCGTCTCGGAAATCACGAAGACGCTGCGCGGGCTCGGCAAGGGCCTGAAGGTCGTGCTGTTCGACGCCGCACACGAAAACCCGTTCCTGACGCTGCGCGACATCCCGGAAGGGCTCGCCGAGCCGAAGGACGCCGCGGGCGTGCACTATGCCTATGCCGCCGCGCCCGGCACCGCCTATGACTACGAGGGAACGCCGATCAGCGCCTTCGCTTCTGCCTTCGTCGATGCGATCAGCATTCCCGGCATCGTGCTGGAGGATGCCTTCCGCAAGACCGGCGAGATCGTCAAGGAGCGCAGCAAGGGCAAGCAGGAGACCTGGCAGAGCGATGCAGACTACGGAAAGTTCGCCCTGAGCCCGAAGGACGACAAGGTCGACGAGGCCGAGATCGCCTTCTACGAATTCGCCTCGCTCGCCGACAACCGCGAGGCCTATGACCGCTATCTCGGCCGCTATCCCGAGGGGATCTTCGCTTCTGTTGCCAAGCGCAAGATCGACCTTCTCGCCCGGCGCTTTTCCGGCGACCGCGAGGTGAGCGACGAGATGCCCTATCTCACGGTATCCAACGACCGGGGCGACCCCTGCGGGCGCATCACCTTCGGCGACTATGCGCAGGATCGTCGTCTTTCCGATGTCTACAAGGACGGCCAGCTGGTGCTGATTGACGTCCGCTTCTGGTATCCGCCGGAAGGCTGCGACTATCTCTCCTACTTCACCACGGTCTATTCGCATGAGCGGCTGCGCAACGTCATCACCGCGGCCAGCATTCCCGAGCGGCGCATCTATGTCGCGAGCCGGGACGATCTCAGCCCCAGCGAGGAGCGCGCGATCTATGACTATTTCGACGAGGACCGCCGTGGTTACGCGCAGTCCCTGATGTTCCGCGCGATCAACGAGGAGCGCCGCCACAGCCTCGGTGTCGCCCTCAAGACGCCGGATGACAATGCCCGCGAGTATGTCGACGAGGTGGAATGCGGCGACGGGTGCCTGCGCGTGCGCGGCCTCGTGCGTTTCCGCGACAACAGCGTGCGCGCGCTGGAGGACTACGAGTTCGACTTCGTCGACGTGCGCCGCCTCGGGCTCTACGACAAGTACCGCGCCGCGCTGCGCGATTTTCCGGACGAGCAGCACGCGTCAAGCGACACGGCCGGCCACGACACGAAGACGGACGGCTATGCCGCGGAGGCCAGCCAAGAGACGAAGACGGATGCCTATGGCGAAACCGCTGCCGCCGGCCACGACGACGGCTACGGCAAGGACGCCGATCCCTACCGCGCCGCGCGCACGGTCGGCGGTTGGGAGATCGCCGCGGATTTCTCCGGCGACCGCCGCTTCCTGAACTGCCGCGCCACCCGCAGCGGCGAGGGCGGCCGCCACGCCGCCTTCCGCTGGTACGACGACGGCCATGTCACCTTCGGCTTCCAGGACACGGCCTACGACTACCGCGACGACTACACGAACCACGCGACATACTGGATCGACGACGGTGCAGGCTACGACGTCAAGGGCAAGGCCTATGGCGGCCAGGAGATCGCCTACGACCTCGGTCGCGACGGCGGGGTGATCGACGCACTGAAGCGGGGGAACACCATCCGTATCGGCGACGTGCGGACGAGCCTGAAAGGCTCGAGCGCAATGCTGGACGACCTCAAGGCATGTGTGGCGGCGTTCCGGTAGGGGCGAAGCTGCAACCGCCCCTCATCCGCCTGCCGGCACCTTCTCCCCGCAAGCGGGGAGAAGGGATTTGCTGCACTGGTTTCCCACCAGGAGGAGATGGTCGAATGCAGGAAAGCCTCACGGCTTGCTTCCTTCTCCCCGCCTGCGGGGAGAAGGTCGCGGCAGCGGGATGAGGGGCTAAACCTCCGCCCGGGTCGCCGTCACATCTTCCCCGCCACCTTGATCGCGAAGGCATACTCGAAGGCGATTTCCTCCAGGCGCTGGAAGCGGCCCGAGGCGCCGCCGTGGCCGGCGCCCATATTGGTCTTGAGGAGGATCGGTTCGCCGCCGGTGGTCTTTTCGCGCAGCCGGGCGACCCATTTGGTCGGCTCCCAATAGGTGACGCGCGGGTCGGTGAGGCCGGAGAGCGCGAGGATGGCGGGGTAGGCCTTGGCCTCCACGTTGTCGTAGGGCGAGTAGCTGGCCATCAACTGGTAGAAGTCCTTGCTCTCGATCGGGTTGCCCCATTCGGGCCATTCCGGCGGGGTGAGCGGCAAGGTGTCGTCCAGCATGGTGTTGAGCACGTCGACGAAGGGCACGGCGGCGATGATGCCGCCGAACTTTTCCGGCGCCATGTTGGCGATCGCGCCCATCAGCATGCCGCCGGCCGAGCCGCCCTCGGCGACGATGTTCGCGTAGGACGTGAACTTCTCCTGATTCAGATAGTCGGCTGCGGCGACGAAGTCCTTGAAGGTGTTGGTCTTCTTGTCCATCTTGCCGTTTTCGTACCAGGCGAAACCCTTGTCCTTGCCGCCGCGGATATGGGCGATGGCATAGACGAAGCCACGGTCGACCAGCGACAGGCAATTGGTGTTGAAGGACGCCGGGATGGTGATGCCGTAGGCGCCGTAGCCGTAGAGCAGGCAGGGCGCAGAACCGTCGAGGGGCGTGTCCTTGCGGTAGAGCAGGGTGACCGGCACCGTCTCGCCATCCCAGGCGGGGGCGAAGACGCGGCGGGTGACATAGTCGTCGATCGTGTGGCCGGAGGGCACTTCCTGCGTCTTCAGAAGCGTGCGCTCGCGCGTCGCCATGTTGTAGTCGAAGAGCTGCGAGGGTGTCGTCATCGAGGAATAGGAGAAGCGGATGACGTCGGTGTCGTATTCCGCCGCGCCCGAAAGGCCGAGCGAATAGGCTTCTTCCGCGAAGGCGATGGCGTGTTCCTCGCCCGTCGCGCGGTCGCGCACGACGATGCGCGGCAGGCCTTCATGGCGCTCCAGCCAGACGAGGTGGCGGGCAAAGGCCATGTGGTTGAGGATCAGCGTGCCCGGGCGATGCGGCACGACCTCCGTCCAGTTCTCGCGGCCCGGCGCCGTCACCGGCGTTTGGCAGATCTTGAAGTCTTTGGCGCCGTCGGCATTGGTAAGGATGTAGAAGACGTCGCCGCCTTCCGTCATCGAATATTCGAGGCCCACTTGGCGCGGAGCGACGAGGACCGGGGTCGCAAGTAGGTCCTTGGTGGAGAGCAGGCGGTATTCGCTCGTCTCGTGGTCGTGGATGTCGATATAGATGAAGTCGTCGATCAGCGAGCCGCCGACCGACATGAAGAAGCCGGCATCCTTCTCCTCATAGACGAGGCGGTCGTTTTCCTGCCGCTCCCCGAGGATGTGGTGGAAGATTTTCGACGGACGGTGGTTCTCGTCGAGCGCGGTGTAGAAGAAGCTCTTCGCATCCGGCGCCCAGACGCCGTCGCCGCCGGTATTGACGAGGTCGTCGCCGCGGTCCTCGCCGGTCGCAAGGTCGCGCACCTTCAGCGTGAAGTATTCCGAGCCCTTGTCGTCATAGCCCCAGATGCCGAGCGAGTGGTCGGTGGAATGGCCGATGCCGGCAAGGCGGAAGTACTGCTTGCCTGCCGCCTCCTTGTCACCGTCGAGCAGGATGGTGCGTTCGCCGCCGTCGCGCGGTTCGCGGAAGTAACGCGGCTGCTCGCCGCCGGTGACATAGGCGGTGCCATAGGCGAAGGGGCCGTCCTTGACGGGCACCGAGCTGTCGTCCTCCTTGATACGGCCACGCATCTCGGCAAACAGGGTCTTCTGCAGCGCCTCGGTGTCGGCCATCGCAGCCGTCATATAGGCGTTCTCCGCCTCCAGATGCGTGCGGATCTCCGGCTGGAGAATCGAGGGATCCTTGAACATCGCCTGCCAGTTCTCGTCGCGGAACCAGGCGTAGTCGTCGGTGCGGGTGATGCCGTGGCGGGTATCGGCGACCGGCTTCTTGGCGGCGACGGGGGCGGCGGGCAGATTTTTGAAGACGGGCAAGATTTCACTCCGGCAAATCGGTAGGCGGGATCAGAGAGATAGAGAGCCCTGCGGCCTGCATCAAGCGTTCAGCCTACCCGACGGGCGAAAAGCCGGTCGTGCAACACCATGCCGGCCACCATGCAGGCAACGAAGAGGAGAGGTTCCGGCCGGCCGAGCGAAAGGGCGGCCAGCGCCGGGCCGGGGCAGAAGCCGCCGAGCCCCCAGCCGAGGCCGAACAGCGCCGAGCCGAGGATAAGCCTCCGGTCGACGGGGTGGGTATCGGGCAGGTGGAAGCCGTCCGAGAAGGCCGGGCGCGGCAGGCGGCGGATGAGGGCGAGGCCGAGCGCCATGACGGCGACGGCGCCGCCGAGCACGAAGGCAAGGCTCGGATCCCAGTCGCCAGCAAGGTCGAGGAAGCCTTGCACGCGCGCCGGGTCCAGCATGCCGGACAGGGCAAGGCCGAGGCCGAAGAGCGCGCCGCAGGCGAGCGCCGACAGGATTTGCGGGACGGGGCGGGTCACAGGCCGAAACTCCGCAGGAGCGCGACGGCGAAAACACCGGCAACGAGGAAGCTGGCGACGGCGGCGAAGGAGCGTGGCGAAAGCCGGGCAAGGCCGACGACGCCATGACCGCTGGTGCAGCCGGAGCCCATGCGCGTGCCGAAGCCGACAAGGAGGCCCGCGGCGGCGATGAGCGGCAACGGGGCGGCGATGGTAACGGCCGGCCAGCCGCCGGCAAAGCCGCGATAGAAGATGGGGCCGAGGAGGAGGCCGGCGACGAAGGCGGCGTTGACCGCGACGTTGCTCCCCTGGGTGAGCCGGCCGAGGATGCCGCTGATGCCGGCGACCCGGCCGTTGAGGGCGAGCAGCAGCGCGGCGGCAAGGCCGATCAGCATGCCGCCGAGAAGGGAGGGGAGGTAGTCGGTCATGGATTGTCCTCGTCCGTACAGAAGATCGTGTAGAGCGCGCCGATGAGCCTTGCGGCCTTTTCGGCGGTGAGGCGGTAGAAGATCTGCTTGCCTTCCCGGCGGGTCTCGACGATGCCGGCCTCACGCAGGACGTTGAGCTGTTGGGAGAGCGTCGGCTGGTGGATGCCGATCCGGCGTTCGAGGTCGCCGACGGAGAATTCGCCCTCGGCGAGGGTGCAGACCAGCATCAGCCGGGCCGGATGGGCGAGCGTCTTCAGGAGGCCGGCGACCTCGGCCGCCCGCGCCTCCATGGCCTGCGGCGGCATTGTCGCCTTGCCGCCGGGCGGTGTCGTCACGCTCAAGGGGCACGTCCTTCCTGCCGTTGTTTTCAACATTATACACTTTCATATAATGTATAATGTTTATGGGCAAGCGGGACTGTGACGGTGCGACGGTTTGTCAGCCGGGCAGGCTGCGACGGGCCTTGCGCTTGGCGGGGCGCAGCTCGTCGGCGATGGTCATGCCGATGATGGACAGAGGCAGCGCCAGCATGGCGCCGGCCGCGCCCCACATCCAGGTCCAGAAGATGATGGCGGTGAAGATGATGAAGGCGTTGACCTCCAGCCGCTTGCCCATCACGGCCGGCATGATGAGGTTTTCCATGGCAAGGTGCACGACGAAGAAGGCGAGCGCCGGCAGGAGGCCCATCATCAGCGTCTCGTGGGTGAGCAGGCCGGCGGTGGCGAGCGCGATGGTCATCAGCGTCACGCCGAGGAAGGGCACGAAGGAGGAGAGGAAGGCAAAGAGCCCCCAGAGCACGGGCATGGCGAGCCCGCCGCCCCAGGTGATGAGCGCGGTGACGACGCCGAGCGCGCCGTAGACCAGCGCGGCGGTGGCGAAATAATAGCCGAGCGCGCTGTCGATGGCGTTCATTACGCGGATGGCGGCAAGCCGCTGGCCGCGGCGCGGGAAGGCCATGATCAGCATCTGGCGCAGTTTCAGCCGGGCCGAGAGGAAGAGCACCAGCGCGGCGAAGAAGATCATGCCCTGCAGGAGGGCGGGGGTGAGGCTGGCCGAGAGGATGCCGAGGATGCTGCCGGTGTTTTCCAGCACCTTTTCCATCGACATCTGGCCGCTCTCGAAGGTCTGCGGGCTGATGTTCAGCCAGCCGAGGCGGGAGAACAGCGGTGTGATGCGGTCATAGGCCCCGCGCACCAGATCGGGGGCGTTTGCGGCAAGCTGCGTGATCGGATCGGCAAGCATGCCGGCGATGAAGAAGACTCCCACCCCGAAGGCGCCGGCCAGCAGCAGCGCGGTCGGGAGCGGCGGAATGCCGAGATCGGTCAGCTTTTCCGCGGCCACGCCGAAGATCAGGCCGGTGACGACCGCCAGCGACAGCGGAATGAGGATCGGCGCCATGAGATAGACGACGGCCATGGCCATGATGACGAAGATGCCGATGGCGGCCCAGGCCGCGGCGATGTCCAGCCCGTAGCGGCGTGGCGCATCCTGCGAAAGGTCCTTTTCCATGTCGAGGCTGCCCCGCAAGAGCCGCCGTTCCGCCGGTTTTCCCGAAATGTCGTGCATGGCATAGCCCCTCTTTGGCGCCAAAAACGCGCGAAGCGTGCGGAAGTTCCGCCGCTTGTGGCCTGAAACCTGCGGTGGGTTGCCAGCGCCGCGAAATCGACATATTGCCCGTTAACCCCGAATTAAGGTGTCGGTAATGACGCCACGAAGAGGAGGCCGACAGTTGAAACGGCAGGCAGGCGGGCTTTTTATCGCCCTTTGCACTCTGGCGCTCGCGCCGCTCTGTTCATCCCCCGCGCTGGCGATCGATGCCCGCGTGCGCAGCCAGCTTCAGAAGCTGACGCCGGAAGAGCGGCTGGAGCAGCGCTGCGACATCGAGGCGATGGACAAGATCAGCGGCGACAAGGGCGGCTTTCGCCCGGACAAGGTGATCGCCTATGCCTTCGGCGATCCCAAGCTCGACGGTACCACGATCAAGACGAAGGGCGCCGTCTTCCGCAGCGGCGGCGAATGGTATCGCCTGTCCTACAAATGCGAGGCGAGCGCCGACCGGCTGGAGGTCAATGCCTTCAAGTACCGCATCGGCGACGTGGTGCCGCACGAGGACTGGGCCGCGCATTATCTCTACGATTGAGGCCGTGGGGCGTCTTGTAGCGACGCCCGATACCACCCTCCGCCCAGCAGGGCAGAGGGTGGATGCTCCAACCCTCCACCTTGGCGCGCGTCGGCTCAGGCCGAGAGCTTGAGGCCAATGCCCCAGGGATCGACGAGCGAGACTGTGTCGCCCTCGCGCGTCGTCGCGATCGACAATTCCTCCAGCTTTTTCAGTGCCGTTTCCAGCTTCGCCGGATCGTTGAAGCGGATCGTGTAGTCGGAAAGGCCCGTCATGCCCGTCTGGCGCTTCGGCTGGCCACGGGAGTTCCACACATTGGCGGCGACATGGTGGTGGTACTTGCCCGTCGCGAAGAAGCTGGCGCCGGGATAGCTCGCCATGATGTCGAGGCCGAGCACATCGCGGAAGAAGGCATCCGCCTCCGGGATGTCGGAGACCTGGAGATGGATGTGGCCGATCGCCGTGCCGTTTTCCTGGCCCGTCCAGCCGTCCTTCGGCGCTTCGTCATAAAGAGCCTGCAGGTCGAGCCGGTTCGTCGCCATCTTGACCTTGCCGTCGGGCACATAGGTCCATTCGGCGCGGTCGCGGTCGCGGTCGCGATAGATCTCGATGCCGTTGCCTTCCGGATCGTCGAGATAGATCGCCTCGCTGACGAGATGGTCGGAAGCGCCGGTGAGCGGCACGTTGTTGTGCGCCGCATGGGCGAGCCAGCGGCCGAGTTCCCGGCGGTTGGGCACCAGGAAGGCGGTGTGGAAGAGGCCCGGCGCATTGCGCGGCGCGCGCGCGGCATTGCTGCCCGTCGTCAGCGTCAGGAGCGGCCGGCCGGCAACGCCGAGCGTTTCGCCAGAAGCCGATGTGTCCAGCACCGAAAGCCCCATCACCTTCTGGTAGAAGGCCGAGAGCATCGGCAGGTCGATCACCGTCAGGTGCGAATGATCGACGAAGGCAGGCATGTCGATGGCGTGGCTGTTCGTATCGTTCATCGGGGCGGTCTCCGCGCGGCTGGGGCCGGCCCTGGTGGCGGCGATGCCCGCGGCGGCGGCGCCGAGGAATGTCCGTCTGTCGAGGTCCGTCATGGTTTTATCCCTGTTTCGGTTTCCCTTGGAAACCGTTCTGTCGTGGGGGAATATGGCGGAGCGGCGGCGTTCACGAAAGGTGGTGTTTCGGCGATTTACTGTCAATGCAGCGTTGACGGTGCCGGTTCGGGAACTTGATTCCGATCAATGTCGTTTCTCAGGCGCGATGCCATTTTCAGTGCATGATCGCAGATGAAAGGAGATCGGTACCGTGACGGACCTGGCGCAGTACAAGGACATTCTGGAGGCCCGCAAGCGCGAGCTCTACAGCCGCCTGAACAGGATCGAGAAGGATCTCGACACGCTAAAGAGCGGCGACAGCGCCGACCGCGCCATCGAGCGGGAGAACGACGAGGTGCTGGAGGAATTCGGCACGACCGGTCTCAAGGAACTGGGCGCCATCGACGCCGCGCTCGACCGCATCGCCGCCGGCACCTTCGGACTGTGTGCCAAGTGCGGCGCGCCGATCTCCGCGGCCCGCCTCGCCGCCGTGCCCCATGCCGCGCTCTGCGAGGAGTGCATCGCGCAGCAATAGCGCCTGCCGCGGGAGGGGTCTCGGGTTTGGGTCGAGCATTCGTCTCACGCGGCAAACTTTTGTGATCCGGCCACACTCTTGCCCCTGGCTTCCAAACGCGCCACCTTGTCTTCATAGACAAGGCAGGATCGGCCGTGACGGAGATCAAGGGCGTCAAATGGAACTATGATCGGGGCGAGGTGATCGCCGACGGCATCGTGCATGGTGTCGGCGTCGTGCTCGCGCTGATCGGCGTGACGGCACTGATCTTCTATGCCACCGTCTGGGCGACGAGCGGGCAACTGGCGGCCGCCTGGGTTTACGGCGTCGGGCTCGTCGCTGCGCTCGCCACCTCCTTCGCCTACAATCTCTGGCCGGTCTCGACGGTCAAATGGCATCTGCGCCGCTTCGACCATGCCGCGATCTTCGTGCTGATCGCCGCCACCTATACGCCCTTCCTGCAGCGCGGCATCGACGAGCCGCTGCTCGCCGGCATGCTCGTCTGCATCTGGCTGATGGCGGCGGCGGGCGTGGCGCTGAAATTCCTCCTGCCCGGCCGCTACGACCGGCTGGCGATCCTCATCTATCTCGCCATGGGCTGGAGCGGTGTGCTTGCCGCCGGGCCGCTGACGACACACCTCTCCACCGCCACGCTGACGCTCATCGTTGCCGGCGGCGTGCTCTATTCGGTGGGTGTCATCTTCCATGTCTGGGAGAAGCTGCGCTTCCAGAACGCCATCTGGCACGGCTTCGTCGTCGCCGCTGCCGCCGTGCATTATTCGGCAGTACTGACCAGCGTCGTTTCGGGCGTCTGACGGCGTGTTTCGCCGCTATTGCGCCGGCGGGGCGGTGCCCTGCGCGCTCGTGCAGCCCTCGGCCGGCCGCAGCGATTTCACCAGCTTGCCGATGAGGGGCGACATCTCCGCCTTCATCGATTGCGGATACTCCAGCACGAAGGAGGCGGCCACCTCGTCGCAAAGTGCGATGATGCGGTGATAGAGGATGGAATCGACAAGCGTGCCGGAAAGGCTTGCCCAGCCGGCCGCCTGCCGTTCGTAGCTGAGATCCCAGCCCTCCCGCAGATAGGCCATGCGCCGGCTGGCGACCTCGTCCGCGAACGACCCGATCACCAGATGGTTCGCCCAGACGGAGAGCTTGGCCTCGCCATTGGCATAGGTCCGCCCGTCGCCATTGTCGGCCTCCTGCACGAGCGTGAAGCCGGGCGGGACGTCCACCGCAAAACCGAAGCGGGCGTTGGCATAGGGCTCCCAGCCCTGGGCGAAGGCGGCGGCGGGGAGGGTGAAGAAAAGAAGGAAGAGAAAACGTTGCACGATGGGCTACTCGTTGATGGCGTCCCCTGGGGAACGGACAAAGGCGGGCGTTTCTTCACCCTTCAAGCGCTGCTGAAATCCGCGAAGCGATTCCGTTTCAAGGAATTGTGCAGCGCTTTTAAACTGTTACAGCATCCTTCGCGCGTCAAGTTTGCGGCGCCGCGCCACAAAGCAGGCTGGACAGCTTTCCCGCTCCTCCTGTATGGCAGGAGGCAAAACCGGGGGGAACCATGGACATCACGATACGCGACGCCGTGGAGGCGGATCTTCCCGGCATCATGGACATCTACAACGATGCCGTCGCCAACACGACGGCGATCTGGAACGAGGCCACCGTTGACCTCGAAAACCGCAAGGCCTGGTTCTCCGCCCGCCGCGAGCGCGGGTTCCCGGTGCTCGTCGCCATGCGGGGCAAGCAGGTGATCGGTTACGCCTCCTATGGCGACTGGCGGGCCTTCGACGGTTATCGCCACACGGTCGAGCATTCCGTCTATGTGCGCGGCGATTCCCGCGGCACCGGCACGGGCAAGCGCCTGCTCAAGGCGCTGATCGACCGGGCGAGTTTCAACGGCATCCATGTGATGATCGCCGGCATCGAGGCGGAGAATGCCGCCTCGATCAAGCTGCACGAAAAGCTCGGCTTCCGCGTGGTCGGCCGGTTCAGCGAGGTCGGCATCAAGTTCGGCCGCTGGCTGGACCTGACCTGCATGGAACTCAAGGTTCCCAAGCGGTAGGCCCGGCCCGCGGCCGCCTTTCCATGCGCCTCAGTCCGGATCGAAGCTGAGGGCCACGCCGTTCATGCAGAAGCGCAGGCCCGTCGGCGGCGGACCGTCCGGGAAGACGTGGCCGAGATGCGCGTCGCAGTCCGAACACCGGATTTCCGTGCGCGTCATGCCGTAGGAATAGTCGGAATGGTCCGCCACGGCGCCGGGCTCGATCGGCTGGTAGAAGCTCGGCCAGCCGGTGCCGGAATTGAACTTCGCCTCCGAGCGGTAGAGTGGCCTGTCGCAGCAGATGCAGTGATAGGTGCCTTTCTTGGAAAGGTCGAAATCGGGGCTGGAAAAGGCACGCTCCGTGCCGTGTTCGCGCGTGATGCGGAACTGTTCCGGTGTGAGGATCTCCCGCCACTCGTCCTTCGTCTTGTTGACCTTCAGTGTCTTCGTGTCGCTCATCGCGTCCTCCTGTCGGAGCCATAGATAGGGTGCCGGGGGCGGCAAGACAATCTTTGGCGGTATCCTGATGGAGGGCTGGCAAACACATCGTTTGCGGCGTAAAGTAATACACACTTTCACGACGGTATTACCGAGGGTTCATGAGCACGACGGTGACGAGCAAGGGGCAGGTGACGATCCCGAAGGCCGTGCGGGACTTCCTTGGCATCGGCCCCGGTAGCCGGGTCGAGTTCCGCCGGGTCGGGGATGGCAGCATCGTCGTCGTGCCCCTGGACGATGCCCGGCCGAAAAGCCGGTTTGCGCGCCTGCGCGGCCAGGCCGGTCAGGGAATGACGACGGACGAGATCATGGCACTGACGCGCGGCGACGATTGAGCATGTTCCTGGTCGACACGAATGTCCTGCTCGACCTCGTGACGGAAGATCCGGTCTGGGCTGCGTGGTCGCAGGCCGAGCTTGAGGCCGCCGCATTGCTTGGTCCCCTCGCGATCAACGATGTCGTCTATGCCGAGCTTTCCGTGCGCTACCGAGATATTGCCGATCTCGATGCGATGGTCGCGCTGGCGGAGCTGGAGCATTTGCCCATGCCGCGGCAGGCCCTTTTCCTTGCGGGAAAGGCCTTCCAGGCCTATCGCCGGACCGGCGGCAACCGCGTGAGCGTGCTGCCGGACTTCTTCATCGGTGCCCATGCCGCGGTTGCCGGCCTGACCTTGATCACACGGGACGCCGGGCGATACCGGACTTACTTCCCGAGCCTTGCCTTGCATACGCCTGATCCGCCTGAAGGTGGGTAAAACGTCGCAGGTTTGCCGTTCAAGGGTGGTGATTTTCGTCATACCGACGTAGAACCGGCGATCTGAAAAACACGGCAAGACGGGTGGAGCCCGCGGATGAGGGAGACGGAATGATTCCAGACACGATGGGCTTGACCTTCCTCGCCTTCTGTCTGCCGTTTCTCGGCGCGCTCATCGCGCCGGCGCTCACGCGGCTTCTCGGACACCGTGCCGCCTGGCCCCTGGCGCTGGTGCCGGCCGCCGTCTTCCTCCATTTTCTCGGCTTCAACGCGGAAGTGTCGCGCGGCGAGATCGTCACGGGCGGCTATGCCTGGGTGCCGTCCTACAATGTCAGCTTCTCCTGGCTGATCGACGGCCTGTCGCTCGCCTTCCTGCTGCTGATTTCCGGCATCGGCACGCTGATCGTGCTCTATGCGGGCGGTTACCTGAAGGGACATCCGCATCAGGGGCGATTCTTCTCCTTCATCCTGATGTTCATGGGTGCGATGCTCGGCCTCGTCGCCTCCGACAGCTTCCTGATGCTCTTCGTCTTCTGGGAGCTGACCTCGATCACCTCCTTCCTCCTGATCGGCTTCGACCATGCGCGGGAAGCCTCGCGCCGCGCCGCGCTGCAGGCGCTGGTCGTCACCGGCGGGGGCGGGCTTTTCCTTCTGGCGGGACTGCTGCTCCTGTGGAACGTCACGGACGTCACGCAGCTGTCGCTGCTGATGTCCTTTGGCGCGGAGGTGCGGACGAGCCCGTTCTACCTGCCGCTGCTTTTCCTCATTCTCGGCGGCGCATTCACCAAGTCGGCGCAGTTCCCGTTCCATTTCTGGCTGCCGAACGCCATGGAAGCGCCGACGCCCGTCTCGGCCTATCTGCACTCCGCGACCATGGTGAAGGCCGGCGTCTATCTCCTGATGCGGCTCAATCCCGTGATGGGCGACACGGTCGCCTGGGAGACGATCCTGCCGGCCTTCGGCGGGCTGACGCTGCTCGTCGGCGCGGTGCTCGCCATCCGCCAGACGGATCTCAAGCTGATGCTGGCCTATACGACGGTCGCCTCGCTTGGCCTTCTCGTGATGCTGACCGGCTTCGGCTCGGACCATGCGGTGGCCGCCGCTGCGCTTTATCTCGTCGCCCATTCGCTCTTCAAGGGCGCGCTCTTCATGGTCGCCGGGCTCATCGACCACGAGACGGGCACGCGCGACATCACGAAACTGGGCGGGCTCAAGCGGGCGATGCCCGTCACCTTCCTCGCCGCGCTGCTTGCCGCGCTCTCCATGGCCGGCCTGCCGCCCTTTTTCGGCTTCCTTGCCAAGGAAGAGATCTATGTGGCGCTCGCCGGCGGCAACCTGCGCCAGATCGCCTTCACCGCCGCGGCCATCATCGGCAACGGCCTGATGTTCGCCGTCGCCTTCGCCGTGGCGCTGAAGCCGTTCCTCGGCGCGCCGGTCGAGACGCCGAAACATGCGCATGAAGGGCCGGCCCTCCTTTGGATCGGTCCCATGCTGCTCGCCGTCATGGGGTTGGTCGTCGGCGTCTTCTCCGCGATTACCCATGCCGTGCTGACCTCGCCGCTTGCCTCCGCCATTGCCGGAAAGCAGGAGACGGTCACCATCTCGGCCGTGCCGCATCTCAGCCTCGCACTGGCGCTGTCCGCCGTCACCGTTGCCTTCGGCATTGCCGTCTTCCTCTTCCTCGAGAAGGCGCGCGCGATGGCGAACCGGCTGGTCGAGGACATCGGCTGGGGACCGGACCGCGGCTTCGACCAGGCGATGACCGGCCTCGTGCGCGCCGCCACGACGGTCACCCGGCTCGTCCAGCCCGGCCGCATGGAAATCTACATGACGGCGACCTTCGCCGTGATCGCGCTCGCGCTGCTCGTGCCGCCGGCGGTCTATGGCGAATGGCCGCGCCTGCCGGTCTGGCCGGCCGACATGCCGTTCCACGAGCTGGCGGTCATGGTGCTCGCCGTCGTCGGCCTCTGCGCCGTCTTGACGGCGAGCAATCGCCTGACGGCCATCGTCGCGCTCGGCATCCAGGGCTTTTGCGTCGCCATGCTCTTCCTGCTCTTCGGCGCGCCGGATCTCGCCTTCGTGCAGTTCATGATCGAGACGCTGTCGGTCGTCATTCTCGCCCTTGTCATGACACGATTGAAGCTGACACCGCGTGACCACCGGCCGCTGAGGGAGAAGATCCCGGATGCCGTGATCGCCATCGCCTGCGGGCTCGGCTTCTCGCTCTATCTCCTCAAGGTCACGCAGGGCCGCTTCGACACGGCGCTCACCGATTTCTTCAACCTCTATTCCAAGACGATCGCCCACGGTGCCAATGTGGTGAACGTCATCATCGTCGATTTCCGCGGCACGGACACGCTGGGCGAGATCGCCGTCGTTATGGTGACGGGCCTGGCGATCCTGTCGATCATCCGCATCCGCAAGGGTGGCAAGGCGGGAGGCAAGGCATGAACACGCTCATCTTCCGCACCGTCGCGCCGTTCCTCACCGCGCTGATGGTGCTGTTCTCGATCTTCGTCTTGCTGCGCGGCCACAACGAACCTGGCGGCGGCTTCACGGGCGGGCTGATCGCGGTCTCCGCGCTTGCGATCTTCGGCATCGCCAACGGCATTGCCGCCGTGCGCAAGGCCCTGTGGTTCCACCCGATGGCGATCTCGGCCTTCGGCCTCTTCATCGCGGCGGTCGCCGGCCTTATGTCGATCTTCTTTGCCGTCCCCTTCATGACCGGGCTCTGGGTCTATCCCGTCATCCTCGGCGTCGAGATCCCGCTCTCCAGCGTTATGCTGTTCGATACCGGCGTCTATCTCGTGGTGGTGGGGGCAATCACCTCCATCGCGCTGGCGCTCGAGACGGAGGACGTGTGATGGAAGTGCCCTTCGTCCTCCTCATCGGCCTGTTCTTCGCCGCCGCCGTCTATCTGATGCTGTCGAAGTTCCTGGTGCGCGTGCTGCTCGGCGTCGTGTTGCTCGGCAATGCCGTGAACCTGCTGCTCTTCACCAATGGCCGCATTCTGCGCGAGGTGCCGCCGATTATCCCCGCCGGCCACGACGTGCCGCAGACGCTCACCGCCAATCCGCTGCCGCAGGCCCTCATCCTGACGGCGATCGTTATTTCCTTTTCCTTCTTCGCCTTCCTGCTGGTGCTCGTCTACCGCGCCTACCAGGACCTCGGCACCGACAACGGTAACGAGATGCGCCTGGCGGAGCCGGAGAACGATCCCCTCCCGCCGACCGGCTACTGACAGGAACCGCCCCGCCAATGGCCGCTACGCCTACCGATCTCTCCGCAGCCCTCGTCATGACCCCGGTCGCAACCCTCGACTGGCTGGTCGTCCTGCCGCCCGTCTGGTGTATTCTGGCCGGCGCGGTGCTGCTGATGGCCCGCAAGTCGCTGCACCTGCAGGGCTTCCTTGCCGTTCCCGCACTGGCCGTGCTGGTGCTGCTCGATGCGCTGCTGCTCGGCCATGTCCTGGCGAACGGCCCCGTGACGATGGTGATGGGCCGCTGGCTACCGCCGTTCGGCATCGCGTTCACGGCGGACCTGACGGGCGTGCTCTTTGCCCTCGTGGGCGCCGTCGTGGCGCTTGCGGGCGCCGTGCACGCACTCGGCGATATCGACGGCAGCGGCCTGCGCTACGGCTTCTATCCCTTCCTGCTCCTGCTGATGGCCGGCGTTTCCGGCGCGTTTCTGACCGGCGACATCTTCAACCTCTATGTCTGGTTCGAGGTGCTGCTGATCTCGTCCTTCGGTCTCCTCACGCTCGGCTCGGAGCCGCGGCAGATCGACGGCGCGATCAAATACGCCTTCCTGAACCTCATCGCGACGACGCTGTTCCTCGTCACCACGGGCTATCTCTACGGCATCTTCGGCACGCTCAACATGGCCGACATTGCCACGAAGGCGGCGGCGGGCCGCGCCGAGCTGCCGCTGATGACGCTCGCCATGCTCTATCTCACGGCCTTCGGCATGAAGGCCGCGGCCTTTCCGGTGAATTTCTGGCTGCCGGCCTCCTACCACACGCCGCGCGTCGTGGTGTCGGCGCTGTTCGCCGGCCTGCTCACCAAGGTCGGCATCTATGCGCTGCTGCGCACGCTGATCATGCTCTTTCCCGTCGAGCGGGAGGAACTGAGCTTCGTTATCGCGCTGGCGGGCGCCGCCACCATGATCCTCGGGGCGCTCGGCGCGCTCGGGCAGAGCGACATCCGCCGGCTGCTTGGCTATCTCGTCATCTCGGGCATCGGCGTCATGCTGGCCGGTCTGTCGCTCGGCAGCCCCGGCGGCACGGGTGGGGCGATCTTCTATGCGCTGCACTCCATGGTCGTGATGACGGCGCTCTACATGGCTGCGGGCCTTGCCGGGCGGCTTGCCGGCTCGTTCGATCTCGCCCGTCTCGGCGGGCTCTACACGCGCTCGGCGCTGTTTGCCGCCCTGTCGCTGGTGCTGTTCTTCGCGGTGTCCGGCCTGCCGCCGTTCTCCGGCTTCTGGCCGAAGGTCATGGTGGCGAAGGCGGCGATGGATATCGGCGCCTGGTGGCTGGCGGCGGTGGTCTTCCTCACCGGTTTCCTGACGACCATCGCAGTCGGCCGCGTCTTCCTTCTGGCCTACTGGCGGCCGGCGGGCGGCGCGCTGGCGGATGAGGCCATTCCGGCAAGCGCGCTGCTGCCGCTTGCCGCGCTCACTGCGCTGACGGTGGTCTTCGGCCTCTTTCCCGAGACGCTGCTCTCCACCATCCAGCTGGCCGCGCAGGGGCTGGCCGATCCGCGGGCCTATATCGGCTCGGTCTTTCCGGGGGGGAACTGACATGCGGCCCGCCTTCACCATCGCCCTCCTGGCACTGTTATGGCTCGCCGTCTCCGGCAGCTTCACCCTTCCCAATCTCCTGCTCGGCCTTGTCGCTGGTGCGCTGTCGCTCGCGCTGATCCGCGATCATATCCAGCCGGACGGACGGCGCATCCGGCCGCTCAAGCTGCTGTCGCTCGTCCTCCTGTTCATCAAGGAGCTGGCGCTCTCCGCCTGGAAGGTGGCGGTGCTGGTGGCGAGCCCGAAAATGGCGTTGAAACCCGGCATCTTCGCCTTTCCGCTGACAGTCGACCGGGATTTCGAGATCACGCTGCTTGCCAACCTCATCACGCTGACGCCGGGCACGCTTTCCGTCGATGTTTCCGCCGACCGCAAGGTGCTCTATGTGCACGCGCTCGACTGCTCCGATCCCGTCGGCACCCGGCGGGACATCGCTGATGGTTTTGAGAAGAAGATCCTGGAGGCCTTCCGCTGATGGGCGCCGAAACCGTCATCTCCGCCGCCGCGACCATCGCGCTCTTCCTGATGTGCGCGGCCTTCTTCCTGACGGCCTACCGGGTCGTCAAGGGACCGACATTGCCGGACCGCATCGTCGCGCTCGACATGCTGGTGGCCATCGCCATCGGCTTCATCGCCGTCCTCGCCATCAAGACCGGCTTCAACCTCTATATCGACATCGCCATCGCGCTTGGCCTCGTCGGGTTCCTTGCCACCGTGGCCTTCGCGCGCTTCGTGCTGCGCCAGGGCATGGAGGCGGACGAACCGGCGGCGGGCGGCGAGAGCCCCGCCCGCAAGGGCGTGCGGCAGGGCAAGGCAAGCAGGGCAAGGAGGCGGCGCTGATGCTGGATCTCGTTCTTTCCATCGTCGTCGCCGTCATGCTGGTCGCCGGCGGCATCTTCACCTTCCTGGCGGCCCTCGGCATCGTGCGCCTGCCGGATGTCTATACCCGCATGCACGCCGCCTCGAAGGCGGGCACGGTGGGCTCCGGCCTGATGCTCTTTGCCGCCGGCATCCATTCCCTCGACGCGGCGATCTTCACGCGCGCGCTCGCCGGCTTCATCTTCTTCGTGCTGACCGCGCCGATCGCCGCCCACCTCATCGCCAGGGCGGCGCACGAGGCGGGATATCGCTTCTCGCGCCATGCGGTGCTCGACGAGATGCGCGACGCGCGCGAACGCGGCAACAAGAAGCGTTGATAAAGGGTTGAGAAGCAAACCCCGAGAAATTGTACTATCCACCAATTTTTAGTGGTTTCTATTTCACCTCAAAGATTCCAATGTTATTTCTCTAAAATAATACTGGACAACGAATTGCGGAATGATATTCCAAGTGAAGTAAAGCATTCGGGTTGATTTAGCTTGCGTGCGGTTTTCCTGTTTAAGTTGAGTTCGGACCGTATTTATGCCCGCGGGGTATATGTCTCGGAAAGAGCCGGCATGTGACGCGGCGACCGCTGTAGTGGAAGTTATATCGACAGAAATGTCTGCATTTCCGCCGGCGAGCATTATTCTGCCACAGGATCGCCCGACAAAGACGCTTTACGCCGAATTCATTGTTCAGGCCGGTGGATAGGGCCATCGACCTTCGTGTTGTCCGACAGGAGAAAGAAATGACCGAAACAACCCTTGGCGCCGGCTCCAATCTGCTTGTGGAACTGACTGCCGATATCGTCGCTGCCTATGTCGGCAACCATGTCGTTCCGGTTGCAGAACTGCCGGGTCTGATCGCCGACGTGCATGCCGCACTCAACAACACGACGCAGCCCGCTGCCGCCGTGGAAGTGCCCGTTGTCGCCGAAAAGCCGAAGCCGCCGGTTCCGGTGAAGAAGTCCGTGCAGAACGACTACATCATCTGCCTGGAGGACGGCCAGAAGTTCAAGTCGCTGAAGCGCCATCTGATGACCCATTACGGCATGACCCCGGAAGAGTACCGCGAGAAGTGGGACCTGCCGGCAGATTACCCGATGGTCGCGCCCGCCTATGCAGAGGCCCGTTCGCGCCTCGCCAAGGAAATGGGCCTCGGCCAGCGCCGCAAGGGCAAGTAAGTCTCGCATCTATCCATGCGAATCGAAAGCCGGTCCCGAAAGGGGCCGGCTTTCTGCGTTTATGGCCCGTCTGGGCGCGCATCGGAT
>VFQN01001256.1_pt1 | contig 43329 bp, 71 predicted proteins | sample 3512371 | NCBI WGS metagenome assembly VFQN01 (sample SAMN10412370, study PRJNA504923) | tailings metagenome | isolation source: Replicate 2 from Balatoc abandoned mine | place: Philippines: Itogon, Benguet | collected 2017-08-28 | reverse complement strand
GGCCGAAATTGTAAGCAGTACTGTGACAATTTCTGTGTGAGAGGGCCCAAAATTGTAAGCGCTTAGGATTTTGTACCAAATAAGACCGGAACACTGCCAGCTGGCACCTAAAAGAGGTGCAGGTATAAGCCATTCAACTGAGCCCTGTCCACCGTGTCTGGACTTTGCTAGACGTTTACCAAGGGCGCTGACACAGTACAGCAACACACCAGCACCTACGCGACGGTATGGCCAGGTCCGGTCACAGTGCCTCGTGCCCTTGTCCCGATCCAGAGACCCCAGGTGCTTACCCGCACGTCATATGATGATGCATCGATGTATACGTCTACAAACTGGGTGTCCTCGCTTCGTTTCAATCGCTACGCGCAGACGACCTTCATTAAACCAAGTCATCGTCACAGGTAGCGCCTGGCTCCATGCACGACTGTCTACCACCATGCAACAACCAGCGCAAGCAACAACCTGCACGCTGCAAGGCAGTTCCTCTCACATTGTTGATCTACCTGTGCATGGAACACACCCTTCCCGCCCCTGCCCGCGCCTGCACGTCTCAGCCCATCCGGGTCCATATTAAATCCTGTGCGAATGCCCAAACTTCCATTCACCCTGGTGAGACGCGTGTGGAATATACAAACAGTACGACACTACAAGTACAGTTACAGCAGCTTAATAATGAACACCAGGCGCCCGTCCGCCACGTCCCGAGACACGCCCAACACCGACACGTGCTGACGCGTCGGCACGTGCTGCTGCTGAAGCAGCGGCATGGGCGGCAGCGGCGGCGGAGGCGGCAGCGGCACCCCTTGTGTTGCGCCCTCGGCCACGGGGAGCGCGTACTACGGCAGGGGAGTATGGTGCTGCTGCTGCTGCAGTTGCTGGTGCGGATGCGGCAGGGGTGCGTGCTGCGCCGTGCTCATGTCCGCCAGGCCAGGCACAAGGCCCGCCGCCGCTCCTGACGGCGCATCACCCACACCGCCTGAAGTTGCGGCCCCACACCCCATGCCCATCGATCCCGCGGCTGGCCCCGAGGCAGGGCCTGCAGCCCCCGCCGCCACCAGCGCGCTCAACGCCACGGCTGCCCCTGGCACAGCCGCCTCCGCCGCTGCGGCAGACGCGCACCGGCCACGCCCGGCTGTGCACGTGGGCCCCACGCCCGCCTCCGCCTCCGCCTCCGCCGCTGCCGCGGTGGCCCCCGCCATTCGCATGTCGCTGTGGTAGTCGTACCCCACGCCCGCCCCCGCCGGCGACCCCAGCGCTGCTTGCGGCTGCCGCGCCACGGCGGCGGCGGAGAGGCTGTGCGCCGTGCACGCGCTGCAGCAGCACGCCGAGGCAGCTTGGGGGCCGGCCTTGGCGTGGCTGTGGCCGTCAACCAGGGGTGTCCCCTCGGTGGCGGCCGTGCTGCCGGCGGCGGCACCGCCGCTGCTGTGGCCACCTGCCTCATAGCCGCTGCCGGGAACACGCGTGTGCGCATCGGGGCACGTTCCCGGCATGCCAGTGTGGGGGCCCGCAGATGGGGCAGGGCCGTTGCCGCAGGGGGCCAGCGGCATCGGCGCTTTGTCGTCATGGGTAGCGCTAAGGCTGCTGATGGGCTGCAGGTGTGGGAAGGCAGGGGCCGCCGCCAGGGGTGCGTCCGCCCCGGGCCCCCCGAGCGTCCCAGGTGCATGGAGGGGCTCGGCCTGCGGATGAGGGCTGGCCGCCTCGTGCGCTGTGCCGGGTGCGTGCGGCACGAAGGCCGTCGCAGCGATGGCCATGGTCTCGTCGGCAACGGCAGCAGCCGCCGCAGCAGCGGCAGCGGTAGCAGCAGCAGCGGCAGCGGCAGCAGCAGCGGCAGCAGCAACCTTGCGTTTAGCGGAGTCCCGCTCTTTCTCCACGTGTTCCAGCGCCGCAGCATGCCGCTGCCGCACGCCCTCCAGAGCTGCACTGACTTGAGACAGCTGCTGCTCCAGCGCTGGGCAGATCTGCAGGAGGCAGAACGACCGGCGCACACAGCTTGCGCACGCGCACGCTGCATGCATACCTGCTGCAATGGGCCTAGTCCCTCAAGAGGAGCTGGTACCTCTCAACCACAGTCGTGCAACCTTACTAACCTTCTTGTACCGCGTGACTCGCTCACGCTCGGATGCCAGCTCGGATGCCAGCAGCTCCACCTGACGTGCACGAAGGAAACAGGTGGGCTTGAGAGGCGAGCTTGGGAAGCATACAGGGAGTTGTCTTACGGCGCATTCACAAACCATGTGCGCAAAAAGACCGTCTACGTTGCTGACCCAACTGCTGAACGCTTACCTGGACGGCCAGCTGCGCGTTGGATGCGCGTGTGATGCCGAGTTCCGAGAGCTCCGCCTTGAGGAGGTCCCGCTGGCGAGATAGGTCCAGCACCTGCGCACCGGAAGTCGCACCGTCACCTTTGTTCACCACAGGCTATGAGCACGCGGCATGAACCTTAGGAGCCTGGCGCGTTTGTACGGACCGCGTCTTAGGTTCCGTGGCTCAGAGACAACTCACCTGCCACAACCCTTACGCCTTGCCCGCCTGCTGCCCAGCCCCCTCCCCTGTTGCCCACCTGCTGCCCAGCCCCATCCCCTGTTGCCCACCGGCTGCCCAGCCCCCTCCCCTGTTGCCCACCTGCTTCTCCAGGTCGTCTCTCAGCTGCTGCAGGCGCACCCCCGAGGTGTCACCCTCAAGGAGGCGGTCCTCTAGACGGCGACGCTCTGAGCGCAGGTCCTGCATTGACACCCGCACGGTAAGTATATAGCCTTATCGGTGGTTGGCCGCTTGGTCCACGGTCAAAAGCTACCCAAGGAGTGCGCCTTCTCCTCAAGATTGGTACATGACAACACGCCATGCTTGAAGGCTATCGGACTCGCCTGTATCCAGCTACGAAGGCGCTCGTCCTCGAGAGCCTTTGCCTCCCGCAACACGTGCCCGGTACCGTCCTCTATGGCAAGAAGCGAGGGCGCCCGCGCGTCAGCAGGCCCATCCGCACACGGGGGCGCCGTTCCCGCCGGCGTCGCTGCCGCTGGCACCGGTGCTGTTGCGGCCGCCTCCACTCCTACTACCGCCGCGGTACCCTTGGCAGGCGTTGGGGTAGCGGAGGGGCTGTCCTCGCCGGCCGGTGCTGCCGCCGCCCGCACAGCGTCGTCCGCAGGCGAGGCCGAGGTCCTGAGGCGCTTCGGGGGGGCGCCCTGGTCAACGCGGCGGTACTCCTGCTGCTCCTGCTGCTGCTCCTGCTGCTGGTAATGATGCTGCTGCTGCTGCTGTGGCAGCTGCTGTTGCGCCTGCTGCTGCACCTCCTGGCACAGGACCTGCTGCTGCTGCTCCTCCTGGTCACCCTCTGACTGCAGCCTTCGCTTGCGCGCCGCCAGGCGCAGGGCTATGGGGCGGGCGGACCCGGTCTTGGTACCCCCCGACGTGCCACCTGCACCATCGTGCGCCGTGTCGTCACCACCATCGTCATAGCCCGCGCCACTGCCGCTGCTGCTGTCGCTGTCGCATCCACCAACCCCGCCGCTTCCCTCGGCCTCCCATCCTCCCTCCCTTCTCCCTCGCCCCCGGGCTTCCGCGCCTCCAGCCCTTCTCTTACCGCTGCCCAGCGCACCCGCCCCATCCGCATTCCCCGCCCGCTTCGCATCGGTCCGCTTCCCTTCCCCTGGCGTCCCCGACGCCGCCGCATGCCGCCCCGTGGCCCCCGCCTCCTTCTTCTTGTTGCGGTGCTCCTCCTTGTTGCCCCTGACGGACCAGGGCTTGAGGTGGTCTCGGAACGCCGCCTCCGCCCGGAAGTCGCGGCCCACGGGTCGGGCCACCACGTCCGCCCACCAGGCGTCCATGAACGTGATGCGGGCCTAAGTGGGAAGGGACAATGCACCATAATAAAATGATAACATATCGATTGGGCGCTTGCCCGTGGGTCGACCCACTACGTCAGCCCACCAGGCGTCCATGAACGTGATGCGGCCCTTGGCGAGGATAGGCAGTAGCACACGGGTAGGTAAATCCAGGGTAGGATCATGAACCGTTGGTTGGGCAAGCAGCCACACACGTCATTACATTTCACCAGGTGGCAACGCATGTTACGCGGGCCTGGTTTTGGGGCAGGGAAGCTGTGTGCGTGTGACTGGCACGTACCGTAAAAGCATGTGTTGTAGGGCTACGCTTCTGTGCTGGCAGCTAGGAAGTAGCTGCTGTCGGTGTTTGCCACCGCAAACGCAGTGCTGACCCACCTGCAGCTCGTGCGCTTCCTTGGCAGCAGGCGTTGTGCCGCGCTTCAACAGGTCCTTGATCTTCTGCAGGGATGCAGGGCACGAGGCACCTTCGGAGGTGGCCTTACGGAACATAATACGGCACGATAGCGGAGCGCAGTAGCGCCAGCGCGCGCCATCAGGCCACTGCTTGTACAGTCAAACTTTGCTGAAAGTGCGTGAGAAACGCAAGTACGCAAGTACGCTGCGGCAGGGTGCCTCGGACTTGCAACCCTGCCCCAGCCCCAAGGCAACGCCCAACGCCCATCACCTCCAACACTGCTGCTTGGCGGAAGCACCAGGCTAGGCCCACCTGGGTGTACCGCTCTTTGAGCGTGTTGTAGCAGGTGTGCACGCGCTGCGGCCACTCGCGGATGCCCAGCTCCCCGCGGGCGCTCTTGAGCGTGGTCTCGGAGATGTGCATGGCGGCCGCCGCCTCCTCCAGCGTCAGCGTGAAGTCCTGCGCGCAGCACCCGCCGCACGCACGCCGTACATCGTGAGTAAAGAGACTAGGGCAAAGCTCTGAGGAGTTGCTTTTTGGCGCAGCGGTGAATGAGCGTGTTGGCGTGGGCCTCATACATTAGCCGCCGCCATGCAGAGCAATGGTACGGCAAGGTGGCGCTGAGCGAGCTGGGGTTACTTCTACACGGTGTGCTACGGCATGGCAGGTAGGGTGCAGCGGCGCGCGTACCTTGGAGCCCTCCCTGAGAGCAGCCACGGTGAGGGTGAGGGCCCCACGGCCGTCCAACCCTCGCACGCGGACCTCGGTTGCCAGGGGCTTGAGCTGCGGCTTGCCGCTCTTAGTGAAGCCGCCGGCTGGGAAGATGGGCACGAGGCTCAGCGCGGCCTGTTTGCCTGCTTCGCCCATGATGGTTGCCGCTGCGCACAGGGTCTCCAGGCCATCGAGGGCATGTGGGGATGCCTCTGCGGCAGGCGCTGCACTATGGGGAGCCATGGGGCTCGGGGTGGCAGGGGCACCTGAAGAGCCATAACATACGGAACGACTTAAGTATAGCACGAGGAGGCGACAGGCTAATTGCTTCAATGAGATAAGCAACGTGTCTTAGTGCAACGTCGTCGCGTTGGCCGAGGGTTGCGCAGCGGCATCCCTGTGACGCGACGTTTGCATGCATAAGTAGCGCGCTACTTGCCTTCCGTCCCTGGTATTGGGTCACTTATGGTGGCCTCCAGTTGTAATTGAAACTGCAGTCGGCTTGGTTGGACCGGGCCCGCGCGTTCAGGCAAGGACGGGACACGAGGAGAAGGAAAGGGGTCGCCCTGACTCGATCTGTGTGACTTGGCCCGCACGATACAGCTTGCAGCGTTCTTAGGCGCACTGAAGTAGTAGGCATAATTTTGCCAGGCAAATTGCTGCTGCTCATGTCCCGGCATTTTGCAGCACGCCTCCCGGGTTTCCGCCGGAGTGCTGGTTCGGGGGTGGTCGTTGCCTCGAGGACCTGCAACCCGTCCTTTCTACGTCCTTCTTTGCTCGACATTTACTAAGTTTTAACCTGATTACTTGTTGCAGAAGCGCAGATGGGCGAGAGGTGCCCAATGACAGGTTGAATCATCGACATGGGCTCAGCAACAGCCACTAATGGAGAATAGCTATGGGCACAAGAAACTATTCGATATAATTATTCTCCAACTGTATGTACAAGCGTTACGCAAGGACATGCGGAGACTCCCCTGCGCTGTGACAAGGCCCCGCCTGTTGCTGCCGCTGCTGCAGTCCCCGTCCCTGTACCAACCCCTGCCCCAGCCCCCCGGGGCTTCCTGACCCTGCCTGACCAAGGCCTGCGCATACAAGAACTACCAGCGTGGCAACGGTGTGGTTGGGGTACAGGCAGCTTGTTAGCTAGACCCCAAAAATACAAGGGCTTACCGGTATGAGACGATGTGAAACACGGATGTAGTCCTGGCCCTCGTCCTGGCACGTCAAGCGGCACGTGCCGCTCACACGCAGCCGTGCTGCTTGCCGATTGCACGCGTACATGCACGTATTGAAGGCGTTGCCCCCATGTTTCCCTGGAAGTCCCCAGTCGGAATGGCAGCGTGACCAGCACTGGAAAGAGGGCCATAGCCAGGCTTGCCCAAATACAAGTCCATCCTGCTTGCCATGCCTCCACCCAGGGGAGCTGCTCCCAGCCCCTTCCTGTGGAAATATATGCACGATACAGGTATGGAGACGGAAGGGATAGGCCAGAGGGACACCAAAAGTCAACCAGCGCAGGCAAGCGCCAGCACCACCGGACGCGCAAATCCGCACCCCAACCGGCACACCTAGGGACGAAGAGGGCCAGGGCGCAGGGGGGAGGAACCCCTGGTTCAGGGCCCATGCACATTTGCCCCTGCGGCCCTTGCCTGCAATTTGCTGGCACTGACACAAGAGTCCACCAGCATCTTGTGCGTTACTGTGTGCCTGGAGCCACGTATCTGCCGGTGTCTGTGTCGCCCCCTGTGTCGTGTCCTAGAGAGCGGTTGGAGTCGCAACACAAGCACTTCTTGCGTAGCTTCAGCACTGCTACTTCATGGACTTGTATTTGGGGTAATGTTGGCTCTGCTCAACGCCACAAACTGGACACGAGGCTACAGCGCACAGGTCTCCCTTGTCTCGATGGCTGTCGTGCGACGGAGAGCACTTCAGGCCAACACCTTCCCGCCGAGAGCACATGCCGGGATACATCATCTGTCTCATGGCTACCAGCACTTGTAACATCGGTCTAGCCCGAACTGCCCTGTTTCAGGGATGCCGGTGCGGTAGAGAGACATGAACGACAACAAATACCTGGAGACGCTGAACTTTGTGGTAAACTTCCTACATGAGGAGGGCTTTCACAAGGCGCATGCGCAGCTGCTGCAAGAATTTGTCTCGGGGCCAGATTCAATCGCCCGGCAAAGCACGTCAGCTGCCTCTGCTCCACCGTCAACTGCCGATCATGAAGAACGTACTGGAGCGTCCTTGTCTCCACCAAGAAGCAAATCGGCGCACGACGTCGGCCCCAGCTGGTAAGGAAGGAAAGGACCCTCCGGCATGCAGCCCTTCGGGCCCCTGGTGTACAAGCCATCGTCTCTACCGATTGCTAACAGTATGTTAAATGCAATTCCAGGGAGGGCTTTTCTCCGGGGCTTCCAAAGGCAGCGTCGACTGCTGGGGTGGTTGAGTCGTCACCCCCAGGTCCCGCAACAAGCCCCTCAGCTGCCGTGAGCCCACCCGCCAGTGCGCCAGCACGCACGAGCAAACGCAAGAAATGTCAATCAGCAGGCCTCAGGCAGAGGCGTAAGTCGTGCTGGAGGCTGTGCGGTGACATGGCTGAAAGTTGAACGCGCGCGATCGGACAGTTACTCGGCCAGTACTCACCCTTCCCTGTGTGCGCTCATTATTGCAGCGGCTTGGGACGGCGATGTTGATGAGTACGAAGGTGCGGAAGACCCAGGGCACAGCAGGCGCGAGGTGCCCAGCCAGCAGCGTTTCGTCGAGACGGAGCTGGACCTTGGGAGTGAGGACGGCAGCGAGAGAGCATACTTCATGCACCAGCCTGGAGACCTGAACTATGACGACATTGAGTCAGAGGTGTCTACGTCGGAAGTGTCTGCGTCGGACCCGGAGGGCCTGGCCCCCGCCAGCGGCGGTCAGCACAGCTCCTCCCCCGGCGACACACACGACCGGGACTGGGACTTTGGCCCCACAGACATCAAGTTTGCAGAGCCTGTCAGCACTCCCAGCAAAAGCCCTGAAAAGCAGGAGCCGGGTGAGCGCAGGCCGGTGCTGTCTAGGGTGGAGTCCCTGTCCAGCTCGTTTATGGACTTTGAAATGGAGCGCGGCAACAACACGGACGTGGACGAGGGCCAGGCGCCGTCTAAGCAGGATGCAGAGCACGCAGCTGTGCCCGAAGTTATCGACTTCCCGGTTGCCGCGGTGGTGGACCATGAGGACGTGGAGCTGTTCCGGCAGAAGGCGCAGCACAGCTCCACCTCGTCTCTGGACGTTGCAACCGGCTCGCTTGCACCATCCACGACCTTGTCGGAGCAGGCGGGCGGGGGCAGCAGCACAGCGGCATCCAGCAAGGAGCGCGGCGGCGGGCGGAAGGGCGAGGCGCCCAAGGTGCCGTCGCTGCTCAAGGCCCTGGCCACCGGGTGGGGTGCACATAGAGGCCCTTCTAGGATGGGTGTAGGGCGGAAACGGCAGGCATGCAGAGAGGTGTCCTCCGTACGTCAGGGATTCCTGTGTGGGGCAAACGGGTATGCGGGTTGGGACAGTCACATCGTACCTGGCCCGGCGACACTGTTACGCACTGTACTGGGAGGGCTTGAAGCCAATGCACCGCTAGCTGCCTGGATCAGTAATGTGCATGCTGCGCGATTGTGCAGCACTTGCCCTCCGCATGCTCTTGTACTGCCCCTTCGGCACACCCTACAACGGCAGTCACCCCACAGCCGTGCCTGAGCCAAGGACGGTGCAGCTCAACATACAGTGCACCTTACCCCGCACGCAGGCGCAGCGGTGACGTGCGGGAGAGCGGCGGTGGCGGCGGCGGTGGCGGCTTCAGCTTCCCCGTCACGCCGCCCTCCGACGAGCCCGACCAGCGGCTGTTCACGTCGTGGCCGTCTGTGCGCAGCAGCTGCACCTCGGAGCCCATCGCCATCGACGACGACGACAACGCCCTGCCGGCGGAGTACGCGGACGATGGTGGGAGCCGAGTGCTATCCGTCACGCCCTGCTGGGATGGGGGCTTCCTTTGGGGGCTCCCCACACTACGTATTCACCCTCACCTCGTACTTATGGCTGCGTCTCCATAAGCTGGCTTGCAGGTGGTGCACCTTCCATACCGGTATGGGTCACCCTCGGATAGCGGCCTGTTTGCGCAAGGCCGGCCCACCTGCACGACCCGTGCCCACGTGCCTCTGGCTGCGCAGAGTACTCCAAGTACCGGCTCAGCAGCAGGAGCACCTCGCTAGCGGCCCAGGACTTCCTGCCGGAGCGGAAGCAGGACAGCGACACCGCCCTAGGCAGCCAGGCGCCGCCCTCACCGGACGGCGGCCAGTCGTCCTCCGGGCGGGGAGCCACGGTGCCGGACGCGGCTGCGGGGGAGCAGTGGGAGTTCAAGCCGCCACTGGACCGGCGGTTCAGCCACTCCCGGGAGCCATCGCTTGAGTTCTCGACGCCCAACACGGACGACGAGGGCCCGGACACGCCCACGGCGTCGGGGACGCCCGCCGGGGGGTCGGTCCGGGGCGGGGACGGCGGCTTGCCCTCGCGGTCTATGTCTGCTGCGGACGAGTCAGGGGCAGGGGACGGGGCGGCGGGGCGGCAGGGGGAGCAGCAGCCGGAGCCGCAGGTGGAGCTGCGGCCGCTCGTGCCGCCGGGCACCAGTGATGAGTCGCCGCCACGGCAGCCGCGGCCGTCCGCGGCGGCGGGGCCGTCGGCGCTGTCGCTGTGCATGGAGCCGTTGGAACGGAAAGGTGGGTTTGCCGATGAGATGGGAGCAACGGATGTTGCTGGCGGTCTGGGGGGATCAGGAAGTTGCCCACGTAGCTGCCGAGGGCGCACGTTTGCATTGCTGTTGCTTAAGCTCAGCTGCTCGTCCTGCGGCCGCATATGACCACGTCGATAAAGATAAGTGCCTGGGTCAGGCCTGGTTAGGAGGGATGGCTTTCAAAGCGCGGGCCGCAGCACTGTGATACGAGCCCTCCGGCGCCGTCATGGCGCTACTGCATGCATAACGTCCACATGTTGCTCAAGCTGGAAATCCTTGCCCCGGCCACGACACTTTTTGCTCTGGTTACACGACACCGTGCACACTGACCGGCATGTGTGCCTCTGCGTGTCCTGCTTTTGCGCGCAGACGCGGTCCAGGTGAAGGCGCACCGCATCAACTTCGAACAGGACGACCTGCGGGACCATTCCCACAACGGGTTAGAGGGCGCAGCGGCAGCCACAGCAACCTCGTCAGGCAGCACCGACGGGCTAACGCTCACCACGGAGCACCTGCAGCAGCAGCAGCAGCAACCGCACTGTGCGGGGCAGCAGGGCCCAGCGTCTGGGTCTGGGTCACAGGCCCGGGTGGGGAGCGACTCGGTTGGGTTAGGGACAGCTTCCCTGGCAGGGGAGGGCGACTTCGACGCGGACTTGCTAGGCGGTGCGGGGCATGAGGACGGGGACGGGGACGAGGATGGGGACGTGTTGGATGGGGGGCTGACGGGGTTGGAGGTGGAGTTGGGGGCGAGGCTGCTGCTTGACGACGAGGAGGACGACATGGAGGATGCCGGGGGCCACGGGGAGGAGGCGGGGGAGCGGGAGGGGGACGGGGACGTGGAGCGGATGGAGAGCGGGGGGCTGCTGGCAACCGACGAGGAGGAGGAGGCGGGCAGGAGCCGGACGGGGGAGGTGGAAGGTGCGTGGGACTGGGGGAAGGAGGGCGGCTGGGGAAACCCCGAAGCCGAGACGCTATTGCAGGCACTTGTTGGCACACGAGGAGGTGCCTAAGCCATGTGCGCGCTGGTTGGCCTGGGGGTGTTATTAATTACCCCATACATCAGCTGGGTATATCACGTTACGGGTTGCAGTAGATGCACCCGGCACGGTTCTGGACAGGTAAGACTTGAGATGACTGGAGTTCGCACGGGCCCCTGCCTGCGCGGCTCGGGCTCATGGTACGGCGTGCCGTGCGCCAGAGCGAGACTGTTGCGCGGCAGGTGCAAGCAATGGGCAAACAAGACACTGCCATACTCTGCCCGATCCTTCGCTGCCCACAGATTCCAACGACCGCAACCGCAACCGTACGGACTCGGCCCTCATGCCGCGGCACCACTTGGACGAGCAAGGCAATGCGGTGTACGAGTACGAACCAGAGTACATCGAGAAGAAGTACGAAGTGTTTGAGCTGCGGATAGTCCACCGCCGCCACCGGACGGGCTTCGAGGAGACCAAGGACTTTCCCATCCGCGTGAACGACCTCATTGCGGGCCGGTGAGCAGCACGTGCGAATATCTTCGACCGGAAATTGCGCCTGGCCAGATTGGGTATCAGTTCAGCATTGGTGGACCATTACTACACGGGGCCGCCACGTGGTTGCTGGGACTGGCGGAGCACCGGTGCGAGCGTTACAGGCAAAGCCAGGCTTTCTACGAACAGCCCGGTTGGCAGGTTTTTGCTGCTGAGCAGCGGTGAGCGCACACGGGCGAACGGGCATCAAACAGTATCACGAGCTGCACACGGTACCCGGTACCCGTCTTAGCACGAAACGTACACTGTGACCTGTCTGCGTCGTGATCTGCCGTCAGCAGCATTCCGCTCAGCAAGTATTAACGATGTCCTCTCACACGTTTTTCTGCTTCGCGTCGTGGCCTGCAGGTACCAGGTGATGGACTTTCTGGGCTCCGCGGCGTTCAGCCGTGCGGTGCAGGCGCTGGATGTCAACGCGGGGCAGCTCGTGTGCCTCAAAATCATCAAGGTGGGCAGGTCTGCGTAAGGCAGGGCCATCCGCGTCGCTTCATCCTGGTGTTGGGTTGCGAAACCCAAGGTGCTTGACCAGCACAAGTGCACTTGTATAACGCCGTCCAAGCAGGCAAGTCATGTATCCACCTCCCACGCTACCGGTGTGCGCACGCGCAGAACAACAAGGACTACTTTGACCAGTCCCTGGACGAGATCAAGCTGCTCAAGTACGTTAACAGCATGGACCCCAATGACGAGTACGCCGTGGTACGGCTGTACGACTTCTTCTACTACAAGGTACGGCTGTACGCCTGGTGCGGGGTGGGGCTGGCGACGGCTGTGACTTCGGAGGGAGGGGGGCAGCTGTTCAGGTGCAGCTGCTTGACTTGTATTAGTCAATGAAGTTGCGACGTGGCTGCCTGACCCGCTCTTCCATTCGCCTTCATGCAACCCGGGCCACGCAAGCCGGTATATATAATTAACGTCCACAACACCGCCACCCGCTCCCGTTTAGCTTGGCCCCCAACTACACTAGTACGACGTGCTGCGCGATGCTTCCCACGTGTGCAGATACACCCACAACAACGTCACTCGTTCCAATTTGCCTCTGCCCCCGAGCACAAAAGTACGACGTGCTGTCCTCAACACGTGCAGGAGCACCTGATCCTGGTGTGCGAGCTGCTGCGCGCCAACCTGTACGAGTTCCAGAAGTACAACAAGGAGAGCGGCGACGACCCCTACTTCACCAACGCGCGCATCCAGCGCATCGCGCGCCAGGCGCTGCGCTCGCTCGCCTTCCTGCACTCGCTGGGCCTCATCCACTCGGACCTCAAGCCGGAGAACATCCTCATCAAGAGCTACAGCAGGTGGGGGGTGGAACTCTGATACCGCAGCAGCACGCAGGTGTGAGGCTGCCCGCGTTGCAAGTACATTCTGGCTTGCTCCATGACGCCGCGCAAAGACATGTAGGGAGGATGGATAGCGGTCTCCGGATGACGCGGATGGAGAGCAGCAAAAGTTGCTGTTTGCTGCTCTCCATTGGGGCGCCTTGGCACACGCGTCCGGCAGGTGCGAGGTCAAGGTGATCGACCTGGGCTCGTCCTGCTTCGTCACCGACCAGCTGAGCAGCTACGTGCAGTCGCGGTCCTACCGCGCGCCGGAGGTCATCCTGGGCCTGCCCTACGGCTACAAGGTGGACGTGTGGAGCCTGGGCTGCATCCTGGCGGAGCTGTCCAGCGGGGCCGTGCTGTTCCAGGTGGGTGCATCAGCATGCAGCTGCGGCATTAATGAGAGCGTAGCCTGTGAGGGGACGCCAGTGGCATGGGCAGTTACTGGCCGTGTGCGCAACGTCATGCTGGGGCGCAAGCCGCCCATTTGCTGGCAGAAGGTTCCTGATGTAGGGATACAGCCAGCTACGCTCCGGGCGGGCGGGCGGGAAAAGAGGCACAAGTAATTGAACTCCCTTTGGGTGAGATGTCTCTTTGGGGCAGGAGATTGAGTAGTGGCAGCCTATCAACGCCGTACACACGGACCGCCGCTCGCGCGGTACGGCGGCAGACCGTACAGCTACTGTAAGGGCAGCTCGGGAGCAGGACGTACGGTTGTGACTCAACACAGATGACACGGCAGTGTGTTGACCTGCACTTGTGACCCCATCCATGGACGGCACCTCCATGCTGGCCTGCAGCTCGTGACTTGCCTGCCCGCAAGTTGTTCAGTGTCCAAAGACCGCGCGGGAACAGCAGTAGCGGAAGCCACTCTTGGTGCGAAGGGACGGGAATCCCCTACACCGGCACACCTGCTCCGAGTGGAACTGCGCTGCGCAAGGGCTTGTCCGTGCCCCATAGGTGCGGCCCCTCGTACTGACAATGTTCGTTCGTCTCTCGCATGGCCAGAGAACGACTCGCTGGCAACGCTGCTGGCCGCCCGCCCATGCACATTCCCTTCATGCCGGCCATGGTCCGCATCTGTTGACTATGCCATTATACCGATGCGTTGTTGTTGTATTGTGTCCGGTGTCCCTACATGTCCGCAGAACGACTCGCTGGCAACGCTGCTGGCCCGGCTGGAGGGCATCCTGGGCCCCATGCCCGAGTGGATGCTGCACCGCGGCCGCTACGCGCACCGCTTCTACACGCGCAGCGGCATGCTGTACGAGCGGGCCAGCGGCAGCCAGCGCTACGAGCTGCTGCTGCCCAAGCGGACCACGCTGCGGCACAGGTGTGGTGCGCACCGCGTGAGGACTGTGCCACGGGGGGGGGACAGCGGGCTAGCAGGCGTTGCAGGGGACTGGGAGGGCTTCGATTGCGGCCGGGGTGCGGGGGTGACATAGCTTCTCCCGCCCCGCCGCGCTGCAAGCAACACCTGTTGCCGGTCAAAGGCCCTGTGGCAAACCCCCAGCTGGCGCGACGGCAGCCTCTGGTCGCCATACTCCTTACCCAGTGCGCGCCGCAGTGCATTCCACTGCTGGCCGTACATAAGACGCGGCGCAGTGCACGCTGTGGCGACACGGAAGGGACAGGCCCCCTCGCTCCGTGCTGTCCTTTTACTCCTTCTCGCCTACCTTGTGTGCGTTGCTGGCAGGATGCCCACCGCGGACGCGGGGCTGCTGGAGTTCGTGTCGTACCTGCTGACGGTGGACCCCCGCAAGCGGCCCACCGCGGCGGAGGCGCTCAAGCACCCGTGGCTGCAGATGGAGTACCCCTCGCTGGACGCGTGAGGAGCAGCGGGGGAGGTGTGGCTGCAAATGAAGTATCCTTCCTTGGACGCGTTGTTGCGGTTGAGGAGAGGAGGAGGAGCAAGGTGGTAGCAGCTGCGGCGGGGTTCTGGCTGCAAACGGAGTACCCGTTGCTGGACACCTGAGGAGTGATAGCAGGGGTATTACCGTATCCAATGGAGGAGGAGCAAGGGCTTTTAGACAACGCTTTTAGGTAAAGGCGCCCTCCGGGGGCCAATAGCTGGGGAGCTTGGAATTGGGCCGCCGAGTAGGGAAGGGCGGCAGGCAGGAGGGGAGGAGGCGTACAGGCGGTTACCGTCGGCGTACAGGGGGCGGGGTAGGCATGTGTGTGGGTGTACCCCGCGGGGCCGTATTACAGGTGCTCGTTCAGGGCTTCGCGGCGAGGAACGCCTGGCATGCACCTACGGGGTGTGCAGGGTAAAGTGGCGCGTGGGCTGCGATCTTGGTGATGTGCACGTGCGTACCGGTCATGTTTGACGGTGACGGCCTTGGGGTCTTCGGCGCCCGTGGCGGCGTGGTTAGGGGCATGGGTGTTACACCTGCACTAGTGGAGTTTGCTAGGTCACGCTGATGGGGGCATATTTATGCATCTTTCAAGGCTCCAGACCGCAGGGCAGGGCAGCAAAGGGCCATGCATGTACGCCGTGTGGGCCACAAGGGTCCCGATAGCGCACCCAGGGCTGTCCGTGGCCTTTTGGCGCCGTTGTATAGGGTGTGGTGTGCAAACTGTGCAAAGACGGGCGCCATAGCCCTTTCCTGGGCGAGCTGTCCAGGTGACGTTTGGCATGGTTGTGGAGAAACCCATTCATATTACTTGCTCGAAAAGGGCCTACCCGGGCCAGCACGTTTCCAACGTCGGTGTGTGTGGGTTGCGGTAGGGTCAGCGAGCCACCTGCCCGGCGCTTTGGATGTTCCATACATGAAAGCATTGGGGGTCTGGATCGTGTCGTTGTGTGTTGGTGTGGATCGGTGAGACGGTGACTGCTGCCACGTGTCAGCCGGCAGGTGTGGGGGTGCTGGTGGCGTGGGTGCGTGGCAATTTAACCTGCCCACCCGGATGGAGGTGGTACAACTAAAAGCGGCAATCTGCTAAAATTGTGGGTTAATGGGCCCAACTCCATTTCTATTCTGTGGAAAGGTTTACAGGTACGGAGACTGGAAGGAACATTCCTTACATTCTGCGGGTCCTCGTGTTACCAAGCTACCTTGCCACGCCCAAAGCTGTGATGCTGTATGATGCAGCCGAAAGCAGACATGGGCCAGCAATTTTGGGATGCGCTCGAGTGGTCACACAACGACGGGACTGGATATTGTAGGGAGGTACCAGGCGGTGGCACAAAGGTTCAGGCAGGGCCAGGCGCCCTGCGCAACCGCTCTCTGCAACTGTTGCCTGCAACCTACTGGTATTGGTGCTCAAAGTGCCTGACCGGCTTATACTACCACGGCCTGGGGTGTTCGCGCTACTGTGAGGCGTAAAACCATCTTACCCATGTCGAGCCCCATCTCCAACCCCGCTTCGGAGGGCAGTTGGAGGGCAGTTGGAGCCGCCGACATGAGCGTCCCTGTACTCCTTACATAGATGCAACAGTGCTCTTTTGCAGCTTTGTGCTTATATGTTGCGGTGGAATCGGTGTTGGTCAACGACATGAACGCGCGAAACTGCGAAGCGTGAAAGATGCAAGCCACAGTGCAAGACCATGTTGCAGTATACCAGACGCCCGCTGCTTTGGACTGCACAAAGTGGTCTCAAGACAACTTGCTGGCTGTCGCGGTCGGCTCCACCATTACGATATACAGCCCCGCTGCGCTCGGTGGCCCTCGCGCTTACATCTCGTACAGAGTAGGCGATGCTCGGGGCAACACCCTGGGGTTTCGGCCCGCCGACTGGCAGGACTGCGCGCAGTTCTCCCTCGAGGTCGTCTCGCGGGTAGCGGCGCCGAATGAGCCGGCCTGGAGCGGCATAGCTTGGTCGCCTATGGGCTGCACGCCCTCAGGCGGCTGTCTTTTGGCTGCTTTGAGCTCTGACAACAAGGTGCGTGGCGAGCCCACCTCCCTTTCTTGGGCAGACCCTTTTTCCCCTGTCTCCTCGTACCCGGCATGCATAAAGGACCGCCACGCTCAGCCAGCTCAGTTCCAGGCCATCCAAGTGGCCAAATCTGTGGTGCACACTTCGAACCGATGGTATTATAGGCATATGCACATATATGTAACTCCTGCACAACGTGCGTTGTGCCCCAGGTGTGGATTGTGGGCGCTCCCGAGCCCCACCTGGCCAGCACGTGGACAGTGCAGGCCGACGTGACGGCCATGACCCTGGAACACCACGAGGCGAACGGCTGGCAGGTACGGCAGCGTACAACGTACAGGAGCTTTGATACCGTACATGTTCGCAGGCCCTGTGCACTGTCCGCTCCGTGACCATACCAGTCACAGCAGTGGCTACGTAGTGTCTGCCGTACACCCACTGGGCCGTGGCGTTGCATAAGCGGCGGAGAGCGATTGCCACCATGCCGAGCGTATAGTTGACAGGCCTGCTACTTGTGCTTTGGCGCTACAGGAAGTGGACGCCCTGCTGTCCGCGGGACCCGGCGACGCCGACGGCGGGCTTGCGGGGGACCCGGAGGCTGGAGAGGCAGCAGCAGCAGCAGCAGCGGAGGCGGCGGGCACCAGTGCATCCGCAGAGGGCGAGGACCCCCTGAGGCTGCGTGGCGGGGGTGTCCTGGGCTGCCGGCCCCCCGGAGCAGGCAGTCAAACGGGGGGTGGTGCAGGCTTCGGCTGTAGCAGGAGCGCTGGGGGATGCGCCGAAGGCGTCGGCAGCGGCAGCGGCAGCGGTGGCGGTGGCGGGGGAGCCGCTTTCAAGGGTCACCTGGGGCCGTTGACGACGGCGGCAGCGGCAGCGTCAGCGGCGGGTGGTGGAGAGGGAGGGGTGCTGCCGTTAAGCCACGTGCAGGGGCAGCAAGGGGGTCGGAGCCGGGTTGGGGAGGCGGGTGCGTCTGGGTGTGGGGCAGCCGGCGGCGCGTGGGTAGATGGCGGCAGCGCCGGCGGCGGTGAGGATGCGGGTGAGGGTGGTGCCGCGGTGCTGCGGCTGCGGGGCGGCGCGCCGCGGCGGCGGCCGCAGGGTGGGAGCTACCGGGCTGAAGCCGTCATGGGCGACAGTGGGGATGAAATGGATATGGACGAGCATGAGTACGAACTGCGGCAGCAGCAGCAGCAGCAGGAGGAGGGGCAGGAGAGACAGCAGCAGGGGCAGTCGCAGGAGCCGCCGCCGCAGGAGCAGGGGCAGGGGACACAGCAGCAGGAGGAGCAGCAGGGGGCTGAGACGAAAGGGAGTAAGGCGGCTGGTGCTGGGAGTGTGCCCGAGGGCAACAAGGCCAAGCGGCAGCGGACGGGGGCGGCGGCGGCCCCGCGGGCGCAGAAGGGGCGCCAGAGTACGGCGTCCCTTGCTCCTGCGCTTGCTGCTGCTGGGGCGGCTGTGTCCTTCAAGGAGGGGGATGCGGTCGAGGTGAGGCCTGCAATGGGAGGCAGCGGACTCGCATGACTCGCTAGTGGGCGGGTCCTCTCACTGGCTGATATCCACGGGTAGGGGAAATAACCTGCTGTGCTTCCTGAAACACCCGGGGTTTCTTTCGCACTCAGGTGCACAACGACGAGGAAGGGCTACGTGGCGGGTGGTTCCCCGGACGGCTGCTGCGCCTGTCAGCTCCGCCGTACGCGTTCGGCCTGGTGGAGTACGACCACATCCAGGTACGGCAGCGGCACGGCAATGGGCGCAGGTGGTGCTGTGGACGGTGTGAACCTCTCCGCTAATGTCGCCGCTGGGCCACGAGGCTTGGGCTTGTCGTTCCATAGCCGTGATTGGCGGAAAGCGCTGGGCACAGCGCAGTGCAGCTTGCGCTGCCGTGTTGGCCCCGGCCCAGTCCAATTGCCCACGACCCATGAGCCCACACGGCACCCGCGTGCTTGCACAGACACTTGGTGGCACCAAACCCACAGAAACGACCGAAGCGATGGGTTCCCCACATCATCATATCCGATGCATCAACTTGCGTACGCGGGGACGTATGCGGTAGCCGCTATATCACGGCTAGGTGCCAGCACGTGCCTGTATTGGCCCCCGCATATCCCTCATACGGTTGAGGTAGCGGACCAGGCCAAGTGCATTGGAGGTATAACGCAGCCGCTGCCAGCAAGTGACTTCCTTATATGCGGTATTCATGGCCCTCAGGTGACCGAGGCGGCCAACTCGCCAAAGCTGCGCGAGTGGTTTCCCTTGCCCGGCGCGGCCCCGCCTGCCAAGCAGCTCAAGGCCCTGGACGAGGGCCGCCTGCCGTCCGACATGCAGGGCTTTGCCGTACACACGCGTCGCACGTTCGCTGTACGGCCGGCGCCGCCGCCAGAGGTGCGCGCGTTGCACGTGGATGCGCGGTGTGCGGTACAAATGCAAAGCTGTGGCGGCGGTGGCAAGGGGCGGTGGTTTGTCCTTGCCGCAGGCTCAGGGCTCTTGCCCAAGCATGTAGATGCATGAGGTGCAGAGGTGCGAGCGGTAACCTATCCCTCTTTCGGTCCCCGGCCTCTGCAGCTGGCCGTACGGCCCGCTCCCGGGCCCCTGCGGCTAGGCGCCCGCCTTCAGGCGCTTCACGACGGAGGGTGGTGGGCGGCTACTGTGGTGGGCATGGCGGGCCCGCCGCCTGCGGTGGCGGCGGTGGCGGGCGCGGCGGGCGCACCGATGGAAGGTGCGCCGTGCGCGCGTGGCTTGGTTGGGATATGTTCGTTGCGCTGCGTATGGAGGTAACCTCCATGTCTCCAACAATGTATCCGGAGCCAATCTTCTGGGCTCACACGCCGTGGAGCGGTTGGACCTGTTAGGCCAAAGTGGCCAAAGTGGCCACCTCTGTGCAGTCGACTGAACTCGCACTTGCACACTTTTTTAAGACAACCATACAGTTGCGTGCACCTCCACTCGTACTGCTGCTGCGCAGCCAACATCGACAGATGAGGAACGTCCAAGGTGGTCCTCAGCCTGCAGCTGGCTAAACTCGCACCGCAAACGTACCGTCCACGTTGGGTGTTGATCGTCACTCAATTCTTGTTATTGCCCGCATGCCCTTGTGCAACAGACGAGGAGCTCTCCACGCTCATGTCGGAGGTGGTCCTCAGCCTGCAGCTAGCCGACGCGCCCGAGCGTGTGGCCGTGCCGCCCGCTGACACGCGGCCCGACGTGCAGTGGGACGCGGCGGCGGCGCGGTGGGCAGGCGCGCCCGGGCCGGAGCCAGAGGGTGAGTGGTGCATGGGGGCAGGAGCGCCAGTACAGCTGAGCTTATGAGCTTGCCCTCCCACCGCGTAAGGATGTCAGAACCCCCATGTGGATCCCCTTAGGGGGCTAGCAGACTGGCACTCGAGTGCAGGTTGCGCACAGGTGGTTACTTGATGCCACCGGCCCCTTGGTGGCACACGGGAAGTGGTGAGTTGGTGGCGTGTTGCTCTGTGCCCTGCAGCCCGCCCGGCGCACTTTGCGCACGTGCTGCTCGTGGACAAGGACAGCGGGGCGCGCGCCCTGGCGGAGGCGTTTGCGTGCAGGGTGGAGCAGCTGCTGGCGGAGGCGGCGACGGACGCGGGCCCTGCTGGCGGCGGCGGGGCGGCGGCGGTGAAGCCGGAAGGCGGCGGCGCGGCGGCGGCGATCAGCGGCGAGCAGTGGGCGAGGCTGCTTGAAGACGTGGGGAACGACGTGGTAAGCGCTGTGTTGCTGCGGTGTTGGTGTTGGTGTTGCTGGTGGTGTTGCTGGTGGTGGTGGTGGAGGGCGGCGCTCTGCGTGTACGTGGCGGGTTGCGGCGGCAGGCAAGGCAAGCCGCACCCTGCACGCTGACGCAGCCGACGACGGCATGCTTGGTGCCTGAGGCTGAATGCACGTGCACGTGGTAAAGGAAAAGCACGCAGCTTCTCCCACTCAGCTGCGCCCTTCTTGCTTCTGCTCATGCCTTCGCACCGCCCCCCGCCAGCTGCGCTCCTTCCGCTCCGAGCTGCCGGTGCTGCAGCTGGACGGCCCCCGCCTGTGGGCCCACGACGAGCTGCGGAGGCGGCTCAGGGCCCTGCGCGCCGACCGCAAGCCCCGGCCCACACCCACCTGGGCCGCAGCCCCCGGGGAGGGGACCGCGTCCAACGCTGCCGGCGCCAAGGCCAAGTCCCAGGGCAAGGCCACCAGCAAGGCGAAGGACGGCGCGGCGTCTGCGGCTGACGGCAGCGCTACAGCAGGGCAGCAGGGCGGTGCAACGTCTGGACCGGCGGCAACGTTGGCCGCGTTAGCAGCGGCGGAGGCGGCGGAGGAGGCAGCGCCCGGCGGGTCGGTGCCTGCAGTGCTCATACCGCCCGGCACGACGCCCAAGAGCCCTGGTAAGGGTGTCGGCAGCGGCAAGAAGGGCAGGGGCAGCGCCGCCGCAGTCAGCCCGGCGGCGCCGTTGGACTTCTCAGGTACGGACCCTGCCACCTTCCACCCGTACGACACGCGGAAGGACAAGGAGGAGGGCGGGGCCTCGCTGGAGAGGGCGGCTACCAACATGATCGTCAAGAGGTGCGGGCCTGGGTGCGTGTCGCGCCTTGCCTGTGGCGCTTTGATACGCCCTATCGGGTATCACGCCCGGTGCCGCGTGCGGGCGATGAACCTTAGGGTATGCCGTGTGACCCGCCGACAGACATGCTGTAGCACTACTGCTTGCGACGACATGGAGAGCGGCTTCTACTGGCTTCCGTCCCCTGCTGTACTGATCTACTCTTTTGCCACCGTACTGTACGGCAGGTTTCAGGCGCTGCTGGCAGCTGCCGACCCTGCCATGCTTCGCGAGTATGCGCCAAAGGAGCACATGGCGGGCGCGGAGCTGCGGGCGTACGACACGGCGTACGGCGAGTTCATGCACCTGTACGGAAGCAAGCTGCCGGAGGGCGCAGGTGCGGGGGGTGCACGCAAGTTTGTGTTACGAATGCGTGGTCGCAGGGATGGTTTGGTGATTGTCCCGGGTGGACTTGGCTGTGCTCCGTCAGACACGTCAGAGGGTTTTCTTCTTCTGCTTGAATCTTGCTTGTCAAGGCATAAATGCCTGCCTCACGCACCGCATCCGCTACACGTGCGAGGGCTGGGCACTGCGCTGGCCGCCTGAGGCATCAGCCATGGGAAGCGGGTCACGCAACGCTCTATCGTCAAGTAGCCTTGGAAAGGTTTATCCTTCCATTAGCTGCTAGGCGAAGTCGGTATGTCATACCCGCCGCTGCCCCGCTCCTTGCAGCCAAGAAGGTCACGGCCAACGTCAAGAACAGGGTGCGCTTCCTCATACGCGCCAAGGGGGCCGACGGGGCCACGCCCGGGGCCAAGGCAGGGGCAGCGGCAGGGCCCGCCTCGCCCTCCGCCGCTATCCCAGCTGCTGGCGGCCCCAAGGAGCCTGATGCAGCGGAAGCCGCCGCTGCTGCTGCTGATGGTGCTGCGGCTGAAGGGGCTGGCCCGGAAGCGGCGGGCGGCGGAGCAGGAGGCGCGCCCAGCGGTGGGCAGCAGGGGCAGGGGCAGGGGCAGGGGCAGGGGCAGCAGGAGGGCAAGCCGGCGGGCACCAAGGGCAAGCGGCAGCGCGCCCAGGAGGCCGCTGGGCAGGCCATGGAGGGCGCGGAGGGCGCGGCCGCGGGAGCTGAGGGCGCGGAGGAGGCCGGGTGGGTGCGAGCGAGGGAAGAGGGTTAGAGGTGCCGTAGCGCGGAGCGGGTCCGAATGGCAAGTGATTACCATGGTGTTCTTGGTGGCGGTGCCCTCAAGTCGCTCTTGACGGATACGGCATATGCCTTCACATGTCGGCCGCCCGCAACGGTTCACTCTTTCCTAATGGTCGAGTACTGCGCGTCGACCCAACAGCCCTTGGCCAGGCTTTGCCCAATTTCCCCCCCCCCCCCTTTCTCTCCCCACCCCCCCGCCTCCCACACCGTCCTGGTCCGGTCTCCTGCACCGTTAAGAAGCAACTCCTACATGTTTCAGATGCACGCTTCACCCTCCTTGCCCCTGGCCTTCACGTGACCGCCGGCCCGGTTTACCCCCACGCACCGTCCCCCTTCCCGTCGCCCTTGGTTGTGCCCCCTAGCCCCTCCAAGAAGCCCCGCAAGAGCAAGGCTGACAAGGCCGCCGCCGCCGCCGCCCTGCCGCCGCCGGACCCGACCGCCGCCGACCCAGACACGTGGCGGGCGCTCGACCCACGCCCCGAAACCAGCCGGGACGACTACGGACCAGTGTTGGAAAGGGCGGGCATCGCCATGGTCGCGAAACGGTTTGAGCAGCTGCTGGCAGCTTCCGACCCCGCGACGCTCCGCGAGTACGCGTTCAAGGAGCACATGGCGGGCGCGGAGCTGCGGGCGTACGAGACGGCGTTAGGGGAGTTCATGCACCTGTACGGAAGCAAGATGCAGGCGGGCGCAGGTGGGGGTGTGGGGCGGGGGTTCTCGCATACTGAAGGGCGTGAACTTGCAGTGCCCAGGTTATCCATGGATGGCGACTGCGTGTGCTGATGTCATCGGCGACCTGACACGGTCGTCCAGGGTTCATTTGCCGCTACAGTAGGCATGCTTGTTAGCATTGCGACTGCTAATGGCGGCGACCGGCTGGTCCTCCTCATACGCTGCTTGCACCAATCCTGCTCTACCCTCCCGGCCATCAGATTACTCCTCCCTTTCACTTTCTTTCCGCCAGCCGCCCGTGTGGCCAAGGAGTCCAAGGCGCGCTGCCGGAAGCTGGTCAAGACAACCAACACGCCCGCCAAGGGCTCCGACGCCGCTGGCAGTACGCCTGCCACCACCGCCAAGCGCACCGCCACGCCTGCCGCGGACGCCGCCACCGCCGCCGCCACTACTACCGAAGACCCCCCTGCTGCTGCCGACGCGGATGCAGCGGCGGCCGCCGCCGGGAAGGCCGCTGCTGCCGAGGCAGCGGCAACTGGGGCAGCAGGTCCGGAGGCAGCCGATGCCGCGGATGCCGCCGACGCGCTCGCCATGATGGCCGCTGCCCCGCCAAAGGCAGCCGTGGCAAGGGTGCCCCCGGCGTCCGCCAAGGCGTCACGAAGCAAGCCGTCAAAAAAGCCCGTTGCCGCGGACGCTGACGCCTCTGCCTCAGCAGGGGCAGGGACAGGGACAGGGACAGGGACAGGGACAGGGGCAGGGGCAGGGGCAGGGGCAGGCCCCTCCTCCGCGTCCAGGCCTGCAAATGGACCTGCCGCTGTGGGAGCTCCTAGACACGCACCCAAACCCGCGCCAGCAGCAGCAGGTGCCAAGACACCTGCTGCACGCAAGACAGCGGCCGGGAGTGCCAAGACGCCCCGGAGCTCGGTTAAGACACCTGCGGCCGTGCTGCCCGGCGCTAAGACGCCTGCCACTGGGGGCCGGGTACGGAGGGCGGCGGCTGTGGCAGCGCAGGCTGCTGCCCGGAAGCAGGTGGCAGGAGTCGACGGGGAGGAGGACGAGGAGGAGGGAGGAGGGCGGGGGAGGAGCACGGGGAGGGGCTCAGTGCGGGGTTCGGGGAGGGGCGGGCGGGGTCGGGGCCGGGAAGGGGGTGAGTCGGAAGGAGACGATGATGACACAGACTACAGCGAGGCAGCTGCGGAGGAGGAGGAGGACGAGGAGGAGGATGAGATGAGCTTGGACGGGGATGCCGAGGAGGAGGAAGAGGAGGAGGGCGGGACGGCGAGTGAGGACGTATCGGACATTGTGGAGGAGGAGGAAGAGGGCGGCGGTAGGGGCGGGTAAGTCAGGGGTGGGGACTGGGGCCAGGGCTGGTTTGTAGTAGGTATGGGTGGCATACAGAGCATGCATGTCCGCGAGCGTGTACGTACTTGGCGAGGAGCGCTGTAGCTTCGGTTGTGCCCTCGTGCGCTTTTATGGCGGCTGCGTACCCCGTGGCTCTCACAGGCTTGGGCCGGTGTTTCAGTGCGTATGTGCTCCAAAAGCCAAAACTACACCAGCTGACGGGTGTGCATTCCTGCGTTGGATACGTCCGGAGGCGTCCCGGCTGCTCACAACAGGATGCCTAGTTACTAGTTGCAGCACATGAGAGGAAGGAAGTCGCGTCCGAGGCAGCCTGGTTGCTCACACCCCACTGCCATATGCTGCAGGCGCGGCGGGCGGGGCCGGGGCCGGGGCGGCGGCCGTGCCGGGCGGCGTGGCGGGGGCAGCGGCGGCGGCGGTCGCGGCGAGGGGCGGCACAAGACCCTCAAGGAGGAGGAGGCGGCCGCCATGCAGGTGGGCGTAGGCTGGGGCCGTGCGTGGGTAGGATATGCGTCCTCTTGGTGCAGGAATGAGTCGCATTGGTGCTGAAGGGCAGCAGTCGTAACCAAGGGAGGAGCAGGAGGAACCGGCGGCTGTGCATTCGGCCGTGCAGGTAGGGCGGGGCGGTGTGGGGTGCGGTGCACGCCGTCCTGGCGCAGGGGTGAGCCTGAGGCAGCAGTTGTACCTAACGGGCATAGGAGGCGTTGTCGTTCAGGGGATTGAGGAAATGGTATTTGCAGTTTGCTGACACTCCCTGCAGTCGGTTAAATGTGCCACGGTTGTCGTCTGGTCATTGTGCGTCCCGCAGGCTGCAGCCTCTGTTGCTGCCGCCGCCACCGCCGAGACGTTCTCCAGGCTGCTGCCCGCGGACGTGCGGCTCAGCTCGTCAGAGGTGGTGGACAAGCGGGGAGCCTTCGCGGCGTACAAGCGGTGGGTCCCGGCCTGTCCTGCAAGCATGCGTGTTGCGTGAGGGGCCCCGTGAGCGGTGCTGTAGCATGAGCGGATCACCAGAACAGTAGCAGCGCAACAAAGGTCACGTGTCAGGGTATGTCCTGGGCGCGTATTCTTCCGAGGCTGAGGCGCCTAGCTCTCACCGTGTTGCGTTGCAAGCCGCAGACTCCCCAGTTGCACGCATGCTCAGAGCCCTGCCTGACTTGGATGTGCTATACATCTACGCCTGCCCACTGGTCATTATTGCCCAACTGCTCGTTGCTATACCGTATCGCAGCTGGGCTCAGCTGTACGAGGAGCGGCCTGACGAGGAAAGGGCCACGTACGAAAAGGGAGAGCGGCTTCAGGTACGACACTGTACGACGGCTGTCCACGCCCTGTACCGGTACAGTCACCGTACCAGCACGGTCTCGCTGCTATGGGTCGTCACTCGTATATTGCATATCTGCCACGCAAAGCGCAGGACTAGTGAGAGAGCATACATGGCTATCGAGCGCAACCTCCTCTATCGTACCCTACGCCTGCCGCCGTGTACGCTCGTGCGTGCACATGTATGCTGTCAATTCCAGTGCTACCCAAGACCTCCTGCCGTACCGCCGTACTGATGCTGTCGTGCCGACATTGCCGTACTGGATTGCCGTACCGCAGGGCGCGGAGCTGAAGGACTACGGGCGGGCGCTGATGGAGTTTAAACACGTGTACGGGCGCATGCTCAACCCGGCATCAGGTGGGCAGGAGGACTAGGTTCAGGGAACGGCCGGGCGGGTGGGCAAGGCCGTTAGGGCGAGTGGCTTCCATGCAACGGGGCAACCCCGTCCTGGGGTCTTTGGAGTGTCGCGCTGTAATCGTTGGAGAGGCGTTTGGTTGAACAACGGCTGCCGGTACTATGTATCCAGCAGTCCAGGTGCCTCGGTGCCCAAGTAATCCTTGAAAGGCCATGTATGCAATTTTGAGACTGTCCACGGTCCTGCGCTGCCCCGTCCCCGTCGCTTCCCCCCATTTACTGTGTCACCCTAGGGAGTGCGTGACGCTTGGGAATGCGCCACACTTGGCGACGCGTCACCCGCGCTGTTTCAGGCGCTCAGGCAGCAACGCAAGCGCGCTGGGCTGGTTGTTGCCATCCCCGTCACAATCCTGCTGACGTGCCGTACTGCCCTGTGCTGCAACCGTAACCGTGAATGCAACCGCAACCGCAGAGAAGATGCTCATCCAGAAGCTCAAGCAGCACATCCGCAAGCACCTCCAGGCAGGCGGGCAGCCGGTGCGCAGGACGCCCGCGACCGGCACGGGCGGGGCCAAGCAGCCCGCCGCGCCGCGCACAGTCATAGGTGGGGGAACAACATGGGTGGGAGAGGGTGTGTTGTACGGCTGGATAAGCAAGCGTCTTTGACCTTGAATTCGCTGATGTGATGCGTGCCAGGACGCATTGCTGGCGAATGACTTGCTGCTTCCCTTGCTGTCACTCCCATCAGTGCCGCGGGATAAGGACACCGAGGGCAAGCGGCGCCACGGCGTGCGCGAGGCAGCGGGCATAAAAGGTGAGGCTGGGGGCCGATGAGGAAAGTTGGGGTAGCACGTGATGTGATGCAGGTTTAGCCAGGCTGGTAACATGGATCTATAGCGATATGGAGCGGAAGCGTGAGGGGGGCGGCCGGTACCATGGGACAGATGGCGAAGGGGAGCGTTACAATGGTATGTGCTCATGCACCTTCAATCGTTTAGTGGATTGCGTAAGGCAACAGCAACTCAGTTCACCGCGCACACTTGCCTGGCCCCGCGCGCCCGCAGGCACGCTGCTGGGAGGCTACTGCCAGTCCAGCGAGTAGCCCATTTTCGCCTCTACCATTCTATACCCGAACGAACAGCTTGGGCACGTGTTCCAACTCCATTTTCTGCACCCTTGCCTCCCACACCCGCAGGCATGCTGCAGGTGGGCTACCGCCAACCCAGCTATGAGCCCTCGCTTATTATGTGTACTCTAACCCACTGCCGAACTGCAGTCTTCGCAACATTGCCATCGTTTCGTTCCGGCTCGCAGGCACGCTGCAGGTGGGCTACCGGCAGCCCAGCGACGAGCCGGAGGGCGAAGGGGGCGACGCCGAGTTCGAGGCGGCCGTGCCCACCTGGCAGCATACGGTGAGGGGAGTGCCTCGCACTGGGCACACACGATGATATGGGCAACAGGATACGGAGTGTGACAAGTGGAGAGCCCGCTGTGCCCACCTGGCAGCAGGCGTTGCGCCAGTGCTTTTCTCCCTTGCAGGTGTGGTACTGCGGGCGGAGTCGCGCTATAACACTGAGCCTCCTGCCCTCCTCCCTATCCAAATTAAGTTTATTGCATCCTTGCATTTGTGTTACTGCGGACGGCGCCGCGCGGTGTACTTCCGGTTTACCGTGATCTGCTACCGCTTCGTCTCCTCCATCGTATCTAGCACGCATGCTCCCTAACGCCGCTGCAGGTGTGGTACTGCGGGCGGCGGCGCGCTGTGCGGTACAAGGTGGAGATGGCCCGCGAGGCGGGAGGCGGCGTGGGGCCCGCCTACAGTCTGCACTTCATGGAGGACAAGGGCAAGGAGCCCAAGGTGGGTGCCGGTAGAGCACGATGCATTTACGGTTCACAGGTAGGCAGGGCTGCGTGCTGTCAATCATGGACCCGCGTACAGCCTGCACTTCATGGAGGACAAGGGCAAGGAGCCCAAGGTGGGTGCCGGTAGAGCACGATGCATTTACGGTTCACAGGTAGGCAGGGCTGCGTGCTGTCAATCATGGACCCGCGTACAGCCTGCACTTCATGGAGGACAAGAGCAAGGAGCCCTAGGCGGGCGGGGTTGAAGGGGAGTGCAGACAGCCACAGGGAGGTGGGGCATGGTGCACATGGTCACAAGAAGGCATGGCAGGGTGCTGTGGGTCTTGGGGGACTCGGAGACCCGCCTGCATGGTGCGTTTGGCGAGGGCAATGAGCCCAAGGTAGGCAAGGGCGGGTGCCGACAGGTACAGGGACCTGCTGACGTGCAAGCCTGGCTACTGCATAGCCTATGCAGTGCAGGCAATCACAGGGGCCGAAGCGACCTTTTGAATTGTGGTATGGTTACCGCGTGTCACTCCGTGGCCCCCACCCACATTCTGCAAATGCAAACTGGCCAACTTGTGCTTCCATGATACCACCTTTCGCTAGCACGTGTAGCCATGCCTACGTCCGCTTCCACCCGCGTGGCCACCAGTCGCTGCACCAGTTCCTGCCGTTCCTCGTCAATGCCGACCTCACCTCTGCAACGGCTGCCGCACGAAGCCAGTACCAACCTCTCGCCTCCCTTCACTGCAATCGCCACGTGTGCCCTCCCCCGCAGATCCTGCCCTTCCCCGACGATGCCGACCTCACGTGTGTGCCCAACGCCACCTACGAGCTGCGGGCCCTGTCCGTCGCAGCCACATGCGTGTCATGGTCCCCAGCTTTCACGCTAACACACACATCCACAAGCGGTGGAACAGCAGCAGGGGGAGCAGCAGGAGCAGCAGCAGCAGGGAGTGGAGGTGCGAGGGGCGGGCGCACACAGGGCGGTACGGCAGCAGCGCCCGGCGGGCGGGATGGCAGGCGGGAGGGTGTTGGTAGCCCCCAGGCGGACGGGGAGCGGCGGTGCTGCCTGCTGGCCGTTGGCAACAAGGTGGGGCAGGTGGTTATGTGGCGGTTGGAGCTGCCGGGGTCGTACAGCTTGGACGAGCAGACGCAGGGCCCCAACGGGCAGGGGCAGCAGGCGCAGCGGCGGCGGGGGCCGGAGGAGCAGGGAGGGTTCGGCGGCCTGGGGGCGGGGGGGCCGCTGGCGGCGCGCATGCGGTTCGCGGGGGCGCTGCAGGCCCATGCGCACGGCGCGCAGGTGCTGCGTGCCACGTGGTGCGTGGCGCCGGACGCATGTGGGGCTGGGGAGGGAGGAGCGGGGGCGGGGGCGGCGGCAGGGGGAGCAGGGGCGGGGGCGGCGGGGGCCGGCGGCGTGCCCCGGTGGAGCGTGCCCCAGCCGCTCAGCGCGGGGCGGCAGGACGCGCTGGTGCTGGTCACAGGTGAGGGCTTAAATATATATACTGCTTTTATTGTTATATACAATGTTTTTCGTTTAGACTGGCCAGTATATATTACTTTTAGGGCGGCGGGACGCGCTGATGCTGGTCACAGGTGAGACCGCATGACCTGTACGCCAAGTGGAGGAGTGGTCATCGGGCTGCATGGGGTGAGCTTCATTGGGTTTACGGGCGAGGGGTACGCTGGTGCTGGTGATAGGGTGGTGCTCCCGCACAGTGGTGGTTTTGAATAAATCAAGCTTTTGTTGAATGGCTATGATGAATGGCTCAGGGACACCCTGGTACGGGTGAGTGCTTCGTCTACAGTGGGAAGGGGTCACGGTGGAAACACGGGGCAACGAAGAGCGGGTAGGGGACAGGATGGTCGTTGCCGCAGGCGCACGGCGATCACATAACAGTTGCTGGTTTGCGCAAGGGGCAAGAGTCATGCGACGCGTGGTAATGACCCTTGGCTCATGAAGGTAGTGGGGACGTGTGTTGTCTAAGGACGTATTCCCGACCTCCCCGCTCCTCCAGGTGCCTCCGACGGCAGCATCCGGCTGTGGACCTGCCCCGCCGCCTCCTTCACCTGCGCCTCCGATTTCCGCCTGGCCGCCACCGTGTGTCCCCCGGACGGCATGGGCCCAACCGCCCTGGACTGCACGTGGCTGCTGCAGTACGGCAGCAGTACGGCACACGGGCAGGGGCAGGAGGGTGTAGGGGAGGCGGGCGGCGCGGGGGCAGGGGTTGCGCAGCAGGGCGGGGACCAGGGCGGGGGGCAGCAGGGGGGCAGCGGGATGGAGATGGTGCTGGCGTTGCCGTCGGTCCCGGGGGAAGGGGCGCAGGAAGACGGGCAAGGGCAAGGCGGAGGCGGAGGTGCGGAAGCGATGGAGGTCGACGGGGAAAAGCAGCAAGGACACCAAGAGGAGCAGCCGCCGCCGCCGCCGCAGCAGCAGCAGGATGGAGGCGGGTCAGGGTCAGGGCCGGGGGGAGAACACGGCGGTGGGGACCTGACGGCCGGCCCGCTGGCCCGTCGTCTGCTGATTGCAGCTTCCAAGCCGGTGGGCTCCATCTTCGTGTGGCGCAGCGGCCTGTGGTGTCCCGCTGCTGCCGAGGCCACCGCTACAGCCGCCGCAGACGGCATCGCAGCAGGGAAGGAGGGCACCGGGGCGCTGGAGGGTGTGGTGTCCCGGTCTCTGGCGGCGGCGTGCGGCCGGACCCGTGGGTCGCTGAGCTGCCTGGTGCAGGGTGTGCACGGCACGCACCATACCACAGGCGTGGGCCTGGTGGCGGGGCAGCAGCTGCTGGTGTCCGGGGGCCACGACGGCGCGGTGCGGTGCTGGTCGGTGCAGGAGCTGTGTGTGAACACACACGGACCCGCCGGTGGCGGAGCAGCACATGAGGAAGCAGGTGCTGGGGGCAGTGGAGGGGGAGGAGAGCTGGTGTTGGTGGGGACAGGGGAGGGGGAAGGGAGGCGCGTGGCGGTGGGGTTGCAGCTGGTGGAGGTGCCGGATGCCATGCAGCGGCTGGACCCGGCCACCGCCACCCAGGGCCTGACAGCGCTGCCGCCCGTCGTGCGGTCGCTGCCGCAGAGCAAGCAGGTGGGCATGGGCGTTGGGACACGTGCGCTGTGGGTCATCCACGGGTGCGCGAGGAGTGTGGGCTGCCTGGGCAGAGGGCGCCGAGCCCCAGTGCCGTGCCTCCAGCTCGCTTACCACAGCGTTGCCTTCCGGTCGGTGGTGCATTGAGCTGCCCCCATGTCGTCATCCAACCTCGCAACGTTGTCACCGCACTCCCGTTGTCCTACCTGCCCAAACCCGATCCCCATCCCAGGGCGTGTACGGCCTCGCCGCCAGCGGCAACGGCCTGGTGTTCGCCGTACTCCGTACCACCAGCAACAAGCAGGCGGACGCAGCCAAGGTGGCCATGGTGCACCACCGCGCCGTGGGCGCCACGCTGCACCTCCTCACGCCTTTCGGACCCCGGCCGCAGACCGCCGCTGGAGGCGGCGGCGGTGGCGGCGCAGCCGCCGCCGCTGCGCCCCTGGCGCTGCCGCCGGCGGCCGGCGGGATGGCGGCGGCGCCGCCGCCGCCGGCTGTGCTCCCCGCCGCCACCTACGCCCGCGGCGTGGTGCTGCAGGCGCCGGCGGCGGCGGCGCTGTGGGACCTGCACGCGTTGGCGATGCGCGCGGGGCTGGTGGCGGCGGCGGCGCTGCCTCAGCCGCCGGAGGAGGCGTGGGACCGGCTGGAGGCGGGAGGGGACGACTCGGCGGCGCTGGCGCAGCTCCAGGGGACGGTGGGGGCGGGGTGGGCGGTAGGATGATCACCAAGCTGCTGCTGCTGTGTGGTCTTGTACTCGCAGCGTGGTGCGACTGCAGGGGATGTTGGGAGACCATCCGGCTTGCCGAGTATGGACAGGCATACCGCACCCATACCTTTGGGTTCCCGTACCCCCCCACCCCAGGGCGTTGACGGTGACGACGGCGGGGGCTCCCTTGACGCGGCGGACCACGGGCGGGCGCGGCTGGCCATGCTGGTGCGCAAGGAGGCGGAGGAGAGGAGGAGGGCCCGCATAGTAAAGTGAGTAGGACCCGGGGGTGGGGCTTCGCACGAGAGCAGGCGCCGGAACAGGGGCCTGGGGCACCGCCCATTGTGTAAAGCGCGAGGAAACCGTGTAGCAGTGTAGGTTAGGGAGTACAGGAGGTGGCCATATTGGTGCTGAAGGAGGCGAGGGGTGACACGGGGAGGCACGTTTTGAGTGTATGCGGGGTGCAGGCCGAGGGTCAGAGCGATAGCGGGAAAGGGGCGGCGTCTGGCGGGGGCGCGGGGGCGCGGCCGGGTTTGGGTCCTGCGCACGATCCAGAGTGTTGTGCGGCAGCAGGGTGCGGCAGCTGTCAGTCAGTATCTGCGGCAGCCCATTGCCCCATACACCGCGCCGAGCCTTACCGCTTTCTCGCATGTTGCCCTAGGCGCGTGGAGCAGCTGCTCGCAGCTTCCGCCCTGCTGTCCGCCACCGAGGCCCTCGTGTCCGCCATGGAGCAGCCGTACCGTACGGCAGCGGCGGCGGCGGCGGACGCCGTGGCGGCGGCGGGGAGTGCCATGGATGCAGAGGCGGAGGCAGCGGACGGCCCCCAGGCCGACGACCCCGCGCCGCCGCCACCGTCACTGTACGACTTCATGCAGCCGTGGGGGTGGTGTGGCCTGCGCGTCGCCACCGCCCTCCGCCGCTTCGCGATGTCGTACGTCGTACGGGTGACGGAGGCGAGCGCCGCGGCGGAGGCGGCGGAGGGCGGCGGCGCCGCCGCCGGCGGCGGTGGCGCCGGCGGCGCCAGCGTGCTGTCGCTGTTGCGGGAGCATGTCCTGATCGACCAGGGCGCAGCCGAGTTCTGGCGCCGTACAGGCAGGCCGGATGGCGGCGCCGCCGGCGGCTGGGTCGGCGGGCTGGCGGACGCGGCGGCGGCCCTTGCCGTGCCGGGCGCAATGGAGGCCTGCTGTACGGCAGCTGTACGGAATGAGGTGGAGCTGCTGCAGAGCCACATCTGGCACACGCTGTCCAAGGGCCTGGAGTACGTCACCGGCGGCGGCGGCGGCGGCGGCGGCGCGGGTGGTGCGGCAGGGGCGGCGGCGGCGGTTGGCGGCGTCGGCGTTGCGCTGCACCGGCTGCTGATGAGCGACTGGGTTGCCAGCCACCTGACCCACACGCAGCTGCGGGCTGCTGAGCTGCTGCCGCTGGCGGCGCAGCTGTACGTTGCGGCAGGTGGGTATTTCTGGAAGCGAGCGCACCAGCGCACACCGCGAGCTCATACCTCTAAGGATGTTTGGATCAGCTCTTGACGTTGTGGGTGCGGGTGTAAGGTGTAACCGTCTTGCGTTGCCCAGCAACTGCCGCAGCGCCCTGCCAGGGCTGCCTTGTGCACCACAGCAGTGCAAGCGACGCTGCACACCGCCCTGTTGCCGCCTCACGCCCGGGCGCGTTGTGGCCCTGGTGTTGCACCCCCTGCTCCCACACAACAGCTCCCCCATCGCCACGCCCGCTCCTCCACCGCAGGCGAGGACCCTCCCCTCAACGGGACGCCCCCTCCCGGCCGCGAGCGCACCCCCTTGTCGCCCTACCCCGTGGTCCTGGGCGTTCCCTCCCTGGCCGCCGACACCACCGGCGCAATGCTGGCCAGCGCGTCAACCGCCGAGTGCGCCCTGGAGGGGATGGAGGGCGCAGGGGGCGAGGCAAGGGACGGGGACGGCGCAGGCGAGGGCGAGGAGGGCGTGGGCAGGGGGATGGGGGCAGGGGGGACAGTGCTGCATCTGCCGCGGTGTGGTACTACGCTGCAGCTGTGCGAGAGCACGGGCGTGTGGAGCTGCCCGGCTTGCGACAGGAGGTGGGTGGGGTGGCTGGGGTGCCGTACGGGGGGCCGGGGCGCTTGCTGGGGGCGGGGGAGCCGGGGGGGCTTGTGGGCGAGTTGGGCGTAAGACCCCTCAGGGTATGAGCCAGGGATAGTGCACTTTTGGCAACAGCAGTGGTATCGGTGGGGCAGCGGGAATGCCCAGGCTGACCCACGTGTCCCAAAATGGCTTGTGCACCCGCGGAGTCACGAGGGCTTGTCCATGTCCATACTCAACAAGCGGGGGCAGCGTGCTCTGGGGTATTCGCTCGTGCTCTGGGGTAACAGTGCGGTAGTGTCCGACTGTCAAACCACTGAGGACCTCATCCTGCACCCCTTGTGCGCCGCCACCCCCACCCGCAGGTACTCCGCGGCTCCTGTACTGCGGCCGGGCGTGTGCCCCAAGCTGCCGTACTGCCTGTACTGCGGCGTACGGCTGGCGCGCAGCGTGGGGGGCAACTTCCTGCCGCAGCCCGCGCTGCCGCCGGGCGACCTGGGCAGGCTGCTGGCCGACGTGTGAGGGGATGGCACGTGGCACAACACGTGCCAGGACGTAGGACGCGGGCATCTCTGCGGAGGCAGCTGGTCGACGTGTAGGCATGGCACGTGGCATGGTACATGCGGGGGCGCGTGGGTGATGGCGTGGGTGAGGAAGGGCAGTAGCCGAACGTTGTGTCGTGTAATGCCTACGTAAGTTGAGCGGGGGAGCGCGTTGTAAGGGCGTGTGTAAGGTGGCGAGTGTCAGTAATACTGGTCAAATTGTTCGATGTTGGGATCCCCGGGAGCCGAGTGGGGTTGCCAGACTGCTGGCCGCGGGGGGGTAGTGAGTACTGGTAGGGGCGGGGAAGGGTTAGGGGAACAGGAATGGGCTGCCTCCTCACGTCCTCAGACCGCACGGAATGATGGCGACGCGTATGAGGCAGGGTCATGGGTGGTTTGGGATGGATTGCGAATGGGATGCTGACACGCTGGTGAGCCTAGGAAACTGCTACGAGAGTGGACGAGCAATGGGGTGGGGTGCGCGTATTGGACCCCAGCGGGGCTGGCTATGCTTCTAGTGCGAACGCCTATGACGCAGGTTACGCGCAGGACAGGTTTGCGCTATTGTATGCAAGCGAACTTCGGTTTTGTGACTACCAATAGTTGCTAAGGGGATCGCATGACTGAGGCGCGAGCTGACGTGTACAAACCAGGGGAGCTCCCCTGGTACAAACTGTGCCGGTGAACATCCGCCATCACGCCAGCGCGGCACTATCTCAGTCTTACACACACTGCGTAATCAGTGAAAAAGGTAAAAATGGAGGTCAACCTGGAACCGATCGGTGCAACGCTTCTCCCAGACCTCATCGCTCGCGTCCTTGAGGCCATGGACGTTAACGATCAAGCTCTGAACGGACGCTTAGTGAGTAAGGATGCGTCTCGACGCCTCAGCAAGCACGTAACTTTCGCCCTGCCGCTGCCCCCAACTGTGGGCGACGCAGCCTGGCAGCCGCACCTCCAGCGCGCCTTCCGCCACCTCACCTATCGCGCAAGGCTGCAAATGCTTTCTGGCGCCGCTGCTAGCGGCAGCGAGCTCAACCTAGAGGTCGCCTGGGGCCTCCTCCAGCCGTTCCTGTTCCCCGGCCTTCGCTACGAGTACCCTGTAGGCAAAGACGACCCTGGCAGTGCAGCCGTGCGGTCCGGCCACCAGCACCTGCTGCCATGGCTGCTGCAGCACGGCTGCCCGGTGAGCCCGACTTGCACGCTGGCCGTCGCGGCGGAGCTGTGCGACTTGGCGGGGCTGCAGCAGGCGTGGGGGCTGCTGGTCGACCAGTTGGGGCCAAGGTACGATGTGAATGCGCACGGCCAGGTTGCCAGGGCCGCACGGCGGCCAGGGGGCGGTGTGGCCATTGCCAAGCTGTCATGGCTGATGGAGGTGATGGCGGAGGGGCTGATGGACGGCAGGAAGCAGCAACAGTTCCTAACTGGCGCTGCTGCGGGCGCTGCAGCGGTCGGCGACCTGTCCGTGCTGCAGTGGCTGGTGGGCCTGGGACTGGACCTGCAGTACGACTGGATCGTGTGGTCACAGATGCCTAATGCCCTCGCATGGTGGGACGTGCTGGCCGCGGCGCTGGAGCACGGGCATGTGGCAGTGGCGGACTGGCTGGTGGACGTGGCGGGCTGCCCGCTGCCACAGCAGCAGGACGGGCAGGGACTCAATGAGCTGTGGAAGGCAGCGGGTAGGGGAGGCAGCATGGAGGCGGTCCGCTGGCTGCTGCGCCAGGGGCAGCAGGCCTGCGAAACAGGGCTGGAGGCAGCGGCGGGTGCGGGCTGGCTGGAGGGGGTGCAGTTTCTGCACAGGGAGTGCGGCCTGCAGCTGACGGAGAGAGTATTCGTGGCGGCTGTGCGGCGTGGCAGCGTGCCCACTGCCACGTGGCTGCTGCAGGCGGGCTGCCCTACGGCTGGCCCACACGCGCACGCAGGTGCGTACCATGCAGCCGCGGCGGCGGGGAGTGCGGCCATGGTGCTGAGGCTGGCGCGGGAGGCGAAGTGCCCCTTGGGCAGCAACACTCTTTCCGCGGTCATCAGCCCCTGGCCGGTGGGCGCAAGGTGCACGGCGGACCTGGAGCCGACCGTGCGTGCGCTTGTGCAGCAGGAGGGCTGCCCGCCTGGGGTCAGTGCTGGCACCGCTGCGTCCCGTGGTCACGTGGACCTGGCCCGCTGGCTGCACCAGGAGCTGGGAGCTGGCTTCTCAGACGAGGTACTCTCTGGCGCAGCGGTGAACGGGTCGCAGGCGGGGCTCGAGTGGCTGGTGGAGAGGGGGTGCGTTGTGGAGGACGAGTGGTACCCTCTTCTGTACCTAACGGCAGCGATGGCAGGTGACCTCGCCACGCTGAGCTGCCTGCGGCGCCTGGGCGTGCCGTGGGACCCAGACAAGATGCTGCTGGCGGCAAGCGGCTCCATTCCTCTTCCGGTACTGCGGTGGATCGTGGAGCAGGGCGTGCCGTGCAGCGAGGCGGTTGTAAGGGCTGCTGTGGCTTTGGCCATTGACAAGGACCACCCAGGGTGGCCGGAGGCGCTGGCGTGGTTTGAGGGGAGGTTGGCCAGGGGTTGGTCTACGGATGGGGACGCAGAGGCGGGGCAGGTGGCGGAGGCGGCTCGGTAGGTCGATGCAGGCGTGGACGGCAGGGTCGTAGGGGCTTGCTAACGTGCCAAGGCGCACGCTGCCATGTGCACGGAACCGAGGAGGACAGGTGTGCGTGCGGATGCATGCGTGGGCAGGTGCACGGGTGAAAAGGGTGTGGGCGCATCCATGCCGTATGCTGCACGGTACGGTGGTGCGCCCGGTGTGAGTCCGCCATGGTGCAGCTTAGGTGTGCGTGCTACAAGTTGACGCACTGGTGCTCGTACGACAGGAGGCACTTAGAGTACCGTACCTACTTGCCAAGGCGCTGCAATAGGGTGGAAACCCGTCAGCAGTTGCCTGCTACCGAAGGCATGAGAGGGCTGCTTGGACTGCTGCTGAGTGGTGCAGTATCGGCAAGGGTGCATGACTAGAAAGCCAGCGCTGGCGTTACTTGCCTGCTGCCAATGCTGATGCCGCAATGGGCCTGGTTCCGGCGCTCGTGCCAGCAACAACGTACAGTGCAACCAGAGAGAAATGATATTCGGTGTTTGTTGCAACTCTCCACTGAAATGTCTCATAGCCTTGGTTGCTCCTTTCCTTACTGCTCGCCTAGTGCCTTACTGCTCTTGCCCTGGTCTGTAAGGAGCCGAGCCGTGTGACTTGCTGTGTCGCCCCTTCCACCTCACACTCGCATACAGCAGCACACGCAACAGCCTCGCCACTCAGCTGCACAACTCGCAGGGGCAGGAGGAGCCCCACACGGAGGTGGCATCGCGAGAGGAAGCCCCGCACGCGCACTTTTCGCCGTTCTAAAAACGAGCCAACAAGCCTTGCACCGGCAGTCATGCAACATGAACAGCCCCTTGTGCTCGTTATTATGGGGCCTTCCGGCTGCGGAAAGTCCAGCGTCGGAAGGCGCACCGCCGAGATAGCGGGTTGTCCCTTCCTAGAGGGAGACGAGTTTCACCCTGAGAGCAACATACTCAAGATGTCAAAAGGAGAGCCTCTAACAGACGAAGACCGCAAGCCTTGGCTGGCCGCGCTGAGGGCTGCCATGGAACCCGCTCTCGGCAGCGCAACACGATGCGTTGTGTCATGTTCGGCATTGAAGCGCGAGTACCGCGCACAACTTACTACGGACAGCAGTCACGGTAGCGGTAACAGTGCCAACGGCGTCGGCTTCGTGTTGCTGGAGCCCAGTCGGCAGGAGCTCAAGCTCCGCATGTCGTCGCGCCAGGGCCACTTCATGCCCTCCTCACTGCTCGACTCGCAACTGGCCACGCTCAGCTACACAGATGACGAGCTTTACATGCACTTCCGCAGCGACAGCGAGGCGGGGAGCGGCTTCCCGACCGCTGACGAGATAGCAGCAGCTGTGGTCAGGCGGTGGAATAGCCACACGCCCACCGATCACAATACGCCTGCCCCTGACGGCCATGCACGACGGACCTCCGCGGTAGCACGCGACACGAGACGCCTTTAAAAGCACACCTTACAGCGCAGCACGCGACCACTTTGGTGCACTGAAGGCTACCGCAGTCAGACCCCTCCCACCACCACCACCACCATCACAGCACAGCTGCTCCTCCTCCTGCTGCTGCAGCATGGCTGCTGGTGCGCCAGTGACACCATCTGACACCACCGACCTGCCGGCTGCAACAACACGGTGAGGTTCTCGCGCATGGCGCCATGTGCTCGTCATGCCACACTGCACTCACCGCTCAGACCCCAGCGCACCCAGGTCACCGAGGCCCGACGCCAGGCGGCGACACCCTGTTGACCTCCCCAGCTGCCACACCCCATGCCGGCCAGCCACACGCCCAAGCCACGTAGCCCTTCGCCGTACTGTGTCTCTGTACCGCTTATCCGCTAAACACGCCGCCCATTCCACCAGCACGCCGCCTGTCACAGTCTACGCTCCTCCGGTCCGATGCAAATGCAGGTATCTTGCGCCTCTCCCAAGGCCACCACACCACTCCAAAGGCCTTCGCAGCGCTTCTCCCCTGGCCAAGACACACACCAGCCCGCGGGCTCCTCGCGCCCGGTCGTGCTGTCGTACATCACCTCCCCCTCCTGACGCCCCCTCCACCGCCGGCCTCGTTCCTGGAGCTCCCCCTCCCCCTCCCTCCCCCTCACAGCACTCGCCCTCCTCCTCCAAGCCCATCCTCATTCCGGCCACCTTTTCTGTTTACGCAAACCGCCATCGCCTCACATCGGGCGGCCGGCTGTTTCGCATGAACCTCCCCCACCCCCCCGTCCGCCCTCCCCTCCTCACCCTCACCCTCACAGCAGCTCGTCCTCCCGCTGCCCCCCCTCGCCCTCCTCCCACTCCTCGTCCTCCTCCTCCGGCTCCGGCGGCGCCATTAGCTTGTTGAGCTTGCGCGCCATGCGCCGCACCTTGACGTTGCCCTCGGCGCCGGAGGGGAGGCGCACGGCCAGCAGCGCGACTTGGCGGTCCAGCGCCTTGAACTGCGCATTGGAGTGGGATTGCGCAAAGCGAACTTTTTTCGTGGTAGCAACGTTTGTGGGGTACACGTTTAGGGGACAGACAGTGGCGTCAAGCGCCTGGAACTGCGCATGGGGCGTGCAGGGGCGTAGGATCAGTAGGTGTGGGGGCGGAGGTCACGCCACCTGGCAGTCCGGCGCATCGGGGGTAAAGAGGACCCATGAGGGGTGAGGGCATCGGTTGTATGACACAGGTGTTGACCACAGCGGGTGCGGGTGACGGACGAGGCAAAGGAGGGGATGCGGCTTGCTCGCAGGGAGGGCTCGGCGGACGAGGGCCATGAGTCTGTGGGATAGTGCGGGCGACCGGGCGTGCATCAAGTTGTTGTGGGTGAAGGCCGAGGTACGGTGGCAGGAGGCGGCTAGCAGGGCATGGACGACTGACACGTGTGGCGTCGCAGGCGCACCCAAAGTGGCGGTCAAGTTGCTGCGGTCGTATGTGCAGAGTGACGTGGACGCGCAGTGAGCCTGCTGCTACTCGCGTGCTCGAGTGAAGGGGAATGGTGTTGGGAACGCGAGCGATTTGGGCCAGGCGTTGATGCAGCTACGGTTGGCATTGCGTGCTGCTGGTGAGGGTAGTTGGTTCATGCTGTTTGGTGTGGTGCTCGTCAGGTTCTTCGGTGCATTTCTGCGTGCTACCGACTTTGCCACTGATTCGCGGCCATGGGGTGACGAGTGCACTACAGTGTTGGCAAGCAGCACCGGAACGAAGGTTTTAGACCAACAGGCTCACGGCTTGGTGACTGACTGCCGGCGTGCCGGGAGTCAAGGGTTGCCGACACGCTGCGTTGCTGTGACGCACGCACCTGCGGCTTCGTCTTGACCAGCCGCTGGATTGCCCCCTCGTCGTTGTTCCTGCGCGGCCACGGGACACGAAAGCAAACATCAGCCTTTTGACATGCGACCAGCTTTTACTGTACAGCAACCGGAAGACGACAGCGCTCCCCTTTACACGCACCCGTGCTTCGCAAGGTACCCAGCCCCCGTGACTCACGTACTCGTCCCTGCCAGCGATGTCGCCTATTTGTCGCCCGGTTCGTGTCCGTATGCATGCCTTGTCCACCCAGCACCGCCTCCTAATACACACCCACCTAATACACACCCACCTGTACGCCTCCAGCAGCGCGTCCGCCACAAAGGCCTCCTCCGCATTGGCGAAGGCATCCACGGCCATGGCGTCCTGGGGGCACGTTAAGGACCAGCAAGACACAGCGAAAGGCCAGTCTTATAATACTGTGTTATGTTGTGCAGGCGGATGCGGGAAGGGGCGTTGGCGAACGCGTCAACAGCCATGACGCCCTGGGGGCACAGACATGAAATATACCAAGTTGCGATGATTGGATCATCGGGCGGTGAAGCCATGGCGTCCTGGGGGCAGCAACGGGGTAGGAGGAAACTCACACATACCCGACATGACATAGCGGTACTCTGGCAAGACCAAGTTCCGCCCGACAACGGCACGGCTTTCGTTCAGGCTGGCCAGTATACCCGACGTACGCCGTGGTAGTTGGCGTTGGGCGGACCAACGCGGACCCCAAACTCGCTCCAGACCCCAGACGGACCCCGGCCCCGGGACGGACCCGGACTCGCCCCAGACGTTTCTTGCCCAGGCTCACCCCAGACCCCGGCCGCCGCCCACCTGGAAGGTGCTCCACGCGGCCTCAGCGTCCCCCGCGTACAGCCACGTCACCACCGCGCCTGTGGGGCCAAGGGCAGGCTATATACGTACGGTTAACAGCAAAAGAAATTTTGAGGCGCAATGGACTTAGCGAGTACCAATGGATGGAGCCCACTGTTGTGACGTACGGGATAGGAGGGGGCGGAGGGCGCATGGGGTTGTTGCTGCTGCTCAGAGACGGCCCCCACGTGTACGGTGTACCCCGGCATGCCCACACCGCTCACACGCCGCTGACACCGCCACCCCATGGCCCCGCCCCGATGCACCCACCTAGGTACGCCTTATTCCGAGAGTGGCTTGCGTTGCTGCGGTCAGACACGGCTCCGAAGCGCATCTGGGCCTCCACCGCATCCGCCCAGCGCTCCTGCGGGGGTGGTGGAGGGGACGAGCGGAAGATTTGTGCAGTCCTAGACAGCTGCAGGCGAGAAGGGGTACGCGTGAAGCGCGAGGATGGCGGGAATGGAAGGGAAGCAGAGCCGATGCAGAGGACGAGAGGCAGACGCCTGCACCTGCACCTCAAAAGCATCACTGCAGCGCTGCGTAAGGAGGGGAGGTGTGGTAAGGGGGTGTGCTAACGTGATGCTGGAAGCCAGGGCGCAGGATAATAACGGCTGGGCTGGGATGGCGGGGTCAGGGGTTGCTGGCAGGGACGTGGAGGTTCCCCGCAGCACCTGCGCACACTCCTGGGAGCCGGTAGTGTGACGGTGGTGGGGGCGAGCGAACGAGACAGGCGGCATCCTAAGCACCTTGGCCTCTGGGATCCTTAGCACCAGTACTGCTCCCGGATGTCAACGCCTCGATGCATGGTCGGGTCCGGCCCCGAGCCGCCCTCTTGTGCAGCACACACCTGGCGCTGCTCACATCCGCATGCTCCAATAACCCTTTTTGACCCCCTGCCCTGCATGTCGTTGACCGGTCCCGAGCCGCCCGCATGTGCGATTGCACACGCATGCAGACTGGTGCAGCTGCGCACCTGCTTGATGAGGAAGGCTATGGCGTAGCGGAACGCGTCCACGCCGTACGCGTCCTTCTCGCTGGCCTCGTACACGTCCAGCGCGTCGTAGTACAGCCGTACGGCGGCCTCCGGGTCCACGTCCTCCAGGGTGCGGGCGCCGCGGGTCAGGCACTCGCCGGCTGCCAGGCGGCAAGGGGACGGGGGCGGGTGATGGTGAGGGGACAAACGCTGTGTCTCAGGGGGTTTGAAGGGGGCTGAAGAAGAAACTGTCTACTACAACGGAGCTACACCCCAGGCGTCTTGCTGCAACCGGTCCAACGGTGCCCAGCCCAACCCGGTGCCTTGCTGCACCTTGCCTGACTACCACTCCCGTAGCGCACCCGTGGTTGGCTTGTTGCACTCCATGTAGTAGTCTGCTGCAATCTTGAAGAAGCGACCGCACTCTTGCGGGTTCCCCATCTTCTTTGCAAGGTCGGCGCACATCTCGTAGTGCTTGGCCGCATGCCACTGCGACCCCATGCGCTCCTGGGCCATGGCTGCCCGCTCAAAGGCCTCGATGGCCTTCTCCAGGTTGCCAGCATTCTTTGGGATGCAGGGGCCAGACCGGAGCCACCGGGGGGCGTTGGCTGAGCTGAGGATGGCCCCAAGAGGTCCGAAAACCCTCGAGCCAAGCAAACATCAGGCTGCTTGTAATTTGATAATCACCTTGTACAAGACGCCTGCCCGGTCTAGCAGTGGCGCAGCTGTTTCCCAGTCTGGCTTGAACCGAAGCTCGAGGAGCGATGGTCCAGTCAAGTTCTTTGCTTTCTTTAGTAACTCCTTCGCCTCCTTTTCCCAAGCGGCTACCTTGTCTCTGCTTACTGCGCTTGTACTCATGGTAGCGCGTCAGTGTCAAAGGGCGGTCAGGGAGCAGTGTAGCGTGCGAGGGCCTACATTCCTGGTCGATACGAACTATAACAAACTGTGTACATACGACCATAGCTTTGCTCAAGGCAGCTGTCACGCAAAGCGGTGCCCGCACTAGTACAGTTGCAGTAGCCAGTAGCCGTGTAACTTGGATGCCACGTCCCCCAGGTGTGGTAGGTGCTAGCCATGCGTGCGAGCACTTGTAACTTCATATGCACCCCTGGTTCTTCAGGTATGTCCTTCTGCACGTCTGCGCACACAGGGAAAGCGGGGCCATCGGCCAAACAGGCAGCCGCTGCGTGCCGGTACCTGCCGGTACGGACTTCGAGAGTCCTGTGTAAAGGTGTGCCCAGCTGCCCATGCCAACCGCACATGTGCTTGTACATGTGTGGCCAAAGACTGTTCGGGACGTGAACGTTGTCAGAGGCGGTAGAATTCGTAGTCCATGGGGCCCGTGCCGGCACCATTGGCCCCTGGACTGCTGGACATGGGGTAGCTGTGGGGCAGTGGGGGCACACACACTTAATGCAGGTAGGTACCAAACAGGATAAGATCTGCAAGCACGCGGGTACCACACCAGCCGGGTCCGCCTCAGGCACGTGTGTCCCCGCCCCGA
>VFQN01001255.1_pt1 | contig 43330 bp, 73 predicted proteins | sample 3512371 | NCBI WGS metagenome assembly VFQN01 (sample SAMN10412370, study PRJNA504923) | tailings metagenome | isolation source: Replicate 2 from Balatoc abandoned mine | place: Philippines: Itogon, Benguet | collected 2017-08-28 | reverse complement strand
ACTTCGTCGATCTGCAGACTTCGTCTGTCGTCCAACCGCCTAACACCCCCCCCGCCCCCACCCGCCGCCCACCTCCTTGCCCTGCCTGGCCAGCGCGAAGGCCAGCTGCGCCGACACCGTGCTCTTGCCCACGCCGCCCTTGCCCGACAGCACCAGGATCTTGTGCTTCACGGGGGCCATGCGCGCGGCGATGGCGGCCAGGTCTGCGGGGCGGCAGCAGTGGGAAGGAGGAGCATCGCAGGTGCAGTTGTAGCAAGGCACACACAGTCGGCGAGGCCTGGACAGCACTTGGTCAGAGGCCTCGCGGACTGTCGCAGTGGCATAGCAGGGCAGCATTCAGCACGCGCTCGGCTGGGAGGGAAGCGCATGGACGAGGGCTGCTGCGGCGTCCTGTGGCACCCGCAAAGGGGGCATTGCCGTATGTGGATCACCACAAGTACCCTGCCGGGCCCTGCCCCCAACCCGCGCACCCGGGTCGGGCCCCTTGGGGGCGGTGGCGCATACGCTCTGGTTGGGGCAGCCGGCGCAGGCGGCGGACTTGCCCGCCTGGTCACTGGACGTGCCGGGGCAGTCTGCACGAGGGCGGGAACGGAAATCGTGGCAGCGACATGTATGACGTGGAGGGCGTTGAGCAAGGTGGGAAGGAAGGGCTGCCCACTCATGCGGTGTTGAGCGAGGCAACGTGCAGCGGGGCGAGGACGGCAGCACCGCCTCACAGGCAGCGCAGGCATGGGACTTGCAGGCCCCTTTGGGTGTAGCAGGGCCCCCGAAGGAGTGTACGGAAACGGGGCCAGCATTACGTGATGCAGCGCCAAGCAGTTTGGCCTGACGTCATGGCGGGGAAGGACTTCAGATGCACATGTGTCTTACGCTGGTTGGCATTCTCCGGCACCTCCGACATGCCGTTGGGGCCGGCAGTCGCCATGGCAACACCCCGGGTGTGGGCAGGTGGTGTGACGCCTCCTGCTGCCGACGAGCTTGGGGTGTTTGGTGTCAGATATTGTGTGCCCAGACAGTTAAGCTTCTTCTCGTTGTACACTGGCGCAACAGTTTTGGAGGTCCTGCTTTGTGGACTGCGAAGAGGCTCGTGTGCCGCGACAAGTCGAGTCGGAAGCACGACGGCACGGCGACGGCTAGCTGGTTTCAGCGGCTGAGTATTACAACTGCCTCAACTATGCACCACATTGTATCAGCTTTGGCCAATATATGGGGCCCAATGTTGGACAGGTGCGAGAGTCGTTGCGCGACAGTCGCATGGGCGATGCCTCGGCAGTTGCACTGGCCTCGAGCTGCCAGCTTACCACAACAAGCAGAGAAATTCATGGTTTGGTACACATATCAACCTTTTTTTTCTCACAACTCCCTGGTCGCACGAGTCGGATTCCTTTCTTTTCAAGGAGACAACCTGGCGGGTTGCATGAACTCCTGGCCACTTGGCCACAACTAGCGAGCAACAAACATAGAGCAGAAATAGCTTCGTTAGGCGGACGTTGAAGGCGATGGGGAGACACCTTCCCATCCTCGCAGCGCTGTTGCTGCTGGGCTCGGCGCAGGCGTACTATGTACCAGGAACATATCCTCAGGAGTTCAAAGTTGGAGATGTGCTGCAAGGTGGGGCAAGGGGGGACTTACTGCCTTGGCTCGGTTCAGTTCCCGCGCGACGAGCGGACCATGATCCGGTGGTGCCAAAGCATACCATGATAATGGACGCTGAATTGGAGAGAGTGGCATACTGCAGCGGTTTGAGCTGCTTACGTACCCACGTTCACAGTCGCATCGTATGGGTGCCAACGCACCGAGCAGGGCCCAGGCTATGGGCCTACTAGTCAGCAACCCCAGCTTGCTGAGTGCTAACCCTGCATCCCTTACGTATTCCCTCTCCCCGCACCCGATGCATACACAGCACACGTTAACACACTGACGTCGTTTGACACGGAGCTGCCGTACGAGTACTACAAACTGCCCTTCTGCAAGCCGGCTGAGGGTGTGAGGCGCATCGCCAACACAGCCAACCCGGGTACCATCCTGGAGGGCATTCGGATAGAGAACTCACCTTACAACTTTACCATGAAGGTAGGGCCTAGCAGTATTCTAAGTGCCATGCAGGCAGTACTCGCAGTGCCCTAAACGGTAGGGACGGCGACACGGTGTGAACCATGGGCGGGTAGTAAGCAGCCTCAGGATCATACGCTGTTTTCTGAATATCGTACGTGTGTGTTTGTGAAAGGCCATGTGCGCCTGTTCGTGCCTGCTTGGGCATTGGGCCAGGGGCAAGCGCTGCTGGCTCGTGCCCATTCGTGGCTCAGGTACCAGGTTTAAGAGCCGAACCCTGCGGCACGTCCCACGTTGTGTACGCAGGAGAAGCAGACGGGCCTCAAGGCCTGCCCCAAGGGGTCGTACGGCCCTCTGACAGCCAAGGAGGTCAAGGTACGTGCCGGTGTGCCTGCTACCCACTGAGCAGTGCTGAGCACTCCGAAGGGATGCCGATTTGCTTCACGACAGTCGGCGCGGCCAATGCCGTACACTCCTTGACAAGACATGTCGGCATACGGAACCCATACACGCACGGCCACACCGAGGTCAAGACCAAGCCGTCTTGTCATGCGACAATGCATTAAGCATAACCTGGACGCGCCCCAGAGCTCCTGCTGCTTGCAGCGTGTGTGTGGGCCGCCGATGTCTCAGGCACTCCTTGCCGCCCCTGCCCGCCCCCCTCCCCTACCCACATCCGTGCACGCAGACGTTCAAGTCCATGATCGACAAGCACTACCGCGTCAACATGATCCTGGACAACCTGCCCGTTACCGTGTACGACCTGCTGGACGACGTGAGGCGCCTGGCGGGAAGGGAAAGGGGCCGCGGGCGCATGGACGGGACAGGGGGCTTAGTGACTGCCCAGCTTCACGGGGGCGACGCTGAAGGAGTGGCCAAAGGCCCAGCGGCTGGGCTGCCTTCATGCCTAAGAGGAAGGGCCTCGGATAGCAGGAACCCCTAGGGAGCCACCAGCAGGGAGGGAGCTTGCGAAACCCTGGTTTGCGCAGCATGGATACAGGATGTGGCTGTCACAGGGGCTTCGGCACTCTTGGCGCACTACTCGCTCTTGGCTACCTGAGCGCACGTCACGCACGCCGACGCAGCGCTTTCGTCCGCGTTGCACAGCGTCTTGTCCAGCTGTTGCACCACGCCTATCCAAGTCGGTCACCACGATCCTGCACCACACCAGACCTGCGCACCCCGTGCATGCCTCCGCTGCGCAGAAGAACGAGTTTGTGCGCCCCGGCTTTGAGCTGGGTTACCGCAAGGGCAAGCAGTACTATGTGAACAACCACCTGGTCTTCAACGTGCTGGTGTACCTCACGCACGGCGAGTACACGGCCGCGCGCGACTCGTACGCCAAGTCCGTGGCGCTGGACGCGCTGGACAACCGCCACCGTCGCCTCATGATGCTGCGCTCCGACGGCGCAGTCGCCGCCGACTCCCACGCACACGCCGAGTCGGGCGCGTTCGGCGGCCTGGCGGCGGCGTTTGAGGGCGCACTGGCCTCAGTCCGGCGTCGCCTGATGGCGGACAGCGGCGCCGCTGCCACTGCCGCTGGTGGCGGGGAGGAGCAGGAGGAGGAGGAGCCGCCGTACTACATGGTGGTCGGGTTCGAGGTGTCGCCCTGCTCCATCGAGCGGCAGCCGGGCAAGGAGATCGAGGACATTGTGTGCGGCGTGGACAACGACGATCACATCACGCCGCAGGAGATCAAGGAGGGCGCCGACATCGTCTACACCTACGACGTGTACTGGCAGGACAGCAAGATCAAGTGGGCCAGCCGCTGGGACGCCTACCTGCGCATGCCCGGGGGCAAGGTGCGGAAGGGGTTGGGCGGGGTCGCGAGAGGGCCGCCCAGGCGCCTGTGGCTGCAATCACGGCATCCGTGGCGGGGAGTGCCAAGCGCGCCCACTCCGCTCACCTGAGACAGCCGTACCGCTCCACGCCAGCTCGCTCAATCGTAGGAGTGATCTGCGATGCGGCGGTTTACGGCAGGCGCACAGGTCGGGTCATGCCACCCATACTCACGTCCTTGTGCCGCCGTCGGCTATCCTGTACAGGTGCACTGGTTAAGCATTGTGAACAGCCTGCTGGTGGTGCTGGTGATGGCCACCATCGTGGCCATGATCCTGGTGCGCACCGTGCGCCGCGACCTGGCCAAGTACGAGGCGCTGGTGGTGGACGGCGCGCCGGGCGGCCCGGGCGCGGGGCTGGACGCCAAGGACGAGGCGGGCTGGAAGCTGGTGGCGGGAGACGTGTTCCGCGCGCCCACCAGCTCCTCCATGCTGGCGGTTCAGGTGGGGCTGCTGCTGTGCTTGGGGAGCCAACGGGATTGGCGGGAGGCAGCCACGCGGCACTTGCTGTTCTGACAGGGCGCTGGTACGGCTCAGGTTGAGGGTTGAATAAGGCGTGTGCGGCACCGATCGGGCCTTGTGGCAACAACGACGAAAACCATATTCTCTCAGTCCGCACGTTCATGCAAACGCGTTGGGCCCCTGCGACCGCCTTACGCTGCCCTTGCGTCACCCCGCACCACCCCAGCTCCCACCTGACCGAACACATGGACTCCCTAGTGGCGTCCACTCATTCACCACGTACACCCCCGCTTACGTGACCCCCACTACCCGCACGCAGGTTGGCACGGGCGTGCAGATCCTGGTGGCGGGCACGGCCACGCTGGTGCTGGCGGCGCTGGGCTTCCTGTCCCCCGCTGCCCGCGGCGCGCTGCTGACGGCCGGCATCATCATCTTCGTGCTGCTGGCGGGGCTGGCCGGCTTCGTGTCGTGCTACGTGTGGGGCCTCATGGAGCGCACCTTCAACGGCTGGCAGGGCGTAGCGGCGCGCGTGGCGGTCTACTACCCCGCCATCAACATGGTGGGCCGGGGCAGGGCGCGGAACGGGCCCTCGGGCGTTGCCGGTGACTGGGTGCTCCGTCGCAAGGCTTTGTGAGGGCCGTTGGTCTTGGGCCAAGTCCTTGGGCACTCGTGGAGGAACGCTGAACGCGGGGCAGGGCACAGCTCGCACAACAGCAACCCCCATACCCTTAACTCCGTCATCTGCCACCAATCTCACCCCGCCCCGCTCCCTGCCCCGTACTCCACTCCCCCCACTTCCAGGGCATCTTCACGCTGCTCAACATGGTCATCGTGCACACCGGCTCCACCGGCGCCGTGCCCGTGGGCATGTACTTTTCGCTGGTGGCGGTGTGGTTCCTCATCTCCATCCCGCTCACCTTCCTGGGCGGCATGCTGGCCATTCGCATGCCCCTGCTGGACTGGCCCGTCAAGACCAACCAGATCCCGCGCCACGTGCCGCCCGCGCCCCTGGCCGCGCACCCCACGCTGCTGCTGTTCGCCGCCGGCGTGCTGCCCTTCGGCACCATGTTCATCGAGCTGTACTTCGCCATGACCAGCCTGTGGCTGGGATACTTCTACTACCTGTTCGGCTTCGTGCTGCTCATCGGGCTGCTCACCTGCATCATCAACGCCGAGATCAGCGTGCTGTGCACCTACGTGCAGCTGTGCGCCGAGGACTACCAGTGGTGGTGGGTGTGGGGTGGACGCAGGTTCGATGCGGGTGCAGGGCCGGTACGGGCGCTGGAGCCGGAGCCGGGCGGGTGCAGTCATGCATGCACCTTGAGGTGCCCAAACAGCAGCAGGAACAGGGTCTGGCAGGAGGAATACAGGTCGCAGCGGCATTCAGATGACGTACGCGGGGAGGACTGCTGCGCGCTGGCCGAAGTCTAGTTGCTCCGCGCAATGCACCCCTTGGGACTTACGCCTTCCCCTTCGCCGACCCGTACCCCTGCGTCCCCGCTTCCCCGCCCTCTCCCCTCGTGTCCCCAGGTGGCGCTCCTTCCACCGCGGCGGCAGCGTGGCCATCTACGTGTCGCTGTACGCGCTGGGCTTCCTGGCCAGCAGCATGAGCAGCCTCACAGGCTTCATCCCCGTCTTCATCTACCTGTGCTACATGACGCTCTTCACGCTGGCCTTCTACTTCGCCATGGGCACGCTGGGCTTCCTGTCCAGCCTGTGGTTCGTTGTCGTCATCTTTAAGGCCGTCAAGGCCGACTGATGGAAGAGCGAGGGAAAGGAGGGAAGCAGTCGTGTCGCTGCAGCCCGGCGTGCCGCGTTTGGGCCTGCGCGGGGGTGACATGTCAGTCTGCGTGGTGCAAAGACCCAGGAGCATGGCTGCCTGTAGAAGGGTCTCGCCGCGCCAGTAGAGTGTCCGCTTGGGTTGAGCACGCTGCGTACAGGACGAGTACAGTGGTTACGGAGGGGTTGGGGTTGTGGGCTTTGCCGCATTCGGCGGGCGGTCGTGTTTGCACCTGACACGGCGCAGTACCTTTGTAGGATGCGGGCCAGGGACCGGCAGGGCCTTGAGAGCGCATATACGCCATCCTGCGGCTGATTGCATGAGGCCTCCTGGGTTACGGGACCTCGGGCCGTCCTGCTTGTGGTGCTGGATGCCATGCTGCGGTGCACAAGGGGTCGGCGTTCCAGGAACCGCCATCTTTGGGGCTTGACGGTGTGGTGTTTGTACATGGGAAGTCCATCCTAAACGGTGTGGCTGGTGTATTTAGATAGCGCAGGCGTACACGCGCAAACTGACACAAGCGTGCACGCCCATGCTCCAGGCGGCTGAGTTACCATGTGTTTACTATGATCGCAGCTGTTGTGCAGCCGGGCAACATGCACTGTATGCATTGAAGGCGGCAGGGAGAAGCGGCTTGGTGATCAGGTGCATGCATCCTGGTGTGCTGAACGAGGAGAGTATAAGGGGTGGGTTGCCGCTGGTGTAATGTACATGTATACTGGCCAGTCTGAACATGTATGTCTTGTTACATGGTGTCGCCTGACCAGCTGAGGAATACAGGTACAGCGGGGGGCCGTTTTATTGCACTTGAGGCAATGGTGCATCGACCAGGAACGACATGCCCGCACATACCTTCCATCAAGGGAGAGTCCCTGACTCCCACCGACGAAATCCCGTGCGTTCTGCGCATGCTACATTGTCACACGCACACATGTAGCCACACTGATATCATTGCGATGCAAAGGCAAAAAATCTGCGCTTGACGCAGCGTTACGGCACTTCCAAAGCCTTGGTGATGCAGCCTGTGCAGGGCCACGGCAGGGCTCCGCTGGTGTGATGGCAAGGCTATTCCATGGCAGCATCGGAGCACACAATTTGCTGTTATAGCATAATCTCCAGACAGCTAACTCCTACACGTAGACCTCGCGAAGGCAGTTGTGAGGACAAGTTGGGAGGAATGGCCGCGAAAGCTCCCCCAGCACCTGCTACCTTCTCAACTGCACAGAGACATAGAGCTATAGAGGTGTGTAGTAGTACCACTTTACTGTTCTAGTCCTGTCCCAGTCCTCGTCACGACACATGCCGTTTGACAAATATGGTGCCGAATGTGCAGGCCCGAGCAGCCATGACGAAGGCCTTAAAGGAGCACAGATTTGACGAGGCGCTGGAGCATGCACGGACAGGTCAGTAGATCCCTCGCACGCACGAGACAGCCTGCCGCAGCACCGGCACGTTCACCCCCTATCGAACACCCTGCTCCGAGCGCTCAGCCCCTTGCCACCTTCCCCTCCACGGCTGCAAAACCATCAGCTCACAGCCTTGACCCAAACAACATCATGGTGAAGGAGTTCCTGAAGCTCTTGGAGGAGAAGCAACAGCTCGGTGAGTGCTCCGCATAGCACACGAGGCACATCATCGTCCGTCGCACCGCAAGCAATGTGAGGACTTAGGCCGGGCGCAGGGAAAAATACGGAGACCGGTACACCGCCTGATGGGCTCAGTTCTCAAGAACCTTGGGCCTGCACCTGTGCCTCCCCAGCTGAGACGGACGACGACGAGGAGGAGGGGGCGCCAGGGCAAGCGGGGCAAGGCAGCCCCGGGACGGCGGCAGCAGGGGCTGACGAGGAGAGCTCGGAGGACGAGGACGATGAGGATGAGGATGAGGATGAGGAAGGGGAGGGAGAAACAGATGAGGGGGAGGAGGACGAGGAAAGTGAGGAGGAGGAGCCGGAGCCCCTAACCGCGGTGGGTGGTGGCGGCGTTGGGGCTTGGGGGCTGGTGTGCAACTGTGAGTAACCGTTGCTGTACGCATGGCGCTGGCCTCTGCATGTCTGTCCATCAACCGGGTTTGCTCCAGCCAAGCACGTCTACGGCATGAGCGGCATGCTCACAGCACTAAGACTCTCATCAGAGGAGCGGAAGAATTAGCGTTATCCTGTCCACTGTACCGCCAAGCCCTTTCCATGCCCCCCCCACGCTACCCTCACACCCTACGCTTCAGGCGCCAACGGTACCCCTCCCCCTCCCCCTTCCACTCCCTGCCCTGCTCCCAGGAAGAGCAGGCGGCCTTGGCCGCCGCCACCCGGGCGCTAGAGGCCATGCGGCTGGGGGCGGCCAAGGGCGCAGCCACCGCCACCGGCGGCGCGGGGCCCACCAGGCTGGGCGGGGCGCCGGGCGGCGGCATGGGCCGGGCGGGTCGCAGCGCGCTGCGCTCCTCCCTGGCCGCATCCATCCGGGAGCTCAAGCAGGCGGACACGGCGCGGAAGCTCATGGCGGTGCGTGGGGCTGGGGCAGGGACGCGGGGGCCGCAGCAGTGTGCTGGTGTGCGGGCAGCTGCGGCGTGCGGGCGCGGAAAGGGAGGAAAAGGCCACAGCGTGGGAGGGCAAAGTGCAAGACTCAGGGGTAGCAGGTGGTTAGGATCGGGAGTGTTGGTGTTGGCGCAGCGGGAGTGTGAGCGTGGGAGTCCACGTGTGCTGGCAGCTTGGGGCGGTGGGGTATGGCGTTGCATGCGGCATGGAGGGCTAGGGACCTGGGGTTGGTTGGAAGGCGCTTGCCGGGGCTATATGAGAGGGGGTACAGGGGCTCAGTGGGGGCAACGCCGCAAGCTTGTTTCGGCGTGAATGTTGCCGTGCATACGCCGTAGGGCTGGTACCAAGCAAGTAATGCTGCACAACGCCGCCGCTCCGTACGCCTGTATGGCAGCCGCTGTACCAACCTCCTAGAGATGGCTTTCCCCTGAGCTTAACCCTGCTTCCGCTGTCCCCTTCATGCCGCGCAGTCGGACCCGCTGTTGGGCGCGTGACGACACGTGGTGCTCCGCGACCGACTCGGACGTACTCGTGCATCGGAAGGACGCATGGAACTTCCACAGACGTGCATGCATGCAAGTGTGTACGTGGACTCCGCGGTTGAAGGCATAAGCAAGTACAGACGTGCATGCACGCAAGCACAGTAGTGGAGTTCAGCTCACATTGGAGCGGTGAAGGGTGCTGAGTGTGTAGAGATGCTGTTGGGTGCTGCGCGTGTAACTGGAGAGGTGGACAGGTGGCATGTGCTTCAGGTGGCCTGTGCTTTGGCGTCGCGTATGGACGGCCTGGCTCAAGTCTTACAGAATCTGCGAGGACTTCTGTATGGACTGGAGCCTAGGTATCATTCCCCTTTCGTCCTGGTGCGGCCTGGTGCGCACTGAGCCGGGCACGTAGGCCCCCTGCAGAGGTGCCCCTGCCCCTGCAGGTGTAGCAGGACAGGGGACCCCTGGGTCGCCGCCTTACACAATTTACGAAGCTAGAGCACCACTGCATTCCTATCATGCATCACTAGGCACTACGGGCCTCAGTCCGGGAAGGGAAACCTTGCCCATCGAGCCTAGTGCGCAGTCTGCGCGCCCATTATCAGAAAAGCAGACTTGGTATGAGTATATTTCTTAGCATAAAAGACATTTCTTGAACGCCCTCGTTGCTTTCGCGCAACTTGGCCCAGTACTGCAGAATGAGTGCCACAAGTCGGGAGTGGCTCCCCTGTTGTCCCGCCGGGCTGCCCTGACATAGGTCCTACTGCCTGCTGTCTCTGCGTCTACACTGTATCACCGTAGCGAAAGACAAGGAGAAATGCAGTCGCTGTCCGCTATGCGCGCCGTGGTAAATACGCAACACTGCAGCCACAGAAAAGAGCTTACCCACGTAGCTCGCCACGAAGACTTGATCTAGCTCGATTTGCACTGTTATGCAGGGCGGGCGCCCCTTTACCGCTGTGAGGCCTCTGCCAGCGGCTCGCCCGATGCAGGTGCGGGTCGCCTGCCGCCGCAGGCCCTGGGGCTCGGAGAGCGCTCAGCAAGCTAGGACTTGCTTCCCTGCCAGCTATCTAACAGCTTATGCAACATGGAAAACCGTGCAGGCGGCAGCCCCTCGTCGTGCGCCGCTCCACATTATGAACCTCCGTGTGAACAACGTGGAGATTCCCAACAGCAAGCGCATTGAGATTTCTCTCCAGTATATTTTCGGCATTGGGCAAACGACCGCTCAGACCATCCTCCGTGACACGGTGGGGAAGGGCTGGCTTGCATTTTGCGGACGGCGTGGCGTGAGGCCGAACTGGCGCTCAGCAGCCTCTGTCATAACCGCAGGGCGTGGAGAACAAGAAGACGTATGAGCTGAACGAGGAGGAGATCAACAAGCTGCGCCAGGAGGTGGAGAAGTACACCACCGAGGCTGACCTGGTACGCTCTCGTTTTCGCACGCAAGGCCGTTGTTTTGCTTCCGGCGCCTACGTGCTTCAGGCAAACGGGCCACATGAATTACGTGCTAATGTGTCTCTGCCGCCGTTCTCCCGCTGCAGCGCCGTGTGGTGGCCCAGAACATTAAGCGGTTGAAGGACATCGGCTGCTACCGTGGTCGCCGCCACATCATGGTAAGCGCCAAGGCTGGGCGGCTGAGGAGGAGTGGGTTTGCTGCGCGGGGCTGAGCGGGGTGTGCGGCACGTGAGGGAGTGGGAGGCGGAGGTGGTGACAGGGGCGCTGGAACCTGGGTGGTCTGCGAATGACCGCAGCCCTTTTTGCACTGTTAGGCAGGTTGGCATGTGCCCTTCAGGCCGGGCGTGGCCTCTTGTCGCAAAGTGAGAGCGCACAATGCCAGTTGGGGGGTCACGTACACAGTTTTACACCACACTGTCACGTGGGCAACCGGAGAGATGTGCCACAGTCTGCTTCGTTCGTTTGGTGTGCGCTCACTGTGGCACCCTTGACCCCCTCCACAGGGCCTGCCCGTGCGCGGCCAGCGGACGAAGACCAACGCCCGCACCCGCAAGGGCAAGGCTAAGACCGTCGCCAACAAGAAGAAGGTGCGTACGCAGCGGCATGGCGGGTGTGTCGGTCACAGCGCTCATTCAGACACTGACGCACAGCGCTTGCTTTCGCTTCGGCCTGCGACCGCCTCTTTTCTTGCTCAAGCTGGCTTCATCCAATTGTCCCCCGCAGGCCACCAAGTAAGCGGACTATGTCGGGATAGGACTGCGAGTTTGGCGGCATGTCCAGCTGCGGCGGCGCAGCAGCAGGAGCAGCGGCAGTCGCGGAGGCTGGAGCAGCAGCATTGCTTTGGAGGAAAGGACAGTCGGCTATAGGGAGCGCCGATGGATGGATTGTAGGAGTGGAGGCGGGGGCCTGCGCTGCCGCCAAGCCAGGTCCTTCGGTGTCGTGGGCGTGAAGTTGTGGGTGTTCTGTGGGTTGCAGCACGCAAGTTTGCAACCTGCGGGTTTTGTCCCCACCACGACCTGTGCAGCTGGGCAGGCGCTAGACCGAGCAGCTTGGCCCCCAGGCGTGGGGTCTAAGCTGCTCTCAGGCGTGCTTGTCACCGGAACGCGTGTTTGTTGTGCACGGCTGTATGTTGTTACAGCTTCTGGACGTGGAAGGATTGGAGGAGGCATAACTAGGGCTTTGGGGCTTTCACTTGATAGGGTCGAGGGTGATGCTCCAGGACTGCCCGTGTGTCATGGCGTGAAGGCGACTTTTGCGCACATGTAAAAAAAGGTGCAACGTACATCAGGCCCAGTATTTATGAACGGAGTTGGGTACTGCGTGAAGGGGCCGCTGTCCTCCAGTGGGCCAATCCTCTGGAGCTGGAAGAATGACCAGGGGCCCAACGCCCAAGCCACTATCGGCCCCTGACATGGGCAACATCTCACCGGGGTTGGTTAAGGCAGCTTGTTTTAGGGGAATGGCAGGACAGGTTGAAACGTCGAGCGGCCGTGTTCTGTTCTTATCTGCCGGAAATCCTGAGGCGCTTACCGTATAATTTCGGAGGCTCCTGGTCCCCTGCTCTTGGTCTGGAAGTTCTGAAAACCGTACTTTGTCTGGAATTTCTGGGCAGTTCCTGCCCCTGAAAAATCCTAACAAGCGGCCGAAACGGCCTCCAGAACCGTAATAATCCTGAAGACCGGGACACTGCCTAGCTGCCCTGCTGCCTAGTCAGCCTAGAGCCCCATCGCAGCCTGGGCAGGAGCTAACTACACCCACTGGCCAGAACCTACCCTGGCTGCTTCTTGCCTGACTGAGGCTTGTGGGCATTGAAGTCCGGAACAGCACATGCGCCCGCTGCTTCGTGCCATGTGGCTTGAGTTTGTTGCGACAGTGTCCTGCTAGCACGTTCCTCATGACAGGCACTCGTTTCTATTGGTCACCTTCAGTTGGAAGGCACTACGGTCACCGCTGAGAACGTGTTACATAGAGGCCGTAACTTGCAGCACTGAACGCGCCGCTGACGCCCCCCACTGACGCCGTCTGCTCCCCGTTCGGGGCCGAGGACAGCAGGCAGGGAGCAGCCCCTGATCCCTAATGCCCGCCGCCCGCTACCGCTCGCCGGCTGTCGCAGCTCCACTGCGCGCCCTGCTGCACATCGTCAAGGCCAGCCCTTGATCGCACGCCGTTACGCGATGGTCACTCCGTGAGCAGGTCGTCGATCATGTTGATGTGCGCGAAGTCCTCCAGGCCCGGGCTGTCCAGCTGGGCGGTGGGCGCGGAGCGCTGTGGGGAAACGAAGGGTGAAAGCAGCAGGGCGCAAAACTCAGAGTTGCAATTACAGCATACATTTCGGTGTCACAGACGCATACCGGTTTAGCAACGCATGACCGCATCCTACACAACTTAAAGGTATCAACGCCATTGAAATCTTCGCGGCTGCAACACCAACTTGTGCAATATGGTGATGTCTCGCCAAGACCATCTGACGCACGTCCGCCATGCACAAAGGAGTGCTGTGCTCATGGCCGCAACATTGCAACGCTAGACCCCAGCCATAAACCACCTGACAGCCAGTTCGCCCATAGGCATGCAATGGGCGCGCATGTACCTCCCTGGTTACTGAACCCCGTGCCCTGCCCGCGAAAGAGCGCACATCTCCTCGCACCTTGCTCGAGGATGACACGGGGGTGGCGGCGCCAAAGCCGGCCAGCCCCCGCGCCTGCGCTGCCTGCATCAACGCGCGGGGGCTGCCGCCAAACCCGCTGCTGCTGCTGCCGCCCTCCTCCGGCCGCTGCTTGCCGCTCCCGCTGCTCGCGTGTGTCCCGTTGGCGTGCGACGGCCCCAGGCTGCCGCTCATGGACGTCCCCGCCGCCGCAGCGGATATCCCCGCCGCCGCCGTCCCGGCTCCCGCTGCCGCCGCCGCCGTCCTGTGCACCACCCCCCCGGTCCCGTTCGCTGTCGCCGCGGTGGAGCTGGAGTTGGACAGGGACGCCGCCGTGAAGGTAGTCCCCCCTTTGGCGGGGGTTGCCGTGCTAGCCGCCGCAGCCGTGCCGCTGCCATCGCCACCGCCCCGGCTGCCTGCCGCCGCACCCTCCTGTGGCCGTGGCCGCCCGTTTGCCGCCAGATGCACGAACGCTGCCGCGTTCGACACCGCCGCCGTCACGCTCGAGCCGTTTGCTGAAGCACCAGGAAGGGTGGCCGATGTGGACCGCTGCATCCCCAGCCCGCCGCCGTTGATGCTGCCAGCAGGATCCCCTCGCGCGCCGCCCCCAGCCCCCGCCCCCGTCGCCGCATGCGCCGAGCTGCGGGCAGCTATCAGGGCGGCCGACAGCCCCGGTGCATGTGCTAGCAGCGCGTGACCCCCGTTCGCTGTCCCCGGCCCGCCCTCTCCACCGCTCCCTGACCCGGACGTACCATCCCCCGACCCCGACCCTCGCCCGCTCCTGCTCCCGGCCGGCACAGCCGCTGCCCCCAAGCCGTTCTCCAAAGCCCCCAGCAGAAAATTTGTGCTGCTGCTGTTGCTGCAACGCCCCGGGGCACCAACGCTCAGACCGCCCTCTTCCCCGGCCCGCCCTGTCCCTGGCCCAGGCCCTGCCCCCGGCGCGGCAGCGACCTCCGCCGGCGCCCCCTGCAGCTCCCGAAGCCGGGCCCGCAGCGCGTACACCTCTGCATCACGCGCTGCAAGCCGCTGCTGCAAATGCGCCACCTGCGCCCGCAGGTACACCACCTCCTCCTCCAGCGGCCCCCCAAACGCCCTCCCTGTGGCTCCCAGCCCCCCGTCTGCGCACCACCCTGTCGCGTCCTCCCGGCCCCCGTACCGCCCCGCCGCCTCGTCCTCGGTGTCTCCACTAGACCCGACCGCCTCCGCGTCCCCGTGGTTCACGGCCTCCGGCTCCTCGCTCGCACTTGCCCCGCTCCCGCTTTCGCTCGGCGGGTCCTCTTGTTCCCCTGCACCCGCACCTACCGACGCACCGCTGGACCCTGGCCCTGCGGCAACAACGCTGCTAGGCGAAGGCACGGCCGCCGCGGCGAGGGCCGATAGGCTGGGCACCCAGCCGGCCCCACCGCCGCAGTCGCTGCCCTCTTGCCGCTCGCCTGGCCCCGCCTCAGCCCCCGTGCACACAGCTACCGGCTCAGGCTGCTGCGTGGACGCCGATTCCGGCGGCAGCTCTTCCGCATGCGCTGACGAGCGCCCCCCGCCGCTGGTGCTGACCCCCGCTGTTGTCCGTGCTGTGCTGGGTGCAGCAACGGCCTCCTGTTGCTGCTGCAGCTGCAGCTGTGCCGTCTGCAGCTGCCGCGCCTTCGCCGCTTGCTGCGCCGCCCGCCGCTCGTCCTTCCTGGCCTTGCGGTGCGGCTGGGGAGGCGACGCAGCGTCCTCCAGCCTGCGGTCGCAAAGCCGTAGCACCGTACAACAACAGGGCCTTAACACACGGAGTGATTACAACAGTGTCTGTTGGCCTGCCTCTAGGGCCTGTACACTTCAACGCTGGCCCTTCTGGCAGGCATCCAGACCTTCCACGTCTCCATGAGGCCATCTCCATGAGGCCAGTTCCCGTGGCCCCTGCCCCCGCCCCCGCTCACTTTCGTCGCTCCGCCTCCTTTGCCTTGCGCTCCGCCTCCTGCCGCCGGTGTTCCTCGTCGCGCGCCTGCCGCTCCGCCTCCTCCGCCTCCCGCCGCAGCTTCTCGGCCGCCTTCCTGGCTTTGAGCTTCTCCTGTATGTGCAAGTCAGGACAAGAAGCCATGCACAATGACTAAAGGGAGCGCAGACGGCGGGACCTCAGCGCAAAAGCTCGCTGCCCAGCTGGCCGAAGGCTGCCTTCCCATGCTCGCGATACGCCGAGAGCCCGAATGGCCCAAGCTCGCCGCTTGGTAAGACCCCTAAGGCCCCGGCACGCCCACCTTTTTCTTGGCGCGCTTTTCCTTGTCCGCCGCCGCCTTGGCCTGCGCCTTGCTCTCCTCCAGCCGCGCCAGCTCCACCTCCTCCGCAATAAGCTGGTCCTGCAGCCGCAACGTGCGGTGGACCATGTTTCAGCTCAGCACAACAACAACGGGTGAGGGTCAGAGGCTGTGCCCGTCCTAACACACCAGCACACTACGCCAAACGCATCCCGGCCGGCGCCAACCCGCTCACGCATACCCTCGTCCCTGCTCGCCACATGCCAGCCAGTCCAGTACCGTACGCCGTTTCAGTGCCTGCCTACCCAACCCCAACCTCTATGTCTCCTCCCTTCCCTTCCGTCACTAAAGAATTTCCACTTTACCGCCACCACCGCCAACGACGTAAGCCCCTACCGCCCACCTGCCGCTTGAGCGCCTCCGCCTCCCGATACGCGATTTCCAGCTTGTCGCAGAACACGTGCGCCACCACGAACACCTCCAGCGTGCGGCGGCCCAGCTCCGCCAGCCGCCGCTCGTCGCGCTCCAGGGAGTCACGCCGGTAGTCGGCGTCGCCCTCCTGCCCGCTGCGCAGCGTCAACCCGTCGTTGGGCTGCAGCGCCTGAAGGGGGGTGGGGCGAGAAAGGGACGGGAATGGGTTGAGCAATTGCCTCGAGCGCGTGCAGGGCTCTCAGGGCGCTGTGCCACCTGTCTGCCTGCCTGCCCCCGCGCTGGTGCTCCGAAGCCCGCCCACTCCTGCACGTCCCCGCCGGCCCCACCCCGGCACCTGCCCCCGCCCCGGCCTCTGCCCACCTTCCCGTCGTCCTTTGGCGGCGGCAAAAAGTCCTGCTGCACGCGCTGCGCAATGTCGCCCAGGTCCCCGCACAGCGTGAAGGTGTTGCGCTCGGCGCGGATAGCCACCAGGGGGGCGCCGTCCGCGGGGCACTTGCCCTGGGGTGGGAGGAAAGCGGGGTGGAGGGGTTAGCATGGGTGCTGTTGTTGATGTTGACGGGAGTCGGAAGTGCGGGATACATAATGTGGAGGTAGCAACGAAATGCAGGCGGGCACAGTGGACGTAGGTTGCCTTTGGCCGAAGTTCGGAGCCCGGCGAGCGTACTCATGATGCTACGGCGTTGCGGATGTAACGTAGTGACTGCAGGCATACGCGCGTGGCTTTGAGGCTAACCCGCCAGCAGCACCCAAGGTGCCTGCCGCTACTGCAGGTCCTCTCGCACACTAATGACTCCAGCTGCCCCATGGGGTGCACAGTGCCAGGCGGCAGTGCACCTAAACTAGACCAGCACCGCGCCCTTTTGCCTGCAGCTGTGTCGAGAGCGCAGGTGCCTGGCACCGCTGCTGGTTGCTCCACGCTGCGCCGGCGGCAGCCACCCTGTCCCCGGCTGCCGAGGCCGCCCAGGCGCACCCACCTCGAACCAGCTCCTGCTGTGCTCCTCGATCTGCTTGCAGCCGCTATACAGCGCGTCCATGACCAGCGTGGAGGTTACCTCCTTCTCGTTGAAGAACTGCTTCACAACCGCCTGCACAGCGTCACGGCACCTCGTCTATGAGCCTCTGCGCACCTGCATCCGCACGGCCTCACAGTGCCGGTATGTGCGACTCCAAGTTCCGTGACAGTGGCAAGGGCATGTGCCCGGTACCTTCCTCTGCGCGTGCACCTAGGAATTCTGCAGGTTGACTCAATGGACCCCACAGTATCTCCATAGCGGCCCGGCGCGCGGCCATTCGGCTGCCTGCCCGCCCCCGCCACGTGCAGAGCCTTCCCCGCTCCCGTCGCCCTCGGCTGTGCAGTGCCAGCGTCCCTGTCCCCTCCCCACGCCCCACACCTTGAGCAGCACATCCCCCCGCTCCGTGAGCAGCCTCCGCTGCTGCTCCGCCCCCAGGCCGCCCCAGAACTGCCGGAAGGACGCCGAGTCGCGCGCCCACGCCAGCCGCGCGCGCTTGTCCTCGCAGAAGCGCCTGCAGATGTTCTCCACGTTGGTCAGGTACACGCGCACCAGCTCCCGCCGGTACTGCGGGTCCAGGCAGCGGAACGGCCGGCTGGGCTTGTCCCTGCAGGGGAGGATGGGACACAGGGCCCCGGCGCAGGAGGTGGCAGTAGCACCACAGTTGGCGGCAGCAGCGGCACGGTCACGGTGCTGGAACGTAATGCCTCCTATGAGCTAGCGCTGGGCACAGGCAGCCCGGTCGAACGCATGTGCTCCAGCTCAGTTGCCTCCTGCACCGCCAGCTGCCGGCTGCGCGAGTGGGCAGCCCCTGCCGCCGTGCTGCTTTCCTCCTGCGCCCGCCTCCCGTCCCCTCTCGCGCAACCGTCTTTCGGCTTCTCGTGCCGCTGGGCCCCCAGCACTCGCGTTTCCCCGGCATGCTCACAGGATGACCTGGACCTGCGCCTTGATGACCAGCGTGTCCGCCACCGTGAAGCCGTCCAGCACCTTGGACAGCTCCATGAACTTCTTCCACCCCCAGTCGTGCTCCTTCTTGCAGAACCGATGCAGTGTGTCTGCACGTGCACGCACAGGGGCACGAGCGACTCTCGATGTGCATGCATGAACACAGCCGGCCCAGCCATAGGCCCGCCGGCAGAGGCTGCACACCTGTGGTGCGGAGTCCCGTTGCAGGCAGGGGAAGGCAGCAGCACCCCGAGCCCTACCAGAGTACTTGGACTTTTTCGGGTCCTTGTTCACAACGGCTATTGTGAACTGCGCGAAGTGGCTCCAGCCTGCGAAGGGACGGCGTGACGTTAGGGGCTGTCACGAAAGGTAGAGGCAGGCAACGGGTGTAGCTGGGCCGGCACCCAAGTCCGTGCCCTCCGTGGCCCACCCACCCGGGAGCAGCTTGTCGTAGTCCGCCACGCACAGGAATAGCGAGAGGTGGTTGCATACGTCGCAACCTTGGGGATAGACCAGGATGTACCTGCGGTCCGGGGCAGGAGGTGTACAGCACCCGGGGTGTAGCACTTCCGCCGAGCACACTGCTGTTTGCCCTTCACCCCTTCGCTCCAGCACTCACCACTTGTAGTTCCCCACGTCGAAGACGTTGCTACGGAGCTCCCGTCTGCTGATCTCCGAAAAGTTCTCAATCTTCCAGGTGAACTTCCCATACAGCTCGTGGGGCTTTGGCCCTGCGACCGAAGGCCAAACACAAAACCTCGGCACCGAAGCGTTTCCCCAGCTACCCAGGCACTCTCCCTTGCAATTAAGCAGTCGCTGCGCGTGCGCAGGACTGGCAGCTCTTGCTGCGCACCGTAGTCGTCGTCGTCAAGGGCCTCCGCCACGTCTAAAGCGGAACGGCTGCGCCACTCCAGCATTTCCGGTGTATCAGGTGTAATGGAGAGGATGCCTGTGCGTATGCGCCATTTGGCCTTTGTCAGCTCACAGAACTACGACTGAGGCTACCCAGGGTGAAAGCATAGGGAGCGCTGACTGACCGTCCGCAGCCGGAGGTCCTCTTTCCTTTACATTTGAGCCTGCTGTAAGGGCTTCTCGAACACGGTCTTTAGCTTTCGACATTTTACAGTTCCATGGAATGGTGATCAATAGTCTAAACACGTCAACTAGAAGAATATGATACGACAAACGTACTGTACAAGAACAACATGCCCACACGAAGTGCTGCGTAGCTTTCCTTGCGCTTGGCGCGGCCGCCTTCCCGCCCTTGCTCCCATGCCCGATGTACTTACCTTACCCTGCGGCAGTTCACGCCCACGGCAAGGGGCACTAGTAATACCTTCCAGAATCAGTATCCACAAAAAGACATATCATCCTCAAGTGTTAGCCCTCACCCATAGCCCCAGTTTGCCCCACCCTGTGACAGACCGTTTCGCTATGCACCTAGGCCAACGCCTCAGCAGGGGTGTTACGTAGACGGGGCAATACGAGGCGGCACCTTACCAATCCACACCAACGAGGGGTGGAGACTGATCAGGTGCACGCGCAACCGCCCTTGGGCGCACACGTCCCACCACTCCGCTGTCATGCGTCCTAAGTGCAAGCTGCGAAATCAGTATGTGGTATACGCAGCGAGGCAGCCAGAGGATGCTCCGTGGCTGGTGTGCCAGCAAGTCCGGTCCCTGAACAAGTCAGGACTCTGAACACCTTTTAAAGCTACGTCGGGAACAGCTGGGACGAGGCAGCAGGGGACGATCAGTTGTGTCGGCAGGGGTGGTTGCTGCTGTCCCCGGCGGCCGTGTTGCTGCATGTTGCCGATGCGGGCAGCTTTGGGCAACAAAGTAGCTCCAATGATTGTCCGTCTGGTAGAGGCGTCTTGCCTTCTCGGATGGAGGGGCCGCCAAGAGGGTGCGCATAGGGCAACGGTCCGTGTTGGTTGCAGGCAGCGAGTGCATATCCAACCTCCTGGCGCACGTGGCGTATGCGTGTATACCGCAAAGCGTGTGCTGCTGCCGCAGGTTGCCCGTGCAGTAGGAGCCTGTGAACATGAACCTTGGGCGTTGCTGGGAGGGCTTGGGTTGGGATGGGGTGAGGAGGATACGCATGGACGCGTGTGTTGGTGTTGCTGTGGGACAGCCTGAAGGTGGCGTGGGCGAGGTTGGGTGCACGTGTAAGTGGTACTCCAGCATGTTAGCTGTTGCTTCGCGTGGGGCCGTTTGCGTGTCCCTGGTGACCGACACGCCGGAGCTTGGCGCTGTCCCTAGGAAGATCGTGTCGCCCCGTGGGGTGGTCTGGTGCGGTCTGCCCGGGTGTGCCCCTTGGGTCTACCCCGGCACACCCTACCCACGCCCCCACATGGACGAATGGACTCGGGGGCATCACGGCCCGCAGATGCCAGTCGCAGGAGCTGTCATTGGTATGTGCATGCTGCCTCAAGTCCAGCAGGCGGAGGGCGGCGGGATGGGGGCGACACGGGTAGCTGAGCCCAGGTGCTCAGCTTCCGTACCTTGCGCTGGCCCTGCCTGGCCCTGCGGATGCTGTTGGGTTGGCATTACTGGCATGAATCCCCTGGTGTTGCTGAAAAATTGCATGCGACATTGCATTACGGGGGCTGCGTGCCCGCTGTCGTGTGCATGGTTGTCCGGGGAGCGCGGGACCCCTCCGTCTAGCCTGCACGATTGACCAACCCGGGGCATCCCGTTTGGGGCACCCAGGGGCACCATGAAGGTGAAGCCAGGATGGTAGCAAAAGGTTCAGCCGGGTCAAGGATATGCTGTGAAGCTTCATGCTCAACTACACATTACCCACACCGCTCCCCTTCAAAGCTGCTCTGTCGGCAGGGGGGAGCGGGGGACTCCCCTGGTCCAAGAACTTCGTTGTACATCGTGTGCCCCGAGTGTGCCCGTGTATGCATGACATATATTCATGGACTGACGATTCTCGACAGGCAGATGCGAATCCCTTGTCTTGATACCGTATGCTCGGGCCTCGGGGCGATGGAAGTAAGGTTACCGTGTTGCGGGCGTGCAGACCGAGGGGTTGCGACTGGCGGCGCGTGAGGGAAGGCGAAGCCCGTGTTCCCTCACGGCAGCCAACACGCCGCAGGGTGCCCAGCGGCTGTCTACCGGTACGGACTACAAAGCCGTTGGAAGCAAGGAGGGTGACTGTGCCGGTCGCGAAAGGATGACTGCCTGCAGCCCATACCAGACTGGTACCGCTGCGCACAGGATACCTTCCCAGGCCAGCAGAGGCCTGCGACTAGCAGCTACGCCTACTTAGTCGGACCGGCACATGCACCGTGCGTGGGCAGGATGTGGTAACTCCGGCCAGCTCCTGCATGGCACTGAAGGCTATTCGCAGCTTCGCATACGCATGCAAGGGGTGGTCTTGTGGCTAGTGTACCTACCACCCTACGGTTGATTCACGCAAGGAGATGTCTTGGGCTGCCTGTGAGCGAGGTTGTGAGTGCAGCACTGAAGGTGCGTACTGTGCCACGGTGTGTGTGCCACAAGGACACCTGATTAAGAGGTAGGTTTCTTTGGATGCTAAGTGGCTGACCTACACTCATTCGTGTCCCGAGCGGCCTCAGGGTAAGATGAGTTCTCCAGCATATGCTACACGGCCCACGGCTCAAGGCAATCACTGGCATGAGGCTTACTCTCGACCGTACACAACCTGCGCTTTGCCTGTTTCCTGCTGTTCTAGCCGGCTGCCTGAGTCACTTTTCCAAGTAACTGGCGTGCCACTGCAGCTGACACCTGGTGCCTGGCCTGTGCGGAGGCACGTGCCGTGAGCCAGCATTCGGCCAGCCTGATACCGCACAAGCCCATCATGCACACCAATACCCCCCGTATGTGGCTCGGCTGGCCGAACCGCAGGCGCGCTGCCGCTGCTGGCGCTGTCTGCTGCTACTGCTGCATAACTGTCGTCAAGCTGAACACCAAGTAGTCCCGTGCGCTGACGCTGGCAATCAAGCACTGGAGTCCAAACCCGAAAGCAGCATCCGTATCCCTGACCCGTCGGCTGGACCCTCCCACCCACAGCCCAGCGCCCACGTCCCCAAGCTGCACGTTGGCACCGCCCACGTTGAGCGCCACAGGCCTGATGCCGTCCGTCGCCACACCCACGCCGGCGGGGCGGGGCCCATGCCGCCGCAGATGCACGCACGCGCCTTGGCGGGAAGGCAGCGCCCTCCACAGCCCGAGAACTGCGCTCCCGCACCGCCGCCCCCAGCCCCGCTGCAGGCGCCCAGACCGCCGTGATCCCACGCCCCCGCCCGTCCAGCCCGGCCAAGCGCCTGAGCGCACAGGCCCAGCTGGGCCCTGCCCCAGACATTCCTGCACGCACGCTGTTGCCCCCTGGCACCAGCGACGTGCCGCCGCCCCCGCCCAGCACCGCTCCCGACACCGCCACGCGCCCGGCCGCTGCTGCACCAGCTCGCCAGGCTCCAGCACCCGCCGCCAAGCCCACGTCCACAGGACCCCAAGCCACGCCAGCGCAGCAGCAGGGCCTTCGCAGCTGCAGGTCCTGCTGCTGCTGCCGCCGCGTGCGTCTCCGTGCCGCCGTTTCCCCGGCTCCCCTCCCCTCCCCAGACCCCTCCCCGGTGTAGCCTGCCTCCGAGCCCTCTCGCGGCTGCATGCTCGCTGCGCTGCCGCTGGCTGTGCTGTGGTGCTGCTCCGTCGCCAATGACCGCTGCTGTAACATACCATGCCGCTGCGTAACTGCTGCTCAAGTAAGCTGCTGCTGCCATTGCTGTACGAGAAGAGACACAGAAACATGTCCTCACTTCCGCGCCGTTACACAGCTCTGGGTGCTCATGCTTTAGTCCTTCACCAGCAGGCCCTGCGATGTGGGTCAAGGGAAGGGGGAGTGCACAACGGGTGTCAGAGGCCAGGAGCAGTCATTTTGGATGGGAGGGGAGCGACGGGCTGCGTTCGGGGCATTCGGGGGAAGAGCGAGCGTCGCGAGTCCCACGGGCCAGCCGCCGCACCTTCTCGGACACGTAGATACCGTCCAGGAACTTGCGGATGTCCAGAACGCGCACGCGGCAGGATTGGCTGACCAGGGCGGCCGAGCGCGACACGTTCTCCAGGTCGTTGCCGGACAGGACCAGCTCATCCTTGACGCCATCCGAGCGGGCAATCTTCACGCCGTCCAGCATGTCCACGACGCGCACGCGCTTCTCGCCCAGGAAGTTGCGAATCTCCACCTTCTTGCCCTGGTTCTCGATGTTGATGTTGATGGGGAAGTGGGCGTACACCAGGCGCATCTTGTACTCGAACCCCTTGGTCACGCCCGTGAACATGTTCTTGACGTGCGAGCACACAGTGCGGATGGACGCGAGCCTCTTCTTCTTGCCGAAGTGGCAGTCCACCTGCAGGACCTTGCTGCCATCCTTGTCCTCCGTCAGGAACATATCAACAGCCAGGTGCTTGAAGTCGCGGGTCAGGGTGCCGCGAGGGCCCTGCAACCACAATAGAAAGCGACAGCATGCCGCTCAGCACCGTGAGCCTCCACTCCGCCGCCTGGAGTTGCCGCCATGCCCAGCATCCCGTACCCACCTTGACACGGACCGCCCGGCCCTTCACCTCAATGCTGATCCCCGAAGGGATCGCCAGGGTCCTGGTGGCCAGCAGCTGCTTCATTTTTGCTGCTCCGGCGAAGAAAGAGGGATGCTCCGCGTGTGGACTCCGCGAACTATGCTCCAATGACGGCGTTCCCATGCCATGCCCTCCCTCGAGAGGAGGACTCCCCCGCACACAGGCTATACACAATACTATTGTTACACAAATAGTTTGTATGCAAGGATCATTGCGAGTCGTTTAGGTATACCTCGACCTGGGCTCTTGCCTTGTTGTTTTCCCTTCACTGCCCAATCGACGAGCCAACGCATTTTGGTGAATAGTTTAGTCCCAATACTCGAGCCCAGCTGCTGGGCTTTCCGCAGCGATGGCGGACGACGAGCAGCGGGGCAAGGGCGTGCCCTTGTCTGGGGTGGTCTTCGACCAGGACCTGTATGGAGGTGCTGACCGTGCAGCTTACCGCAGCGAGCTAGTCGACGAGGAGGAGGAACCGCAGTTTGGGTGAGTGCGCAAAATAGGCCGGGATCGGCTAACTTTGCCTCTCGCTGCCTAGGCTGCATGCTGCTCTGTTCCTACTTTGCATAACGAATGTATGCTGATCAAGTTCCTCATATGCTGTTTGCGCAGCTCGGGCCAGGCGTTCGGCTCAGCAGCAGCGCAGGCACGGTCGCTCATACCCGACGAGCCGGAGGATGGCGTCAACGGGCTAGGCTTCCAGCAGCCTAAGAGCATATACGAGCGCGAGGATGACTACCGGCGGAGGCGTCTCAACCGCATCATCTCCCCAGAGCGTAATGATGCGTTCGCCATGGGGGACAAGACCCCGGATGCACGCGTGCGCACGTACGCTGACATCATGCGCGAGCAGCAGCTGCAGCGGGAGCTGGACAACACCATGGTGAACATTGCAAAGAAGAAGAAGGAGGAGGCGGAGGCCCTGGCAGCGGCCCAGGCGGCAGGCCAGCCGGTCAGCGCCACCACGTCGGCGCCTGCGCCCGCTGCGGAGGCAGCAGGCTCCAAGCGCCGCAACCGCTGGGACCAGGCGGACGCGTAAGTTGTGAGGGAATGGGCAGTCCGGGGTTGCGGTAGGGTCTGGAACGCGGGGGCAACAGCTGCCGTACGGTAACGTGCCCGGGTGCAGGAAAAAGGTTGAGGCGAGGGCTCGTGACCACATTGGGCCATTCCACACTGCCCCTGCATGTTGCATGTGGAAAGCAACAGAAGCCGCCTGCAAATCGACAGCCTAGCACTCGCCGTCTTGTACCGCATGGTGCTTTACGGTGGCGGGTAGGGGGCAGGGTTGCGGCAGGGCAGCTGGCCGGCAGGGGGATCGCCAGGCCGCCGCGGGGTGCCCGCGCCCCCGCGTGGCCATGGCTGTGCAGGAGCAGTGGGGTAACCACAGAGCGGCGAAGTAAGGGGTAGTGGGGGTAAAAGGCGGCTGCAGTGCCTCCATTGATAATAACTTTTACCGGGGTCCGAGAAAACCGCCAGGGGCGGCAGCACCAAGCGACAACTGCGGAACCCGCAGCAGCAGCAGCAGCAGCAGCAGCAGGAAGGGCAGCAGCAGGTGGCCTTTCGCCGGTTTGTGATAGGACTGGCGCAGACCCGCGTGTCAGGTCGGCATGGGCACGGACAGAAGGCCTGCTGCTCTGCCTGCCGGGTGCCTCCCGCGCGGCCTGCCTTACGCCGCCTGCTGCCGGGGCCGTGCAACCGCACGCTGACAGGCTGATGGGCTGCCGCTTGCTAGCTGGGGCGGCAGAGGGCAGCTGCGGCGGGTGGGCAGCCCCAGCACGCCGCTGGCGGGCACAGCTGCAGCGTGGGGCGGGCGGCGGCATGCGCCCAGGCGGCAGCGGTCGACAGATGGGGGGCTGGGACAGCTCACTGCAGCACTTAGACACTCTCTGGCGCAGAGTACGCGGGCAACTAGGTCCTTGTGGTAGCGCTCTTCTTCCACCATGCCGCTGACACCCTCCCTGCTCCCTGCTTCCCCGGACCCCTTCCTCCCACAGGGCCAAGAAGCCCCGCTCCGAGTGGGACACGGACGGCGTGGAGCCCACCCCAGGGCTGGGCAACCGCTGGGACGCCACCCCCGGCGCTGCACTGGGCGGCGAGCCCACGCCCGCCGCCAACCGCTGGGACGCCACGCCGGGGCTGGGCGCGGGGGACGCCACGCCCGCGGCCGGGCGCTGGGACGACGCCACGCCGGGCGCGGGCAAGCTGGGCGGCCCCACGCCGCGCAGGAACCGATGGGACGACGCCACGCCAGCGCGGGTGGGTGGGCGGGACCGCGGCTTAAGGGCCGTGGGCGGGGGCCAGGTTGTCGCCGTGTGGAGGCTCTTGGGTGTAACGGTTTATGCTTGGACCTTCTCTCGGGATACGGTCGACGTGTGAGGCGCGCGGGCACTGGGTTTCGCAGGGGTGAGCTCGGGTTCCTTGTCGCTGTAGTCAAGGGGACCCATGCGGCCTGCGGGGCTGTGCGGCCTACCAGCGGATGCTGGCTTGATCGCTTGCGCGAGGTATGGGACTGCATTGTTTGTGTGTCTGTGCGCGAGGGATGCTGCTGGGGTGCCTGGCCCAGCTAAAGGAGGGTCTGCAGGCGGGTGCCAGGCACACGGCCGCAGACACACGACTGTGTACCCCACGCTCAACGCCTCTGCACCCACTGCCCTTGCCCCCCGCAGCCGGACGAGACCCCCGCCGTGCCGTCTGGTGCCGGCGCCTCCACCAAGCGCTCCCGCTGGGACCAGACGCCCGCGCTGGGCGGCGGCGCCACGCCCGCCCTGGCGCCCGGCGTGACGCCCTCCTTCTTCTCCGCCGCCACGCCCGCCGTGGGCGCGCCCGGGGCCACCCCGCTGCTGGGCATGGAGACGCCCTCGCTGTCGGCGCTGGGCGGGGCGGGCGCGGGCGGGCCGGGCGTGCCCATGACGCCCGAGGCGTACCAGGAGATGCGGCTGCAGCGCGAGATGTGGGAGCGCAACAGGCCGCTCAGCGACGAGGAGCTGGACGCCATGCTGCCGGGGGAGAAGGACGGGTACAAGGTGGGGACACAGGGCAGGGGAATGGGAGGCATGCTGAGCAGTGGTGTGGTTCGGTACTGAGTAAGGGTGTGATGCGTTGGCCGGGTGTGCGGATTCACCTTTCTTCAATAAAAAGCATCTCTGTGAAGATTGCTTGCATAGCTTGCACTTATACTGCCGGTGCGCTGTGCCGTCGGACATCCCGCTGTTTTGCTACAGTCGCAACCCTTTCACGGCGTCCCCCTTGCCCATGGCTTTGTCCGCGTGCCCAGGTCATGGCCCCGCCTCCCGGCTACAAGCCCATTATCGACCCGGCGCGTAAGCTCATGGCCACGCCCACGCCGCTGCCGGGGGCCACGCCGGGGTACGCCATGCCAGAGGTGTGCGGGGGCTGAGGGGGTGACCGCATAACGACTCAGTAACAAGAACCTAAGCAGATGTGCCGGCGGTGTGGGTGGGCGTGCTTTGATGGTGCAGCGCAGGCGTGCTGTGCGGGCATGCGTGTGGTGAGGTGTGGGGCGTGACACAGGGCGGGTGGGGAGAAGTGAGAGGGGAGACGTTACAGACCGCTCGGAGGACGCCAGCCTGCATGACACCGCATGTGGGACACGCACTAAACGTTGCCTGTTGGAAGGCGCATGGGCCAGGGGGGTACGAGGGCGACTGGGTTCTGCAAGGGCGGGCATCGTTCCTCGACAGGCTACCCTGCTGGCTGCGGGCTGGCCCTGCTGTCCTCCCGCACGGGCAGCCGGAAGCCCGGGGGCGCGCTGCTGCATGCGCAGTTGCTAGGGCGGGCACCACAGCACACTTCGTGATGCGGGTATGGCTGCACGGGTGCCTCGCTTTCGTTGCGGTACACCCCATTCTGAGCACTACCTGGTCCTCTGACACGCCGCCCTTTTGTGTCCCTTGCTCGACCCCCGCAGGACAACCCCGCGCTGCGCGCCGACCTGCCGGTGGCGCCCGAGGGGCTGCCGGAGATGAAGCCGGAGGACATGCAGTTCTTCAGCAAGCTGCTGCAGGTGGGGCCCGGGGGGAATGGCGTGGGAGGGGCCAGCGCGTAAGTGGTGTAGTAATCCCTAGATGGGCGGAATCCCATGGCGGCAAACGTACCTTTAGTCAGGTAGCTGCTGTAGGTAAGATTAGGACATGTCTGTCTCGTTGCCTTGGTGAGATGTTTGCGTGTGGCTGTCCTGGGGTGCGGCAGGGAGCCAGCGAAGAGCCCGTTGGGGTGGTGGCATGGTGGGGCCTGCTGGGCGTGCCCAGCCTGAGTTGTCCATAGCGCTCAACCGTTAGTCTGTACCTCATCCAGGCGACGCGGAAACGGGTATTAGCGTGGGTAGGAGGTTGACAAGGCCAGGCTGCCTGCTTTTTGCCGACCCTAGCCTTTTTTTTATGCGCATCCCTCCTCCCCTCCCCCTCCCCCTGCCAGGACGTGGACGAGGCCGAGCTGTCGGTGGAGGAGGCCAAGGAGCGCAAGATCATGAAGCTGCTGCTCAAGGTCAAGAACGGCACGCCGCCGCAGAGGAAGAGCGCGCTGCGGTGAGCGGCAGGGAGGGCGGCCGGGGGCACGCGTCTAGCGTGTGACAGTAGTCTGGGCACCAATGGTTAAACCCCGACTACCTGGGATCGCCGTGTGTTGCGATGGCAACCATGTGGGTGGCACCACCCTGCGCCAACTGCAGGCCGGCCATGCCTGTCCCCGCACACGGGGCCTACCTCCCCCTGTCCTCACTCCCCTCCTTACCCTTGTCCCTGTCCCCCCGCAGCACGCTGACGGACAAGGCACGCGACTTTGGCGCCGGGCCGCTGTTCAACGCCATCCTGCCGCTGCTGATGCAGCCCACCCTGGAGGACCAGGAGCGCCACCTGCTGGTCAAGGTTATTGACAGGTGGGGCGGGCAGGGGCTGTAGTGTGTTAGCGCGTGGAAGCACACACGGGTACCGCCAGGCCCTGTGACACATCTTGGTGCAGCTCCCAATCATGCAGCAACCACCCGCGCAAAGTACACACCCTCCACGCACCTGCTGCCCCGCTTCACGCTCTGTGCCACCACACACCCCGCTCGCAGGATCCTGTTCAAGCTGGACGAGCTGGTTCGGCCCTACGTGCACAAGATCCTGGTGGTCATCGAGCCGCTGCTCATCGACGAGGACTACTACGCGCGCGTGGAGGGGCGCGAGATCATCGCCAACCTGGCCAAGGCGGCGGGCCTGGCGCAGATGATCGCCGCCATGCGCCCGGACATCGACAACATCGACGAGTACGTGCGCAACACCACGGCGCGCGCGTTCAGCGTGGTGGCCTCGGCGCTGGGCATCCCCGCGCTGCTGCCCTTCCTCAAGGTGGGGGCCGGACGAGGGAGGGGTAAGGGAAGAAGCACGAGGGCGATGACATGCCATTGCCAGCGTTGCCATTTGTTGGGTCGTCTTGTTCCGTGCCGGCAGATGTGTGGGAAGTATCCAGTGCACGGGGTTCGTGGCTCCACGTGGCGCTGGCTGTGGCAGGGCGCCTTGTGCCCAACCCGTTCCCCGCCCCTGCCCTTCCCCCGCCCCTCCCCCAGGCCGTGTGCCTGTCCAAGAAGAGCTGGCAGGCGCGGCACACGGGCATCAAAATCGTGCAGCAGATCGCCATCCTCATGGGCTGCGCCGTGCTGCCGCACCTGCGGGCCATGGTGGACATCGTCAAGCACGGGCTCAAGGTGGGCGGGTGTATGGGGGTGGTGGGGGTGGGGGGAGATGACAGCGGGACGCATCTCGGCATCGAAAAGAGTGCGGGGTCCTTTTCGCGGAAGGTTGGACCTGGGTGGCGACACGGGAAAGCTGCCGGCGCGTGTAGGTGGATGACTTATTCGTTGCCATGCAAGCGGCCTGCCGACGGCTCGTAACCACTCATTCCTCCCCCTCCCTTGCACACAACCACTTAACAGGACGAGAACCAGAAGGTCAAGACCATCACCGCGCTGTGCCTGGCGGCGCTGGCGGAGGCGGCAACGCCGTACGGCATCGAGTCCTTCGACGACGTGCTGGAGCCGCTGTGGCGCGGCATCAGGCAGCTGCGCGGCAAGGTGCGGGGGAAGGAGGCGGTGGCGGTGGCGGTTCATGCACCCTGCCGCTGCTATGCTGCTGATATGCGAACGAGGGTCAAGAAAATTGGTTATTGGTTTTGTAACCCCAGGTTCTTGTGCTTGAGATGAGCAGCTGTCATTCTGCCTACGCTGGCTTCACACACTGCTGTCTCCGCGCCCCTGTGCAGGTGCTTGCCGCGTTCCTCAAGGCCATCGGCCACATCATCCCGCTCATGGACGCCGAGCACGCCTTCTACTACACCAAGGAGGTCATGGTGGTGCTGCGCCGCGAGTTCGGCACGCCGGACGAGGAGATGAAGAAGATCGTGCTCAAGGTGGTCAAGCAGTGCGTGGGCACGGAGGGCGTGGAGCCGGACTACATCAGGGCGGAGATCCTGCCGGACTTCTTCAAGGTGGGCGAGAAGGGGCGGGGGTAAGGGGCCCCGGAGGCTGGGGGCGGGGAGTGCGGGAGGACGGCTTGGCCGGGTAGGAGGGACTGCGCGTGGCTGTAAGCGGGCCCAACAGCTGACGCGGTTCCTCAGTCGGCAGGCTCCCGGGGCACAAGGATTGAACGACTGAGGGTGACCCTGTGCTGACCCAGTGCTCGCTCCCCTCTCCTCCCCTCCTCCCTCCCGCCAGGCGTTCTGGAACCGGCGCATGGCGCTGGACCGCCGCAACTACAAGGCGCTGGTGGAGACCACCGTGGCGCTGGGGAACAAGGTGCGGCAGGGAGGGGCGGGGGAGGGGTTGGGAGGGTGCGTACGGGGTTGCATGCGGGCACGGGTTAGGCTGGGCCTGTGCGCAGGCGTGCAGACATGCCCTGGCCCTGCAAGCACGACCCTCGAGTACGTGTAGCCACAACCACATGATGCACCGCCGTTGTCTCTTCAGCCTTGTCGTGTCTCGCCGTGTGCGTCCCTCCGCAGGTGGGCTGCTCCGACATTGTGTCGCGCGTGGTGGAGGACCTCAAGGACGAGAGCGAGCCGTACCGCCGCATGGTCATGGAGACGGTGGACAAGGTCATCAGCGAGCTGGGCGCCGCGGACATCGACGCGCGGCTGGAGGAGCTGCTCATCGACGGCATCCTGTACGCGTTCCAGGAGCAGGTGGGTGTAGCGGGAGGTACCAGGTACAAACACCCTTGACTGGTTTTTTGGACAGGTGCGGCTGTGCGACTGGGCGCCCGGGGCCAGGTTGCATGTCGGTTGCACCAGCCGCATGGCCTGGCTTGGCTACTTGCCGGCGGGATCGCATGACACTCGTGGACCCGCATGTAGCGGGCAGGCTTAAACCCCACCTCGGCCCCGTAACCGACTATCCACTCCCCCTCTTCCTCCCCCTCCCCTCTGCAGGTGGCCGACGACTCCCCTGTGATGCTCAACGGCTTCGGCACGGTGGTCAACGGCCTGGGCAAGCGCTCGCGGCCGTACCTGCCGCAGATCTGCGGCACCATCAAGTGGCGCCTCAACAACAAGAGCGCCAAGATCCGGCAGCAGGCGGCAGACCTCATCGCGCGCATCGCGCCCGTCATGAAGGCGTGCGACGAGGAGGGCCTGCTGGGCCACCTGGGTGAGCAGCGGGGCGGTGTTGAAGTGCGGGTGTGCGGCGGGCCACTGCCTGCGCCCTCGCTGCTGAAGCAGCAGCGGTATCATGCGGTTCAAAGCTGTCGGGCTGCACTGTAGCGCCATCTGAAGGCCCTACCTGCCTGCCTGCCCGCTTCCTTGACTTTTCCTGTCCCGCGCTGACCGTGCTGCCCCCTCCGTCCCTGCCCCCAGGCGTGGTGCTGTACGAGTACCTGGGCGAGGAGTACCCCGAGGTGCTGGGCTCCATCCTGGGCGCGCTCAAGGCCATCGTCAACGTGATCGGCATGACGCGCATGACGCCGCCCATCAAGGAGCTGCTGCCGCGCCTCACGCCCGTGCTCAAGAACAGGCACGAGAAGGTAGGCGCGAGTTTGGGGGGTGGGGGCGGGAGAGGAGCACAAGGGGCGGCGGGGTACTACTTTGCGGACGTCGGTTGTGGAGACGGGGCCGGGCCTCAGGCGGGCTGCACGGGCGAGGGTTCTGTCCACGACCGCTGTTGCGTTTACAGTTACGTTTTCCAAGGGGGTTCGGGGCCGTGTTGTGGGACAGCCCAGCGGCTCGGGGCATGGAAGACCCGCAGCATGGTACACAGCACCTGCACGGTATCATTGCATGTCAAGGCCCCACGCACCGGCATCTGCTGCTGCGCCTGTGGGCCAAAGTGGTGCAGGGCCTCGATCCCCCAACGGAGTAAGGCCTTGTCGCGGTTAATGATCCTCCCACACGGGATGAATCTCAGTGGATCGTAGCAGCAAGGCCACTCTACCACTTACAATACCCAGTTGCAACAAAGTCGTCTACAGAGGATTTACCCCAATGACGAGTGGAATTATCATGCTGCCCCTCCCCTCCCCTCCCCCTCGCCCCGCAGGTGCAGGAGAACGTGATCGACCTGGTGGGGCGCATCGCGGACCGCGGCCACGAGTACGTGCCCGCGCGCGAGTGGATGCGCATCTGCTTCGAGCTGCTGGACATGCTCAAGGCGCACAAGAAGGCCATCCGCCGAGCCACCGTCAACACGTTCGGCTACATCGCCAAGGCCATCGGACCGCAGGTGCGCGAGAGGTTCGGGGCTGCAGCAGAGAGACGCCGATGGGGTGCCGTACAGGGCGTCACGGCCGTGAATGTTATCGTAGACCGAGGTGCCAAAAGCGGCCTTATCTTGTCGCCTTCTTGTTTTCAACGCCTTGGCCCATGCGCGCTCTCCACTGCGCACCTGCTACTCTCCCGTACACCCGCAGGACGTGCTGGTGACGCTGCTGAACAACCTAAAGGTGCAGGAGCGCCAGAACCGCGTGTGCACCACGGTGGCCATCGCCATCGTGGCCGAGTCCTGCCAGCCCTTCACGGTGCTGCCCGCGCTCATGAACGAGTACCGCACGCCCGAGCTCAACGTGCAGAACGGAGTGCTCAAGGTGCGGCCGTGTGGGCGCGTGGCTAGGGGCGGTGCGTTGACGGGCGGGCGACGCTGTGGTCCCAAACCCGCAAAGGCAGCGAGGGAGCGTGTCTGCCACACGCCTCGCTCTGTTTGCTATGCACCAGGAGACCCTGCGGCGCTCGCTGTGGCGTTATAGCCTTGCAGTGCTTACACGTTCCCACCCCACCGTTCCTAGCTTACAGTCCACAAGTCACGTGCCTGCCGTGCCCCCACCCCACCACCGGCTTGCGGTTCTCACACTGCCGCTCTGTGGTTTCACCGCCCCTGACGCGCAGGCCCTGTCGTTCATGTTCGAGTACATTGGCGAGATGGGCCGCGACTACATCCACGCGGTGACGCCGCTGCTGGAGGACGCGCTGATGGACCGCGACCTGGTGCACCGCCAGACGGCCGCCTCCGTGGTGGCCCACATGGCGCTGGGCGTGGCGGGGCTGGGCTGCGAGCCGGCGGTGACGCACCTGCTCAACTACGTGTGGCCCAACATCTTCGAGGTGTCGCCGCACGTGGTGCAGGTGGGGCGGGAGGGGGTCGATGGGGTGAAATAAAGGACTGGTAAACGCGAGGACATAGAAGCGGTAATGGTGGGGGTGTGGGGCAGCAGCGGGAGCCGGGTTGCACGGCATGGTTGGTGTGGGGATGGCCCCCGGCAGGCCAGCTGGGTGTGCGGCACGACGGCGGGTTGGCTGGCGGCAGTGGATGCTGTCGTATGTGGTGTCGTAGACGCCGGGTTCCCACGCAGTCCACATCCAGCGCTCCTGCAAACCGTCTCTACTTTTCCCAATCCTTGCTCACGCCACCCCTCCCTCCCTCCCTCCCTCCCTCCCTCCCTCCCTCCCTCCTCCCTCGCTGCCCCAGGCGGTGGGCTTCGCGGTGGACGGCTGCCGCGTGGCGCTGGGCCCCTGCCTGGTGCTGCACTACGTGCTGCAGGGCCTGTGGCACCCGGCCAGAAAGGTGGGGGCGCAGCCGGGGCCATGTTGGCGAAGCCATGTAATCTCAGGCTGCTGTAGCTGCTGGTCCGGCCGCTGCCTCTGCTGCCCTTTGACCAGCAAACTTCTCCTGGCTGGAGCTCGTCGCTTGCTGGCAGTTTTGACGCCGAATGCTCTCTGGCCACTGCTTATCTGAAGCCTACCCGTTCCCCGCATGCCGTATGACACTGCAGGTGCGGCAGGTGTACTGGAAGCTGTACAACAACCTGTACATCGGCGCGCAGGACGCGCTGGTGGCGTGCTACCCGGCCATGGCGGACGACCCCGCCACCAACAACACCTACGCGCGGCACGAGCTGGACATGATGATGTAGGCGGCGGGTGGTGGCGGCTGGGCAGCAGGGTGACCGGGCGGCGATGTATGCGGCGGGTGTGGGGAGCGGGGGCCGCACGGCGCGCTGGCGGGCAGGTAGGCGCTGGGGTTGGCCGCGGTGACTGCAGAGCGGGTTTGGCTGACGAGGCTTCAACGGGAGTGCCAGTAGTGGTGGTGGACGTTTACGCGGGTAGGTCCTGCGGCTGTACCCCGTGCGGGGCATGCGGTGCCGGGACCGCATGGGGTTCCGACGAGCTGAGAGGCAGGTGTGGAGAGGGCCCTTCTGCGAGGCCCCTAGCGCGCAGGCGTGAGTGGCAATCCAACGAATGAGCGTAAGCATGTAGGTGCATTGTTGAGGTGTTGGTTGTGCGCTGGCAGCGGCGGCAGGCGCCGGAAGCCCAGCAGGGGCACCAGGTTGGGGCTGTGATGGTGACAACCCACGACCACGGACCGTACGGTGGGCTGGGAAGCGCGGTGAAAGGGGCTTGGCATGTGCATGGCAAGGCCCCACAAAACGCAAAAGTGATGAAGTGTGCCTGCAGTGTTGCTTGTGGACCTGTGGTCCTGTTTTCGTACGGGGGTCTCCTGCCGACCCCGCATTATGGTAGCCTACCGTTTGGCATGTTGCCTGTCGTGGTCGTGGGAGGACAGCGGAAATGCAGTCGCGCGTGCGTGTGTTCACTGCGTGGGCGGTCTCGCACTGCTGGTGGAGAGATTTTGTACGGTGTAGGAAGTTGCGATGGCTGGGCATGGTTGTTATATGTCGTCGGCCCGCGGCAAACAGTTAGCTGCCCACTGGTCCGCAATGGCCATGCAAGCCCCTAACTGGTTGGGGTCAGTCCTGGCCCAGGGCTGCCCTCCGGTTGCGGTTCCTGTGTGATACGGGTAGCGCTGCTGCGTTGTGCCCATGGCTGCCCAAGGCGCGCACAAGCGCTCAGCCAGGTGGCCAAGCTGTAACAGGACAGATCGTTCAGCATCGGTTCAGGGCCAGCCAGCCAGAGACGTCACATGCGGTACTGGCAGGTACTGGTGACGGGCACCCCTGATCTCAGGTTGTCAGAAAACCGTTCCACAGCACTTTCATTTTGCAGGACGCCTCCATGGCGCGAAATGCACCGAATTGTATTACAGGGCAGGGCAGCTCCCTGGCGCAGTCCCATGCTCCCTGCTAGCACAGCGCTCCAGCCATCTCCCGTGATCTCCCCGACGCCAGCCTTCAACCCCCGCCATCCACCAGCGCTGGCCATCCTCCCTCCACCACCTCCCGCAGCACCGCCTCATGCGCCGCGTAGGTTGCGGCCACCACCTGCAACAGCCCGTCATCTGCCGCCATCAGCGCCGCCGCCGCCCTGCCGGCTCCATCCCCCCCAGCGGCCCCTTCGCCGCCAAACTCAGCCCCAGCCCCCACCTGTCCCACCTCACCTGCCCCCGCCACCCCCGCCTCCCCCGCCACCCCCGCCGCCGCAACCTCCCCTGATCCCCGGCCCACCGCCCCCCACCCCTCCAGCCCCAGTTGCACCCTCCATCCCTGGGGCTCCCTCCGCACCCCGGAGCAGCACCCGCCGCCGCCATAACCACACGATGCCCTGTCCCTGTATACAACAGCACGCTCATTTTCTGTCGCCGCAGAAGAAGTGGTCGTTCCGAGGCGTGCGGAGGGACCTGAGGGCCCGGCCAGGGGCTGCAGGCACACCGCCAGGCCCGGCAGCGGAGGCGGAGGCGGGGGAAAGCTCAAAGCGGCAGGCTGCTGCTGCCCCCAGTGCAGGGGAGTTGTGGGGTAGACCGCGCTGGCGTTGTACGGCGCCTCGAGCCACTCGGACTGCTGAAAGGTACGGAAAAGCACCGCGTGCAGCTGGCCCCAGCCGTCAGCGTCATACTTGCTGCTGCTGAGGCTGCCCGTGCTCCCGCTGCTGCTGCTGGTGGCCCAGCTGCTGCCAGCACCCGCCCCGCCAACACCGCCATGCGCGCCGTGGAAGCAGGCCGCCACAGCCCACAGCGCCACGGCGTGTGCTAGTGGCCGCTCCAGGCCCCACGGCTGCTTGGCCAGCACCCCGGTCAGCGCCGCCGCCGCCACCGCCACTTCTGTCGAGCCCTGCCGCGCCTGCTCATCCGCGTCCTGGCCCCGAAACCTGGACCTGGCCTCATGGCCGGTGGCCCCCTGTACTTGTCCGTGCTGGGCGCTCAGATGCGTTGGGCTAGCTGCGTGAACTGCTGTGTCTGCGGCGGCAGCAACGGAAGCGGCAGCAGCCACGGCGCGGCACAGCGTGCCAAGGCACGTGGCGTGCAGGGCGGCGGCAGCGGCGCTGCGGGCGGTGGGCAAGCCGGCGGCGGCGGCGCGCAGCTGCAGCGTGTAGGCGGCGGCGGGGCAGCGCGTGGCCCCGTGCTGCGGAGGCGCTAGGTGGTTCTGCTTTTGGTAATATTGCGCCTGCTGCTGATGCAGTTGGTGGCGCCTTCGCGCCTCTGCGGCGAGGGCTGGGTGTGGCACCGGGGCGATGGCGGAGGCGGGGACCACGTGCTCCCACCACACGCCCTGGGGTGAGAGGGGATGCCATGAGACGCGGAGGATCGGCAAGTTTGCACGACGGGCCAAAGCAGGGAGGGGCTGAATCGCTTAACAGCGTATACAGGCCTGGGCAGGTGTGTCATGTGTGCACACGTGCATTGAAGTGGACTATGTCGGGTGCGATCACTACGTACGGTTGCAAGCTGTGCGTCGCTGCACGACCCGGTGTGCACCCACCTTCGTGGGCCCCACAGTGTCGTGTGCCAGGTGGTACTGGCACCAGCTGCACGGAGGATGTGTCAAGCAAGGGGCAGGGGCGGGGTGAGTGCGGTAGGTGTTCATGAGCAAGGCACGGCGAGCAAACGTCAGGTCCACTGCAGGCCTGGCTGGCGGCCAGCGCACCCGGGACCCCGTGTTTGTGTCTAACCGAAGCCGACCTGACGCCTTGCGCTGACGCCTTGCGCTTCACACGGCACCCCGCCCCACCCCTGCTGCCCCACCTGGTTGGCAGCGGCCCCGTGACCAGCTGCACCGGCCAGTTGCGCTCCGTGGCGGCCAGCGACAGGGAGGCGGGGGCCGTGGAGGCAGCGGCTTGTTGGTGCTGCTCCCCTTGCTGCGGCTGCGGCTGCTGTGACTGCTGAGCAGCTTTCAGTGCGGCCCACTTGTTCATGGTGCGGTGCAGCAGCACGGGCTGGGCGGTGTGTGGGTGGTGCTGCGTGAAGCCAAGGAGCTGCCACCCGTCGGCGCGGCCCGGGCTTTGGGCGGGCGCCGGGGCCTTGCCATGGGTCTGTGTGGCACCACCGATCTCACTGTCGGCGCCGCCTGCTGCTGCTGCTGCTGCACTTGGATCTGCGGCAGCTGTTGCTGCGTCGTGGGAGTGTTGAGGTGAGGGCGGCGGTGTGGGCGGAGTCTTGACCTCTAAGGCCCCCTGGCCCCACTGGAACACGCCGCCTGGAGGAGAGGTTGGGGGAATCGGGTGGGTCGGCTCGCCATCACCAGCGGCTGAAGGGGCATGGCACGCACATAAGGGAAGCCCTGATCCACACAGATTCCGTAAAGCTTGTCCATGCGCGCCTGGTGCCCAACGTCCGCTACTTCCCGCGTCTGGGGGCAGAGCCCTGGTTGCGACTCCCTGGCCCCCGGAGCCGTCACCTCATGCCCCCTCCTCCACCCGTACCGCTCACCCGGCGGCGTGTGCACCTGGCTGTAGCAGTGCGCCTTGCCCGCCGCCGCGAAGGCCAGCGGGAAGGTGTCCTTGTCGCCGTGCAGGTGGCGGTAGTACAGCCGGTCGGCAAACGAGTTAATCCACCTGGTGTGGTGATGAGAGGAGGGCGGGGGTGGCGGGCGGTGAGGGCAGCGGCAGCGGCGGCCGAGACCTGCGTACAGTGCGGCACCGCTGGCTGGCACCTCTCTTCTGCAGCACGTCCGGCCTCAGCCCCCACACACAAGCACGCTGTCAGCGGCCCCCACATGCACCTGCTCAATTGTCTACTCCTGCCCCGCCCTCCCGTCCCAACCCAGGCCCCCCGCCCCCGCGCCCCACCACAGGTACTCCACCACGTCGGCGTGTGCCGCCAGGTCCAGCAACACGGCGCCGCTCTCGGCGTCACGGAGTGGTGGTGGTGCTGGTGATGGTAATGAACGTGCGGGCCCGCCGACAGTAGAGGATGGAGCGGCTATGTTGGTGGCTCCAGGAAGGGAGGGATCCTCCTTGGCGGCCTCCTCGTGGTGCCGCGACAGGGCGTCCTGCGGCCGGCGGCGGGCATTGGGCAGTGGGGTGGTGGAAGGAGCAGTGCTCGCAGCTGGTGCGGTCGCGGCTGCACACCCGGGCGCCGTGTCATCCTGCAGCACACGAGCACCCGCTGTCTTCCACCGAGGCAGCGGCATCCTCCTGGCCCCTGCGCCCCGCCCACCTGCGCCGCCTGCCTGTCGAGCCCCAGCTCCACCCACGCGCCGTCCCCCACCCAGCCGCGCCACGCGTCTGACCACAGCAGCACGCCGCTGACCCTGCTGGTGCTGCCTCCGCCGTCGCTGCCGCCGTTCGCCCCGCCGCCGCCGCCGCCTCCCGCAGGCCCCACCATCAGCGGCAGCATGGCGACCCGTGGGTCGGCCAGCGGCGTGTTGTCGGCGTCCAGCAGCAGCACGTGGCGCCAGCGGGAGGCGGCCAGCAGCGCAAACACCTTGGCGGACCAGTGGCCCAGCGGCTGGGGCGGCCTGGGGGCAAGCAAGGTACTATTGTGGTGGTAAGCTGTTCCGTTAAGAGTTGGTAGAGAGCCCGAGTACAGGTAAGGTTCTCGGGTGGAGGAGAGGGGCCGGGTGGCAAGGAAAGGGTGGTCACACGAGGGCACGCTGATCGCTGGCCCGGCAGTAATGCGTGGCGATCGCCAGGCGCTCGAGCCAGAAATTGAACGCATGGCAGCATCCCGGTGCCCTACGAGCCGTCAACACCCTGACAATGTGGACGTTTGACTGCATCTGGAGGCAGACCTGGGACCAGGGTTTCGCTGTAAGTTTGCAGCCTCGCCACCTTGCAATTGTCGGACTTTAACAGACCCATGCACCCCTCGTTGGTACTACGCCATTGCGTTGCAACAACGATTTCCCACCGTCTTACCCCTCCCCAGCGCACCTCCTGTGGTGCTGCGGGTACGGCGCCCGGCTGAGGTCGATGCCGTACACGGGGCCCAGCCCGGCGGCGCGAAGCGACGCGATGAAGCGGGACGAGCAGCCCGCCCGCCGTGCCTCGCCGTACGGATCGCCGTGCGGCACGTCATCACCATACTCCTGGCTGCTGGGGCTTCGGACGCCAGCTATTCCGACGTGCAGCAGTCCCTCTTTCTGCTGCTGCTGCTCCTGGTGACCCTGTGTATCAGTGCTCGCAGGGTCGCCCTCCCGCACCTCGTGCGGCCCCGCCCACGCCACCTCCACGGGCAGGGTGCAGTTGAGCGTGTGCCGCAGCACCTGCAGGCAAGGGCCCCTTGACATGTGACGTGCTGAGGCGGGGAGGGCGGCTGCGTACACCAGCGGGCGTGAAGCAGCAGCGCGAAGGTGGGCGCTCGACACCACACGCCCAATAGTATGACCCCCACAAGTGCAAGTAAGCTGACGCCTTCTGATGTTGCAGAGCCGCAACGTATTCCCTCATCCACCTGTTGCATGCTGCTGTGCTGCCTGGCCGACCGCCCCCCACCACACCACACACCCATACACACCTAGCGCCGCCCCCCGGCTTTGCCTTGCACACTTGTCGCACTTTTTAGTCTACTACTCCTACAAGACTCACGGGCGGCGGCTCTTCTCCTCGATGCAGGTATGCATCGCATTTCACTCGCGTGAGCACGCAACCGTCTGTCCCGCGTGGGCCGGGGGGCCACCCGACACAGCTGGTGTCTTTCTCCTGCAGTTAAGTCCTCTCAGCGCATCGACAGCTCACAGCCGGAGCCGCCTCGATGTCCGCTCCCAATTGCCGGACATGCCACTTGCCTCGCCCTCTACTAGAACTTGCGAATTTGTCCACGCAACTGCATACGCTACACACCCATACACACGTACCCGCAGCAGCACCAGCAGGTTGGTCAGCAGCCGCGGGCCCCCAGCAGGCACCAGGATGCCCGCGCCTCCCGCCGCCGCCAGCTGCGCCGCCCGGGCCCTGAAGGCGGGGGAGGCCAGGTGCGCCTCCACGCGCCGCCTGGGGGGGGGGGGGGGTAAACGGGTGCGTGGGGCCATGCGGGATGCACCTCCACGTGCCTCCTGGGGGTGCAACCCAATGATGGGCCCAACAAGCAGAGGTGGCACAGTCAAGTGCCAAGGTCGCCATGCGTGTTACAGGAGGGTGGAGGACTTCCTAAAAGGGCGGAAAGAGGATCAAAGCGGACTTGGCAGAGGACCATGGCGTACGAGCGCGAAGGAGGAGAAGGCGGACCGCAACCCGGGTCAGGGCGAGCGCTAGCCTGGATGGCCTCTGCAGCGGGGCACCGTACCGCCGCTGGCCCCACGCCGGTCGCATGGGTGCCTCCAGCACCAGCTGTGAACGCACCTGGCGTCAGCCATCTCGAGGTCTTGCACGGGGCGGATGTAGGGATGTGTAAAGTGCTGATCTCCGGACTGCGGGCGCCCCCCTACCGAACCCGCGCCCCCGACGCCTGCCCCTGCAGCCTCCCTTGCCCAGGAACCCTGCGCCTGCCCCCGAGAACCCGAGGTGCGTAGGGTGGAGCTGGGGGTCTTCCTAGGGGCGTACAGGCCTGGGGGCTGGCCGTAGATGGGCTCGGCACAGGAAGGAAGGCGGGTCAGGCCCTGCCCCTGCCCTTGCCCTGCCCCGTGCCCAGCTGTATGTACGGCATGCGAAGCCTCAACGCCAGAGGCTGACGCAGTCTGCGCTTGGCGCCCGCACGCCTCCTCCCTTCCAGGCCCTGAGTCCTGCTGTTCGGCCAATGTGGGTCGTGGGTGTGGGTCTGATGCGGCGCCTCCTGCTGCATCTTGCTGAGGACCCCGCTGCCACCATGCGCTGACGAACGCGTCGTGCAAGCCGCCACTTGCTACTGTCAGTGTCGTTGTCGTTGTCGGAGGCGGTGCCCGCCATCCCACCCGCCGCCACCACCCCGGGCCCCCGCACAGCCGGGGACCGGCCCCGCTGTGGGTCACCGTGCACGTGGCATCGACCAGCAGCTGCGGGGGGAAACAAAGCACACCGCTGGGCCTGGCTGTCCGCAAATCTTGGAGACGTGCACCAGCTAACGACACGATGCGCTGACACGGTCGTGCCTTGCAGCAGCAGCCCCCGCCAGGCCCATCCCCCAACCTTCCGGACTCACCGCGCAGCACAGTGCCGCCGCCACCGCCAGCAGCAGGAGCAACAGCAGCAGCAGGCAGGACGGCACCCGTCTGGTGGCCACGGAGGCCATCGCACGGCACTCGGCGCTGGGCCTCCTCGCGTTGTCCCCGGCCGAGTCTGTGGGTCGTTCGCCAGTGTCCCCCTGCTGCCAGCCAGGCCCTGCAGGCGCGCCTGCCCCCGCGTAACGCCCGGCGTGGCTGCTGGCCCAAGCCCTCGGCCGTGCCCCTGCCATGCGACAAGCTCAAGGCTTCGCCTATAATAATACTAGCCTGTCATAGGTCTGGGGACTGGGTGTGCCATAGAACTGCACGTCCCAGGGCTTCGGCGCACAGTCCCCTGGGTCACGGAGGGCACAATGCTGGTGCGACGCATGGCTTGAAACGGCGTTCTTGCGTCTACCTATGGTGCAAAAATAGGGCTGATTAAAGGTAGGGGAATACTTGTTGCAAGCCAGCGTACCCACCGGCTGATGGCCTCGGGCACGGCCCTTGGCCTCCATGGCGCATTGGTACCTGCGTGGCCCAGGCTAACAACATACTGGCAGGGGTTGCAGATTCATATCAAAGTATTGTCGTGACGCAATAACAACTTTAGGCGTGCGTATGTATTGTGAACGCATCAAGACCTACTCAACTCGCGACTGGGGCTCTTTTTCGTCTGCTAACCAGTGAGCCGGCATATCACCACAATAAAGTAAAGGCACGCGTTTAGTAAAGCAGCATACATGCGCTGCACGGCGTTACGAGCCCCGGCTTCCTCGCTGCCCCGGCCTGGCCAGCACGGGTGCCTGGGCCCCACCACCCGCCGCTGCAGCTCATGGCTCCACACCACCCGGACCCGCGCGTCCCGAGGGCTGACTGGAGGCGGGAGCATGGTGGCTGCATCTGCACCTACTGCTGCAGCAGCTGCTGCGAGCACTGTTCGCCGCATCGTGTACGAGCACGAGCTGGATGACAGCTTCACTGGGCTGCAGGTGGGTGTTGGGGGGAGCAAGTTGGGGCAAGTTGGGCCATAATGGGTTAGAGTGGGCCCACATGGGTCAGGCTAGGGCAGTTTGGGTCGGGTAGGGCCTGAGGAGGCAGGGTGGGCAGGGTGGGGCGTCAGCACGGCGTCAGCAGCCAGGGGCACCAAGCAGCCGCGTGGCGATGTAGCTGTGCCGCTGCCGTACCTGTTTGCTAACCTGGGCAACGGAACGGCTTGCGTTTAGGCTAGCCAGTGCCATGACCTACATGATGCCTTTACTTTGTGCGGATTGCCTGCGCTTAGGGGCGTACATTGCACAGGGGATGGCGAGTCGAATGGGTACCTGCAGCCCTGCACGCACGGGGCCGACGCTTTTCACTTGCAGGCCCATGGTGTTTGACGAAGAGTACGCTGGTGCGGATGGGCTGCGCGTGGTACTGATGGGTCTGTGCTCGTCCTGAGCTCGTCGCGGGCGGCACGCTGGCCCATACCTTCCGCCGCTCCGCGCCGCCCGGTGTCGCACTGCGGTTGCCCCTCGGCCCAACGCCTCATCCTGTCCCCCAACGCTCCGCTGCAGGGCGCGGACGGGCTGATGACCATCGCGGGCTTCGGCAGCCTGCTGTCGGGTGGGGCCGGTGGGGCTGCCCAGCACGCCGCCGCGTGCATGTTGTACTGCTGGACATACGTACGTCCGAGGAAGTGCTGCCGGTCCAGCCGCGAGGCGCAGTTTTGGGGCCGCCCGGTCAACAAAGCTAGCTTCTACATTACAAGAGAGATCGAGCTGTGCTGTTAAGGGCTAACGCAACCTCAGAGCCCCCTTGCATAGCCTTGTGTTTCAAAGTTCCTGCAGCGCCTTCCCCCAAAGCGCTGCTTTCTAGCCACTGAGTGTGCCGTACTGCGACGTGCTGTGCCGCAACCCTGTGCCGTACCGCATTGCAGAGCGCAGCGCGCGCTTCACATTCCCCGACCTACAGAACTTCAGGGCTGGAAAGGTGGGCCATGTCGTGCCGCAGACCTTCATGCGCAGAGTCGGGGGAGGCGCACGGGATATGATTGCGCCGCGACGGCAGGGGGCCCTTGGACCATAAGGAGGTGTTGCTGGTGGCCACAAGGCATGTGGTGTTTGGCGTTTTTTTTTTTTTTCTGTGGAAAGGTTTACAGGTAAGGAGACGGGAAGGGACAGG